>Ga0181579_10000128_pt1 | contig 51829 bp, 41 predicted proteins | sample 071ome_24_FD_132996 | JGI IMG/M metagenome (GOLD analysis project Ga0181579, IMG submission 132996) | Coastal salt marsh microbial communities from the Groves Creek Marsh, Skidaway Island, Georgia - 071402CT metaG (megahit assembly) | ecosystem: Environmental > Aquatic > Marine > Intertidal...
CCGTCGCTCCCGGGCCGCGTTGAACGAGGATGAATGCGACCATGGCGATCGCAATCAGCACATGAAAAATGTTAAGAACCTGCATGTGTAATAACTCTCAAATCAGTCGGCACAACGGCAAATGGCCACGAAATCCTCCACGGTCAGTGAAGCGCCTCCCACCAGACCACCGTCGATGTCGGCCTGGGCAAATAACTCGGTGGCGTTGGAGCCTTTCACGCTGCCACCGTAAAGAATGCGTAGACGACCGGCGATTGTATCATCCAGGGCGGCAAATTTGTTACGAATAAATGCATGAACTGCCTGGGCCTGCTCTGGACTCGCAGTATGGCCCGTGCCGATCGCCCAAACAGGCTCGTAAGCCACGATGGCCTGCTCGAACGCGGACACGCCAGAGCGCGCGAGAATCGCGTCGATCTGGCCCGCCACAACCTCTTCGGTCAGGCCCGTTTCACGCTGCTCGATGGTCTCACCAACGCACAATACCGGCACCAGGCCAGCAGACTGAGCCGCTTCGAACCGGCTGGCCACATCCTCATTGCTTTCCCCATAGATGGCGCGCCGCTCAGAGTGTCCGACCAGGACATAGGTGCAACCGAAATCTTTCAACATGGAGCCGGATACTTCGCCGGTATGAGCGCCTTTGGGCTCCGGATTCAGTGTCTGCCCACCCCAGCCCAGGTGCGTTCCCGAAGCCATTGACTGCACGAGTTGCAGATAGGGAAATGGTGGGAACACCACCACGTCTGCGCCTGAATCAGGCCCCGAACCGTTGATAACGCCACCAAGCAAGGTCTCGACCATCTCGAGTGAGCCGTGCATTTTCCAGTTTCCGGCAACCATGATCCGCCGCATAATGTCCTCCACCACTTTTGGGCTTTCTGAGCGCGCGACAGGATACCGGTCAGACCCCCGCCCCGCAAGACCGTCACCGCCTTTTCAGTGACACCGGGAACAGGCACAAAGGCATATGTCGCGGCAGCCGCGGTCAAGTATCATGGCGACACATTCACACGGACGGATTCTTCGTCATGCCAGAGGAACACAACCATTCCACCGACACCTCTCCCTGGGCGCTGGTCACCGGCGCCTCTGCAGGCATTGGCCAGGAGTTCTGCCGTCAACTTGCGCAACGCGGATACCATCTGGTGCTGGTGGCGCGAAGGGCTGATCGCTTACATGCACTGGCCTCCGAGTTGCGCGAGCAGCACGGGACCGCCAGTCTGGTGATTCCGGCCGACCTTGCAGACGCTGACGCAAGCCGTGAGATCGATCGGCAATTAAAGAAAGCGGATGTGGATGTCGAATTTCTGGTCAACAATGCCGGGTATGGTCTGCCCGGCCGGTTCACCGACCCCGGCTGGAGCGAACACGCAGACTTCATTCAGGTCATGATGACCGCGGTGTGCGAACTGACCTATCGACTGCTGCCCTCGATGCAGCAGCGGGGTCGGGGATTCATCGTCAACATCTCCTCCGTGGCAGGGCTTGTGCCGAGTTCAGAGGGGCATACCCTGTATGCCGCGAGCAAATCCTTTCTGGTCAAGTTCAGCGAGTCATTGGCGTTGGAAAACCAGCGAACCGGGGTCAAAGTGTCTGCCCTGTGCCCTGGTTTTACGTACAGCGAGTTTCACGATGTCACCGGTACGCGAGAAATGGTCAACCAATTGCCCGGCTTCATGTGGCTGCAGGCCGAGGACGTGGTTCGTTACGGGATCGAGTCCGTCATGGCGGCCAGGCCCCGTGTGACGGCCATACCCGGATGGTCCTACCGCGTCCTGGTGGGGCTGAACCGGTTTTTGCCGGGTTTCGGTCGACTGTCGGTGAAACGCATGTCGAGCCGCTTCCGCAAACTCGACTGAGGCCAAACCATGTCAGAGCACAAAGCAAGTATCGATTGGCAAAGAACCTCCGAAGAATTTACCTACCCCGAATACAATCGTGAACATCGCTGGTCGTTCGAGAGCGGGATCGAGGTTCAGGCATCCGCCGCGACAAGCTACCTGGGCTCACCCGATTGCGTTGATCCTGAAGAGGCTTTTGTGGCCGCGGTCGCCTCCTGCCACATGCTGACATTCCTTGCCATTTGCGCCCGCAAGGGCCTGGTGGTTGATGTCTACCGCGACTCCGCCGTGGGTTACCTGGAAAAAAACCCCGCAGGACGGCTGGCGCTTACGCATGTTGAATTATCGCCAAAGATCACCTTTGAAAACGGCGAGCTCCCTGCCGAAACGTTGGAACACCTGCACCACCAGGCGCACGAGCAGTGCTTCATCGCCAATTCAGTCCGTACCGCCGTCAGCGTCCGTCCCTAGAAATCACAGTCGCCACATTCGAGCCCACCTGGAGTTGTTGGCGACGCGCACCCGGCGCACAGGAAAGGGCGCGATGGGCGGCTGCCCGCAGCACAGCTCGTATTTGTCAATGGCGCCAGAAAGATGCAACCCTTTGCGGGCATTCAAGCCCCGGCAATGGTCATGGACCCAACCAGCAGCGAGCCGGTTTCGATGTTTCCACGGTCATCGACATCTTCGCCAATGGCCTGTATCGCTGAGAACATGTCACGCAGGTTGCCTGCGATCGTGATCTCCTCGACCGGGTAGGCGATCTCTCCATTCTCGATCCAGAACCCAGACGCGCCCCGGGAGTAGTCGCCTGTCACAATGCTGACGCCCTGCCCCATCACCTCGGTGACCAGCAAGCCATTGCCAACCTGCCGCAGGAGTTCGCGCGTGGGCAAGGCCATTCCCGTCAGCCGCAAATTGTGTACACCTCCGGCGTTGCCGGTGGTTTCGAGCCCCAGACGTCGTGCGGAGTAGCTGGAAAGTACGTAACCCGTCAGTACGCCGCTGTCGACAAGCAGGCGCTCACGGGTGGCCACCCCCTCCGCGTCAAAGGCCGTACTGCCGGGGGCGCGGGGCAGAAAAGGTAATTCGGCGATGTCCAGCCAGTCAGGAAAAAGCGCCTGGCCGGCCGAGTCGGTCAGAAAGGAGGCGTTTCGATACAGTGATCCGCCGCTGATTGCGCTGACGAGATGCCCGATCAGACCGCGCGCCACAGGTGCGTCAAACAAAACCGGGGCCTGGCAGGTTTCCATTTTTCGGGCGTCCAGGCGCCGAATGGTGCGTTCGCCCGCCCGGCGGCCCGTCTCTTCGGGATGCTCTAAATCGCCCATGGCCCTGCGGCTGTCATACCAGTAGTCTCTCTGCATTGACTCGCCCTCGCCGGCCACGAGCACGCAGGATTGATCATATCGAGTACCGCTGGTCGTGCCCACGAAACCGTGGGAATTTGCATAGACCGAAACACCGGCATGCGAACTGACGGCCGCGCCATCTGAGTTGGTGATGCGGCTATCCTCGCGGCCCGCGGCCTCACAGGTCAGCGCCCGTTCAATGGCCGCAGCCACCTCGAGCGGGTATGGATGCCATAGATCCAGATCCGGGAAATGCGTTGCCAGCCGATCCGGATCAGCCAGGCCGTTACACGTGTCCTTCTCGGTGAACCGGGCAATGTCCAGCGCTCGCTGAACACAGTCTCGGACGGAATCCGGCTGCAAATCAGCACAGCTGGCATGGCCCTTGCTCTGCCCCAAAAATACCGTCACGCCCAGCCCCCTGTCGCGATGGTGTTCCAGGGTCTCGATGTCGCCCAAGCGGACATTCACGCTCAGCCCATGCTGGGCGCTCGCATTGACCTCGGCCGCATCCGCACCCTGGCGGCGGGCAATCTCCAGTGCCGCCTCAACGCTGTCGGACAGTTCCGCTGCCGCTGCGTCGCGACTCGGCTCTTCCTGAGTTACCATGCTGTTGTCTACCATATCAACCATGTACCGTTCTCGACCCAATCATGTCCGATAACCCCACCCGTGAAGTTGAACCCAAACCCAGCAAAAGCCAGCTGAAGCGCGATGCCCGCGCCATGTTCGACCTCGGCCGGGATCTGGTTGCGCTGGACCGGGCCACGCTGAACCGATTGCCCATGGACAGCCGACTCCGCGAAGCCGTGGAAACCGCCCGCAACATCAAATCCCGCATTGCCCACAAGAGGCAACTGCAGCGCATCGCGGGCGTGCTTCGCGGCATGGACGCAACGCCGCTGCAAGACGCGCTCGAAGCCAAAAAAAACGAGGCTCGCCAACTCAACGTGCGTCATCACCGCGTTGAAGCCTGGCGCGACCGCCTGCTGGCAGAGGGTGATGCCGCCCTGCGTGTGCTGCTCGATGAAAACCACGCCGCTGACGCCCAGGCGTTGCGCACATTGATTCGAAACGCCCAGCGCGAAGCAGAGCAAGGCAAGCCGCCCGCTTCGGCGCGAAAATTGTTCAAAGTGCTGCGCGACATGGACGAATCACACCCGCTTCCTTTGGGCTGAACCCCGCAACACCGCCAGGGGGAACACCTTTCATTCCCGGCCCCGGCCGAGGGATTTTTCTTCCTGGCAAGGCGCGGGCTGAATGCGCGCCGGGAGTGACCTTCAAGGTCATGACCGGCAAGCAGAACCCCGCAACACCGCCAGGGGGAAAAAGACCCGGCCGGAGACTCATGTTGCGGTCCCACCAACCGTTAACCCATCAATCCTCAACGTCGGCTGCCCTACGCCCACCGGAACACTCTGGCCCTCTTTCCCGCAGACCCCGACGCCGGCGTCCAGTTGCAAATCATCGCCGACCATGCTGACTTTCGTCATGGCGTCCGGGCCATTTCCGATCAGTGTCGCGCCGCGCACCGGTCGGGTCACCTTGCCTTTCTCGATCAGGTAGGCTTCGCTGGCGGAAAAAACAAAACGGCCAGAAGTGATATCGACCTGGCCACCGGCAAAATTGACTGCGTAGAGGCCGCGATCCACCGACGATATGATCTCTTCTGGCGCGTGATCGCCTGGCAACATGTAGGTGTTGGTCATGCGCGGCATTGGAAGGTGCGCGAAGGACTGACGCCTGCCGTTGCCGGTGGGCTGCATACCCATGAGGCGCGCATTCATCTTGTCCTGCATGTAGGTTCGCAGAATCCCGTCTTCGATCAACACGGTTTGGCCGGTGGGCGTGCCTTCGTCGTCGACGGTCAGCGATCCGCGCCGCTCGGCCAGCGTGCCGTCATCGACGATGGTGACGCCTTTGGCGCATACCTGCTCACCGATCCGCCCACTGAAGGCCGAGACGCCTTTGCGATTAAAATCACCCTCGAGGCCATGGCCGACGGCCTCATGCAACAGCACGCCCGGCCAACCCGGCCCTAACACGACGGTCATGGTGCCCGCGGGGGCATCCTCGGCCTCGAGATTAACCAGCGCCTGCCGAACGGCCTCATCCGCATACTGACGCCAGTTGTCCGACTCGATGATCCGATCGTAGGCGAATCGTCCCCCGCCCCCATGACTTCCCTGCTCACGCCGCCCGTTCTGCTCCGCGATCACCGTCACAGACAGGCGCACCAGGGGCCTGACATCAGCGGCGAGATCACCATCCGCGGCAGCAATCAGGATGGTTTCATGGCTGGCGGCCAGGTTGACGATAACCTGGCTGACGCGCGGGTCGAGGGAACGCGCATAGGCATCGATCTGGCGCAATACGTCGACTTTAGCGTCAGCCGCCAGCGAGGAGACCGGATCAACCGGGCGATAGAGCCCCTCGGGCGACTGTCGGCGCCAGGCCTGGACGGCGCCTTCAGATCCGCCGGCTGATATGGCTCGCGCTGCGGTGGACGCCTGCATGAGGGAAGGCAAAACAATCTCATCCGCGTAGGCAAATCCGGTCTTGTCCTGACTCACAGCGCGGATCCCGACACCCTGCTCGGAACCATGCGACGCATTGCGAACACGGCCGTCTTCGAGGGACCACACCTCATGTGCGACCTTTTGGAAATAGAGGTCTCCCGCATCCACACGAGCCCCCATGAGGTGGCTCAACACACGGTTGAGATCCCCCTGATCCAGCCCCCCGGGAGCCAGCAACTGGTGCTCAGCGATCTGTAGCAGGTCTGTCATTTTCTGTCTCTCCAGCGGATTGCGGCTCCATGGGAATCCGTACCACCCTGGGTTCCTTCCAGGGCCCCGTGATCGAATATCGGGCCTCGGCTGCCTCACCCAGGCTTTTCTGGAACAGCCCCTGCAAGGCAAGCCCGGCTGCGGCACCGCCTGGGCCCGCGGCGATCGCGCCAAGCACGGGCAAAGCCTGTCCCACGCCGGGTTTGATGCTCAGGATATAGTCGAACGTCTGCTCGTCGAGGCTTGAGCTTCCCTTGATCTCCATGGTAGCCGCGGTGGACTTCAGTACCAGATCGTTGGTGTGCGCGATACCGTTTTCAAGGGTGATCGCGCCGGCCGCCTCATCAAAGCTGAAGCCGGATCCGAAAACGTCCCGAAAGTCAAAAGCCAGGCGCCTGGGCAGTGCGGTGATACTCATCAGCCCCACCATGCGCCCGGCGCCCGCGTCCGCGTTGATGATGGTGCCCTGGATGACATTGAAATTCATCTCACCGTTAAGGCGAGCCAGGGCAAACTCGGCCGGAGGACCAGGCCACCAGGCATCGTAGCGAACCACGGTTTGCCCACCCTCGAGCACGGATGATATGTCCAGGGCGTCAATCAGGGACCCCAGGCTTTCCGAGGTCATCACGATATCGAAATCGGAACGCTCGCCGGTGTCATCCTTGACCCAGTCACCGCGCGCGTTAAGCGTGAAATCAGGCGAATGTGCTTCGATGGAAGCGATCCTGAATCCGTCGCCTCTTGGGTAGGCTTCAATCCTTGTTTCTCCCAATTCAAGCCCAAGATAGCTGAATCGTTCGATATAGATGTGCATCTCGGGAAGCGTTGCAGGGTCTGTTTCTGAGACCGTATCGCCCGTTCCGGGCGGCGGGAGAAACAGCCGATCCAACTGGGCAATAACGCTGTGAGAGCCGTCATCGGAACGGCTGTAACGCATCCCTCCGGCCAGCTGCTGACTGTCGAAGGACCCTCTCAGGATTTCCTCCTCATAGCCAATCTCCAGGTCCACGTCGGGGAACTCCCGACCCAGCATGAGCAACGAGTCGGCGTGCAGCAATATGGGCTTCAACACCAGGTCTCCGTCCGCGGATCGCTCGGCGAACCGATCTGTCAGGCTTTGCACCCACGCATCGAGATCCAGTCGCGAAACATCGCCAGCCAGGCTGAATTCGCCTGCCGAGGGCAAACTGGCTGCGCCCGGGCCCAGCTGGAAATGGGCCCGCCGAAGCCCGTCGAAACCATCCGGGACATCGAACAGCATCTTGATCCGGTCCTTGAGATCCACGGAGCAGAGCGGATTTTCGGCCCGGATGGGATACCGCAGCGACAACGGCCACGCTTCCGGCACCGCCTTATTCAACGGCTCCGGCAAGTCGATACTGACGCCCTGGAGATTCGAGCTTACTTCCAGCCAGATGTCACCCGGGGTCTCACCAACGCGATCTTCCACCGTCAGGACTGCCTGCATAGCGGCAGAGCCATCCAGTGCCCGCAACAGGGGTTCACTGGCGACGAGCGGCTCGGGCAGGACTTCCATGATGGGCCAGTCTCCCCACATCTCGCTGCGGAAAGTCGAACGTTCGCCCCACGTCGCTTCCAGGTTCAGCTGCCCTGGAAGCCCGCGATAGGCCACGCTCAGCTCACTCGCGTTCAGCGAGTCCTGATCGAAGCTGACCCGACCGCTGACGTCGGACAGGCTGAAATCGGATCGCAACTCCGTAAAGCCATTTCCCGGGAGTTCGATATCTCCGGACACGGCAAGCTGCCCATCGGCGCGCCCAATCGGAATGGTCAGCGCGCCGGCAATGGCCGCCTCGCCACTGAACTCGAACTGATCAAGATCCAACTCTGACCGGGTCAGCAGCGGAGTCTGGCGAATAAACCGAAGCAAACCGGGCAAGGTCGTGTCCGTCTGGTAACGCAGGTCCAGCACCGGGGCCCGGAGGTTCTTGATATCGGCGGTCACCTCGCGAACGCGGTTGCCGGAAAGATCGGCCAGCTCAGCCGCCACGCTCATCGACACGCCCTCGAAAACCGCCGACCCCGTGGCGCCGGCCGCGCGCGGCCAGGCTTGATAGTAGTCCAGGTCGAGATCGCGAAAGCGGATCGCCGCCTCCAGATGCCCCTCGTTGCCGCTGAACGGCCAGTCGTCCATGTCACCGCGCAGACTCAAGTGGGCCGAGTCCACAGAGCCCCTGACCAGGCTTCTGCTCAACCAGTCACTGATCTTCGGTTTGACCAACGCGTGCGGCCAGTAGGCATCCATCTGAGCCACGTCCGCGCGCTCCACCACCACGTTGATATCAACGGCTGGCTTACCCTCGGTTTTGGCAAAATGCAATTTTCCTGCGGCGCTGATCATGTCATTGTTCAGCTGGCAGTCACGGGCATGAACCTGCCATTTTCCACCCCAGCCGATATCCAGGGTACACGCCATATCGGCTTCCAGTGTCCGGCGGAAATTTCTGGGCCAGTCGATATTGACCCGCTGACCGCTGAAAGAGGCTTCGCCGCTGCCCGCCGCGAGATCGGCCTCCCCGCTGATGCCGCTCACATCGGGCCAGCGTCCCCAGTCGGAGGCGCTAACCTGATCAAATTGCCCTGCCGCCCGGTACAGGCGCCATCGACGATCCAGCACCAGCTCGAAATCTGAAACCCGCCCTTCGATCCGTCTGGGTATGTGACGCGGCCACTGGGTTCGATAGACCGACATGATGCGCTGAGTCAGCTGGAGCGGAAAACCGAGGGCCAGCGAGTCGGCGCTGACCCAGAGCCCCAAATTACCGGGCAGATTGCGTTCCACTGACAGGCGATCAGAGCCCCAGCGCACGCCATTTTCCTCGATATCGAATTCGGAAAAATCGAGCCGCCACGCTTTGCGGCTATTGAAGCGCCAGTTGAAACGGGCATTGAGGTGGTCGAGCGGGAGCGCATCGTTTTCTCCGGCCACCTCGGCGTCTCTGAGGTCAACGACCCCTTGCATGCTCTGACCCTGTTCTCGCGCCCATTCACCCCAAAGCTCCGCGTTCAGTCGGCCGGCGCGTGGGATCAGCGGGTGCGTCGCCATCTGTCCGGCAAGCTCTCCAGCCAGCGCCCCAACCATCAATTCGCGGGTCTTGGCATGCCAGCGAGCGCCGCTCAGTTTCTGGTTGCCATCGAGTTCCAGCAAAAGCGTGGCCTTCAGATCACCCAGCACCATCTCACCGGCCTGGTTGGACAGGCCGGCCTCGATTTCCACGGCGATCTCCTGGCCATTCAGCTGCAGCCGTCCACGAACCTCCGTGAACCGGGCCGATATCCCTTTTGCAGGCATGCTGAGGCTCAGCCGAGAGTCCTCCAGGCGAAGCTGCCCCACGATCTCGAGCAGGTTGGTGTCGGTGCCGTCTTGGGGGTAGGCTTCACGTCCAGAAACGCCCAGCCCGGAAAGCGCCCAGCGGCCGTCTTCGGTCTGTTCCAGGGCAAGATCAGCACCGATGATATGGAAACTGTAAACGGGCTCACCAGGCAACAGGCTGTTGATCGGCTTGATATCCAGTGCCGCGCGTTGAACGGCAATCTCGCCTTCTTCCTCGCCTGGCGCAATGAACGTCAGACCCTGCAGGCTGATCCTCGGGCCAAAAGCCTTCCATTCTCCGGTGAAACTCTCAATTTTTACCGGTCGGCCGAACTCATTGGACAACCAGGTCTCCAACTGCGGTTGGTACTTGGTGCTGTAGGGCATGAGCAGTTTGCCGATACCCACCGCGATTGCGGCGACGATCGTAACCAGGGTAAGTGCGGTCCAAAGTATGGAGCGCAGCCGGGCCAGCAGAATCCGTACTCGGCTCATGGGCAAGGACAGGGCCGCGGCCGCGTTGGATTAGAGCAGCACCACATCAAACTGCTCCTGTTCGTATTGCTCCTCGCGCTGAAAGCGAATGGTCTTTCCGATCAATTCTTCCAGCTCGGCGACCGATGTCGACTGCTCATCCAGTATCAGGTCCACCACCACGGGCGCCGCGAACACCAGCAACTTGTCCGCCTCGAACTGGCGGCCTGAACGCATGATCTCTCTGAACACCTCCGAGCAAACCGTCTCCGCGCTCTTGATGAAACCGCGACCGGAGCAAGCGGCGCATGGCTCACACAACAGGTGACCCAGGCTGTCCCGAGTGCGCTTACGGGTCATCTCGACCAGCCCCAACGGCGAAATATCATTGACCTGGTTTCGCGCGTTATCTCGCTGCAAGGCCTGTTCGAGCGCGCGCATGACCTGCCGCTGATGCTCATCCTCATTCATGTCGATAAAATCAATAATGATGATGCCGCCCAGGTTTCTCAGTCGGAGCTGCCGGGCGATGGCCTGAGAGGCCTCAAGGTTGGTTTTGTAGACGGTTTCTTCCAGCGTCCGGTGGCCCACGTAAGCGCCGGTGTTGACATCGATGGTGGTCATTGCCTCGGTCTGATCGATAATCAGATACCCCCCGGACTTCAGGCGAACCTCGCGTTGAAGCGCCTGGTTGATGTCATCTTCAATGCCATATAAATCAAAAATAGGCCGCGCGGGCTCATACCTTTCAATCCTGGACACCCAATCCGGAAGAAAGCGGGACACGAACGCGCGAACCCGGTTGAACCCTTCCAGTGAGTCAATTCGGACTTTCTCTACCCCGCTGTGCATCAGGTCTCTCAAGGCACGCAACGGCAGGGAGAGATCATCGTAAAGACAGTCCCCCGGGGCAGCACTGCGCATACGCTCACCCAAACTCTCCCAAACCTTCCCCAGGTAAGTCATGTCCGCAGACAGGGCGAACTCATCCACGCCTTCCGCGTTGGTGCGCACAATGTAGCCACGGCTGCCTTGATCCTGGCGCAAGGTCTCAACCATACCTTTAAGCCGTTCGCGCTCCTGGTCATCCTCGATCCGAACGGACACGCCGATGCCGTCCCCCTCCGGCAGCAGAACAAGAAACCGCGAAGGGATACTCAGATTGGTGGTCAAACGGGCACCCTTGGTGCCAATGGGGTCTTTTACGACCTGCACGACGATATTGGACTGCTCCCTGACCAGATCCTGGATCAATGGCTGAGGAGCTACCTGTTGCTGATCACCTTCCTGGGTATCGTCCGTAGAGAACGCTGGAGGGCGCGCGATGTCTGATGCATGCAGAAATGCGGTTCGCTCCAGCCCGATATCCACGAAGGCAGCCTGCATCCCCGGAAGCACGCGCGAGACCTTGCCCATGTAAATATTGCCGAGATAGCCATAATGGCTGGCGCGATCCAGCCAGACTTCCTGGATCAGTCCATTTTCCACCACCGCCACCCGGGTCTCGGCCGGCGTGATGTTAATTAAAATTTCTTCGCTCACAGGCGAGTTACCCCGACCCGCCAGGCGCCACCTGGCAGACCCATCATGAACCACCCGCTAGGATAGCATTTTGACGCGCCCATACCCCTGCCCCCTGGTCAGTCGAGCAGCCCTGCCTGATGCAGGACTGTCGCCGTTTCAAACAACGGTAAACCCATCACGCCGGAGAAACTTCCGTCAATATGGCTGATCCAGCGCGCCGTCAGACCTTGAACCGCGTAAGCACCCGCCTTGTCCATGGGTTCGTCTCCTTTGCAGTACTCAACGATCCAGTCATCCGGAATGGGAGCGAAGGTGACTTGGGTCCGGTTCACGAGGCTCGAGACATGCTGATCGTCCAGCGCGACCGCAACCGCAGAGATCACCTCGTGCCGACAACCTGACAGCTTTCTCAGCATCCGCTCCGCTTCTTCACGAGAGCCCGGTTTGAGCAGAATCTCATCCTTGAGCACCACGATCGTATCCGCACCCAGTGCGGGTGTCGCCCGGCCGGCCATGCGCCAGCCCTCGGTTGCCTTGCCCCGGGCAAGGCGCTCTGCATAGACGCCCGGCGACTCACCAGGCAGCAGGCTTTCATCGATATCCGCGTCCAGCGTCGTAAAAGGAACGGCCAGCTGGCCCATCAATTCGTGCCGGCGCGGAGACGCGGAAGCGAGAATGATCTTCATGTGCTCTCAGGCTCTGTGATAGGGATGATTCTGCAAGACGGTCCAGGCGCGATAGAGTTGTTCCGCCAGCACAACGCGAACCAGTGCATGCGGCAGTGTCAGCGGCCCCAGCGACCACTTCAGCTCAACCCGATCGAGACACTCGGCACCCAGCCCATCAGGGCCGCCAATCAGAAAACAGATGTCCTGCCCCTCTTGCATCCAGCGTTCCAGCCGGCGCGCCAGGTCTGCCGTGGACCAGGCACTGCCTTTCTGCTCGAGCGCAACCGTACGCATGCCCGATGCGGCCGCCAGCAATGCCTTGCTTTCCTGCTTGCGCAGGCGCTCGATGTCCGCATTCCGCCCCCGGTGGGCTACCGGGATCTCGCGCAGTTGGAGCCCCAGCGTGGGCGGCAGTCTCCGGCTGTAATCCGTCCAGGCCGAACTGACCCAGTCCGGCATACGCTGCCCCACGGCGGCCACTCTCAGGTGCATGGAATCAGGCTTTGGCGCCCGTGCCGGATCGGCGGTCGGCACTGGCCTCCCAAAGTTTTTCCAGGTTGTAGAATGCGCGGGTCTGCGGCAGCATCAAGTGCACGATGACGTCATTGAGGTCGACCAGAATCCACTCTGCCTCGCGATCGCCCTCAATACCCAACGGCGGACAACCCGCCTGTTTCGCATTCAACACGACCTTCTCAGCCATGCCTTTGAGGTGACGGGTTGAATTTCCGGACGCGATGACAAGCGTGTCAGTGAGCGAACTTCTGCCGCGCACGTCTATGGTTTGAACATCGATGGCTTTGAGATCCTCGAGGCTGGTCATGACCAGTTCTTGCAGCTGCCCGGAGGTGAGAGGTTCTAACGCTGTTTGTTCGTTCAAATGTTCCGCCGTCAGTGGTCTTCGGATAAGGCGCAATTCTATCGCGTAGGGGAATGGGTACTCAAGCAAACACCTTCGGCACGACTAGCGGTACAGCCCGTGTTCGGAGATGTAGTCAACAACGGCGCCCGGCGCCAGAAAACGCGGGGAGCGGCCCAGGCGGACAAGCTCGCGTATGCGTGATGAGGATATTTCCAGCTGCGTGACTTCGATTTCGCACACCCGCCCGTGCGAGCAGGCAGCGAGCGCTCCAACGTCGGTCACGGTGTGCGTCGCGTAGAATTCCGCAAGCTCGGCCGAAAGCTCGGAAACCGCTCCGGGCCTGCGCATGACGGCGATATGGGCCAGTTCGATCAACCGCTCCCACTGATGCCATTGGTCCAGGCTGGCAGCACTGTCCCGGCCAACGATGAGCACCACCGGCCGGTCTCCGGCCTCGGAGCGAATCTCCTGTAGCGTGTCGACCATCCAGGAGGGGCCTGGTCGCTGGACTTCGCGAAGATCGATGCCCAGACCGGGCAGCGCGGCCGTTGCCAGGCGCAGCATCTCGACCCGATGATGGGCCGGCGTGACCGCGTTGTCCCTGAGCGGCGGCTGACCCGCCGGCAGCAAACGCATGTCGCGCACGCCCAGCCGCTCGCGGACTTCCCATACCGGGCGCAAATGGCCAAAGTGGACCGGGTCGAACGTCCCTCCAAATATACCGATCATGCCGCTCTGGCCCCGATTGAGCTTCTAGGCCGCGCATACAGCGCAGACCAGTCGATCAAGGCTGTGCCATTCGTCGCCTGACGCCATACCTTTGCTCTGCCGGTCAATCATGGACAGCGCCTGGAATACATCGTTGAGCCGCTTGCGAGAAAGCCGGCTGGCCGCCGCGCGCATTGAACCCTGCTTCGCCTGCCAGATGTTGAGACGACGAAACATGTGCTGCTCGCTTTGCCCGGCGGCGCGTCCGGCGCGAAAGGCTTCAAGCAAGGTGAATTCACGATACAGAGCGCCCGTGATCAACTGGATGGCGATTCCGGCCCGCCGCAAGCCCGAGGCCATTCTCAGGCCCTCAGCGGCCCGGCCGGCCAGCATGCAGTCGGACAGTTGGAAACTGTCGAACTGAGCGCTGTCGGCGACGGCCTTGTGCACATCGTCCGCCGTCAGTTTTCCCGGCCCTTTCATCAGTAGCAATTTCTCGATCTCCTGGCGAGCAGCCAGGAGGTTTCCTTCGAGCCGCTCGGCCAGCATCATGACCGCCTCACGCTCCGGTTTGAGCCCCACGGCTTGCAGGCGGCCAGAGATCCAGCCAGGCATATCCGCGGGCTTCACCGGCCAGATGTCGAGCCTTACGCCCGCCTTGTCTAGCACACCCGCCCATTTTGAATTTCGGGAGCTTTTATCCCACTGCTCCTCGCAGCTGATGACCAACAGGGTATCGGGGTCCGGGCTGGCCGCCCATTCCGTCAGCGCCTTGCTGCCATCCCGGCCAGGCTTTCCCTTAGGCATCCTCAGGTCAATGATTTTTCGGGACGCAAACAGCGAGGGGGCCATGCCGGCATCGGCCAGGGACTGCCAATCAAAGTCTTTACTGACCTGAAGCAGCTCACGCTCCAGGAAGCCATCGGCCTTCGCGGCGGCAAAAACAAGATCACGGCTTTCCTCGACCAGGAGCGGTTCCTGGCCGGCAATCAGGTAAAGAGGCGCAAGACCGCCCTGAAGATGGTCCGGCAACTGCTGGATGCGAATCGGCACCGCTCAGGATCCGGCCGTGCCCAGCCTGCGAAGCGTCAGTCTGGCCAGTGTGTCGGCCATTTCCCGGCGCAGCTGCTCATCCTCTTGCGCGGCGCCGAGAATGTCTCGTTCGTCAAAGCTGATGACGCGGCTCTGCTCTAGCGTCTGCTCGCTGACGAGCACATTTCCCTCCGCGTCAAGCAGGGAAAACTTCACCGTGTGACGCAAGCGGTATTCCCTGACCCGGGCATTATCGCCGATGGTCAGAATCTCCTTGCGGACCCGGTTCAGCGGCACCTGCAGCACCGACGTGCCTGATGCATCCTCTACCAGGTCACTGCCATTTTGTTCCAGCAGGATCGAAAGGCGCCTGGCGTAATCGCTGTAGGGGTCCTGAACAACCATTCGCACCAGCGCCATTTCCGCCGGCAACTCCGCCTGCTGTGGAAGATGGAAACCACATCCCGTCAGGGCCAGTGCGAGCAACACGGTTGAGATCCATCTGGACACGGTTCAAGCCACCACAATGTTCAGCAGCCGGTCCGGAATATGGATCACCTTGCGAATCGCGCCATCGGCGAGATGGCGCTGAACATTGGCTTCCGCCAGCGCAGCCGCCTGGACGGCGTCCTTGTCACTGCCGGCCGGCATCTCCAACCGCGCTCTCACCTTGCCGTTCACCTGGACCACGACCTGCACGCTGGAACGCTGACGGGCCGACTCATCGACTTCTGGCCAGGCGGCATCGATCAGGGGACCCGCTTCACCAAGCCGGTGCCAGAGTTCATCACAGATATGCGGTGTGATCGGCGCCAGTAAGCGAACAATGCCTTTCCAGGCCTCGTCCCGAACCGCCCCACCCTGTGGGCTGTCGTCATTGAACCTGCTCAGGTGGTTGGTCAGCTCCATGATGGCTGCAATGGCGGTGTTGAAGGTGTATCGGCGCGCGATATCGTCACCGACCTTGGCAATGGTGTCGTGCAGCATGCGCCGGATGTCTTTTTGCTGACCGGTCAATGCACCCGTATCCAGGCGGTCGCAAGGGCCAGCCTCGACGTGCTTAATGACCTGCGACCAGAGACGCTTCAGATACCGAAAAGCGCCCTCGACGCCGGAATCGGACCACTCCAATGACTGATTGGCCGGTGAGTCCGAAACCGAGAACAAACGGACGGTATCGGCGCCATAACGATCCACCATGCTTTGTGGGTCGACACCGTTGTTTTTTGACTTCGACATTTTCTCGACGCCGCCGACCATGACCGGTTGCCCGTCTTCATGCAGCGTGGCGCCGAGCGGCTTGCCTTTCTCGTCGCGATCCACATCGACATCCGCGGGGTTGTACCAGTGGACGCTGCCATCGGCCTCCTCGCGGTAGTAGGTGTCGGCAACCACCATCCCCTGGCACAACAGGCGGGTGGCCGGTTCATCGCAATGCACCAGCCCCTCGTCACGCATGACCTTGTGGTAGAAGCGAAAATACATGAGGTGCAGGATGGCGTGCTCGATGCCGCCAACGTACTGGTCTATCGGAAACCAGTAATTGACGCGATCATCCACCATGGCATCCGCCCCGGGGCAGGCGTAACGGTGCATGTACCAGGAAGACTCCATGAAGGTATCGAACGTGTCCGTTTCGCGCTCGGCGGCGCCACCGCAACGGGGGCAGGTTGTTTTGCGCCAGTCAGGGTCTGCCTTGATGGGCGAGCGAACGCCCATGAATTCGACATCCTCGGGCAGCAGGACAGGCAGCTGATCATCCGGAACGGGAACCGCGCCGCAATCCGGGCAATAAATAACCGGTATCGGGCAGCCCCAATAGCGTTGCCGGCTGACGCCCCAGTCACGCAGGCGGAAATTGACTTTGCGCTCGCCCATGCCTTGCTTTTCAAGCCACGCGGTCGCGGCCTCTTTGGCCTGGGCGACCTCCATGCCGTCCAACCAGTCGCTGTTGATGGCCGGGCCGTCCTCGACCCAGGCCTCGCCTTCCCAGCCCTCGGGCGGCTGCACCGTGCGAACGATCGGCAGGTCATGAACCCTGGCAAAATCCCAGTCGCGCTGGTCCTGGCCGGGAACAGCCATGATGGCGCCCGTGCCATAACCCATCAGGACATAGTCGGCGAGATACAGCGGGACCGGCCTTTCCGTAAACGGATTGAACAGGTAAGCGCCCGTGAACACGCCACGTTTTTCCAACGCGCCGCCCTCCGCCATCCGATCTTCCTCGCTGGCAGAAGCGGCCTGGTCCACAAACGCGGCGACGGCCGCGGCCTGCTCCGTGGCGGTGACTCGGGCAACCAGTTCATGCTCCGGAGCCAGTACGGCATAGGTCATGCCGAAAGACGTGTCAGGGCGAGTCGTGAAGACCCGCACGCCCAGCCCGTCAGGGTGAGGGGCGCCATGCTCGTCACAAACCTTCATTTCGAATTCGCAGCCCTCGGACCGGCCAATCCAGTTACGCTGCATGATCTTGACCGCGTCGGGCCAACCCTCGAGCGCGTCGAGCTCGCGGAGCAGTTCCTCGGCATAGTCCGTGATTTTCAGAAACCACTGGGGGATCGACTTGCGCTCCACCACGGCACCGGAACGCCAGCCCCGGCCGTCAACGACCTGCTCATTGGCCAGAACAGTTTGGTCAACAGGATCCCAGTTGACCTCCGCGTCTTTTCTGTAGGCCATGCCCTTCTTCATCAGCCGGGTGAACATCAGCTGCTCCCAGCGGTAATAGTCAGGCTTGCACGTGGTGACCTCTCGCGACCAGTCGTATCCAAACCCCATGCGGTCTAGCTGCGAGCGCATGTGTTCGATGTTCTGGTAGGTCCAGCTGGCGGGCGCCGTCTTGTTCTTGATGGCCGCGTTCTCGGCCGGCAGGCCAAAAGCGTCCCAACCCATGGGCTGCAGGACATTCTTGCCCAGCATTCGATGGTAGCGGCTGATGACATCACCAATCGTGTAATTGCGCACATGACCCATGTGCAGCGCACCTGAAGGATAAGGCAGCATGGAAAGGCAGTAGAACTTCTCCCGGGAGGGGTCTTCCGTGACGGCAAACACGTCGTCCCGCCGCCACTGTTGCTGTACGCGCGATTCGATCTCGGCGGGATTGTAGTTTTGCTGGGTCATCGGACCAACCTGGAAAAGGACATGGAATATCTCTAACAGGCTGAAAGCTTAACTGACCCCCCGTCGGCAGGAAACCCCTTCCCCCTTCCTTTCGCTGGATACCTACACCGCTGAGCGCATGCCCATCAGGAACGCGCGCGGATGTATCCCAGCAGCCCGCTCAGTCCGGGCAGATCAACCGCTTCGCCCGCGAGACCGCTTTGCACCTCTGGCGCCAGCTGTTTGCCCAGTTCCACGCCCCACTGGTCGAAGGCGTTGATGTCCCACAGCGCGCTCTCCACAAACACCTTGTGCTCATACAGCGCGAGCAGCCTGCCGAGATTTTCGGGCGTGAGTTCGTCCAGCATCAGCACCTCGCTCGGACGATTACCGTGGAAGACCCGGTGAGGCAGCAGATCTTCCGCGCCACTCACGCCGTCGGATTTCATCTGCTCCAGTGTTTCGCTGCTGGACCGCCCGCAAGCCAGGGCCGTGGCCTGGGCCAGCATGTTGGCCAGCAATTCGCTATGGGCCTCGGTATCACCGTGCGACGGCCTGATCACGCCGACGAAATTGACCGGAACGACGTCCGTGCCCTGGTGCAGCGCCTGGAACACGGAGTGCTGGGCCTCCGTCCCGCTCTCACCAAAAACAACCGGACTGGTGGCATGGGCACAGGGCGACCCGTCCGTGGTCACGGCCTTGCCGTTCGATTCCATGATGACCTGCTGCAGGTGGCTGTGCAGCAAACGCAGTCTGGAATCGTATGGAAACACCGCCCATGAGCCGAATCCGCAGACATTTCTGTGCCAGACCCCGATCAAGCCCATCAGGATGGGCATGTTGTCCGCTGGCTCCGCCTCAAGAAAATGCCTGTCCATGTCGGCAGCGCCGGCCAGCAATTCCTTGAACGCCTTTGGCCCCATGGAGGCCGCGGCACTCAGGCTCACCGCAGACCATAGCGAGTACCGTCCACCCACCCAGTCGGGCAAATAGAAGATATTTTCCGCGGGGATGCCAAAAGCGACTGCTCTTTGGTCCGCGCCGGTGACCGCGAACAGCCTTCTGGCCACTTCGGCATCAACAAGTGACTGAGCCAGCCAGTCCCTCACATGCCGCGCATGCAAGAGCGTGTCCCCGGTCGTGAAACTTTTCGAAGCAGCCACCATGATGGTCGTCCTGGGATCCAGCGATGGCAGCAACGCTTCCCTGGCATGCGCGTCAACCGAGCCCAGAAAATGCAGACGTGGCACCGACCCGGCCCGGCTGCCCAGGGCCTCGTGGATGAGCTGGGTGCCCAGCAGAGATCCCCCGATCCCGATATGGACAATATCGGTGACCGCGGCTGGCCGCTCTCCGGGCAGGCGCCCCTCATGCAAAGCGCCCGCAACATCGAGCATGTCCTTCACGGACTGCAAAGCCCGCTCTGCGTCCTTGGGACGCTGCGCCAGCTCAACGCAATCGCCGCGCAGAAGCATGTGCAGGGCTGGACGTTTTTCTGTGAGATTCACCGCATCGCCAGCAAACAAACGGTCGCGGGCTTTCAGCACGCCGCGCGTATGGGCGCGCTCCAGCAGCGCCGATTTCGCCGCCTCGTCAATATGGACCCGGGAGTAATCCAGCAACAATCCGCCCAGACGACAACTGAATGAGTCGAATCGACCGGGATCGGAGAGCATTTCGGCCATCGGGCGGGCCTTCAAATCATTGTTGTATTTCTGCAACACTTTATCCATTGAGCTTTTCCCAATCAGGATGAGTAAGGCCAAATCCACGCGTTAAAAGAGAGAGGGATATCACACAGCCAGTGAGCCCCACGGCGAAAGGTGATGGTGATACGACGGCTGCTGAAATGCAATACCCGCGTGCGGCAACCGACATAACCTTATGATAATAAGACCTTTAATCAAATCGACCGGACCAAAAACGCAGGCCAAAAAAAACCTCTCCCCCGTGGGGGGGAGAGGCAGCTTTTTGGAGTGATGTACCCGTCTTTCGCGCCCTGCGTCCTTGGGGAACGTTGCACTTTCGCCAAGGTTGGTGGTAATAATACCACTAACCCGACAAAAAGCCAAGTAGGTTGTTGTTTCAATTCCACGGCTCCCTCAGTCCGTGTCGACCACGGAGACCCCTGATTCGGGCAATCCCTGCAACAGGTGTTGCACACGCCCTCGGGCCGGTATCACCAGCCCCGGATCGATCTCCGCCATCGGCATCAACACAAACCGGCGTCGATGCATTCGGGGATGCGGAACAATCAATCGTTCAAGGTGCAGGATAAGGTCACCGGCAAGCAACACGTCGAGGTCGATCAGGCGCGGCCCCCAGCGCCGGCCGGAACGCTCCCTGCCCATTCGGTCTTCAATGTCCTGTAGCCGCCCAAGCATGCCCATGGGCTCCTGAGGGCTGTCCAGGGCCACAACCGCGTTGACAAAATCGGGTTGATCACGGTGGCCCCACGGAGCGGTGCGATACATCCGGGATACCCGTCTGAGCGAGATTCCCGGCTGTGATGAAAGCTCGGTCAGCGCCGTTTTGACATGGGCAGCAGGATCACCGAGATTGCTACCCAATCCGATCCAGTATCGCATTACTGCCGGCCTTGACCGCCTCGCTTCCTTGACCCTGATCGGCGCCTTCGCGGCCGCCTTTTCACCGGTTCGCCCTGGGTTGACGGCCGCTCTTTTTGCGCCTGTGTCCAGAATGCCGCCAACTCGTCCAGGCGCTCGTCTTCCTCAGCGCGCAGCAAAAGGAAATCGTAAGCGGCCCGAAACTTGGGGTGACTCAATATCCGCATGGCCCTGCGACCTTTTGTGCGGTTAAGCCGGTACTGCATCAGCCAGATTTCACGGGTGACGGTACTGAACCGACGCGGGAGCGCGGTCCGTCTCACCTGCTTGAGAATCACCTCTTCACCCGCCTGCTGCAGGGCCATGTAGGCGGGCTCGCCCCGGTCCATTAGCGCCTCGTGGCGTGCCTGCACCGCAGGCCAAAGCAATGCCGCATACAGGAACGCGGGCGTGACGGATTTGCCTTCCTCAACGCGCTCATCCGTGTTCAGCAGGGCCGCGCGCAACAGCGGCCTGATGTCCGCCTTTCCGGGCTGCCGGCCGGGCTGGAGCGTGGGAAAGAGCACCCGTGTCAGGCGGAATCGCTGCAGCGCTTCCAGGGTTCTGGCAGCGTGCCCGGTCAGGAACAGCTTGCATACCTCTTCGAACAGCCTGGCCGGAGGAATGTCTTCCAGCAATCCGGCAAGTTCGGCAATGGGCTCGAGCGTGGCCGGATCCGGCTCCACGCCGAGCTTTGCCACGAACCTCGCGGCTCGCAATAAACGAACCGGATCTTCCCGGTAGCGGGTAACCGGATCCCCAATCAGCTTCAGTCGACGCTCTGCGAGATCTTCGAATCCGCCCACAAAATCGCGCACTTCACCTGTAACGGGATCCATAAACAAGGCATTGATGGTGAAGTCCCGACGAACCGCATCTTCCTCCAGCGTGCCCCACACGTTGTCGCGAAGAATCCGGCCATCGGCGTGTTTGTGCCCGGCGGCAATGGATCGCCCAGGGCCGCGGAATGTCGCTACCTCGACCAGGGTCCCCCGATAGCGAACATGGGCCAGTCGAAAACGCCGCCCAATCAGCAGACACTTGGGAAAGACCACCTTGACCTCGTCCGGCGTCGCATCGGTCGCCACGTCGAAATCCTTGGGCACCTTGCCAAGAATCAGATCACGAACACTGCCACCCACGATATAGGCCTCATAACCTGCGTGCTGCAGCCGGCGGACGACCTCAGTGGTGTGTGGACACAAATCCTTCACCGCGAGACCATGCCGTTCCGCGGGTATCACAATGGAATCTTTGATGCTAAAAACCCTGGAATGTGTTTATGTTTCAGCGCCATCCAATCATCCTGACGGATGGACAGCGAACCCGCCTTAGTTTACCATGTCGGCCCGTTTTGGCGGAGTGTTCATCACCATCGCAAAGACGGGATTCCGGTCGGAAATAAGGCCCGCGGGTCAGCCGGAATAAACGAATGAGGCTCCCTTCGTCTAGCGGTCAGGACGCCGCCCTCTCAAGGCGGAAACACGAGTTCGATTCTCGTAGGGAGCGCCAGCAACCCTGACAGGCAGAGCGAATCCAGCCCCATGACTTTTGTCGTTACCGAGAACTGCATCAAATGCAAATACACCGACTGCGTCGAGGTATGTCCCGTGGATTGCTTCCACGAGGGGCCCAATTTCCTGGTCATTGACCCGGAAGAATGTATCGACTGCACCCTGTGTGAACCCGAATGCCCTGCCGAAGCCATTTTCCCCGAGGACGATCTGCCTTCAGGGCAAGAACATTTCCTTGAACTCAACGACGAGTTGTCTCGGATCTGGCCGGTCATCACGGAAATGAAAGATCCACCGCAAGACGCTGCCGAGTGGGACGGCAAGCCGGACAAGCTGGACCTGCTCGAGCGTTAACCCCGTCCGGGTGAGGCCCCGGCGATCAGCCCAGGCGCTCCATGAAAACACCCAGTACGTGCTCGGCGGCGCCGGTGTCTGCCGGCGCGCCCGTGTTGTACTGCAGGTAGACTCGCGTTTGCTCACCATCTGCTTGCAGGCGCGTCTTGTAGGCCCCGGAATAGTTGGCCCCCCGATCGTTGCGCCAGAACATCATCTTCTGGAAAAAACTGCGGCTGTCCGTATTCATCTGGAAATACTCGAACGTGTACGCGCCGTTCTCCCCGCGCTCCAGCACCCGCATACCGCTGCGCTCGATCGCGAATCCCAGGCGGCGCGCGACGCTCTCTGGCGTATCCTTTACCTGCAGGTATACCCCATCCGCCGACCACGCCATGAACGCGTTGGTATCACCGCGACCGCCGGTGGCCACCGCCCTGGGCGGTCCGGGGCTGAGTTCATCACCGGAGGGCATGCGCATGGGCGGAACAGCAATCTGCACGGGTCGCACGAAAACCAGTTCATCCAGGTCCTCGGGCACCGTTAAAGGGGCTCCATCCCTGCTCTCCACATACTCGGGTGGCTTATCCCTGAACAGGGAACAGGCCGGGAGGGGCACCACCAAAATTGACCCGAGCATCAGGGTCTTGATCCAATCTGACTTCATAGCAATGGCTTCTTTCTCGCTTCCGCGCGTATGGCGCGCCGAATGACCGCATGGCCACACTTCATGGGGCTGCGTCCCTCGCATATCATTCCGAGCCGCTTCCATATTGGCAGCGCGCCCATCAGGATGCACGGAAACCGACAGGCCTTGGAACACCGATGAACGGGCCTTGGCAACGTGGCGGCCATGGTACTTGCGGACCCCGCTCCTGACAAGTATCCTGCCGAGAGTTCCGGTGGCCGGGATCTGACCCCCACCACGCACGAATACTGAGGTGCTCATGGTCCAGCTTGGTCAACCCGTAGACGACTTCAAACTACCCGCCACTGGCGACAAACACCTGGCACTTCACGACTTCAAAGGACAGAAACTGGTCCTTTACTTCTACCCCAAGGACAACACACCCGGCTGCACCCGCGAGGGGCAGGCATTTCGCGACGCATTCGAAGCCTTCCAGGCTGCCGGCGCCACCATTCTCGGCGTTTCACGGGACAGCGTGCGCACCCATGAGAATTTCTGCGCCAAGCACGCTTTTCCGTTCGATCTGATTTCAGACGCAGACGAGTTACTCTGCAAACAGTTCGATGTGATCAAGGAAAAGAACATGTATGGCCGCAAATACATGGGCATCGAGCGCAGCACTTTTCTGATCGATGAAAACGGCGTGTTGCAGGCGCAATGGCGCAAGGTCAAGGTGCCGGGTCATGTTGAAGAGGTCCTCGAAGCCGTCAAGAAGCTGTAAGCAACCTGGGAGATCCTGCCCGAATGGGAAAAAACAAACGGCTGTACGTCGTTGACACCAATGTGTTGATGCACGACCCCACCGCGCTGTTCCGGTTCGAAGAACACGACATTTTCATTCCAATGATGGTGCTGGAGGAACTCGACGCCGCCAAGAAAGGGCTGTCTGAAGTCAGCAGAAATGTGCGGCAGGTGAGCCGGTTCATTGGAGAGATGATGAGCCACCAGGGCGCCACCGACCTGGCGGACGGGCTGGAACTGCAAATCCCCGACGGTCTCGATCTGCCCCAAAGCCGGGGACGGCTCTTCTTCCAGACCCGGATGCCGGAAAAACATTCAAACCTGCTTCGCGACGGGTCCTTCGCCGACAATGAAATTCTCAGTACCGCTGTCTCCCTGAAAGAGAGCAGCGAAGCGCAGGACGTTATCCTCGTCTCCAAGGACATCAATCTGCGCATCAAGGCGGCCATTGTCGGCGTCACAGCCGAGGACTATTTCAATGACCGGGCGCTCGATGACCTGAGCCTGCTTTACAAGGGGATGGAAACCAGGAGCCAGTCATTCTGGGATGAGCGCCCCGATGTGGATTCCTGGAGTGAAGGGGGCGATACGTTTTATCGTGTTCCCCGACTGGAAGACGAAAACTGGTACCCCAACCAATGTATCGTGATCGGTGAGGGCGAGGGCGTCGAGGCCATCGTGAGCTCGGTTCATGAAAACCACGTCATCCTCCGCCTCGTTTCCGACTATTCCAATGGAAAACAGAGCGTCTGGGGCATACAGGCGCGAAACCGGGAGCAGAATTTCGCTCTCAACCTGTTGATGAATCCGGATATCGACTTCGTCACGCTGCTCGGCACCGCCGGCACCGGCAAGACATTACTGACCCTGGCAGCGGGGCTGGCTCAAACCCTGGACGACTCCTGTTATTCGGAGATCATCGTCACCCGGGCCACCGTTTCCATCGGGGAGGACATCGGCTATCTGCCCGGCACCGAGGAGGAAAAAATGACGCCCTGGATGGGCGCGCTGACAGACAACCTGGAGGTGCTCACCCAACCCCAGGAGGGCGGCGAATGGGGTCGCGCCGCCACCAATGACCTGCTGGCCAATCGCGTCAAGGTTCGCTCACTCAATTTCATGCGCGGCCGAACCTTTTTCAATCGCTATGTCATTATCGACGAAGCGCAGAACATCACACCAAAACAAATGAAGGCGCTGCTCACCCGGGCCGGGCCGGGCACCAAGATGGTCTGCCTTGGCAATGTCGAGCAAATTGACACGCCGTATCTGACGGAAACGACCTCTGGCCTGACCTATGCTGTCGACCGTTTCCAGGACTGGGAACATGGCGGCCACATTACCCTCCGGCGGGGTGAGCGATCCAGGTTGGCGGATTTTGCTTCGGAGGCGCTGTAACCCGAGAACTTCGGGTCAGGCGGGGGCTTGGTTGCCACTGTCTGCCGGCGCCTGATCGGCATCGGCCTCACCCACATCCTGCGCCCGGGGCCAGGCCTGAAGAACCGCCTTGACCAGCGTGGCCAGCGGTATCGCGAAGAAGACACCCCAGAAACCCCATAGCCCGCCAAACACCAGGATCGCGACAATGATCGCCACGGGATGCAGGTTCACGGCTTCGGAAAACAACCAGGGTACCAACACGTTGCCGTCCAGTAACTGGATGATGCCATAGGCGATCATGACCTTGCCGAAATCCCATCCCCAGCCCCACTGAAAAAATGCCACCAGGGCGATGGGCAAGGTGACCACCGCCGCCCCGATGTAGGGGATGAGAACGGAAAACCCGACCAGCGTCGCAAGCAGGGCGGCATATTGCAGGTCCAGGGCCAGGAACGTGATATAGGTGACCGCACCAACGATGACGATCTCACCGACTTTTCCACGCACGTAGTTGGCAATCTGCGCCTCCACTTCCACCCATACTGTGGTCACCAGATAGCGTTCACGCGGCAGATAGGAAGTAATCCAGCCGATGAGCTGAGCCTTGTCCTTGAGCAGAAAGAACACCAGGACAGGCACCAATACGAGAAAAACCAGCAGCCCAATGATGCTGGCCGCAGAAGCCAGCGACCAGCTGAGCAGGCTTTGCCCTACGCCCGCCAGTTCGTCACCAAGATTGGAAATCAGTCTGCTGATCTGCTCCTCGGAGACCATTTGCGGATATCGCTGTGGTAATTGCTCCAGCAACAACTGCCCCTGGGCGATGTAGTTGGGCAGCTGCTGCACCAGTTGAGTCAACTGCACCGACAGTCGGGGCACGAGGCCAAACAGGAGAAACACTAGGATGGCCATGAACAGCAGGAAAACCAGCACGACCGCTAACAGGCGCTTCATGCCCATGCGTTGAAGCCGGATCACCACCGCCTCCAGCAGGTATGCGATAACGATACTGGCAAACACGGGGGCCAGCATCCGGCCCAACCCGATCACGACGAGGAAACCCACCAGGAGAATCAGACCCAGCAGGACCACCTGGGGATCAGAAAACGTGCGCTTGAACCAGGCCTTGAGCAAATCCATATCGGGTTCCTGGCTAGGGATCAGGCAGAGCCGGTGTCAACGCGGCTCGTGATGACGAGAATCAGAAGTCCAGCGTCCAGTACGCTTCGACTTCGACATTCTGGTCCAGGTCTTCGCTGACCACGCCCAACACGCTGCCGCCAAAGGCGTATTCGGCCGGCGCGTATGCGGCGTTCAGGCTGAAACGGCTGCGCTCACCCGTTCGACGGCTGTAGCCCAACATCATGGCGTTGTCCGCAAGACTGGCATCAAGCGCCTGGCTGAGCGCGGCAGAGGTCGGCAACGGTTGAGAACGAGAACTGAAATCGAAGCGCCACTCGTTGTCCTTGCCATCACTCCATGTCCAGCCGACGGAGTAGACGGTCAGATCATCCCAGGAGAAATTCGGGCTGGTCGAATCGCCCAGCATGGAGAGAAACCGGTCCGGCAGATAACGGCTGGGAAAAGCATCGATGCTGCTGTACATGACGTGCTGGACAGACAGGTTCAGCCAGGTACGCTCACTGGCCTGCATGGCCAGCCCAACCGACGCCCGGGCGGGAATGTCCAGGTCTGCCGGCTGAGAATAAATACCGTTGTAATGCGCGAACTCCTCCATATCGATCCTGGACTGGAAGCCCGCATCCAAAGCGAGTCCGGGCGCCAGTTCCTGCCGCACGGCCAGGCGAACGCCGGCGCCGTATCCGGTTTCCTGGTAGGGGGAGTAGCTCATGGGTTGGACAAAAGCGGGTATCGAGGACTGGAAGCTGCGCATGCCCAGATTGGCAACGCCATAGCTTTGGTAGGCAAACACAGCGGATACGCCCAGCACCTGCCCCTCGTCAAACTGGTGTACCAGCCCGGGCGCCAGCATCTGACGCTCAAAACCCAGGCCCGGCGCGCTGAAACCGTTGTACGCGTCCAGCGGCTGAATGTTCTTGCTGCTCTGCCAATCGACCTGCATCTGGAAACTGGAACGGCTTTTGCCAAACAGCGGCTCAGCAAACGACGGCAAAATGGCAACCGATTCTTCGTCCATCCAGGAAATACGCAGCGGTTCGGCGTCCAGATCGATCATGAAATCCGGCGTCAGCTCTCGCGCGAGGTAGTTCTGCCAAGGGCCCAGCTCGAACCCCAGCACATAGAAGGGCGTGAGCCCGGAACCGCCTGCGGTGAAAGCGGCCATGGGAAGCTGTAAAGGCTGGGCAGCCGCCAGCGCGGGGAGCACCCCCACGAACGCTGCCAGCACTCGAAACAGCTGTTGTTTCACTTCCCTTGCCTCTACTCTTTCACAACACGCAAGTCGACAGCTCGCAATATGGCAGGAATACAACACAAAGTCAATGCACGCCCCCCTTCATCGGTCTTGTTTACAAACCTTCGACGAATATATTCAATTGTCCGGTAAGCCGCTGAAAAACAACATATCGCGTCAGGCGAGGCTGATGCATTGTACCGCAGACAGTGGCCAGGCCCGTTCGCGGCCAGGGCGCCTGAGCTGTTGCTGGAAAACAACAGCCCCAACGGGTTTGGTTTTCCTCAGTCCAGGTGGTCGATGACCGCATCGGCCAGGCTGTCGGTCGTGCCATGGCCACCCACGTCCGGCGTGAGTCGGTCAGTGTCGCCTTCCCGCAGAGCCTCTCGGATGGCGTCACGAAGACGCCGTGCCTGCGCTTCCATGCCCATATGCGTCAGCATTTGGGCGCAGGCCAGCATCAGGGCCATCGGGTTGGCAATTTTCTGACCGGCGATATCCGGCGCCGAACCATGCACCGCCTCGAACATGGCACTGGTTTCACCGATATTCGCGCCCGGGGCAAGGCCCAGGCCGCCAACCAGCCCCGCGCACAGATCGGAAATGATGTCACCGAACAGGTTGGTCGTCACAATAACATCGAACTGCCAGGGGTTGAGCACCAGCTTCATGCAGGTCGCATCGACGATCATTTCCTCGGTCTCGATATCCGGGTATTCCTTGGCCACTTCCCTGGCCACATCCAGGAACATGCCGGAAACATGTTTGAGGATGTTGGCCTTGTGCACGATGGTCACTTTTTTCCGGCCAGCACGGCGGGCCAGTTCATAGGCATAGTGCGTGATCCGGGAGCAGCCCTCGCGGGTCACGACCATCTTCGATTCCGCCCGCTGGCCGTCTTCACTGATCTGCGCGTCCGCCGCCAGGTAGGCGCCCTGGGTGTTTTCCCGCACGGTGATGATGTCGATATCTCCGAAATGCGAACGCGTGCCCGGCATGGAGACCACGGGACGCACGTTGGCATACAGGTCAAAGGCCTTGCGCAAGGTGACATTGATGGAGCGGAAGCCCTTCCCTACCGGGGTCGTCAGGGGGCCCTTCAGCAGGATACGGTTACGCTCGATGGACGCCATGGTCTCAGGCGGCAGAAGCTCTCCGGTCTCCTCCAGAGCGACGAGGCCCGCGCTGGCGTACTCATACTCCAGACCAAGTTCAAGCGCATCAAGCACCCGAAGGGTCGCGCTCATGATTTCGGGGCCAATCCCATCGCCCGGAATAACCGTGATCTTTCTAGCCATCTGCTCTCACCTCTTTGACAACGCCGCGTGCAGCTGCGCCCGGCGGGAAAAGGTGGCGAATTATACAGGGTGGAAGCATCCGGGGCGCACAAAACCCCGAACAGGCTCTGATGCAGCAGGATCAGGGCCGGGAAACTTGAATCCGGAAAGTGAGGGTCATAACCTTAGTTGAGCACGCTACGGGCGCCCACGTTCCGGCTTTGGCCCAGAACCTGGCCGCGAAAGCGCTGTCTCATACGGATACTTGGTATGCGAGTATCAACAACCTCGGGAATTTCATGCGCTCGTTCAAATCAGTCAGACCAGGACTACCGAAATTACTGCTGCTGTCAGCGGTGCTGCTGTTTTCGACGTCAGCCGGCGCCCAGACCAGCCGGGTGCCACTGCCGGACATGGGCAATTCGGCTTCCACCATCCTGAGTGACCGTGAAGAGGCCGAATACGCTCGCGAAATGATCAGGCAGTTGCGCCACTACGATCTGCTCATTGAAGACCCTCAGGTACTGGCCTATTTCGAAGACATGGGCTTTCGTCTCGTATCCCGCAGCGATCGTCCCGAGCAGGTATTTACCTTCGTGGTCATGAACGAACCGGCCATCAACGCGTTTGCCGCGCCGGGCGGGCTGGTGGCGCTGCACAGCGGCCTGATACTGGCGGCGGAAAGCCCGCATGAAGTCGCCGGCGTGCTCGCCCACGAAATTGCCCATGTGACGCAGCTGCACCTGTATCGCGCGTTTGAAAATGCCAAGGCCATGACGCTGCCCATCGCCCTTGCGACCCTGGGCCTGATACTGGCGGGTGGCGGAGACGGAGAGGTCATTTCCGGAGCGCTGATGAGCGCCCAGGCCATGTCGACGCAGATGCGCATCAATTTCACCCGGCACAATGAAATCGAGGCCGATCGCATCGGCATCCAGACGTTGTCCGACGCCGGCTACGACCCCGATGGCATGGCTGAGTTCTTCAGCAAGCTCAATCGCCTGACCCGGGTCAATGGAGAGGGCCCACCAGAATTTCTTCGAACCCACCCGGTGAATGTCAATCGAATCGCCGAAGCCAGGGACCGCGCCGCCAACCTGCCCGAGCCGCCCGGGGATCCGGACTCCGGTTTTTACCTGATGCAGGCCCGGGTCCGGGCGCTGTACGAGGACGAGCCTGAAGAGGCCATCGACTGGTTTCGGGACGAACTGCAAGAAGATCATGGCCAGCCCCAGGTGGACGGCCTCAATTATGGGCTTGCCATCGCATTGCAGCGAGACCTCAAATACGCTGAATCGCGCGAGATACTGGAGACGCTGAACCGGTCAGACCCTTATCAGCTGGCCTACCAGCTACAACTGGCTGATCTGGATCTGGCCGTGGACGAACCGGAATCCGCGCTGACACGACTCTCTAACCTGCACCAGGATTTCCCGGGAAACCACGCCATCGCGGTTGAGTACGCAGAAGCACTGTTGCACGGTAAAGAGCCCAAGCAGGCGGAGCAGGCTACACGCATGCTTCGCGAGCAGGCCCTTAAGCGACCCGACGACCCGACGCTCTACGCGCTCTACGCGCGCGCGGCCAATATCGCCGGAGACGAAGTGCGGTCTGCCGAAGCCCTCGCCGAGTCCTACTACCAGCGTGGCGAAACCACTGATGCCATCGAGCAGTTGGAGCGGCTCACCCAGGACCCGGCGTTGGATTATTATCAGCGGTCCCGGGTCGAAGCCCGCTTGCTGGAAATGAGACTGGAGGCCGGGGAAGAGCTCGAGGAACCGGAAGACGACCCGTAGTTAGCCGCAACCATCGCAAGTAATTGTTTCAGCATGTTTTCATGTCACGAAACTGTCACATGCTTGCCTATAATAGGGTTCATGAAACCTAAAGTGGCCCACGCCCGCAGTACAGGAAACGCCGTGAACAGCAACCCGGTCCGCGTCCTGGTCGTCGATGATGAAGCGGCGATTCGGGAAATGATTCAGTTTTCTCTGCGCCGATCCGGCATGGAAGTCGAGGGCGCCGCCGATGCCCGCGAAGCATTGGCCGCAGTCAGCGAACACAAGCCCGACATTATCCTGATGGACTGGATGATGCCCGGCGTCAGCGGCCTGGAACTGACCCGTCGCCTTCAGCGCGAACCGGTGACCTCGGACATTCCCATCATCATGCTGACCGCCAAGGTGACAGAAGACGACAAAGTCGCTGGCCTTGAGGCGGGCACCGATGACTACGTCATCAAACCATTTTCGCCGCGCGAGCTGATTGCCCGCATTCACGCGGTCCTCAGACGCAGCAGCCCTACAGACGAACATGGCCTGATCGAGGCCGGCGAGCTCACCCTGGACACGCATGCCCGCCGGGTCGTCGCCAAGGAAGGTGAGGTCCGCGTGGGCCCCACGGAGTACCGACTGCTGGAATTTTTCATGTCCAATTCGGGACGCGCCTACAGCCGCTCCCAGCTTCTGGATCATGTCTGGGGCACAGGCGCTTACCTGGAAGAACGAACGGTGGACGTCCATATCAGGCGCCTGCGCAAGGCGCTGCAGGCTGCCGGGCTGAGCCATTACGTGCAGACTGTTCGGGGTCACGGCTACCGCTTTATGGCTGACGGCTAGACACGATGACCGCCAGAAACTGGAGGCGCCACGCCAGTCACCTGGTGATCGGCCTCACGATCGTGCTGCTCGCGGGATGGCTGAGCGGAGAACCCGTTCTGGTTCTGGCGGTGGCGAGTTTTTGCTACCTGGCGTGGACGGTGGCCAATGTTTATCGACTTTACCAGTGGCTCAGAAGCGAGGAAGGGCAGATTCCGGAGAGCCTCGGCATGTGGGCGGATATTTTTGACCGAATACATGAACTGCAGAAGTCCAACCGCCAACAGCAGGAAAAGTACCAATCCGTCATTCAGGAATTCCTGAGCATGACCGATGCTTTCCCGGATGCCACCCTGGTGATCGATCAAAACGATCATCTGACCTGGTTCAATGATGCCGCTCACACCCTGCTTGGGCTCCAGGTCTCCGAGGATTTGGGTCAACCGGTGACGAACCTGCTGCGGGATCCGGACTTTGCCGACTGGATAGCAGTAGGTGAACAGGTTCAGACCTCCTTCGAGATGGCAAGCCCCGCTGATGGCACCATCAGGCTTGATGTCAGCATCATCACGTATCGAGAGAAGCAACGTTTGCTCGTACTTCGTGATGTCACCGAGATCAACAACCTGGAGAAGATTCGACGTGATTTTGTGGCTAATGTTTCCCACGAATTGCGCACGCCCCTGACCGTCCTGCTCGGATACCTGGAATCCATTGCCGACCAGTGCCCGAACGATGTCACCCCCGTGATCAGCAAAATGCAGGACCAGGCGCGTCAGATGCAGGGGCTGCTCAGCGATTTACTGGAATTATCCAGGCTGCAATCCGCCGAGCACGTCACTGAGGATCAGAGTATCGACGTGCCCGCCACCCTGATGCAGCTCAAGGAGCAGTCCGAGGAACTCAGTCAGGACCGGCACTCTTTCAAATTTTCCATAGAGCCGGCGCTGTTTCTGCTCGGTAATGCGATCGACCTGGAAAGCGCCTTCCGCAACCTGATCAACAACGCCATCAAATACACGGCTGATGGTGGTGAGATAGCAGTACGCTGGGAGTCTACAGAAGAGGGACCCACCTTCAGCGTGCAGGACACCGGAATCGGCATTCCGACAAGAGATATTCCACGGCTGACCGAGCGCTTTTATCGCGTTGGGTCTGATCGATCCCGTGATTCCGGCGGCACGGGGCTTGGTCTGTCAATCGTCAAACATGTGCTCAACGCGCACGATGCACGACTGGTGATCGACAGCGAACTGGGCTCCGGCAGCACGTTCACCTGCGTTTTCCCTGATGAGAGAGCCTCCAGGCCCTGAGAATACCCCGCGATGGCATCAAGCTCGCCAATCTGAGATCTGTCACAACCCCGTCACATTCAATCCCTACCCTTTAGCCCTCTGTCATCAACACAGGTATTCGCCTGTCTGGAGAATCGAATGCGAATTGGCGTCCACTTGATGGGATCTCTCTTCTTTCTGCTGTCATCAAGCCACGTTTCAGCCCAGGTCGAAGTTGACTCTGAACTTCCTGAATATCAGAAAACCAGCGGTGTTTCCGGCAATCTGTCCAGCGTTGGCTCAGATACGCTGGCCAACCTGATGACGCTCTGGGCCGAGTCATTCAAAAAGGTGTATCCCAATGTCAACGTGCAGATTCAGGCTGCCGGCTCGTCAACCGCACCGCCGGGGCTCACTGAAGGCACCTCCAACCTTGGACCGATGAGCCGCCTGATGAAGGACAAGGAAATCGAAGCCTTCGAGAAACGGCACTTGTACAAGCCGACGCCGGTTGCCGTGGCCATCGACGCGCTCGCGGTTTTTGTTCATAAGGACAACCCTCTGGAAGGTCTCTACATCGACCAGGTCGATGCCATCTTTTCCTCCACCCGCACCTGCGGTGCTCCGGAGCCCATCGAAAGATGGGGTCAACTGGGCCTGGAAGGCGCCTGGGTGAATCGTGAAATACAGCTCTACGGCAGGAACTCAGTTTCAGGAACCTACGGCTATTTCAAAGACAACGCATTGTGCAAAGGCGACTTTTTGAACAACGTCAATGAGCAACCAGGGTCTGCGTCCGTTGTGCAATCTGTGAGTTCTTCGCTGAATGGCATTGGTTACTCAGGCATCGGCTACACCACCTCCTCGGTCAGGGCCGTACCCTTGTCCCGAGGTGACGGAAAGCCCTTCGTGGAAGCCACCAAGGAAATGGCCATTGCCGGCAGTTACCCTCTCGCCCGATTTTTGTACGTGTACGTTAACAAAGAGCCAGGCAAGCCCTTACCACCTTTGACGCTGGAGTTCTTCAAGCAGGTCTTGTCGAAGCAGGGCCAGGAAGTTGTTGTAAAGGATGGCTACATCCCGCTCCCAGCCGCAGTAGCCGCCCGGGAACTCGAGAAGTTGCAATAGGGAAATCACATCTCCACACGTTTAGACCCCGCCCAGGCGGGGTTTTTTTTGCTTCCATAGCCGCTCTCTTGTTCCCGCCGCGGGTGCCCCGTTCGCGCGATTGAGGTCGGCGATCAAATACGGTAGCGGGGCGTAACAGTACTGTCACATTAGGCTCTTAAACTGCGTTCGCACCCTGTCCCAAACACCAAACGCAGAGGTAGTCGGAAATGCGCACCAAATCCCTGTCATGCATCGTCATGGCCATCATGGTTATGGCCGGCGCGCAACCAGCGCTCGCCGTTTCCGATGATGAATTCAAAGCCCTGCGCGAGCAGTTGATGCTGCTGAGCGAAAGATTGGACGAGCTCGAGCAGTCCAACCAGGCACTTCAGGCGGAAAACGCGCGACTGCAGGCATCCCGAGAAGAAGTGGATGTTGCCATCGCCCATCTTGATCAGGCGACCGAAGCGTTGGAGGAGAAAGTGGAGGAGGAAGCACAGGCAGATGCCTGGGCTGATCGCATCAAGCTCAAGGGCGATTTTCGCTTTCGGCATGAAGGCATCGAAGTGGAAGGCAGTGATGAGCGAACCCGGCAGCGGATTCGGGCCAGGGCATCCATCATTGCAGAAGTCACCGATGATGTGGAAGTTGGCCTTGGTTTTGCCAGCGGCGGTGATGACCCGGTATCAACCAACCAGACGCTGGGCGGCGGCGGCTCCACCAAGGACATCAAGCTGGACCTGGCTTACTTCAAATGGAACGGCTTGAGGGATACCACCGTCATTGGCGGCAAGTTCAAAAATATCCTGCACCGCGCCGGCAAGAACGGACTGCTGTGGGACGGTGACTGGAACACGGAGGGCGCAGGCGTCGCGTGGGATAACGGCACCTTCTTCGCCAACGCCATAGGCACCTACCTGGAAAGCGACAGCAAAAAGTTGGACACCGAGTTTTCCTACGGCGCCCAGGGCGGAATCAAACACAAATTTGAGAACGCCAAGCTGACAGCAGGGATCGGCTACTACAGAATCGACACCAAAGGTAAAGGCAGCTTCTTTGGCGATGACGACGATTTCTTTGGCAACAGCTACGACCCCATAACCAACACCTACCTCTATGATTATCACGAAATGGAAGCCTTTGCCGATATCGGTTTCGATCTCGCGGGCAGGCCGTTGAGCATCTTCTTCAACTACGTCTATAACCAGAAGGCGCCCAAGAACGATACGGCCTATGCGGGTGGGTTCAAATACGGCAGCGCCAGTGCGGCACGTTCATGGGAATTCGGTTATGTCTACCAAGACCTCGAAGCCGATGCCGTCTACGGGCTGCTGACGGATTCAGACTTCGGCGGCGGCGGTACTGACGCCCGCGGTCATATCCTGAAGGGTGGTTATGGCATCGCCAAGAACTGGAAAGCCAGCGTCACGTACTTCATCAATGAAATCGATATCTCCAGTGATGATCCCCGCGATTTCGATCGCCTGCAGCTCGACTTGAATTTCAAATACTGATTGAGATCGTCTTTTCCCGGCCCGGCAAGGCTCACATCTTGCCGGGTCGAGCGTTTCATGACCCGAAAACATTTGAACCATCATGAAAGCTCAGAGCCAAGCCACTATACTGGATGGCTATGGAATCGAGCGTTGTACAGCTACCTGTTGGTGACCAGCTCTTGCAGGACCTTACGGAGCACCCTCCGAAGAACCTGCGGGATCACCGCCTCTACCTGAACCGGGAACTGAGCCTGCTGCGCTTCAACCGGCGCGTGCTGGCGCAGGCGCTCGAGCCCGAAATTCCCTTGTTGGAACGCCTTCGTTTCGTATGCATTTCCCGCTTGTTGCTGGATGAGTTCTTCGAGGTTCGGGTCGCCTCGCTTCGTCAACGTATCCTTCACGCCGCGGCCAAGCCAGGCCCGGACGGCATGACTCCGCGAACGACGCTGACCCGTATCCGCGAAGAATCCCATGCCCTGGTCAGCGAGCAGTACCGGACTTTCAACCAGGCGCTGAAGCCGGCGCTCGAGGCTGAAGACATTCGCTTTCTGGATTCCCGCCAATGGACCGAGCGCCAGATTCGCTGGCTGGGTCACTATTTCGAGCGCGAGTTGATGCCGGTACTCAGCCCGCATGGCCTGGATCCCGTCCATCCGTTTCCCCGCCTGGTAACCAAGAGCCTTAATTTTGCCGTGGAGCTGAGGGGTAAAGACGCTTTCGGGCGAGAGGGCTCCATGGCCCTGGTGCGTGCCCCGCGCTCATTGCCGCGCCTCATCCGGATTCCGCGCTCCTATACCCGGGGGCCTAACGATTTCGTTTTCCTTTCCTCCGTGCTGCAGCACTTCATGGCCGAATTGTTCCCGGGGATGGAGGTCGTCGGCAGCCATCAGTTCCGCGTCACGCGCGATTCCGAATTGCTGGTCGATGAAGAGGAAATCGAGGACCTGGCCAATGCGCTGCGAGGAGAACTCGCCGAGCGAGGCTTTGCGGCCGCCGTCCGGCTCGAGGTTCGCCCGGGCTGCCCCGAGACCGTCGCCAAATTCCTGACCAACCGCTTCGAATTGGCCCCCGAGGACGTGTATGAGTGCGATGGCCCGGTCAACCTGGCCAGGGCGGTGGAGGCCATCGATCATATCGACCGCCCGGATCTGAAGTATCCGGTCTACAACCCGGGCCTGCCGGCTGAATTCAGCGGCAAGCCCAACCTGTTCACGGCCATTCGACGCAATGACGTGCTTTTGCATCACCCCTACCAAGGGTTCACGCCCGTGCTTGAGCTGCTGCGCCAGGCCAGCATCGACCCCAACGTGCTGGCGATCAAGCAGACTTTGTACCGGACCGGTATTAACTCGCAGATCGTGCATTTGCTGGTTGATGCAGCCCGAGCCGGCAAAGACGTCACCGCCGTGGTCGAGATACGCGCTCGGTTCGATGAAGAGGCCAATATCCGACTGGCGGCACGGCTGCAGGAAGCGGGTGTTCAGGTGGTGTATGGCATCGTGGGGCACAAGGCCCACGCCAAGATGCTGATGATCGTCCGCCGTGAACCCAAGGGCATCAGACGCTACGTGCACCTGGGCACCGGAAACTATCACGCCAGCACGGCTGCCCTGTACACCGACCTCGGCCTTCTGACGGCCAACCCCGAAATCGGCGAGGACGTTCATCGGGTCTTCCAGGAACTGTCCGGGCTTGGCAAAGTGCTCAAAATGAAACATCTGCTGCACTCTCCGTTCACGCTGTTCGACGGGCTGATCGAACGCATCAAGCGAGAGACCGAAAGCGCCAAGCAGGGATTACCTTCCGGCATCGACCTGAAGTTGAATTCACTGACCGAACCCAAGGTCATTCGAGCCCTGTACGGAGCCTCTCAGGCGGGGGTTCCGGTTCGACTGCTGGTCCGCGGCATATGCTGTCTTAGGCCGGGGATTGAGGGGGTTTCGGAGAACATTGTCGTCCGCTCTCTGATCGGGCGCTTCCTGGAGCACGCGCGTGTCTACTGCTTCGAGAACAACGGTGAGCGCGAAGTCTGGGGGTCCAGCGCGGACTGCATGGATCGCAATCTGTTTCAACGTGTCGAGGTGGCCTTTCCCATTCTTGCTCCAGCGCTGCGTGACCGCGTTTTTGAGGAAACCATCGAGCTGGCATGGAAAAAGAAAACCCTGGCATGGGACATGCAGCCCGATGGCAGTTACGTGGTTACCAAGGAAACCGAAACCACCAAGTTGCAGCATCCGCAGAAACGCCTGATGAAGAAACACCGGGTCTGAGGTGCTCCAGCCATCATCGCGTGGCGGAGCGCAGTAGCCGTGAGCATCTCCACCCCACCTATCCCTGAAATCGACGAGACTTACGCTGCTGTGGACCTCGGCAGCAACAGCTTTCACCTGCTCGTGGCCAGAAGGACACACGGGGAATTACGGGTGCTCGACCGCATCAAGGAAATGGTTCGCCTCGGCGGAGGACTGGATGCTGAGGGGCGGCTGGATGATGCCACCCGGATGCGAGCGATGGACTGCCTGGCCCGATTTGGTCAGCGACTGGGGGGCATACCGGACGCCAATATGCGCGCGGTCGGTACGCAGACCTTTCGCCGCATGCGCGCCGCCAACTCCTTTTTAATGGTCACCGAGACGGCCTTGGGTTGTCCCGTGGACATCATCGCAGGCAGGGAAGAGGCCAGACTGATCTATCTCGGTGTATCCCAGGATATCGCCGGGCATCCGGATCGCCGCCTGGTCATCGACATCGGCGGCGGGAGCACGGAAATCGTTCGGGGCACGGGCATTACGCCCACCTTGCTGGAAAGCATGCAGTTTGGCTGCGTATCTGTGACCCGGCGGTTTTTTCCGAATGGACAGCTCGCCCCCCAAGCCTGGCAGCAGGCCGTGATTGCCGTTCGGGCGGAATTGCAGGAGCTTCAGACCCGTTATCGCGAAGCGGGATGGGACAGGGCCATTGGCTCCTCCGGCACCCTGCGCGCCGTAGAGTCCATGTGCCGAGCGGCAGGCTGGACGGAAAAACATATCACCACTGAGGCGCTCGGCAAGTTGTCCGCCGAACTTCTGTCTCAAAAACAGATATCACGGATCAGCATTCCCGGGCTCAGCGAGAGACGTCGACCGGTCATCGCCGGCGGCGTCGTCATCCTGCAGGCCTGCTTCGAGGCTCTGGACATCGAGCAGATCGAAGTCTCCCGTTTCGCCCTGCGTGAAGGGGTCCTGCATGACCTTTTGGGCCGCCTGGAGCACAAGGACCCCAGGTACTCGACAGTTGAAGCGTTCATGTCCCGGTTCGGCGTGGATACCGCACAGTCAGAAAGGGTTGGCCGGGTCGCGCTTGATGCTTTTGACCAACTGGCCCAGGATGCCTCGCTGACCCATGTTCACAGAGAACTTCTGAAATGGGCCGCGGACCTGCATGAGACGGGCCTGGATATCTCGCACAGTCACTATCAGCGTCACTCAGGATATCTCGTGGAAGAGTCCGACATGGCTGGATTCTCCTGCCAGGAACAGCAGTTCCTGGCCGCCCTGGTCAGATTTCACCGCAGAGCGGTGCCGGCCGATTTTGTACACGACCTGCCTGCCCGTCTGCAGGATCCGCTGCGCTTCGTGCTTTTCTGCCTGCGCCTGGCCTGGATACTCTGCCGTACGCGAGAAGATGCAACCCTGCCTGATTTCTCACTGAAAATGAGAGATCACGCCGTCAACGCGGGCTTTCCCCACAAATGGCTGGCGGCACATCCGCTGACCTGCGCCGACCTCGAGCAGGAGATCTCGCTGCTGCAACCGATCGGCATGGTGTTCAGCATATCGGAGTCCTGAATGAACCAAGACCCATTAAGCGGAAAAAGATGGGCGCCGGGCGCCAGCCTGGAGATGCTGCGCAGGCGGGCTACTCTGCTGCGTGAGATCAGGGCCTTTTTCAATGAACGCGGTGTGCTCGAAGTCGAGACACCAGTGCTGTCCGCGGCAGGCAACAGTGACCCGGGCATCCACCAATGGCGTACCGCGGGCGAGGTCGCCTGGCTGAGGACCTCGCCGGAATATGCCATGAAACGTCTACTGGCAGCGGGCGGCGGCGATATTTACGAACTCGGAAGAGTGTTCAGGGCTGCTGAAGACGGACGTCACCACAATCGCGAGTTCACCATGCTGGAATGGTATCGCGTCGGCTGGGGCTATCACGAGTTGATGGACGAGGTGGTGCAACTGTTGCGCGCTTGCTGGCCCGGAGAGACGCTCAGCGAGTCCCGACACAGCTATCGTGAGCTGTTTCAGAAACACGCCCAGATCGATCCTTTCGATGCGGAACTGGATGAACTGCGCAGCCGGCTTGCATCCGCCGGCGTCCGGTTGGATACCCCTGACCGGGCCGAATGCCTGGACCTCCTGCTGAGCGCAGTCATTCAACCACGGCTGCCCGAAAGACAGCTGACCTTCGTCTACGATTTTCCCGCTGACCAGGCTGCCCTGGCCCGGATTCGCCCAGGTTCGCCGGATGTGGCTGAACGGTTCGAGCTGTTCCTTGGCCCCGTGGAACTGGCCAACGGCTACCAGGAATTGACCGATCCGGGAGAGCAGCTCAGGCGTTTTGAACGCGAGAACCAGACCCGGGAGAAAGCCGGGCAGGCCACCGTGCCGCTGGACACCATGCTGATTGATGCCCTCAACGAAGGCCTGCCACGATGCAGCGGGGTTGCCCTGGGCGTTGACCGGATGCTGATGGTCATGACCGGGGCCGCGTCCTTGAGCGAGGTGATGACCTTTAGCGCTGATCAGTCCTGAGCCCAGCGTTCACAGCGGTTTCACGGGAAGCTCGATACAAAACCTCAAGCCGCCACCCGGCCGATTGGCCGCAGAAATCCCCCCCCGATGGCGCCGGACAGCGGCGGCGGCGATGGCCAGGCCCAAACCATGGCCACCGGTTTTACGGTCACGCGCTTCCTGGACCCGATAAAACGGCTCGAAGATTCGATCCAGCTGTTGCGCCGGAATACCCGGGCCCCGGTCTGAAACGCAGACCCGAACCATCACATCGCTCTGCCGATGCGCAGTCAATTCCACACCCCTGTCCATGTCGGTATGTTGCAGGGCATTGCGCAGGAGGTTCTCCACGGCACGCCAGATCAATTCACGATCGGCTATCACCTGCAATGGCGACTCGGCTTCGAGGGAGACGCCCCGGCCACCCTGAGGCACCTCGTAGTTGACCACCTCTTTAAGGTCTGTCAACAGGTCGGACAGGTCGAATTCTTCCCACCTCAAAGGGGATATCTCCGAGGATTCACGCATGAGCCCCAGGACCTCATCGATCAGGGCTTCCAGGCGCTCACTCTCCAGTTCGATACGGTCGAGCTCGTCCGCCACGGCCTGACTATTGCGGCCGCGCGCGAGTTCCAGCGCCACCCGCATCCTGGCCAGGGGAGATCGCAGCTCGTGACTGACATCGCGCAGTAAACGTTGATTGGCCGCCTGCAACTCCTGCAGCCGCGAGGCCATCTCATCCAGATCACGGGCCAACTGGCCGAATTCGTCCGCCCGCCCCTCCAGAGGCTGACCGACCCTGGCGGCAAGATCACCCGCCGCCAGTTTCCTGCTGACATGCCCCAACTGCACGAGCGGCCGGGAGAGGTAACGGGCCAACCACCAACTGAGCAGCGCGCTGACGAAACCCGCCATCAGCAAACGATACAGAACCCCCCTGAACCCCGGCTCCAACAAGGCGCGGGGCGGGATGCGGCTGGCCACGATCACATCGTAGCGCGCTCCCGTCGTGCTATCGACGCGAGTGCGGTTGAACGGTATCTGTCTTCTTTTGAAGTGTTCCAGGGCGCGTTCGCGGCCCATCAATTCGATACTGCTCCTCTCACCGTCCTGGCGAATAACCAGCACATGATTGCGCACTTGCCTGGGTAAGGGTTTCAACAAGCGAATCGCCTGCGTCTCATCCCCCTGCTCCAGGACCTGCCGAAGTTTCTGCTCCACCTGGAAAATGGTGCGCTCGAGCATTTCCTGGCGGGCGCTGGCGGGTTCGTGCAGCACCAGGCTGGCATTGATCAAGGCCATGACAATGGCAAATGCCATGATGCTCAACCAGAGCGCCAGGAAAATTTTCCAGAACAGACGCGACATTACTCAGCGCCTTCCCCTGCCGCGATGCAGTACTGGTAGCCGATACCACGAACCGTCTCAATGCGGCCGGCACCCTCTTTTGACGGCCCGAGCTTACGCCTGAGGTTGCTAACGTGCATATCGATGCTGCGGTCATACCTGACCGGTTCACGGCCCAGTGCCGCCAGGTAAAGTTCACGTTTGTCCACGGGCGAACCTGCATGCTGCAGCAGCAAGCGCAACACGCTGAATTCCGTGCTGGTCAAATCCAGGTGTTGGCCCTCGCGCTTTGCCTCGCGCGCGCCCGAATCAATCTCGAGATCATCCACCCGGATCACAGCCGTGACCGCCTGTCCCTGAGAACGCCTGAGCACCGCGCGCAGGCGCGCTACCAGTTCCCGGGGGTTGCAGGGCTTGGGCAGGTAATCGTCGGCGCCGAGTTCGAGGCCCAATATCCGGTCCAGATCGTCACCCCGCGCGGTGAGCATGATGACCGGCAGCGAGGACTCCTGCCGCAGTGTCTTGAGCACATCGATCCCATTCATTGCCGGCATCATGATGTCCAGCACCAGTGCATCCAGCTGGGTGTCACGGGCGCGGTCCAGGGCAAGCTCGCCATCATGGGCAAGATGCACGGTGAAGCCCTCCTGCTCCAGGTACTCCTGCAGCAGCGCACAAAGCTCGACGTCATCATCCGCGATCAGTATGTGTTCAGGCATGTCATCACCCATCAACCCATGACCTCAATTCTATCGAAACGATTCGCCGCTGCAGCCGATTTACCTGTTTTTACCTTGTCTTGACGTTGCCAGACAGCCGTTAGTGGTCTTATATATCGCAAGACCCGAACGCCGGCAGCCCGCTGACCGTGCATTTAATATCGAACCAAGGAGTGAAACCATGAAGAAACTGATTTCCGCCCTGATACTGGCGATGGTCCTGGCTGCGTCAGCCAGTACTTTCGCACGTGACCATGAACGAGGCCATGAGCGTGGCGACCGGGGACCCGGACACCATGGCATCGTGGCCATGGAAATGGTCAGCCAAATGCAACGAACCCTGAAACAGCTAGATCTGAGCACCGACCAAAAAATCGCCATCCGGGAGACATTTACGGCCATGAAAGCAGAGGTCAAGCCGCTGGCGGAGGCCATGCGCGACAACCGCGCTGCGCTCCACCAGTTGCTGATGGCCGAGGGTTACGACGAGGAGGCTGTCGTTGACGTGGCTGAAGAGCAAGGCGCCATCACCGCTGAATTGATTCGGCTGGCCAGCGGCACCATCCACTCGGTCAAGGGTGAACTGACTGAAAGTCAGCTGATTCGGCTGGCCGAAATGCGCGAGGAGCGCCGTGAGCGGCTTGAGGAGCACCTCGGTCAATTGCAGAAGAAGCTGGAAAGGATGGACAGCGGCGATTAACTCGCCATTACGAACCACTTAATCGCCGGGAAAAAGCGCGCCCTCAAGCGCGCTTTTTCGTATCACAAGCCAATCGGGGAGGTAACCGGACCTTAAAAGCGGTGATACCTCAGTCGTCGATCAGTTCGGCCTCGTAATCCTCAGGCCTCACATGGCGAACGTCTTTTCCCAGTACGAGATAGACCACGTATTCAGCGATATTTTCACAGCGATCTCCCATACGCTCCATGGCGCGAGCAGCCCAGAGCACATTCAATATGGTCGGAATCTGTGAAGGGTCCTGGGCCATGTGCGTCATCAAGTGACGCGTGATGACCATGTATTTAACGTCAATCTTCTTGTCGAACTGGGCCACCTCGAAAGCAGCCTTGGCGTCGGTTCTGGCAAAGGCATCCAGAACATCATTCAGCATGCGCTTCACCAACTCGCCCATATGCTCCAGCTCCTGCCGGATCTCCTCGCTCAGGGCGCCTTCCAGTTCCTCGTGCACCATCTTGGCAACACGCTTGACCTCATCACCGATTCGCTCGAGGTCTGTGATCGTCTTGATCACCGCCATCACCAGCCTGAGATCCGAGGCGGCAGGCTGCCGGCGCGCGACGATGCGCGTGCACTCCTCGTCAATCGCAACTTCAAGTGCGTTGACGCGCACATCGTTCTTGACGACCTTTCGCGCCAGATCGTTATCATTATTGACCAGGGCGGAAATCGCCCGTTCCAATTGTTCTTCGACGACACCGCCCATTTGCAGCACCTTGCTGCGAACTTCTTCGAGGTCTTCGTTGAACTGCTGGGAAATATGTTCGCCCAGGTTGAGGTTGCTCATGACATGTTCCTGTAAAATCGCAAACCGTATGTGTTAACCATAGCGCCCGGTGATGTAATCTTCAGTGCGCTTCATCCTGGGATTGGTGAACACCTGGTCGGTTTCACCAAACTCAATCAGTTCTCCCAGGTACATGAATGCCGTGTAGTCCGAAACCCGCGCAGCCTGCTGCATGTTGTGGGTGACGATGATAATGGTGTAATCGCGCTTGAGCTCATTGATCAGCTCCTCCACCTTGAGCGTGGAGATAGGGTCCAACGCCGAACAGGGCTCGTCCAGCAGAATGACTTCCGGTTGAACCGCGATGGCGCGTGCGATCACCAGGCGCTGTTGTTGCCCGCCAGACAGCCCGAATGCAGTATCATTCAGCCGGTCTTTGACCTCGTCCCACAAAGCAGCCCCACGCAACGCCCACTCGACGGTTTCGTCCAGCTGGCGGCGCTTGTTCATTCCCTGGATTCTCAGCCCGTAGGCCACGTTTTCATAAATGGACTTGGGAAAAGGGTTCGGCTTTTGGAACACCATACCCACTCTGCGGCGCAGTTCCGCGACGTCAACGTCAGGCCCCAGCAGATTCTGGCCATGCAGTTTGATTTCGCCTTCAACCCGGCAAATGTCGATCAGATCATTCAGGCGATTGAAACAACGCAACAGCGTCGACTTGCCACAGCCTGATGGCCCGATAAACGCCGTGACTTTTTTCTCAGCGATGTCCAGTGACACCTTTTTCAATGCCTGGTTGGTGTCGTACCACAGATCGAGATCGTCGACTTGAACAGCCACATCGTCCAAGGTCAGATCCGGATGTATGACGGACTCCGCCTCTGCGCTTTGCGCCTGAGAATTCATTGCTTCGCTCATTTAAATTTCCAGTCCTCGATACTTCTCACGCAGGCGGTTTCTGATTCGAATCGCCAACAGATTCAACAGAATGGTCACGATGACCAGCAACAATGCGGTCGCGTATACCAATGGCCTTGCTGCCTCAACGTTCGGGCTTTGAAAACCGACATCGTAAATATGAAACCCAAGGTGCATGAACTTCCGTTCCGGATGAAGAAACGGATAGTTTCCGTCCAGGGGCAGTGAGGGCGCCAGCTTGACCACGCCAACGAGCATCAGGGGCGCAACCTCACCGGCGGCCCGGGCAACGGCCAGGATCATTCCCGTCATGATCGCGGGGCTGGCCATGGGCAAAACCGTTTGCCAAAGCGTCTCCCAGCGTGTCGCCCCCAGCGCGAGGCTACCCTCTCTGATCGTCCTGGGTATTCGGGCGAGCCCTTCCTCCGTGCTGACAATGACCACCGGCAAAGTCAACAAGGCCAGGGTCAGTGACGCCCAGAACAGTCCGCCCGTTCCAAATGTGGGTGACGGAAGCGCCTCGGGGAAGAACAGGCGGTCAAGGCTGCCGCCGAGGGTGTAGACGAAAAAACCGAGTCCGAATACACCATAGACAATAGACGGCACGCCGGCCAGGTTGTTGACGGCAATGCGGATGGTCCGGGTCAGCAGCCCCTGTTTGGCGTACTCCTTGAGATAGACCGCGGCAATGACGCCCAGGGGTGTCACCAAAACGCTCATGAGCAACACCATGAGGATGGTCCCATAAATGGCAGGGAAAATGCCGCCCTCGGTATTGGCCTCTCGTGGGTCATCGCTGACGAATCCCCATGCCTTGTGCACGTAGTGGCCCGCTTTTTCCGCGATGTTCATGTCATTGGGACGCCAGGCGTCCAGAATGGTCGAGATGGGAAGTTCGACTTCCTCTCCGCCCGCGGTGCGCATCACGACAGAGTCGCGCTGGATCTCCTCATTCAGACGAATCAAGGCCTCTTCCATCGACGCATAACGGGCGGCCAGATTCTCACGTTCGGCTTCGATGTCCGCGCGTTGCGCCTTATCGTCCGCCCCATCGATCTCCATCCGGCGTTCATTCAAACGCAGACGTTCGAGTTGATAGTTCACCGACCCGATTTCATCGGTCTCCAATTGCTTGATTTCGACACGCAATGCATCCGCACGCGAGAGCCTTTCCAGGAAGGCCTGCCAGGCATCGGATTGCGCCAACGTGACGCCATCTTCCCTGACGGCGATGAGTCGGCCAATGAAGGCGCCCCACTCTGTGCGCTCAACAACGACCAGGTTGTTCGGGCGCTCCTTCAGCGCGATTGCCGGCTCAATAATCCAGACAAAGTCCTCCCCGGTGACATCCCGGTTGCCGGTCTTGAACAGGATTCGACGCACCTCATCCACATCAGGGTCTATCGCCATGCCGGCTTCCCTGAGCCGCTCGGCGGGCACCACTTCAGCATCCCGTTCAATGCCGGCCAGCGTGGTATTGACCCCGGAATCATTCGTCAGCACCACTTCGTAAACCGGCGCCGGCCAAAAGTGCCCCAGACCTCTCCAGGCAATCAACGCGAGAAGCCCGGCCACCAGCAGGATGCACGCGCTGACGGCGGCGGCATTCAGCCAGACCCAGGGGGCGCCGCTCGCAATCCATTGTCGGATACCGGGATTCATAGAAGACTCACAATGAACTGTACTTTTCTCGCAGTCTCTGACGCACAACCTCGGCGCCGGTATTGACCACGAAGGTGAACATGAACAGCACCAGTGCTGCCAGGAACAGGATTCGATAATGGGAACTTCCGACCTCGGATTCGGGCATTTCGACGGCGATATTGGCCGCCAGCGTCCGCATGCCCTCGAAGATATTCCAATCCATGAGTGGCGTGTTGCCGGTAGCCATCAATACGATCATGGTCTCTCCAACGGCCCTGCCGAGACCGATCATCAACCCGGAAAAAATGCCCGGGCTCGCTGTCGGCATGACCACCCGCACCAGGGTCTGCCATCTCGTGGCACCCAGCGCCAGGGAGCCGTCGGACAAAGACTTGGGGACACCAAATACGGCATCTTCAGCGATGGAGAAAATGGTGGGAATCACGGCGAAGCCCATCGCAACACCAACGACCAGGGCGTTGCGCTGATCGTAGGAAATCCCCGCCTGCTGGCTCAACCAGTCACGCAAACTGCCATCAAAAAACACATGCTCGAAGGGCACGGCAAGGTAAATGGACAGGATGACGAGAACAACAATCACGGGCATGAGCAGCGCCGCTTCCCACCCGTCGATGCCCTCGGGAAACCAATGCGTTGGACGCTTTGTCCACAGGTAGGAGAACACCAGCAAGCCCACCGGCACGATAAACAACAAGGAGAATATCCCCGTGAGATTCTTCTCCACAAAGGGCGCAAACCATAAGCCGGCCAGAAAGCCCAGGATCACGGTGGGCAGCGCGGCCATGATTTCGATCATGGGCTTCACCAGCGCGCGCATCCCAGGCGCCATGAAATAAGCGGTGTAGGCCGCCCCGAGCAATGCCAGCGGCACTGCGAACAACATGGCATACAGTGCGGCTTTGAATGTGCCAAAAGCCAGCGGCACCAGGCTGAATTTGGGCTCAAACTCGTTATTGGCGGCCGATGACTGCCAGATGTAGTCAGGCTCAGGGTAGTTCTCGTACCAGACTTTTTGCCACAGAGATTTCCACGAAACCTCAGAGTGCTCATTGCTGATGCTCAGGAGCGAGAGCCCGCCTTCCGGACTCATCATGGCCAGCGCATTGGACCTGGGCGCGAACCCCACCGCTTGTGGAGCACTGCCCTCGATGTCGTAAGCCAGGGCCCTCCGTTCAGCGGTGCTGTGGAACACGGACAGGCGATTGGACGCATCAACAACCACGAAGCCCTTGCGTCTTTGCTCCGGGATAATCTTCCGAATGGGCGCTGTATGCCCCTCGAACTGTCGGATCACGTTCAATGAGAACGCGTTGTCGGCATTGCGCACCGGGAACAGTTGCGTGACGAGTCCGCTCTCATCCCCCGCGAGCACCGAAATACCACCGAGCAGGCTCGCCAGTTCGCTGATCGGTTGCTCGCTGACTTCGACCACTTCATGTAACTGCAGTGCAGGCAGGTTATAGCTGTGGATCCGCCCCAGGTTATCTGAAACGTACAGCCAGCGGTGGTCGCCACTGATGGCCATGCCCGTCGCGGTGAAATCCGTATCCCTGGAAATCCGTCTTGAATCGAGCTGGATAGCGCCAGTCAGGAAATTTTCCTGTTTGTCGCTCCATTCGACATACAGACGCTCATCGGAAAATGCAGCCAATACGAGTTCCGCGGCGGTATCGGAAAGCGCGAGCCCATTGATCGAGGGGGACCCAAGACTGCGCGGTTCCTCTCCAAATGGAAAGCGGATGGACGGTACGATGCGACGATTCTCGACGCCCCCGTCATATCGCATTTCGTATTCATGGCGAACGAGCAGCACACGCCCGTCGCTCAGTGTGAGCGCAACCAGGCCGCGGCCGTCGCCGGCGCTGGCGGATGAGACAATCCTCACGCCATCAGGCAACGGCAGGGCGGACGATTTGACGTTTTCTCCGCTTTCCAGAGAAACGAATTCCACCATCCCGTCCGCGCCGATCCTGACGGCCTGGTGAAGTTGCTCCTCCACCGCCAGGAATTTCGTATCCGACTGTTCCCAGGCGGGCCGGCTGGTAATATCAGACAGCTCGGCACTCGCCGGTTTCAACAGAGGTGAAACAACGTATAGCAGATAGAAAAATATAAGGACTACAGCCAGGATGACGCCCACGCCGCCCAGCGCAATCAGCCAGCGCGCCGCCAAATCTTTGCGCCTGCGCCACTGATGAAAGCTTTCCGGTCGACGTTTTCCGGCGCCTCCGCCGGCCGGCGGGACACTGTTCATGGCCACATGATAGTAGTTGTATATGACAGAATTGTTACAGAGGATTTGCTGGGGGTTGGATGGTTTCTGCAGCTACCGGCCTGCGAATAAGCACCCACTCAATATCCACGCGAGGGGCAGCTCTTATTTTTCCCAGTTGACCGGTTCCGACGCGCGCCAGAAATACCAACTGGCCGCGGTTCTGAACGGCTTCAGATGGCGGGTGCGTTCCATCACTTCCTCCGGCCCCGGCAGCTGTTCAAGACGGTAAACCACCCGTACACCCTTTTGAACACCGAGGTCGGCAGCCGGCATGATGTCCGGCCGACCCATGTCGAACATGAGATACATCTGGGCGGTCCAGGGGCCAATGCCTCTTACCTGGCACAGGGATTCAATCACCTGGTCGTCGTTCAGCCGCCCCAGCCGCCTTCTTGAGGGTACCGTGCCGGAAAGGCATTTCTCGGCCAGGTCCTGGATGGACAATGTCTTGGCCCGGGAAAGCCCCACTGAGCGCAATTGATCAAAACTGAGCTCAACCGTCTCAAGCGCCGTGGGCCGCCCATCCGTGAATAGCTGTTCGAAGCGCCCATGAATGGTGCCTGCGGCCTTGCCGGACAGCTGCTGGTAAGCGATGGCCCGGGCCAGCGCTGCAAATACGTCTGAGGAATCACTCTGGCGCATTCGTGCCTTGCCGAAGATATCAATGAAAATCGCCAAATCCCGGCAATTCGATGACAGGTGCGCGACGGCCTCTGCCCAATTGAAACGCAGGCGGCTCATGGCCGCCTGCGTGTTTCCCGAGCAATGCCGCTTAACACATTGCGGCTGATGCGGGTCACTCCCTCAGTAACGACGTTCGGCCTCGTCCCGCATGGGCGCCTCAGGCGCGGCCGCAGACTCCACCGGCCGCAATGGTGAGAAGGCCGCCTTACCCTTGCTGCCGTTGCCCATGTAACTCTGTATGGGATTGAAGGAATATACCCACAGGGCAGATGCCTGCGCGTCTTCTTCACCCATGGCCATCGGGTGGTAACTGTTGGTCAGCCATAGCGGCAGCTGGCTGGAATAGTTGGGGTGCAGGAAGACCCCACTTTGCCCGCCCGGCAGGACCTGTACCGCGTCGATCCTATCAGCGCCGATGTTGCCTACGAAACGGCGATTGGGGCCACTGCCGAACATGAATCCATTCAGCGTGCTGGCCCGTGGATTGTGGTCGGAGTCATCCACCACCTCGTAACCACCCTGGCGCGCCAGCCCTGGCAGACCCTCGCCCAGATCCATAAATCCGCCGCCATTGGGAATATTGAACGGATCCGAGTTGAACGGGTGGTCAAACACGATGCGATGCAACTTACCCCAACGATAATCCATCACGTTCAGGGAATTGCCAAACGCCGGGGCGAATTCATCGGAGGCCAGTAATTCCAGCGCTTGCGCCAGACTGCCTTGGACGGTGGCTTCGAAGCCCTGCGAGAAGAAAGGAATGCCGGAGGCGCCCACGCCACCCATGGTCGGGTAATTCTCCAGGTGATGTTTGAAAGCATTCCATGCCAGGGAACCGGGCGGCCTATAGTCGCCCAGGCCGATGGCCGTCAGGGTGGCATCGATCGTGTTGGCGATCAGCCGGCTGCGCCACAATGCGAAGATGGTGGCCGCGGCGCTGTTCCTGATCTCGGTCTCATCAGGCATGGATTCCATCATCGGATCATCACCCGCATCGTAGCCCTCAGGGATGCCAGTCGGGGTGCTGTAATCCCAGGTCGAGAGCACATCCAGCGCCTGCGAGATGGGGTGCTCAGGCGGCAATTGCAGGCCCTCAAAAGCCGGCATCAGCATGGGCAGGATCAGCTCAGCATCCAGCATCTGCGCGTTGCCTTGCAGTTCCTGCATCATTTCCATGGTGATCGGCATATCCGAATCCACCCAGGATTTAACCGTCCGGTCAATCCTGCCCATCCGGTAACCACTGGCATAGCCCGCGTTCAGGTAGTAAATACCGTTACCGCCCGGACGCAGCTGGTTCAGCGTGTTGTTGTCCAGCGAGATGCCAATCGGGTCATTGTTCGCGTTGTTGACGAAGCCTGATGCCGGGTTGGTCACGTTGGGCATCTCGTCGAATGGCAGTATCTCGAAGGGCAGCGCCTGGTGCGGCTGCGGATTCTGGACCGGCAGCCATTCATTGTTCAGGGCGCCGGTGCCATCACGGATGAAGAACGGCGGCAGGCCCTCAACCGTTCCAGCGGCGAGATCCTCCCGGATCGGATTCTCTGAGGTGGTGAAATAGGCGATATTTCCGTCCCTGTCCGCGTACAACACATTCTGGATACCGGTATCGAAAAACTGCAGACCTTCCTTGAATTCCTCCATGGTGTCGGCCTGATTGATCCGTCGAAGGAATTCCGGTTCGAACGTGGCGCCCAGACCCGTGGTCTGCGCGGTCAGGGCGGTGGAGTCATCGAGAAACTCGATGATCGGGCCGTTGAAGCGGCGCGGCACCAGGAAGGAAATGCCACCACCATCCAGAGGCACGGACGCGCGATCAACATTGTCTTCAACTTCATCACCAACCGCGTTCACAAAATAGCTCTGGTAGACCGCCTGGATAGGCTCAGGCACGCCGTCATGAACCGTGTGCGTGGGGAACGGCAGGCTGCCCGTGGCCAGGATTTCATCAGCAAAGAAATCGGTCACATCCAGGGGATTGACCGTGAAACCCCAGCAGGCAAATTTACTGCAACCCAACAGAACGCCCGGCGTGCCCGGCACCACCATGCCGTTGACATGCCATGGTTCACCATCCACCGGGTAAACCAGCTGCGCCTCATGGAAGGTTGCGGGTGTGTCGAGCGTGATATGGGGGTCGTTGGCCAGCATAGGGTCACCGGTGGCGGTGTGCTCGCCGCCGATCACCCACATATTGGAGCCGGCAAATTTGGTCATGTGTTGAAGGGATTCCAGGAATCCCCCAGCCGAATCCACTTTTTCGCGGTAACTCTTGGCCAGTGCCAGCATATTGTCGGGCACACGGAGTTGGTTAAGGTCGACTCCGGCCGTTCGGCTTTTACCATCAGGGCCGCCAGATTCCGTGCTGGCCTGCCCGATACCGCCAATGCTGCCCAAAAACCCGGGCACACTGACCCGGTCATCCGCGGGCGCCTGGCGATGAGTATCCTCGAAAAACAGCGCGGCACCGCTGAAGCCCCCGACATCTCCGGCGAAATTGTAGGCGCCCAGGGTGATGGTTCGATCAATATCATCAAGGCTCAGTGAAAATACGGCCGACAGGCCCTTGACCACCAGCATGGTATCCAGTGGCGTCCAGGGTTCCACCGAGGTCAATTCCAGAACAGAATACTCGGGTGGCAAGGGGTTACTGGCCAGGTACATATTGACGCCGTTCGCATAGGCTTGAAGCACCCCACGTGACTCCGTGCCCAAGGCTTGCCAAGAAGCCAGCGCCGCGCGTCCCAGGCCAAAGGTTCGGAACTGAATGTCGGAACCCAGCGCCGCCGCGCCCACCAGTTCAGCCGCGCGGCCGGCGGCCGCCTTGCGGTTCAAATCCATCTGGAAAAAACGATCCCGCGCGTGCAGGTATCCGAGGACAAAGACAGCGTCTTGCTC
>Ga0181579_10000129_pt1 | contig 51818 bp, 47 predicted proteins | sample 071ome_24_FD_132996 | JGI IMG/M metagenome (GOLD analysis project Ga0181579, IMG submission 132996) | Coastal salt marsh microbial communities from the Groves Creek Marsh, Skidaway Island, Georgia - 071402CT metaG (megahit assembly) | ecosystem: Environmental > Aquatic > Marine > Intertidal...
CTGGTACTCGATATAGGGCGGATAGGCCTCGGCGGCGGCGTCCCAGAGGCGTTGGCGCTCGGGGTCGTCATGGACCTCGCGGACCTTCATCTTCATGACCTCGGTCCGGTCGCGGATCTCGACATCGGGATGGGCCCGCAGGTTGTAAACCCAGACCGGGTTTTTCGGCCGCCCGCCATAGGAGCCGACCAGCACATAGCTGTCGGCGACCTTGACGGTCATCACCGGGATCTTGCGGATCGCGCCGGTCTTGCCGCCCTTGTGGGTGATGATGATGCAGGGCAGGCCGGTATCGCGCAGGGTAACACCCTCGGTGCCGCCGCTGCCTTCGTAAAGCTCCACCTGCTCGCGGACCCAGTCCAGGGTCGGGGGAATGTACTCGGCCATGATTTTCTCCATCGTGGATGTCGTGCTTAACCTATGCCCAGCCACTCAGCCCAGTAAGCGCCCGAAATGCGCCAGGGTACGCTCGCGCGCAAGGGCCGCCGCCGCCTCGTCATGAGGTGGATAGCCGTAGCGGTTAAAGCCGTGCTCGGTGTTCGGGTAGACGTGGATATCGACATTCTCCCAATCGCCCATCCGCGCCTGGATCGCCGCCACGGTCTCCGCCGGGACATGCGGGTCGTCGGAGGCGAAATGCATCAGGATCGGGCATTTCAGCGCGTCCGCCTCATCTAGATGCTCGTCGATTTGCACTCCGTAATAGCTGACCGCCGCGTCGATCGCGTGGCGTACGCTGGAGAGATAGGTGAACTTGCCGCCGAGGCAGAAGCCCATCACGCCGACCTTGCCGGTACAGTTTTCGCGCGCCTTGAGCGCCGCCACCACGTCGCCGAGATCGGAGGCGAAGGCATCGGTGCCCTGAGCCGCCCGAAGCGCCTGGGCCTTGGCTCGGCCCTCGTCGGTATAGGGCAGATAGCAGCCCGCCTCCTCGCGCCAGTAGATATCGGGGGCGATGACGACAAAGCCCGCCTCTGCATAACCGTCGGCGACGGAGCGGATATGGTCGTTGGTGTTGAAAACCTCCGGCAGAACCACTAGACCCGGGGCCGGCAGGGAGGCGGGCAGGGCGAGATATCCCGCGAAAGTACCGCCGTCACTCGCGGTCAGTTGAATCTCCGTGCCCATGGCGCGTCTCCGAATGGTTGTTTCATGATCCAGGCATGGAGGATGTCACGCCGGGCGGCGAAAAAGCATCCCCCTTGGCGAAGAATCCGTGATTTGATGGCGCCGACTAAACTCGCGGGGGCTGCTGCCATGAAACCGGTGATCGGCGTGACCACCTATGGACGCCACGAGCAGAGCATGAAGAGCACCCATTACGACTCCTTCTATGTTCTGCCGGTGGATTACGCGCTTTCGGTGCGGCGGGCGGGGGGCATCCCGCTTTATCTGCCGCCGGGCGAGGATCTGTTTCCCGCCGTGCTCGACCGGCTCGACGGGATCGTGTTTTCCGGCGGCGCGGATATCGACCCCGCCCGCTATGGCGGCGATAACGCGCATCCCGAACTCACCGAGCTTGATCCGGAGCGTGACGCGGCGGAACTGATCGGCATCCGTGCCGCCCTGGAGCGCGCGGATATGCCGATCCTCTGTATCTGCCGAGGCTTCCAACTCCTCAACGTCGCGCTGGGCGGTAGTCTGGTGGAGCATGTGCCGGATCTCGGCAAGGGCGACATGCATCGCGATCCGGACGGCCTATGGGCCTTGCACGAGGCCGAAATCGACGCCCCCGACAGCAAGCTCGCCGGTATTTTGGGAACGGGAAGGACGCGTGGCACTTCCGGTCACCATCAGGCGCTGAAATCCGTCGCCGCTCCACTCAGGGTTACCGCCCGCGCCGCCGATGGCGTGGTGGAGGCGGTGGAGCACAACGCCCATCCCTGGTGCCTGGGCGTGCAATGGCACCCGGAAGTCACCGCCCATGAGGACGCGGCGCAGCAAAGTCTGTTCGACGCTCTTGTGCGCGAGGCATCGGGGCGAGAGACATTTACCGGGCGAGGCGGGGTGGAATAGACCCCGCCTCATATCGCAGTGTTAGGTGGCGCGGCGTTAGGCCGCCAGGCGTTGCCCCAAGCCGGCGCGCGGCTCCAGGTCGAGCATCAGGTTCATCGATTGAACCGCCGCGCCCGAGGCCCCCTTGCCGAGATTATCCAGAACCGCCGTCAACAGGCATTGGCCGGTATCCTCGCGCGCGAAGACCCGCAATTCCATGTTGTTGGTGGCGTTCATCGCCTCGGGATTGAGCTCGGTCTTGGGATCGGTATCGCCGAAGGGCGCGACCTTGACGAAGCCGCCGGCGCCGAAATGATCGGCGAGCGCCTCGTGTATCCGCTTGCCGCTCGGCGCACCGGGCAGGGACCAGAGCTGTAGCGGCACCTGAACCAGCATGCCCTTGTAATAGCGGCCGACCGACGGCGCGAAGAGCGGCGCCTGGTCGAGCAGGCAATAGGCCTTCATCTCCGGCAGATGCTTGTGGTTGAGCGCCAATCCGTAGCCGTAATAGGTCGGTTCGGCGGCGCCGTCCGGCCCCTCGAAGCGCTGGATCAACGACTTGCCGCCGCCGGAATAGCCGGAAATCGCATTCACGGTCACCGGAAAGTCCGCCGGTAAGAGGCCCGCCTCGACCAGCGGGCGCACCAGGGCGATGGCGCCGGTGGGATAGCATCCGGGATTGGCCACCCGCTTGGCCGCGCGCACCGCATCCTTCTGGTTCGCCGTCATCTCGGGAAACCCATAGGTCCAGCCATCCGCCACCCGGTGCGCCGTCGAGGCGTCGATAACCCGCGTAGTGTCGTTCTCGATCAGCGAGACGGATTCCCGCGCCGCATCGTCGGGCAGGCATAGGATCGCCAGATCCGCCTCGTTCAGCGCCCGCCGCCGCGCCTCGGTATCCTTGCGCTCGGCGTCGGAAAGGCTGATCAGCGCGATATCACGGCGATCGATCAGGCGCTCGCGGATTTGCAAACCCGTGGTTCCCGCTTCGCCGTCGATAAAGATCCGCGCCGTCATGATCGCCTCCTGAACTTCCTCTTGTGGTGTTGAAGAGTGAGTGAAACGACGCTCGCTACTCCCGAAGCGGGCGCGCGTCAATGTTTTTAGAGCTGGAGATGGTTCTGGACGGTCTCTCCCAACCGGTCCCCCGTTTACCGAATCCCTGGCGCAAGCCCGATTCTTGTTGGGAGTGGGAGACCCTGGGTCAAGCCCAGGGATTCGAAAATCGGGGTGTCGTGAGGAGACGTCACGGCCTATTCACGCGCTCAAGCCGCATCCTGCAACCAACAAATACAAAATAATATCAATATTATAAACCACCTTCTGAAATTTTCACTTTAACTTTGCGCGCGTCCATCGCTCCTCCATCTGATCCAGACTCGCCGCACTGGGCTCGATCCCCAGATCCTCGTCGAGCATGCGTTCCACGGCGCGAAAACGGGCCTCGAACTTGCCGTTGGTCCGGCGCAGCGCGTTTTCCGGGTCAACGCCGAGATGCCTGGCGAGATTGACGCAGGCGAAGAGCAGATCGCCCATTTCGTCCTCGACGCGATCGCCATCGACATCACTAGCGGAGATTTCCTCTGTCAGTTCTCCCAGTTCTTCGTGGATCTTATCCACGACCGGCGCTGTTTCCGGCCAATCGAACCCGACCCGGGCCGCGCGGCGTTGCAGTTTCACGGCGCGCATCAAGGCGGGGTAGGCGACGCTGACACCATCCAGAGCGCTCGATCGCGCGCCGCTCTCGGCGGCCTTGGCGGCCCGTTCGGTGGCTTTCTGCTCCTCCCAGGCCTGGGTTTGGGCCTCGGCATCGCCGATTTCGAGCGTGCCGAAAACATGCGGATGCCGGCGGATCATCTTTTCGGTAATCGCCTCGGCGACGTCATCGAAACTAAACTTACCGAGTTCCTCGGCCATCCGTCCGTGATAGACGACTTGCAACAGCAGATCGCCAAGCTCGTCCTTCAGCGCGACGAAATCCCGCTGGGCGATCGCCTCGGCGACCTCATAGGCTTCCTCGATCGTATACGGCGCGATGGTCTCGAAGGTCTGCTCGAGATCCCAGGGGCAGCCGCCATCCGGGTTTCGCAGGGCCGCTATGACTTGAGTGAGACGCTGAATGGGCGCGTCTTCCTCGCTAGGGATCGGGAGCGGGGGGATTGATTTGCCGTTCGCGTTGTTCATGCGTCACGATCCATTTGTCGCATAATGTATATTATGGGAAATACTAGATCTACCATAATATCAGAAAGTTGGTTCACAAGTGGTCAAGTAGAATCTGCTCGTACAAGGACCGCTGGCACGTAGTATCTCAGCGATACTCGATCTTCGCCGCCGGGCAGTTGCCGTTCTTGTCGATCATCGCCTTCAGGACCGTGCGCATGCTGGAATCGCCGAAGGTTTTGCTGATCCGCAGCATCTGGTCCGGCGCGCGCAGAAGGACGTCATGCTTTTGGCAGAGCGCCATAAGCTCGCGCAGAAACTCCTTGGCTTCCTCGCGGCTGAGCAGGTTTTTCTGGTGTTGTTTGGCGAGATCGCCAAGCAGGCTCGGGTCGATCATGTGGACATTCCGACATTTCGTGGTTCATCATGGGACATGAGCAGACTAGCACTCGAAGAGGCCTTGAAGAAGCCGGGTCGGATCATGACCTGGCACGCTGGCGCCAATAGTCGCTCGCATAAATCCTCGCGCCGCCAGGATTACATCACCGTGCTGCCGCGAGAGCTGGTCAAGCTGACCCATCTGGTCGGCTCGACGACGGATGTTTTCGAGTTTCTGGAGCTGTTTCTCGACGAGTTACTGTATGAGCAGTTGCATGGCGAGGACGCGATTGATGAACGCAACGCATCGCCGATTTTACTAACGATGCAAGGATATTTCGTCCGTTTCCTCGAGTTCTACGTTAAGGAAAGTAAGCCGGTCGGCGGCGACTTCTCGGCCAGTGGAACCTCGTGGCTGGACGCCAAGAATCGACAGGATCCCCGCTGGCTGATCCTGGCCAATCAAAATGTCCGACGGCTCGGCGATTGCTATGAGTCCTTCGAGCAATTGTTGGAGTGGCGGAACGGGTGGCGCGCCGTCACAACCTGGTCATGGACCTGGAGCACGCGCGAAACGGGTTTCGAACCATGCTGCGCTGCCGTGCCGAAGCCACGGGAGAGGCGCCGGATCTGTCCTTGCTCGACACGACACCCCTCGCCCCGGTCCCGCCGCTGGCGCAAGCCGCGCCGCCGATGAAGAGCGCCGCGCCGGAAATCTGGTATGTTTGAGACTATCTGACGAGAACCACCAAGAAATCGCGTTGTGAGCGATGCAACACCAGACGAACAAGGCACCTCGGACCAAGGCCCCTGGAACTATCATCCGCTGGTGCCGATCTCGACTGGCGGGATTTTCGGAACCTTCTGAACCCTTTCGTGGTTTTGAAAGGCATCTTCCTGTCCTGGTTCGGGCTCTACGTCCAAGGTTTGTTTTTTCTGCTGATCGCCGCGATTTGGTTGACCATATTTCCCACCTTGGCCGAGATCGCGGCGGGCCCCAGCAAGAAGTGCCGCTGGATCGGATGACCGGGAATTTTCATGACGGCACCCGGGCCGCGACCAAGGCCATGCGGGCGCGGATGAAACTAGCGCGCCAGGTTCGAAGCTGATCTCGCGGAATCTAGGTGACCGTTAGCTGGCCGCCCTACCCGTCTGGCTGAACCGATCGTTGAAGCGGTTCGCGTCGTCCGGGGCGAGGATCACCGAAACCGTCAACCGATCGTCCTCATAGGCCTGGTCCAGCACCTTGCCGTGCTGGTACAGCCAGGCGATCGCCGCGCCGTCGCCAGGGTCGATGTCATAGCGCAGGGTGAGATCTCCGGCGCCGAGCATCTCCTCGACGCGCTCCACGAACGCCGCGCAGCCGGCGCCAGTTACCGCCGAGATCGCGATCTGATAGTCATCGGCCTGACGCCTCAGGGCATCCAGGTCCTCAGGCGCCATCAGGTCGATCTTGTTCAACACTTCCAAGGACTTGCCGCTACGCATGCGCTCCAGAACACCGAGATCGTCGAGCACCGCCTCGACGTCCTGTTTCTGATACTCGGTTTCCGGATGGCTGATGTCGCGGACATGTACGATGATGTCCGCCTCCAGTACCTCTTCAAGGGTGGCGCGAAACGCGGCCACCAGATGGGTCGGCAAATCCGAGATGAAGCCGACAGTGTCGGAAAGGATGATTTCGCGCCCCGACGGTAGGGTGAGCCGCCGCATGGTCGGGTCCAGGGTGGCGAACAGCATGTCCTGGGCAAAGACCTCGGATTCCGTCAATCGATTGAAAAGCGTGGATTTTCCGGCGTTGGTATAGCCGACGAAAGCGACGATCGGGTATGGCGTGCGCTTGCGGGCCGCGCGGTGCAGCGAGCGGGTTTTCACCACCCGGTCGAGATCGCGCTTCAATTGGATGATCCGCTCGTCGATTTGCCGACGGTCGAGTTCGATCTGGCTTTCACCTGGGCCGCCGAGAAAGCCGGCGCCGCCACGTTGTCGCTCCAGATGGGTCCAGGAGCGCACGAGACGGCTACGTTGAAAGGTCTGGGCCGCAAGTTCCACCTGGAGGCGGCCCTCGTGGGTCCGGGCCCGCGCGCCGAAAATCTCCAGGATCAGCGCCGTCCGGTCGATGACCTTGCAATGCCAGGCCCGTTCGAGATTGCGCTGTTGAATTGGCGAGAGCGGCCGGTCGATGATCGCGACCTCGATCTCCATGGCCTCGATGAAGTGCTCGAACCGCTCGACCACGCCCATGCCGAAAAGGGTCGCCGGGCGGGGCTTGTTCACCCGCACCACTTCGGAATGTTCGATATCGAGATCAATCGCCTGGGCGAGTCCGAGGGCTTCCTCCAGACGCTCGGAGGCCTCGCGGCCCGGCGTATCGCCGGTCTCTCGGGTGGTGACGTCGGGATGTAGCACCAGCGCGCGAGTCACGCCCTCGCGTTTGATTTCGTCATCGAGCTCCGAGCCGGCCTTGCCCCTGTTCGCCACGTTAAGTGTCGTCTCCGGCGGCTTCGCCGAGATTGATGGTCTGGCCCGGCATGATGGTCGAGATTGCGTGCTTATAGACCAGCTGAACATGGGCGTCGCGCTTTAGAAGCAGCGAAAAATTGTCGAACCAGGTGACAATTCCCTGCAGTTTGACGCCGTTTACCAGGAAGATCGTGACGGGGGTTTTGTTCTTGCGAATGGTGTTAAGGAAGATTTCCTGCACATTCTGATTTTTTTCACTCGCCATTGATCGGGCCTTTTGTTGTTTACGGCGTCTTACCCGCGCCTTGTGGGTGGTCCGCCAGTTTAGCGGAGAAACGGTACACAATCACCCATTGCGACCGACGTCCCGTCAATAGGACGCCTCCGTGAATATAGGTTGATCAAGTGGCGACGCAATGCAGGAATGCCAGTCGCAAGGCATCGCGGGTCTCGAAATCGGCCCGGGGCGGCCATTGAGCCAGTTCTTCCGCGGTAATCGAGCCCCCATGAACCAGGATCGGCACACATCCGCTCCGATGCGCGCATTCAAGATCCGGCACCGCGTCGCCGACGAACCAAACATCGGGGCCGGCCTCGACCCCGACCCCGTCGAGCGCCAGATGGACCGGATCCGGCTCCGGTTTGTCGCGTTCCGCGTCCGCCGCGCCGATCACGTTGCGAAACAATGGATCCCAGCCGAGCGCGGTGACCTCGGCCCGTAGATACCGACCGGTCTTGTTCGACACGACCGAGACCGCGACCTCGTTGTCGTTCAAACATCGCAACAGATCGAGAGAGCCGGGAAGCGCCCTCACCTCGTCCATGAAAAACTCGTCATAGCGCGCGTAGAAGAACGCCAGGGCTTCCTCCCAGCGATCGCCGTAGATCGTGGGAAAGGTGTCCCGCGCCGAGCCCTTGACCCGCTCGCGCATCTCGACCTCGCTCCATTGCGGGTGACCGAACGTGGCCAAGGTCGTGTTGACCGAGCGCCCGATCGCGCCCCAATTATCCGCCAAGGTGCTATCCCAATCGAAAATCACCGCGCGGGGTTTGGTTAGAACGCCGTCGGACGTCATCACGTCGCGCCGTCCCCGGCGGCATAATCGAGATAGTTGTCGAGAATCCCCATGGCGACGGAGCCGGCGCGGCCATTTCCGATCACCCTGTCGTTGATCTTGGTGATCGGGGTCACGAAGGATGTCGCCGAGGTTACGAAGGCTTCTCGCGCGTCGAGCGCTTCCTCGACGCTGAACCGTCGCTCGACCAGTTTAACACCGAGCTTTTCCGCGAGGCCGATCAGGGTCGCTCTGGTTATCCCGCTCAGGATTTGCTCGCCGATCTGCCGGGTCACCAACTCCCCGTCCGGGGTGACGATCCAGGTATTGGTGGAGGTGCCCTCGGTCACGTAGCCTTCGTCGTCGACCTGCCAGGCCTCATAGGCACCGGCCTCGCGGGCCTGTTGCTTACCCAGGACATTGGGCAACAGCGCTACAGCCTTGATATCACAGCGCGCCCAGCGGATATCCGGAATGGTCAGCGCGGCCACCCCCTCTTCCGCCTTGGCTCGGTCCGGCATGGCGAGACGCCTTGAAGTCATGACCAACGCCGGCTTGGTGTTCTTGGGAAACGGATGATCCCGGCGCGCGACACCGCGTGTTGCCTGAATATAGACGATGCCGTCATTGATCCGGTTGCGACGCACCATTTCACGCAAAACCTGGCGCATCGGCGCGCGCGGCATTGGAGAGTCGATCCGCAACTCCGAAAGCGAGCGGTCAAGGCGATCAAGATGCGGAATCTCGTCAACCAGCTTGCCGCGATGCACCAGGATCACTTCATAAACGCCGTCGGCGAATTGATAGCCGCGATCCTCGATATGCACCTGGGCTTCGCGATGCGGGACATAGCGTCCGTTTACATAAGCGATTCTGGACATCGGTGGTTCCGTTCCTGAGCTCGACAGAACGCGGACTTTGGAGCGCCGGTCTAGAAGAAGTCAAGGCGGACCGAGAACAGCTTCTCGACCCGTTTGACGGCTTCATAGGTCGAGAACAGGATCACCCGGTCATGAGCGTTAACGATTGTATCGCCGCGTGGGACGATGACCTTTTCGTCGCGCAGAATGGCGCCGATGATCACCCCGCCCGGCAGTTTCGCTTCTCGCAGGGTCTTGCCGACCATGGGCGAGGTTTCCAGAGCTTCGGCCTCGATCACCTCGCCGAAATCCTCGCGGACCGAATAGATGCTTCGGATGCGTCCCCGGCGAACATGCTGAAGGATCGAGGAAACCGTGATCACCCTGGGATTAACCACGGCGTCAATGCCCAGCGTGGTGATCAACTGGCCGTAGGAATGCTTGTTGATGAGAGCCACCGTGCGTTTGGCTCCGGCGCGCTTGGCCAGAAGCGAGCCGATGATATTGACCTCGTCGTCATTCGACACCGCGACGAAGGTTTCGGTCTGGGAAACATTCGCTTCCTCGAGGATTTCCAGATCAAGGACGTCCCCGTTGAGAACCATCGTATGGTCCAGGGTCTGCGCGACATATTTCGCGCGCTCGGTGTTGAACTCGATTACCTTGGCGCGCACACCGGCGTGCTCCATTTCGATCTCTTCGGCGAGCGTGAGACCGATATTGCCGCCACCGGCGATGATTACGCTGCGGCCTTCGGCTTCCTCGTGGCCGAACGACGCCATGGCGCGTCCCAAGTGGTCGGAATCGCAGACGAAATAGACATGGTCGCCGGCCAGCATCTGATCATCGGAGCGTGGCACGATCCCCTTGTCGTCCCGGATAATCCCGACGATGACGATATTGAGGTCCGGAAACAGCTGGGTCAGCTGGCGCATGGGTGTGTTGATGATCGGGCAGTCCTCGTCGCAGCGAACTCCCACCACGCGAACCTTGCCGTCCCCCATGGGCACGACGTCGAAGGCGCCCGGAACCTGAAGGCGCCACCCAATAGCACGCGCCACCTCGCGTTCCGGCGAGATAATCACGTCGATCGGCATGTTGTCGCGGCTATAGAGATCTCCCCATATCGGCTTGAGATACTCTTGCTGACGAATGCGCGCGATCTTTGTCGGAATATCGAACAATGAATGGCCGACCTGGCAGGCAACCATGTTGACCTCGTCGGAAAAGGTCACGGCGATCAGCATGTCGGCTTCCGCCGCGCCGGCCTGTTGTAGAACGTTGGGTTGTGAGGCAAGGCCTTGAAGGCCGCGAACATCGAGTGTTTCGCTGATCTTTCGGACCAGGCTGGCCTCCTGGTCAATGACCGTGACGTCGTTATTCTCGCTCGCCAGATGCTGAGCGATGCTGGTGCCCACCTGGCCGGCGCCGCAGATCACCACTTTCATGCTGCGGTATCAGCCGGCCTTGGCCGGCCGCTCCCCTTGAGTAACGCCCAGCGATTTGAGCTTGCGATGCAGGGCCGAACGCTCCATGCCGACGAAACTCGCCGTGCGGGAGATATTGCCGCCAAACCGATTGACCTGTGCCAGAAGATATTCGCGCTCGAAGGTTTCACGCGCGTCGCGCAACGGCATCCCCATGATTTCGACACCACGGTCCAGTTGCAGGGTCGTCGGCGCGACCGAGACGATTTCAGGCGGCAGCATATCGGCGCGCACGGGCTCCCGCGTGGTTCCGGGCGCCATGATCAACAGCCAATCTATCACGTTGCGCAACTGCCGCACATTGCCCGGCCAATCATAGGCTTGGAGAGCCGCCAAGGCATCGTCGGAAATCTCGCGAAGCGGCATGCCCGATGCCTCGGCCGATTGCCGCAGGAAATATCTGGTGAGACGTGGGATATCCTCGCGCCGGTCGCGCAGCGCCGGAACCCGGACAGGCACCACGTTCAGCCGATAGAACAGATCCTCGCGAAACCGTCCGGTCGCGATCTCCTGCTGCAGGTCCCGGTTGGTCGAGGCGATGACCCGCACGTCGACCTCCACCTCGGTCTTGCCACCGACACGCCTAAACCGCTGTTCCTGCAGTACCCGGACGATCTTTCCCTGGGTTTCCAACGGCATATCCGCCACTTCATCGAGGAACAAGGTACCCTTATGGGCGCGTTCGAATACACCGACGGCATTCGCGGCGTCCGGATCACTGGACCGGTTCTCGGTACCGAAGAGCTCACTCTCCAGCCGTTCTGGATTGAGGGTGGCGCAGTTCAAGACGACCATCGGTCCCCGCATGCGACCCGAACGGGCGTGGATCATCCCCGCCACAACCTCCTTGCCCGCGCCGGCCGGGCCGGTGATCAGGACCCGGCTATTGGTTGGCGCGACCTTGTCGATGGCGGAGCGAACCTGGGTAACGCCGGGTGAGACACCGATCAACTCATTGGTTTGGCCGACCTTTCGAAGCAGCTCCCGGTTTTCTCGCTCAAGACGCGCGGCCTCGATCGCGCGACGCACGAGCAGCAACAGTCGGTCCGCCTTGAAGGGTTTCTCTATGAAATCATAGGCACCGCGTTTGATGGCATCGACGGCGGTTTTGATATTGCCGTGACCACTGATCATGATCACCGGGAGCGAGGCGTGCGCCTCCTTGACCCGATCGAGGATTCCAAGGCCGTCCAGGTCACTGTTCTGCAACCAGATATCCAAGATCAACAGACTGGGAACCCTGTCATTGATCTTGGCCAGCGCCTCTTCGGAATTCCCCGCCTGACGGGAATCATAGCCTTCATCCTCGAGAATGCCGGCGATCAGCGCGCGGATATCCGCCTCGTCGTCGACGATCAGGATGTCATTCGCCATCTATACGAACCTCTCCATCGCTCGCGCCGTTCGGCGGGGCGGAATCCAAGACCGCCCGTCCCGCAGGGCTGGGGAAACTCAAGATCGCGACCGCGCCGCCGCCATCCCGGTCGGTTATGCGAATCCCACCGTCATGATCTTCCATGATTTTACGCACGATGGCCAGTCCGAGTCCGGTGCCCTTCTCGCGGGTGGTCACATAAGGTTCGGTCAGCCGGTCCCGGTTTTCCAAGGGCAAGCCGCGACCATTGTCGGAAATCGAAATCGAGACGCCATGCGGCTCCACGCCAAGCCGAGTTTCGATCCAGCCTTTGTCCCGAACGCTCTCCCCTTCCCGCGCATCGATCGAATCGGCGGCGTTTTGCAAGAGGTTGGTGATCGCCTGACGCACCTGACGCGCGTCGATCGTCAGCGTGACATCCGGCTCCGGCAGTATGAGTTCAAAGTCAATCTCCGGATGGGCGATATCCTGGAGAGCGGTTTGCTCGCGCAAAAGAGCGGAGAGGTTGGTCGTCTCAAGAACCGCGTCGGGCATGCGAGCGAACTCCGAGAATTCGTCGACCATGCCGCCGATATCCTCGACCTGGCGTACTATCGTGTCGGTCAAGGCCTCGAAAGTGTCCGGCTCCTCGTCGATTTGCCGCAGATACTTTCGTTTCAATCGCTCGGCGGAAAGCTGAATGGGAGTGAGTGGGTTCTTGATCTCGTGCGCGATCCGCCGCGCGACGTCGGCCCAGGCGGCCTTGCGCTGCGCCGATTGCAACTCGGAAATGTCATCGAAGGTAACGACGAAACCAGACAACTCACCCTCGGAACGCTGCGCCGAGATCCTGGCGAGCAGCGTGATCCGCCGGTCGCCGCGGGAAAGCTCGATCTGTCCCTCCGCGCGGCGAGACGGTCGAAGCCGTGCCTGATCCAACATATCCGCCATTTCCGGCAGCACGTCCTCGAGCCTACTGTCGGGAAGCTCGGAAAGCGCTACTCCCAACAATTGCGCTGCCGACTGATTGGGAAGGTTGATCACGCCGGTCGGGTCGAGGCCGATGACCCCCGCGGACACGCCGCCCAATACCGCCTCGGTAAAACGTCGTCGTCGGTCTTCCTGCCGATGCGCGTCAATCAGGTCGTCACGCTGGGCCGATAGCTGCCGGGTCATTCTGTTGAAGGCCCGGGTCAGGGTGCCGAGTTCGCTGATCTCACCGCCCTCGACGACCCGCGCCGAAAGATCGCCGGCGCTAACCTTCTCCGCCGCGCCGATCAGATCACTGACCGGCCGCGCCAGCCGGGTTGCGAGGTTCAACCCCACCCAGATCGCCGCGAAAAGCAACAGTAAGGAGACCACGGCGAAGATCATGGCGAAGGTGATCTGAATATCCAGCCGCCTTCCCTCGAGCTCCTGATATTGGGCGACGGCCTGTTTGGTGCGATCGATATAGGCGAGGATCTCCGGCTCGACATAACGGCCGAGATAGAGATAGGCGTCGACAAACCCCTCGAGGCGCACAATGGCGCGGATCCGGTCGACATCGCTGGTCAGGGTCGCCACCTCGCCGGCGCGGGCCCGGCGAAAGGCGTCCTCCGGAAACGGCTCGAAATCAAAAGTCAGGCTGAGGCCGGTGCGGGCCAGAACCTTTCCGGATTCCTCGAAGACCACGACCTCGCTCAGATTGCGGATCGCGGCCTGGGCCCGAAGAATCTGCCCAAGGCGCTGTGGGCGAGACAGCAGGATCGCGGCGTCGCGATTCAAATCCTTGGCCATCGCCAAGGCGTCACCGAGAATGTTGCGGCGATGTTCCTCCAGATAGGCCTCGGCGACGGCATGGGAACCGCGGACCGCCGTGCCGATCCGCTCGCTGAACCAGGACCGAATGCCGAAGTCGAAGAGCAGCACCGAGAACACCACCACGACGATGGTCGGCGTCACCGCGACACCGCTGAAAAGCAGCACCAGACGTCCATGCAGGCGTGAGCCGGCGAGACCTTGGCGCCGCTCGACCCAGAGATTGACCAGACGATGCGCGACCAGCGCGCCAAGGCCGAGCAACAGCGTGAGGTTGAGATACAAAAGGCCGAGCACCAGCTCCGGATCGGGTCCGGCGGGTCCGGCATTGGCGAAGGTCGTGTAGGTCCCGACGCCCGAGGCGATGGCGAGGAAAGTCAGCGCATAAGCGGCCTTGCGCAGGAACCCGACACGCCGCGCCCAATCGCGCAAGGCCGTCCATCGCAGACCAAAGACCGTTGGCTGGGCAAGCGGTTCCTCGACCGTCTCCGCGCCATCCATCGTTCCGATATCGTCCGCTCCGATATCGACCACTTCGGTCACGCCTTTATCCGGCTGGTCTTGCCCGGCCCTCGGGAGTACCGAGTCGGTCATTTCGTCTCCGGATTGCTTCGCTGATCGTGGGTCACATCGCCGCCGGGCCCTTGATGCCAAGCACGGATTATTTTAGGCCACGCACCACGGGGATGTCCAACTCGCGGATCTTCTTTCGCAGGGTGTTTCGGTTTAACCCGAGCATGTCCGCGGCCCTCAATTGATTGCCCTTCGTCGCGGCGAGCGAGCGGGCGATCAGCGGACGCTCGATCTCGCGCAGGATCCGGCCATAGAGCCCGGCGGCCGGAAGATCGTCACCATGGGCCGTGAAATAGTCGTGAAGATGCTTGTCAACCGCCTCGGACAGGCTTTCCGAACGAGCGTTGTCGGTCGGCTCCGCGCGGGCGGATTGTTCGTTCAGCTCCTGCTCGATCGCCTCGGCGCCGACGATTTCCTCCGAGTAGAGCGCGGCGAGGCGCTTCACCAGATTTTCAAGCTCTCGCACGTTTCCCGGCCAGGAATGCGCCGTCAGCGCCTTCATCGCCTCCGCGTCCATGGTCTTGGCCGGCAGGCCGTCGGCGAGCGCTTCCCTCAGAAAGTGGTGGATCAGATCGGGAATATCCTCGCGCCGCTCTCGTAGGGCCGGCAGGCGGATCGGAACCACGTTCAGGCGATAGAACAGATCCTCTCGGAACAGGCCCTGACGGATAAGCTGACGCAGATCCCGGTGAGTCGCCGCGATGATCCTGACATTCGCCTGTACCGGCTCGCGGCCGCCGACGCTGGTGTATTCGCCCTCTTGCAGGACCCGCAGCAGGCGCGTCTGCGCTTCCGGCGGCATGTCGCCTATTTCATCGAGAAACAACGTGCCGCGGCGGGCCTGCTCGAAACGCCCGGTTGTGCGATTGGCGGCGCCGGTGAAGGCCCCTTTCTCGTGTCCAAACAGCTCGCTTTCGATCAGCTCGCGCGGGATCGCCGCCATGTTGATGGCGACGAACGGCCCGTCGCTTCGTTTTCCGTAATCATGCAGGGCCCGGGCGATGAGTTCCTTACCGGTGCCGGATTCGCCGGTGATCATGACGGTCAGGTCCGTGCCCATCAGCCGCGCCATGACCCGGTAGATTTCCTGCATCGGCGCCGAGCGGCCGATCAGCGGCATCTGCTCCCCGTCCCCCTCCGCTCGCGTCGGAGAGGCGCCGGCGGGGACGGCGGTGCTGGAAAGCGCCTTGCGAACCACCTCGGTCAATTTAGATAGATCGAAGGGCTTTGAGAGATAGTCGAAAGCCCCGCGCTCGCTCGCCTGAACCGCGGTCAAGAGCGTGTTGCGCGCGCTCATCACGATGACCCTGAGGTCCGGGCGCGCCCGGCGGATCTTGGGGAGAAGGTCCAATCCGCTTTCATCCGGCATCACCACATCGGTAATCACCAGATCACCAAGCCCGTCGCTGATCCATTCCCATAGATGCGCGGCGGTGCCGGTCGAACGGACCTCGTGGCCGATCCGGGTCAGGGCCTGGGTCAGGACCGTGCGGATGGCCGGATCATCATCGGCGATCAGTATGGTCGCGCGCTCCATCATCACGCCACGTCCCGGCGCATCGGATGTCGCGAGGCGGCCTGTTCGGCGGCCCTGGAGAGGCTTGCCTTGTCGGCGATCGGCAAGGTCACGCGAAACACCGTGCGGCGAGGCTCGGAATCCAACTCCACGACGCCGCCGTGGTCGGCCACCGCCTTGGCGACGAAGGCAAGGCCGAGCCCCGAGCCCGAGGCCTTGGTTGTCACGAACGGCTCGAACAGGTTCGCCCGCAGATCCTCGGGAATGCCGGGGCCGTTATCCTGGATCGAAATCAACAGGGGTAGATCCATGCGCTGACCGCTGCCGCCGACCGCGAGCCGCATGCCGTGGCGATACGAGGTCGAGAGCTGCACCTCCGCCCCAGATGACTTCGGAACCGCCTCGCAGGCGTTTTTCAGCAGGTTAAGGAATAGCTGGATGAGAATGTCCCGATTGCCGAGCGCCGGCGGCAAGGATGGGTCATAGCGTTCGATAAAGTTCACATGCCGGCCAAATCCCGTCGAGGCGACCTTGCGGCAATGATCCAGCACCTCGTGGATGTTGATCGCCTCCTTGCGGATCGGACGCTCGTCCGCGAACACCTCCATCCGATCGACCAGGGCGCAGATCCGATCGGTCTCATTACAGATCAGCTCGGTCAGCGCCTTGTCGTCGCTTTCGATGGTCTGTTCCAACAGTTGCGCCGCGCCACGAATCCCCGAGAGCGGGTTCTTCACCTCATGCGCCAACATCGCCGCCATCGCCGAGACCGAGCGCGCGGCGCCGCGAAACTGCAACTGGTGATGCAGGCGATGCGCTATCGAGCGCTCGAACATGGTGATGGCGATCTCGCCGGCGCTTTCGGCGACCGGTGAGACCTCGATATTGACGATCTTGATACCCAGCCTCGGGCTTTCGAGCGGGAGATCGTAATCGGCGAAGCTACTGCCGGTGGCGCGGGCCTGTTCGATCATGCTGAACAACGGACTGTCGGCCGGAATCAGACCCGCGAGCTGTTGGCCGACCAGGACCGGCGCGCTACCGTCGAAGAAGGTTTCGGCGGCGGAGTTAAGGAACCGGAGCGCGTTGCCCGCGTCGATGGTCATGACCGGATGCGGCAGGGCGTTCAGAATGGCCCCGTGCGGCGGCATGTCCTCTGACACTCTCGGCGGATTGTCTCGCGCGTCCATCAGGCCGCCAACCTTTCACCCGCCAGGTCGTATAGCGCATCGATCGCCTCGAACATCCCGGTGTCGTCGCCGGCATTATGGATCATCTGGCGAAATCGCGCGGAATCCGGCAGGCCCTTGGTATACCAACCGATATGCTTGCGCGCGATCCTCGAGCCGGTGCGCGTCCCGTAATGGGACAACATCGCGTCCACATGCTCGAGCAAGGTCGCGCGCTGCGCTTCCAGGGGAGGGTCCGCGAGACGAAAGCCGTCGCGCAGGAAGCGCGCGACCTGGTTCGGAAACCAGGGCCGGCCATAGGCCCCGCGCCCGATCATCACCCCGTCCGCGCCGGAGAGACGCAAACAGCTCACCGCGTCATCCACGGTCTCTATGTCGCCATTGGCGACAACGGGGATCGAAACCGCCTCCTTCACCTCGGCGATGAAGCGCCAGTCCGCCCGGCCAGTATACATCTGACAGCGGGTGCGGCCATGCACGGTCAACATCCGGACCCCCGCCTCCTCCGCGATCCGGGCCAGCCGCGGCGCGTTTCTATCCGTGTAGTCCCAGCCGGTGCGCATCTTCAGGGTAACCGGCACGGACACCGCCTTTACCACCGCCTCGATAATCCGCGCCGCCAGATCCTCGTCCCGCATCAGCGCCGAGCCGGCGAGCTTGTTAACCACTTTCTTGGCCGGACAGCCCATGTTGATATCGATGATCGCGGCGCCGCGCGCCTCGTTCAGACGCGCCGCCTCGGCCATGTCCGCCGGATCCCATCCCGCCAATTGCACGGCCATGGGATACTCCTCGGCGCAATCGCTGGCGAGCTTGCGGATTTCCTCGCGCACCGCCCGGATCATCGCGCCGCTGGCGATCATCTCGGAAACCACGAGACCACAGCCGCTGCGGCGCACGAGCTTGCGATAAGGTTCATCCGTCACGCCGGACATGGGCGCGAGCAGAACCGGATCGTCTAACCGAACGGGGCCGATTTGAATGCTCATAATTTCATCAATGTAGTACACTGCCCATGAAATGAGCAATCTATAGCAAAAACACCGCTGGGCAAGTCCTTTCCGGTCCCTGCCTCAAATCAGCACATCGGTCACGAACTTAACCCCGAGATAAGCCAGTGTCAGCAGCAGATAGGCCATCAAAACCACCCGTGCCGCCGCGCGACCACGCATCCCGGACTTGGCGTGGGCGAACAGGATGCCGGCGATCACCACCAAGGCGCCGAGGCTCAGGATGGTTTTGTGGTCGGCGATCAAGACTCTCCCGGTCTCCCGCAGCTCAAGAACCACCCCGCTCAACAGCCCGGCGACCAACACCATCAAGGCCCCCGTCAGCAGACGGACCTGCAAACGCTCGGCATCCATGATCGAGGGAAGTATGGCGACGAGGCGGTTCGACACCTTGCGTTTCAAGGCCCGCTCGCCGAGGAACACCGACAGGCCGGCCACCGCGGCGAGTGTAACCAAGGCGTAGGTCGCGACCGAGCTCGCGATATGCACGATCACCCAGATCGACGGGGTAATCCCCGCCGCCCCGTCCACGCCCTCCCCGTTCACGCCCTGAGTTTCGAAGAGCATCGCCGCCACGCCGAGCACGAAAAGATAAGGGAGAAGCAGGGGCGCCAATGCCTTGGCCTGCGCCTGGAGCAGGCAAAGCAAGAGGAAACATACCAGGCTGGCCGAGATCGAGAGCCAGAGCGCAACCGCGAAATCGGCGCGCCATTGGCCGGAAAACAGGCTCAATGACCAAAGCGTGGGCCCCGCGACAGCGAGCACCAGCAGCGCCCATCGCGCGCCCTCTCCTCCCGGCTTCTCGCGGAAGGGGGCGAACGCGGCGGGCACCAGCGCGGCCAGGGCCGCGAGCCCAAAGGTGAAAGACAGAGCCATGAGGGAACTATATCATGCGCGGCGCGCTGGGGCGCGGCTGAAGTAGAGTGTAACGGGATTTCGAGATGAATGAGACCAGGGGCGGCGCTTTCGGCCTGGTTGTGGCCGCCGGCAAGGGCGAGCGGGCCGGCGGCGACGTGCCCAAGCAATACCGCTGGATCGCCGGTGAAGCCCTGGTCGCTCGCGCCGCCCGCGCCCTGTTGGATCATCCAGGCATCCAAAGTGTCGCGGTGGTGATCGCGCCCGGCCATGAGGACCTCTACGCGGAGGCTTGCGGACATCTGCCCTTGTTGGAGCCGGTGGCCGGCGGGGCCGAGCGTCAAGACTCCGTGCGCCTGGGGCTCGAGGCGCTGTCGACGCATGCTCCCGAGAGCGTGCTGATCCATGACGCGGCGCGCCCGTTTCTTTCGAGTCCGGTGATCGACGGACTATTGCAAGCCCTCGCAGCCGCGCCCGGCGCTCTGCCGGTGCTCCCTGTGGTGGACACCTTGAAACGCGGGACCAGTGACAGGATTGAAACGACAGTGGATCGCGCCGGATTGTTTCGCGCCCAAACGCCGCAAGCCTTCCGCTACGACGCGATCCTTGACGCGCATCGCCGCTTTGCCGGGGAGACCTTGACCGACGACGCGGCGATCGCGGAGCGCGCGGGGCTGACGGTCACCCCGGTCGCCGGCGACGAGGCGCTGTTCAAGGTCACCGAACCGGCCGATTTCGAGCGTGCCGCCCGGCATCTCGCGATGGCGTTCGAGACCCGAATCGGCAGTGGCTATGATGTTCATAAACTTGGTAAGGGTGATCATGTAACTATCTGTGGAATAAAGATTTCACACGATCGCGGATTGCTCGGCCATTCCGACGCGGACGTCGCGCTGCATGCCCTGACCGACGCTTTGCTCGGCGCGATCGCCGACGGTGATATCGGCCGGCACTTCCCACCGAGCGACCCGACCTGGAGGGGCGCGGCGTCCGACCAATTCCTTGCTCATGCCGCGCATTTGGTTCGAAGCCGGGGCGGAGAGATCGTCAATGTCGACGCCACGCTGATCTGCGAACGCCCCAAGATCGGCCCTCATCGCGAGGCAATGCGCGCCCGGATCGCCGAGATCCTGGCGCTCCCCGTCGCGCGGGTGAGCGTCAAGGCGACGACGACCGAGAAGCTCGGCTTCACCGGGCGCGGCGAGGGCATCGCCGCCCAGGCAGCCGCCGCCGTTCGGCTCCCGATCAACAATGGCTGAACCTCGTCCCTCCCTCGCCGACCCCGCCGTCCTGTTGGCGACCGTATTCGGCATCGGTTGGCTTCCCAAGGCGCCTGGCACCTGGGGATCGCTCGCCGCCTTGCTGGTCGGCTGGTGGATTGTGAGCCACGGTGGGCAATGGATGCTGGCCGCCGCGGCCGGAGCGGCCTTTGTGATCGGGATTTGGGCCTGCGCCGGCTATGCCCGCGCCACCGGCACTCACGATGCCGGCGCCTGCGTGATCGACGAGGTGGTCGGCCAATGGTTGGTGCTGCTGGTCACGCCGCTCGACCCGCTGTTCTATCTCGGCGCCTTTCTGCTTTTTCGGCTATTCGATATTCTCAAGCCCTGGCCGACAGGCTGGGCCGACCGCACCATCCAAGGCGGCCTCGGCGTGATGCTGGACGACGTGCTCGCGGGTCTCCAGGGCGCGGCGGTCATGGCGGCCGCGGTATACGCGCTTTCGGTGATTGTCCAAGGAGGATCGTCATGACTACCCTGCCCGATGATGTCACCACCCAGGCCGCCGCGCTGTTGGAGCATTGCAAGACCGCCGGCGTGATGCTGGCGACCGCCGAGAGCTGCACCGGCGGCCTGATCGCGGGGTGCCTCACCGAGATTGCCGGCTCCTCCGCCGTTGTCGACCGGGGCTTCGTGACCTATTCCAACGAGGCGAAGAACGAGATGCTGGGCGTGCCGATGGAAATGATCATCGAGCATGGCGCGGTCAGCGAACCGGTTGCCCGCGCCATGGCCGAGGGGGCTCTGGAACGCTCCCGCGCCGATGTCACCGTCGCGGTGACCGGCGTCGCCGGCCCCGGCGGGGGCACCGAGGCCAAGCCCGCCGGCCTGGTGCATTTCGGTTGCGCGCGCCGGGGCGTGCCCACGCGCGCCGCCCATCATGTCTTCGCCGGCGACCGCGCCGCCATCCGCCTGGCGACGATCCAAGAGGCTCTTGCCATGATCCGGGCCATGATCCGGGCCATGACCCAGGCCACGACCCACGCGCGCCGCGACGCGTAACCCTTCGCCGAACGAGACGTCAATGCGCCCGAGCGAGCATATCGACAGCTATTACAGCCGCACCCGCACCGCCGCGCGCGACCGTTCGGCGTTGGAGGGCCGGGTGGAGACCGAGACCTGTGTCATCGGCGGCGGCCTGTCGGGGATCGCGACGGCGCTCGGCCTCGCGGAACGGGGGCGCCGGGCGGTGCTTTTGGAGGCCCACCGCCTCGGCTGGGGCGCATCGGGGCGCAATGGTGGCTTTCTCTCCGCCGGTTTCGCACTCGGCGCGCGTGATCTGGAGGCCCGCGTCGGCCTCGAGAGCGCCCAGGAACTCTACCGGATGTCCGAGGACGCGGTGGATCTGATCCGTCGCCGGGTCGAGCGGTACCAGATCGATTGCGGCGACGCGCCCGCCGGCGTGGTGCGCAACTCCTGGCACCACGACCCGGACGCGGTGAAGGCCGGAATCGGCTATATGAACCAGCGCTTCGGCGGGACCCTGGAATACTGGCCGCGCGAGAAAGTCGCCGAGAGCTATCTCAGTCCGCGCTATCACGACGCGGTTTTCAACCCCCGCGCCCATCAGCTTCACGCCCTCAACTACGCCAATGGCGCGGCGATCGCGGCGGAAGGCCTCGGCGCGGTTATTCACGAGCAATCGCCGGTCCGCTCCATCGCCAAGCAAGGCGACCGGCATCGGGTGCGTACGGATACCGGCGAGGTGCTGGCGGACAATGTCGTGTTCTGCTGTTCCGGCGAGATCGGTTGGCTGAACCAGCGGCTGTCCTGGTCGATCCTGCCGATCGGGACCTATGTGTTGCTGACCGAGCCTCTGGGAGAGCGCTTGGAGACCGCGATCCGCGTGCCCCATGCCGCCGCCGACAACCGGCGGATCGAGAACTACTACCGTGCCCTGCCCGACACGCGCCTGCTCTGGGGCGGCGGGATGAGCATCTCGCGCCGGCCGGCCAATCTGGAAGAGCGGATGCTGGAGGATCTGTTCGGTGTCTACCCACAACTGCGCGGCATCCGGGCCGAGACCGCCTGGGCCGGCACCATGGGCTATGCCCGCCACCGCATGCCGCAGATCGGCCAATTGAGCCCCGGCCTCTGGTACAATCAGGGCTATGGCGGGCACGGCCTCAACACCACCACCATGGGCGGAGAGCTGATCGCCCGCGCCATCGCCGAGGACGACCGCGCCTACCAGGCCTTCGCCCCCTTCGGCCTCGATTTCGCGGGCGGCCCCGCCGGCCTGGTCGCGGCGCAACTGGTCTATTGGGGCTGGAAACTCCGCGACGCCTGGGACGCCCGGCGGAGTGGGGCCGGTTCGGGGGCGTGAAAGCGAGGCGGGAAACTGGATTTTCTCGTCGTCCTCGCGCAAGCGGGGACCTCTGAAAACCGGAAATCAAGGTGCGTTCTTCAAGCATCACGGAGGCCCCCGCGTCCGCGAGGGCGACGGTGAGTGAGTGAACCACCTCGTTCCGGTCCTCGTCGCGTCTTTTTTCCAATGTCATCCCCGCCCGATCCCCTTTAACCGTCGCCCGCCCTCCTTCGATCGTCATCCCGCTGAAGAGCGGGATCCATTCCTCCGGCCTTTCAACGCCTTCGTTGTTTCAAACCGAGCAGCTTCTGGCGCGGTCCTCGCGTGGAAACGTAGGCGGAATGGGTCCCGCGGCCTGCCCTCGTGAAAACGGGGGCGGGATGACAAACTTTGGCGAGCGGCGTGACCGGCCCCTCGACCGTCAATCCGCGTCAATCTCCGCCGCCATCACCGGGGTGATGGACAAGGCGCGGTGATCGCGCGTAAGCAGGATACCGCTGGAGCGGGGAGAAGACCGGATGGTGGACGCGGAGATCGGGGTTTTGGGGCTCGGGGTGATGGGGCGCAATCTGGCGCTCAACATCGCCGATCGCGGCGTCACCGTCGCGGGATACGAGCGTGACCCGGAACTCCTGAAACTGGCGCGGCGCGAGGCGGTGGCGGTCGGCGCCCATGACGATCTCGCCGAGTTTGTCGCGAGCCTGCGGGCGCCGAGAGCGGTGCTGCTGATGATCACGGCGGGGCCGGCGGTTGATCAGGCGATCGAGGCCCTTCTCCCCCTGCTCTCGCCGGGAGACGTGATCGCCGATGGCGGGAACTCGGACTACCAGGACACGGTCCGGCGCGAGGCGGGGGCGCGCGAGGCGGGGATCGGCTATCTCGGTCTTGGCGTTTCCGGCGGCGAGGAAGGCGCGCGGCATGGCCCGGCGCTGATGGCGGGGGGCGCGGACGAGACCTACAAGCGCCTGGAACCTGTCCTGCTGGCGATCGCCGCCAAGGCCGATGACGGCGCGCCCTGCGCCGAGCGGCTCGGCAACGCGGCGGCGGTCGGGCATTTCGTCAAGATGATGCACAACGGCATCGAATACGCCGACATGCAGCTGATCGCCGAGATTTACGATCTGCTGGCCAGGGGCCAGGGCTTCGGCGCGGGCGAAATCGCCGAGATCTTCGAGGCCTGGCGTGACGGACCCCTCGCCTCCTTCCTGATCGATGTAACCGCCACGGTTTTGCGCAAGCTCGACGAGGAGACCGGGCGGCCGCTGGTTGATCTGGTGCTCGATTCCGCCGGGCAAAAGGGCACCGGGCGCTGGGCCTCGATCGCGGCGCTGGAACTGGGCGTCGCCGCGCCCAGCATCGCCGAGGCTGTGTCCGCGCGGGTGGTCTCTTCCCTTGTCGAGGAGCGCGCCGCCGCCGCCGAGCGTTTCCCCCGACCCGCGGCGGGCGCCGAGACCGTAACGACGGAACAATTGGCCGAGGCCCTGCTGGCGGGAAAGATCTGCGCCTATGCCCAGGGTTTCGCGGTCCTTGCCGCCGCCAGCGAGGCGAACGGCTGGGAATTGGCCCTGGACAAGGTGGCACGCAACTGGCGGGCCGGTTGCATCATCCGGGCTGGGTTTCTCGACGACGTGGCGAGCGCGTTTTCCAACAATTCCGGTATCGCCAACCTCCTCATGGCCCCGGCTTTCTCCGATATTCTAGAGCGGACGGTCCCGGCGCTGCGGGCCGTGGTGGCGGCGGCGGTCGGCGGGGGTATTCCGGTCCCGGCGCTGTCCGCGTCGCTGGCCTATTTCGACGGCTATGTGAGCGCCCGCCTGCCGGCCAATCTGATCCAGGCCCAGCGCGACTTCTTCGGCGCCCACCAATTCAAGCGTATCGACCGACCCGGTGAGTTTCACGAGGATTGGTTCGCGGATCGGAGCGCGTCGTCATGATCGTGCTGATCATGGGGGTCAGCGGGTCCGGCAAGACCACTGTCGGCGAGCATCTAGCGGAGCGGCTGCGTTGTTCCTTCGCCGAGGGCGACGATTTTCACCCGCCCGAGAATGTCGCCAAAATGCAAGGCGGCACGCCGCTTGACGATTCAGACCGCTGGCCCTGGTTGTTGCTGATCGCCGAGCAGATCGACGCTTATATCGAGCGCGGCCAGCATCTGGTCGTCGCCTGCTCGGCCCTCAAAGCCTCCTATCGAGAACTGTTGATCGGCGATCGCGAGAATACCCATCTGGTTTATCTCGAGGGCACCAAGGACCTGATCCGCGCGCGCATGGAGGCTCGTTCCCATTTCATGCCCGCCGCGCTATTGGACAGCCAGTTCGCGACCCTGGAGGACCCGAGCCAGGCCGAGCACCCAATCCGCGTCGACGTGCGCCGCAGTCCCACCGACTGCGCCGCCCTTGTTCTGAAGGAGCTCAAGCGCCGCCACGACGCGAAGAACAAGATCATCGTCAGAAACAGAAGTTAGTCGCTAACTCGGATCTTCCACCTTTCCTTGGAGCATCTCCATGTCTTCCACGATGCGATCCGCCGTTCTGGTACTCATCGGCGCCTGTCTGATCGTCGGGCTGGCCTTCGGCGTGCGCCAGAGTTTTGGGCTGTTGATGCGTCCCGTCACAATGGAGCTGGGTTGGTCGCGCGAGACCCTGTCCCTGGTCTTCGCCATTCAGGCGGTGCTGAACGGCTTCATGGCTCCCTTCGCGGGAGCGGTATCGGACAAGTGGGGGGTCGGGCGGACCATCGCCATCGGGTGCGGTTTCTATGGCGCCGGGCTCGTCATCATGGCGTTCTCGGCGACACCGACGGTAATGATCCTCGGCGGCGGGGTGCTCGTCGGCATGGGGGTCAGCGCCTGTGGCATGCCGGTTTTGCTGGGCGCGGTCGGCAAGGTGGCGCCGGAGGAGAAGCGGTCCACCTGGCTCGGCCTGGTCGCGGTCGGCGCGACGGCGGGTCAGCTCGCGATCATTCCCGTGACCCAATTCCTGATCGCGAACCAGGGGTGGAGCAATGCCCTGCTGGTCCTGGCGGTATGCTTCGTCGTGGGGCTACCGATCGCCTACTGGATGGGCAAGGCCGCGGATCGAACCGCCGCGGCAAACGCCAAGTCCGGTGGGGCGAACCAAAATCTTAGCCAGGCGCTGGTCGAGGCGCGGGGACATTCCGGCTTTATCTTGCTGACCATCGGATTTTTCGTCTGCGGCTTTCAGGTGCAGTTCGTCGCGACGCACCTTCCGGCCTTCATCGAGGACCAGGGTTTTGGCGCCGGTTTCGCGTCGCGCGCGCTGGTGACCATCGCCGGGTTCAACATGGTCGGCGCCTGGTTCGCGGGTTATCTGGGTGGGCGGTTTCGCAAGAAGTACCTGTTGACCGGCATCTATCTCCTGCGCGCCGCGGCGATCACCGTCTTCATGCTCACGCCGATCAGCGAGACAACGATCCTGATCTTCTGCGGGACCATCGGGCTGATCTGGCTCGGCACGGTGCCGCTGACCAGCGGTATCGTCGCCCAGGTCTTCGGCCCGCCCTTCATGTCTACCCTGTTCGGGATCGTGTTTCTCAGCCATCAGCTCGGCAATTTCGCCGGCGCTTGGGTCGGCGGCGTGGTCTTTGATGCCACCGGGAGCTATGAGGCGGTCTGGTGGATCGCCGCCGGGCTCGGCGTGCTGGCCGCGATGTTCCATGTTCCCATCGACGACCGCCCCGTCGCCCGACTTTCGGCGGCGGAGTAGTATCGCGGTGACCGAGAAACGCGAGACACCCCTTGGGAGACAACCATGAGTAAACCCGAGACGAGTGAAATCCTGTGCTAATGCCGCGATGGCGCCGCGACGATCACGCTGAATCGGCCCGAGGTGATGAATGCCTTCTCCGACGCGATGCGTCCGGCCCTGCGGGACGCCATCGGTGAGATGGGGGCGCGGGAAGATGTCGGCTGTATCGTCACCACCGGGGCGGGCAAGGCGTTCTGCGCCGGCGGGGACATCGCCTCGATGACGGCGCTGCAGGACGCGGACGACACGGCGGTGATCGAGCGACGGATCACCGAGTCCGGTCAGGTTCTGCAAGCCATTCGGGAAGCCCCACGGCCGGTCATTGCCGCGATCAACGGCGCCGCCGCCGGGGCGGGAATCAATCTCGCGCTCGCCTGCGATATGCGGCCCGCCTCCAGCGCGGCGATTTTCTCGGAAAGCTTCGTGAAGATCGGCCTAGTGCCCGATTGGGGCGGCTTCGCGAGCCTGATCCGGCTGGTCGGCGCCGCCAAGGCGATGGAACTGATGATGACCGGCGACCGCTTCGACGCCGCCGAGGCCGATCGCCTGGGATTGCTCAACCGGCTGATCCCGGCGGAAAGTTTCGCCGAGGAAGTCGACGCTTTCGCCCGACGTCTGGCGAGCGGGCCCAGGGCGGCGCTGGAGGTCATTAAGCGGGGTGTCCAGCTCGGCGAAACAGGAAGCGCGGATGATATCCTGGCCTTCGAGGCACGGGAGCAGACCGCCCTCTTCCTTTCCGACGACGCCCGCGAGGGAATGCGCGCCTTCATGGAAAAGCGCGCGCCCCGGTTCAACGACTCCGGCGATTGACCGCGGCCCTTAGGGAACTTCCCCCTCATGCCCCGTCGCCCTGACGGAGAACAATGGACGCGGCGGCTGGGCGCTTTTAAAGACTTGCCGGCGCGTCGAAGCTGTCCAGGACATGTCCGGGCCCCTTGGCGAGATCGACATAGCCGTCGCCGTCGAAGACCTTGGCGCCATTGACCCAGACCCCGTGAATCCCGGTGGGAGAGCGCACCGTGCGGGTTCCGCCGCCCGGAAGGTCGTTGACTCGGGTCGGGCCGGACATGCCGACGGTGTCGGGATCAAACATCAACAAATCCGCGTGGGCGCCCACCGCGATGCGGCCCCGGTCCTGGATACCGTAAAGCGCCGCCGGATGACTGGTGAGCCTGCGAATACCCTCTACCAGATCGAAGGCCCCCTGCTCCCTCACCCAATGGCCGAGGAAGTAGGTCGCGAAACCGGCGTCGCACATGAAGATCAGATGCGCCCCGGCATCGGAGAGCGAGACCACGCCGGAGGGGTGCTTTAGAATACCGGCGACCCCCTCGTCGGCGGCGTTCAGGAAACGGCCGACAATCGTGGTCTCCAGGTTCTCGTCGAGGGCCAGATCGCAATAGGCATCGACCGGGTCGCCCCCCTTGGCCGCCGCGATCTGAGCGACGGTTTGGCCCGACAGTCCCATGTTGCGTTCATCTGCAGGAAGCGTGATCTCGACCTTGTTCCAGTCGCCGTAAAAGATCCCGCCGGGCTTGGGCGCGGCCAGATTGGCGCGGAACTTCTCGCGGAAGGACGGATCGGCATAGGCCTTGGCCAGCACCTCCGGCGGAGCGGCCTTGATATCGGCGAAAGCGTCGTGACTGTAGAACGGATAGGGGTTGGCCGGGGTAAAATCCATCGAGAACGGCTGACAGGTCACCTGGGCATAGACATTGTTCCCGCGCCCGCGCGCCGCGGCGCAGGCGTCGAGGATCTCATGCGCCCGCCCCGGCAGCGCCTCGTTGAACATGGTGAGCGCCGTCGTCATGAAGACCGAGCCACCGCTGGCCTCGGCGATGCTTTCCATGACCTCGACGGTTCCCCGCGCGCCAGAGGCGATCTGAAAGACGCCGCGGCCCCGCCCCTTCATCAGCCCGGCCAGCGCGCGCACCTCGTCATCGCTGGCGATGGTCGAGGGCATGGGCACGCCTTGCCAACCCATGTGGTTCGGCGAGAAGGACGAGGCGAAACCGATCGCGCCCGCGTCCAGCGCCTCCTTCACGGCGTTTTTCATCGCCGCCATCTCGGCATCGGTCGGCTCCGCCCGCTCGGAGGCCTCCTTGCCCATGATCGCGGTTCGGGTCACGGAATGCCCGGCCAGCACCGCGGTGTTGGGGTAAACACCCTTGGCGCGTAGAAAATCCATGTATTCCGGGAAGGTCTCGAACCCCCAGTCGATCCCGGTAACCAGGGCGTTCAGATCCATGCCCTCGACCACCGAGAGGTTGGAGGCGATGGTCTCGCGCAGATGCGGCGGACAGGGCGCGATGCCGAAGCCGCAATTGCCCATGACCACCGTGGTCACCCCGAGCGACGGCGATGGCGAGGCCGTCGAGTCCCAGGTCATCTGGGCATCGTAATGGGTGTGGGTATCGATCACGCCGGGCGCGAGGACCCGACCGTCGGCGTCGACGGTCTCGCTGGCGCTTTCCGTGATCTCTCCAATCTCGGCGATCCGTCCGTCGCGCACCGCGACCGAGACCTGCCGTTCCGGATTACCTAGCCCGTCGATCACCCGGGCACCCTTGATCACCAAATCATGCATCGCCGCCTCTCTCGTCGAAAACACGCCATTTTGACGAGAGGATAACGAATACGGCGCCGACAAAGAAGCCGCGACAATGGCATATCAGCCAGGCGATCACATACCGATCCCAAGCCGATGACTGGATGAAGTGCTGAAGTAGTCAGGCAACCATGTTCTTGGAGATATACCGTCCGTCCTCGGGGCCCGAGAACATCGCGCCGATCTGAGGATGGCCGACCGGGCCGTTATCGCTGTCCTCGACCAGGTTTTGCTCGGAGACATAGGCGACGTAATAGCTCTCCGGGTTCTCGGCGAACAGATGATAGAACGGCTGATCGCGCCGTGGACGCTTTTCCGCCGGGATTGACTGATACCACTCCTCGGTATTGCCGAATTCCGGATCCACGTCGAACACGACACCGCGAAAATCATAGATTCGGTGCCGCACGATCGCGCCCAGGGCGAATTTGGATTCAACGATTTTCATAATCGTGTCATTGGGTTGTCGTTTCATCATCTCGGGAATATTGGCCCAAAGCGTCGCCACGTCCAGTGAAATCCCCCAAATTAATCGTCGGACGGGTTACCTTTGTCACATCGAACGCCGATCATCGTGGCCGGCGCGATCATCCGAGGGACGACGATGCTGGACGACGCACTACTTTCCATTAACCAGGTCACCACGCGCGAACAATGGTCGTTGCGCGAGGCGGTGGAGGGATACGCCAGGCAGGGCGTGCACGGGATCGCCGTCTGGCGCGACAAGATGGCCGAGGGCGGCGGCGTGTCGGAGGCGGTCCGCCTGCTCGAGGACAACGCCATGCAGGTCTCCGGGCTCTGTATCGGCGGCTTGCTCAGTACGTCCGATGAAACGGAGTTCCAAGCGCGCCTTGACGATAACCGCCGCGCGATCGAGGAAGCCGCGGCCATCAAATCCCGGGCAATCGTCTTCGTCGCCGGAGGCTTGCCCGAGGGTTCCACCGATCTCGATCGCGCTTATGGTCAGGTGTTGAAGGGGTTGTCGATCCTCCTACCCGAGGCCAAGGCCGCCGGTGTCACTCTGGCGCTGGAACCCCTACACCCGATGATCGCCGCCAGCCGGTCGGTTCTGACCACTCTGAAACAGGCCAATGACTGGTGCGATCAGCTCGGCGACGGCCCGGAACTCGGGATCGCCATCGATACCTATCATCTCTGGTGGGACCCCGAGTTGGAGCGTGAGATCGCGAGGGCCGGCAACCGGATCGCGGCTTTCCATATCAATGACTGGTTGATGGATACCCAGGACCTCCGGCTCGACCGGGGCATGATGGGCGACGGCGTGATCGACATCCCCAAGATCCGCGGTTGGGTCGAGGCCGCCGGCTTCACCGGTCATCGGGAGGTCGAAATCTTTTCCGAGCGCAATTGGTGGCGTAAATCCGGCGACGAGGTGGTCCGAGTCATCAAGGAGCGCTATCAGACGGCGGTATAAAAGGAGGCTTGCCATGTACTCCATCATCCGCGGCGGGCGGTTGCTCGATATCGACAACCATTCCGCCGCCGAAAGCGACATTCTGATCAAGGACGGCGTCATTCGGGAGATCGGACCGCCGGGCCTCGCCGCGCCGGAGGAAGCCGAGACCCACGACGCGACGGATCGGTTGCTGATGCCCGGCCTTATTAACGCTCACACCCATGGACATGGAAGCCTTGGGCGAGGATTGGGGGACCGTTGGTCACTGGAACTGCTGCTGAACGCCGGCCCGTGGCTTTCGGGCGGACGCGTGCTGGAGGACAAATATCTTTCCGCTCTGCTGAACGCCGCGGAACTGCTGAAAAAGGGCTGCACGGCCTGTTATGATCTCTATACCGAGCTGCCTCTGCCAAGCTCGGAGGGAATGGACGCGGTGGGTCGGGCCTATAGCGACGTGGGCATGCGGGCGGTGATCGCGCCGATGATGGCGGACGCGACCTTCTTTCAAGCGATCCCCGGTCTTATGGAGGCTCTGCCGGCGGATCTGCGCGCCCGGGTCTCGACCGTCTCGTTACCGGATCACGAAGCAAGCCTCGATGCCTGCGCCGGGGCGCTCAAGGACTGGAACCATGACCGGGACCGGGTGCGCCTCGCCCTGGCGCCGACCATCCCCCTGCATTGCAGCGACGCCTTCATCCAGGCCGCGGGTCGGATGGCCGAGGAATATGACGTCGGCCTGCACATGCATCTCGGCGAAAGCCGTGCCCAGGCGGTAAGCGGGATGCGCCGCTACGGCAAGACCCTGACCGCGCATCTGGACGATCTCGGTTTTCTGTCACCGCGCTTCACCGGCGCGCATTGTGTCTGGCTTGACCCGGATGACATCGCCCGCATGGCGGATAGTGGCGCTCGGGTCGCGCATAACCCCGGGAGCAATCTGCGGCTCGGCTCGGGCATCGCGCCGGCGCCGGCGATGCGGGCGCGTGGGGTGACGGTGGGAATCGGGACCGACGGCTCGCAATGCTCCGACAATCAGAACATGTTCGAGGCGATGCGGCTCGCCTCCTTCGTATCCAGGGTCGAGAAACCCGATCCCGAACAATGGCTAGCCACCGATCAGGTTCTCTCGATGGCGACCGCCGGAAGCGCCCATGTTTTGGGAATGGGCGCGCAAATCGGCCAAATCGCGCCGGGTTATCGCGCCGACATCGTGATGCTCGATTTGGCCTCGATTGCCTTCATCCCTCTCAACGACCCCGTGAACCAGATTGTCCACGCCGAGGACTCAACAGGCGTCTCGGAGGTGATGGTCGACGGCGAAATCGTGGTCAAGGACCGCAAGTTGGTTACGATCGACGAGGCCAAGTTGCGCCGCGATGTCGAATCCGCGGTTGAACGTCTGGCTCACGTCAATGCGGAGGCCCGAGCCTTCGCCGCCCTGCTGGAGCCGGTCGTCGGGAAATTCTGCGTCGGTCTCGCGGGCGAGCCCTATCACATTCACCGACACATCGCCGGATAGGCCTGGACACGTCGTTTCCCACGTCAGGCCTTACAACAAGATCGAGGGGGCACCCAAAGGTAAGGAACTCTCCCCAGGCACGGTCCAACCGACGCAATGTCATCGTGGCATCGGCGATTTCAGCGGCAAGGCCGTCTTCGGCGCCCACATAGTCGGCATGCCTCGAATTGAGCAGCAGAAGATGATCCGCGATCCGTTTTCCGGAGCGCGTGAGGCGCAGCCGCATTGTCCTGCGATCATGCGCGGCACGTGCCTGCTCGAGATAGCCGTATTCCACGAGTTTCTTGATCATGTAGGTCGCGGTCGAGGCGGTGTAGCCACCACGCTGCATGATATCCCGAAGCGGTACGTCACCCTCGGAGACCATGGTTAGCAGAAGCGCCCGCGACGGATTGACGTCACGGATGCCGATACCCTCCAACTCAAGACGGACCACGTCCAGATAGCGGCGGTGCAAGCGGTCGAGGATCGAAGTGAGTTCACAGTAGCATTTACCAATATCCGGCGCGCGGAGATCTTCCTCGCCAACCGTTTCCGAAGGGACACCCAACGCGCGCAGCCGCGGGGGCAATGCCTGGGGAAATGTCTGAACCGCCATCTCACGTCTCCTAACTGTGTTACATCACGATCAAAAGGTATAAATAGTTTATGGTTTAAAAATGAAAATTCCAGAAATTTTTAGCGTTTAATTTTTGTTAAATTTTCCGATATGGCTTTTCGCACACGGTAAACTCAGCGAGCTGACGCCCCCAGTGCTGTTCGGAAAGTTCGCCAAGGTCTTCCATGGCGACTATTCACCGTCGCCTCGGTCTAGCGGCGCGGCTGTTCTAGAGAATTTCGGCGCGCGCGATGGTTGCGCTCGGCGGGGGGCGAATCATATGGTCGACGCGTATCCTCTGCCTGATCTTCGGCGGCGCTGGCCGGAAATCGATTTCCTCCGGGAAAGCGGACAGGGCACAGTGGGTATCACGACCGTTCAAAATCCGGAGCCCGACATGCCGAGCCATATCAGTGAATCCTTCCTCTATGGCGCCGCCTTCTCGACGCCCGATTTCTTGGCGATCTTCAATGACGAGAACCGGGTCCAAACCTGGTTCGATGTCGAGGTGGCGCTGGCCGAGGCGCAGGCGGAACTGGGGATGATTCCGTCGGAGGCCGCCGTCGAGATCCGGGCCAAGGCCAAGGTCGCGAATGTCGATGTCGCCGAGATCGGCCGGGGCATCGCCGCGACGGCGCATCCGATCGTGCCGGCGCTCAGGGCGTTGGAGCATGTCTGCGAGAACGGCGCCGGCGAGTTTATCCACTACGGCGCGACCACCCAGGACATCATGGATACCGGCTTGGTGCTGCAGCTGAAACAGGCCTGGCCGCTGATCCTGCGGGATCTGGAGGCGAGCCGGACGGCGCTGGCCAAACTGGCGCGCGAGCACCGCTCCACCGTGATGGTCGGACGCACCCACGGCCAGCAGGCGCTGCCGCTTACCTTCGGCTATAAATGCGCGGTCTGGGTCGACGAGATCAGCCGCCAGATCGAGCGTTGCCGCGAGGCCGAGGGCCGGTTGTTCACCGGTAACATCACCGGCGCGGTCGGCACCATGGCCTCTTTCGGACCCAAGGGGCCGGAAATGCAGATTCTGGCGCTGAGAAAACTGGATCTGGCCGCGCCGAATATCTGCTGGCATTCCTCGCGCGACCGGGTGGTGGAATTGGCCAATCTGATGACCCAGTTGGCCGGGACCTTCGGCAAGATCGCGCGCGAAATCTACGCCCTGCAGCAGGTCGAGTTCTCCGAGCTATCCGAGCCTCATCACGCCGGCAAGGTCGGCAGCAGCACCATGCCGCACAAGCGCAATCCGGCGACGGTGGAACTGTCGATCGGCCTCTCGCGGCTGATCCGGGCGCAACAGGTGGCGATCCAAGACGCGGTCCATCAGGAGCATGAGCGCTATTCCGCCCTGCTCCGTATCGAGCTCGCCGCCGTGCCGGAGATGATGATCTATACCGGCGCCCTGCTCGCCAAGATGCGCGGCGTGGTCGAGCGGCTGAATGTCGATCCGGCGCGGATGCGGGAAAATCTCGATATGCTCGGCGGTCTCCTGCTCTCGGAGCCGGTGATGCTGGCGCTGGGCGAGGCGATTGGCAAGCAGACAGCCCATGAAGTGGTCTACGAGATCGCCATGGCCTCCTTCGAGCAAGGCGTGCCGTTCCGCGACGCGCTGGTGGCCGATGCCCGTGTCTCGGCGCATCTCGATGCCGCAGCCTTGGACGGCGTGCTCGACCCGGTGGCCTATATCGGCGAGTCCGAGCGCATCGTCGACGCGGTTCTCGCCACGTTGTAGGCTTCGATTACGTGCCGTCGGCGCGGACCAGACCATTCAGCGTCGCCACCTCGAGTAGCATCTTGCGCAGCATCGCGCGGTTGAAGTCCTCGCCCTTGCCCGCCGCCTGTACAAAAGAAGACGGGCCGCCGATGACCTGGCGCTTGAAATAGTCCTTGATGATGCCGACCGCGGCGCCGCGGGCCTGAACCAGACCGTTGATGGTGATTCCCCGGTCCAGCGCCAGATCCCTGTCGACCATGGGAAAACGCCAGAAATTGTCGACCCCGTCGGAGATGATGTTCACGACCTGCTTGGAGCCGAAGAACGGCGCCCGATCCAAGCGATCGACGGCATCGGCGATGGCGAGCGCGATGTCGGTCTGCTTGCCGTGCTTGATGTCCGCGTCCTTGGCCTGATGCCATTCGATCCGACGCACGGCTTCCTCGGCGTCGGCGCGTCCGGCTATCTCGATCCAGGGCAGGATCGTCTCCGTCTTCGCAAAACTCGACCAGGCCATCACCGTGATTCCGAGCTTGCCGTGATAGCCGGAGGTAACGCTGTCGATGAAGCGCCGTTCCAACAACGCGGCGGCCAAGCTGTCGATCTGGGCGCGGCGTTCCTCGGTATCGATGGATTCCGAACGATCGAAGGCGACCACCATGTTGATGTCGGTGCGCTGCTTGTCCGCCGCCCAGACCGGTCCCGCCAGGGCGAAAAACACCAGGATGAGGATCACGCGCATCGTCGCCTCCCTTCCAGTAACGGGTTGATCCGATGATAGCACGCGCCGCCGGCGCGTCACCGCTGGAAAGCAAGCCTGAAGGTTCGAGCGCGCGTGGGCGATACCGCGTCTCGCATAACTTCCTTGCCATTCAGGTATTTACCTGTCAATTTGTCGCGATCAGTCTTCGCAGAGCGGCGTAAGGTGCTTCGTGACGCCGACCAAGGCATCAACCCCATGGCAATCGGTGATCTGAGATCCGACCTCGCGGTGCGTGGTCGCGTTTTACTTTTACGAGGATAATCAAATGGCTACAGGAACCGTTAAGTGGTTCAACCCGACCAAGGGCTTCGGCTTTATCACCCCCGACGAGGGTGGCTCCGACGCTTTTGTTCACATTTCCGCGGTCGAGCGTGCCGGCATGCACAGCCTGAACGAAGGCCAGCGGATTTCCTACGACCTGGAACCGGGTCGTAATGGAAAAAGCTCGGCCGAAAATCTCAGAGCCGCCGACTAAACACGACACGGCTACGAAGGCCCGCCGTCATGGCGGGCCTTCTCTCTTTTCCGAGGGCTTCCAAGCAGGAACGCCGAATTCAACCGCTCCGCGAGGTCAAAATGGCTCGTAAACCGAATTACGGATTTGAACGCCGCGAGCGCGAAAAGGCGAAGGCCGAGAAGAAGGCCGAACGCCTGAAAGCCAAGCAAGAGCGCCGGGGCGGCGAAGCCGACGAAGCGCCATTCAACGATGCCGAGGACGGCGCCCCCACCAAGGGCGCGTAGGCAAGTCGGCGGTTTTCAAGGCCGCCTCCCGCCCGCTTAACGGGTTTGCTTCAGGCTAACCGATCTTCGACGACAATCCTCCGTCCACCGGCATGATCAGGCCAGTGATGTAGCTCGCCTCGTCCGACGCCAGGAATACCGCCGCGTTGGCCACATCCCATGCCGTGCCCATGCGCCGAAGCAACGGCACCCGGTCATGGCGCCCCTGACGCACCACGTCGCGCGCCACGTTCTGTTCGCGCGCGCGCCGTTCGATCGCCATCGGCGTATCCATCAGGCCGGGCAGGATCGCGTTGGCGCGAACGCCGAATTCCGCGTTCTCCATCGCCAGATGATGGGTCATCGTGTTTACCGCGCCCTTGCCGGTCTTGTAGGTGATGGTGTTGTGCGCGCAGGTCGAGGCTATGGACGATATGTTGATGATCACCCCCGACCCCTGTTTCCGCATCACCGGCAGCACATGCTTGCAGGTCATGAACATGCCCTTGACGTTCATAGCCATCAGCATGTCCCAGACCTCGGCATCCATCTCGGTCGTGGCGTCGTCGCCCTCGGAACGCCCGACATTGTTGTGCAGAATATCGATGCGTCCGTAATGACCGACACAGGCCTCGGCGATCGCCTTGCAATCCGCCTCGTCGGTGATGTCGGCGGCCTGGACCTGATGCCCGGTGCCGCCGCCCTCATCCTCGATCATCTTCTGGGTATCGGCGGCTAGATCAGGATTCTTGTCGACCAGGAGTACCTTGGCGCCTTCCTGGGCAAAGCGGATCGCGGTCGCCCGACCGTTCCCCATGGTCTCGCCCGGTGTCTGTCCGGCGCCGACGACAATGGCAAACTTATCCTTAAGTCTCATGATTAACTATTCCCTGTAATTCATTGTTATACCGACGACAAAGACGAGGCATCATCCGTTCATCCTGGCCAGCGCCGCTTCGCGAATGGCGGTCAGCGTGGTCGCCGGGTTGATCGCCTCCGGGTCCAGCTTGATCTCGATCACCGTTGGGACATTGGCCGCGAGCGCGCGCTCGAAGGCCGGCTGGAACTCCTCGGTGGAATTCACCGTCTCGCCATTGGCGCCGTAGGCCCGAGCCAGCGCCGCGAAATCCGGATTGCGCAGGCCGGTATTCGCCGTCCGTCCCGGGTACTCGCGTTCCTGATGCATCCGGATTGTACCGAACATGGAATTGTTGATGACAATGGCGATGATGTTGGCGCCATATTGCATCGCGGTCGCCAGTTCCTGGCCATGCATCATGAAACAGCCGTCGCCGTTCATGCTGACCACCACCCGGTCCGGATGAACCAGTTTGGCAGCCACGGCGGATGGCAGGCCGTAGCCCATCGAACCACTGGTCGGCGCCAGCTGATTGCGATAGCCGCGATACTGGTAGAACCGGTGCATCCATGTGGCGTAGTTGCCGGCGCCGTTACAGATCAACGCGTCTTCCGGCAGGGTTTTGTTGAGCCAGGCGGCGATTTCGCCCATCTGAACCGCGCCGGGGACCGGTTTCGGCTCGATGGTGGAGAGATAGTCGGCGTGACCTTGCGCCGTGCTCTCCTTCCAGGCAGCGCTATCCACCGGCTCCATCCGCGACAGGGCGGCGGCGAAAGCGCGGGGCGCGGCGTTTATCGGCAGATCCGCCTGATAGACCTGACCCAACTCCTCGGCGCCGGCGTGGATATGCACCAATGTCTGTTTCGGGCGCGGAATGTCCAGCAGGGTGTAGCCACCGGTGGTGATCTCGCCCAGCCGAGCGCCGAGGACGATCATCAGATCGGTATTCTCCAGGCGTTGCTTTAGCGGCTCGGGAAGGCCGATGCCGATATGGCCGATATAGTTGGGGTGCCTATTGTCGAAATAGTCCTGGCAGCGGAAAGACGCGCCGACCGGCAAGTTGTTCGCGCTCGAAAAGGCCTCGACGCGTTTGCACGCCTCGGCGTCCCAGCCGCCGCCACCGACAATCATCACCGGCGATTTCGCCGCCGCGAGCATACTCCGGAAGCGCTCCAGATCCTCGGGTCCGGGATGCGCCTCGATCTTGTGATACGGGTCCATGTCGCGCGGCGTGACGTACTCGGTCAGCATATCCTCGGGCAAGGCGAGGACCACCGGCCCCGGCCGTCCGGAGGTCGCGGTGTGAAAGGCGCGGCTGATGTATTCGGGGATGCGGTCGGTATCCTCTATCTGCGCCACCCATTTGGTGAGCTGGCCGAACATCCGACGATAGTCGATCTCCTGAAACGCCTCGCGATCCATCATTTCGCGCGCGACCTGACCGACCAGGACCACCATCGGCGTCGAGTCCTGCATGGCAATGTGGATGCCCGCGCTGGCATTGGTCGCGCCGGGGCCGCGGGTCACGAGACACACCCCGGGCCGCCCCGTCAACTTGCCATACGCCTCCGCCATCATCGCCGAGCCGCCCTCCTGGCGACAGATGATGGTCTGGATGGAATTGGCGTCGTGCAATCCGTCGAGCACCGCCAGATAGCTCTCGCCCGGCACGCCGAAGACCATATCGACCCCGTTGGTCCGCAGCGCGTCGACCAGAACATGGCCGCCCATGCGTTGACCGCCCATGTTTTGATCGCCCATGCTATGACCGGAGGCGCCGTCAGTGCTCGATGAACTCATCAATATATCCCTTGTAGCGTTGTAATTTCGGTTTATCGCGATCTTCTTCGTTCACGTAGTGGATCGAGCTCTTGCCCTTCAATTCGCGCGGCAGGACCATGACTCTGACGAAGCACGTGCATCCTTGCTCCGCCGCCTGGGCGAAAACCGGATCGGGTCCGGATTCGAACCAGGCCTCGCCCGGCGCGTAGTGATGCGAGGCGCCCTCGGCGTCGATGCGGATCGCGCCCTCGCGCAACACCCGGATACCAGGGCCCTGGTGGGTGTGGGTGAAGGCGCAGCCATTGGGCGGGAACTTGACGCTGTCACAGCGCATGAGCCAGCTGGCGGCGGGGTCGATGGTGTCCATTGATCCGCTCAACACCATCAGGCTTTCGATCCCCTCGCCCAACTCGGTGCCGGGCGAGGCTCCCTTGGGCGCGAGTTCCCAACGCCAGACCTCGGCGCCTTCCGCGCCGGCGGTAATCGTCACCGCCTCGGTTCCATGCCAGGCCTGATCAGCGGTTCTGGTATCGCCACCGGACGTGGTGAAACTCCCGGAATGACAATACAGAACGCGATTCACCGCCCGCATCGCCGCCGTACCCGCGGCTCCCGGCGCGTAGGTATCGCGAAAGTATCTCAGCTCGTAGTCGGTTGCGTCCATGAGATCCGGGCCCGATTAGCGGTTGCCCATCGTACACCGGACGGCCCGGGCATCCGCAAGTCCCAAGACCGGGAAAACGTGCCCGAGTACCGCCACTCCCGATCGGGGGCATTCCACCTACTACTCCAGGGGTGGAAACTTCGTGCGTTCGGTCTTGGCGCTGTTCATGGTCATTCCGGAAATCTCGGCGTCGGTAAAGTCGACGAAACTAAGATCGGCGCGGTCCAGCGACACGTTCGACAGGATCACCCCACGCATGTCCGCCGACCGTAGATTCGCCGCGATCGCCGTCGCGCCGGACAGATCCGAGGGCCAGTCCCGCGCTTTCTTGCCGGTCTTCATACCGATGATCCCAATCGGGTTCAGCTGACTGTGCTGAAGATCGATCTCGGACAGATTGGCACCGCGAAAACTGACGCCGCGCAGATCGCAGGTTTGCATCGAGGCGCCGAACAGTTGCGCGTTGTCGAACTTGGCGAAACGGAACGAGCATTGATTGAGCACCGCGCCCTTAAGGTTGGCCTCGGTGAAATCGACGGCGGAAAGATCCGCCCCACTAAGGTCCATCCCCGATAGATCCTTGCCGGCGAAATCCGCCCGCTCGCCCTTGAGGCCGCCGGAACTGATTCACAAGAAGTGCCCGACGATGGCCTTCGATATCTCCGGCGGCAGCTTTTCCATGCCATTGACGACGATGCAGTCGTTCAGCACCACGCCGGAGAGATCGGCGCCGTCGAGATGGACCGAGCGCATATCGGCGCCGGTAAGGTCGGTGTCGACCAGCACCGCGCGTTCGAAACTGACCCCGCGCAGATCCGCACCGATAAGGTCGGAGGCCTGAAAGGCCGAGCGGCTGAGATCGGCGCCGCGCAGGTCGACCTTGCTCATGACCGCTTCATCAAACCGCGCGCCCGCCGCCTTGGCGTGGCAGAGCCGCGCCTTGGACAGTTTCGTGCGGATGAACTTGGCGTCCTCCAGATCGGCGGATTCCAACGACGTCGGCGCGTTCTGTTTCTGGAAATTGGTGGTGACCCGAGCCGGCCTCAGATCCGCGTCGGTCAGATCCGCGCTGGCCAGCTTGGCGCTTTCAAAATTGGCTCCACGGCAGTCAGCCCCGGTCAGGTTCGCCGCCGAGAAATCGGCCAACTCATAGTCACCGCCCGCCAGTACGGCCTGGGAAAGATCGCTGCCGGAGAAATGCGCGCGCTTGAAGTCCGCGCCGATCATCTGGGCCTGAGAAAGATTGACGCCGTTCAGGATCGCGCCGGCATAGCGCGCGTTGCGAAGGTCCGCGCGCTCGCCCTCCGGCTCCCCGGCCAGGAACCGCTCGTGGGCCTTAACCACCTCGAAGATGTCGTCCGCGCCGGAATCCGACCCCATCGCCCCCTCCACAGGGGAACTATCCTGGGACGAATCGTCCCGATTGAGAAGCATGATAACGATCCTCCAGCATGTCGCCGTTAAAATCGCCCCCGCTCAAACTGTGTTTTACGCCAGCATTTCCGCGCGTCTCCCCACCCTGTCCACGGCTAAAAAATGCTAGCAAATTCGCGCGAAATTCTCGGTGAGGAACCGCACGGTCAATGAAATCTCGCCAATCCGACCCGACCGACGTCTCCCGTCAGGACAATGCGAAGACCAATGACGAATATTTTACGGAAGGAAAATGCGCCCGCGCGAGAAGGCGAGAACAAGGACGCGTATCGACGCCGCGGCCTTATCCCCAGACCTTCTCGCCTCCGCGGCCCGCCCTATCGGGACGGCTTGGACGCTTGGCACGTGTATTGACGACCTCGACCTTGGGAAGGCCGCGCACCAGATTGTCGAGGCCCGGGCGAAGTTCACTGCCGACGAATTCCAGAACCCGATCGGGACTACCGCCGGCATTGGGGAAGACACGCTCCCACTCATAGATCTTGACCGCAAGGCCACAAAGACCGGTGGCGAGATAGATCTGCTCGGCGAGAATGCTCTTCTGTACCTTCTGGAACATGCTCACATCCAGAAGCTCCCAGTTCACCTTGGTAACCTCGGAAAGGTTCTTGAAGCGAGTGTCGAGATTGTCCTTGATGTAGCGGAGCCGGCGTTCGACATCGCTGAAGGTCTTGTGCGATGTCGGGTCGTTACGCAGATGCGAGCCCTCGGCCACGTCCTTGGCCCAAAGGATCATCTGTTCGACCTTTGGAGCGAGATCGATGAAATAGTTCTCGAAATAGGACAGGGACAGGTAAAGGTCGCCGAAATCCTCCAGATAGGTCGGCAGCTTGGCGATCGGCACGCCCAGCGTCGTGGCCATCCGGTCCAGACGATCGCGAACCTTGTCATGATCGGGATTCTGCACCAACGCCAGAAGCGTCCGGGTATCGTTGATGTCCAGATCCTCGTCGCCATAAAGATGCTTGATCAGCGGTCTGGTGATGCGCCGCATCAGCGGAAACAGTTCTTGAATCTTGGCGTCCGACAGCTTGAAGATCGTTTCCTGCTCGACATTGATGCCGCGTTGGCGCAAGCCGCGCCGCAGGGTATCGCAATCGAAGCTCGGCAGGACCGAGAGGTCACTCAGTACCCGCATGTCGTCCCGCAAGGTGTCGTCGCGGCTGAAATGCTCGGGCGCGTCCTCGATGGCGATCTGGCCGCTGCCGACGCCCTCTCCGCTGAACATCTCGATCTTGGTTTCCAGGCGCACGTTCTTGACCAGGCGCGTGCGGCGCAGCCCGGCATGGCCGACAGGCAAAACCTGAATCGGCAAGGTGTGGATCGAATCCTGATCCTTGGGGTCGATTGTTTACTCGACGAGGGCCACGTCACTCATGCTTGCATCCGGCTCGCTCCGCCGGGGAGCGTGTGAAGTCCGACATCGGAACGCATCATACTAGGAAATCCGCCGTTGTCGAAGCGCGAAACCATCGGGCCCCGTGGTCACCCGCGCGCGGTGTCAAGTTTTGGTCCACGCCGGAGCCACGGATTCCCGGCGATTGCTCCCATCGAAACAGCAATAACCGTGCCATTCGCGGATGTGTTATCTTGCCGGGCATTCAAGGCGTCTTGTTCTCCGGGGCTTGGCGCGGGACGGCGCGGTGCTCTAACGTCGCTCCCAGCGAGACCGTCGGGAGGAGATCGCGATGAATGCCAACACCTATGATTTCATCATAATCGGCGCGGGTTCCGCCGGTTCCGTGCTCGCCAACCGGCTTTCGGCGGACGGCCGGTTCAGCGTTCTGGTGGTCGAGGCCGGGCGCGCGAGCCATCCCTGGTCACCGATCCCGGTGGGTTTCGCGAAGCTGATCGAGAACCCGGCGGCGAACTGGCTCTACTCCTCCGAACCAGACGAAGGATCCGGCCAGCGACGCATCCCGATCCCGCGCGGCAAGCTGCTCGGCGGCTCCAGTTCAATCAACGGCATGGTCTTTGTTCGCGGCCAATCCCACGACTTCGATCACTGGGCGCAACTGGGGAATCGGGGCTGGAGCTATCAGGATGTCCTGCCGCTTTTCAAGAAGATGGAAAGCTACGAAGCCGGTGATGATGAGTTTCGAGGTCGCTACGGGCCGCTGAAGGTTACCGATCCCGGCGAGGGCGGGCCGATCTATGACGCCATGTTCGAAGCCGCCGAGCAGGTCGGCATCAAGCGTAACGAGGACTATAACGGCGCCACCCAGGATGGGGTCGGCATGACTCAGGCGACGATCCTCAACGGGCGTCGCCAAAGCACCGCGCATTGTTACCTGGAGCCGGCGCGCGAGCGCCGCAACCTGACCATCGTCACCGAGGCGCTGACCGAAAAGCTGTTGTTCGAGGGTACCCGCTGTGTCGGCGCCCGCTACAAGGTCGGCGGCGTGGTCGAGGAAGTCCGCGCCTCCCGCGAGGTGATCGTCAGCGCGGGCGCCATCAACTCCCCGCAACTGCTGGAACTGTCGGGCATCGGTCAGCCGGATCTGCTTCGCGGTCTCGGCATCGAGCTGGTGCATGAGCTTCCAGGGGTCGGTGAAAACCTTCGGGATCACTATGCGCCGCGGATGAAATGGTCGGTTTCCAAGCCCGGCCTGACCTATAACGACAATGGCCGGGGCCTGGCGCTCGTCTGGCAAGCCTTGCGCTACGCGGTTACCCGCAAGGGTTTCCTCGCCCTGCCCGCCGCGCCGATGCGGGCCTATGTGCATTCCCGCGAGGGACTGGAATCAGCGGATCTCGGCATCTCCTTCAATCCCTATCTGATCGCCGAGGGGGTGCGGCTGGATAAGGAACGCGGCTTCACCATGATCGTTCACGTGCTGCGTTCCGACAGCAAGGGCAGCATCCACGTCACCTCCTCCGATCCGACCCGGCCGCCGGCGATCAACTTCAACTTCCTTTCCGACGAGAACGACCGGACCGCCCTGCTCTCGGGCATGCGGATCGTGCGCGATTGGATCAACGCGCCGGCGATGGATGACTTCCGCGGCGTCGAACTCGCCCCCGGCGAGGCGCTGCAAAAGGACGACGAGTTGCTCGACTGGGTCCGGCGAACCGCCGAGACCACCTATCATCCCGTCGGCACCTGCAAGATGGGGAGCGACCCGATGGCCGTGGTCGACGATCAACTCAGGGTGCGCGGAATCCAGGGTCTGCGCGTCGCCGACGCCTCGATAATGCCGACCCTGACATCGGGCAATACCAACGCGCCCTCGATCATGATCGGCGAAAAGGCCTCGACCCTGGTGCTGGCCGCCGCCGAGGAGACCGGCGCCAAGGCGGCCTAATCCCCTCGCCGACTATTCCGAGGACGGACGCGCGGGCATGTGTTCGCCGAACCATGCCACCGTCTCGTCCATGACCGCGTCGAAAGCCGGTTTGACATACATTTCGTAGTGGCCATAGCCCGGAACAGTCACCATTTTCTTCGGCTCCAGCGCCTTGTCGAACAGCGACTGGCAATCCTCGGGCGGCACCAGACGGTCGTCACCGGCGGCGATCAGGAGAAGCGGGCGCGGCGATATCTTGTCGACCACCCACTCGGGATGGAATTGCAAGGTCTCGTCGATATATTCCAGCGGGATCTTGCCGACCGCGTTCGGGTTGTTGGCCCGCGCGGCCGCCGCCAGGGCCGCGGACTGCCGATCCGGCAGCAGAACCTCCTCGCGCGCCACCATTTCCGACTGTCCGGTCACAACCCGCTGTTCGCGGTCCTTCTCCGAACGTTCCAGCAGATCAACCCATTCGTCCGGACGTCGCACGCTTCGCATCCAGCGCCCGCCGTGCCCCATGCCGATCACGCCGACGGTGCATTTCACGCGTTCGTCAATGGCCGCCGCGTAGACGACCGTCGCGCAGCCATAACTCGTGCCGTAGATCCCGATTTGCTCCTTATCGACCACGTCCTGAATGCCGAGAAAGGTGACCGCCGCCAGAACATCGGCCATGCGCGAGAACGGCGCCAAACGGCTACGGGCACCCTCGCTCTTGCCCCAGCCCTTGTAGTCGAAGGTCAGCACCACGTAGCCGGCCTCGTTCAGCACCGCGGCATTGTCCGGCAGATAGAGGTCCTTTACCCCCGTATAACCATGACAAAGCACGACCCCCGCGCGTTTCTCGCCGTCTTTCATGTCATCGGGAAGAAACAAGTCACCGTCGAGCTTCACACCCTCGCTATAAAATTCAATGGGCTTGCGCATGGCATCCTCCTCCGGGATGAGAAATCATCGGTCGCCGGCTTTTAGCCACTATCGGATATTTCACCCGACACGTCCCCGCGAACCGCTTTCCTCGCTAGACTAACCACCGGCGAGAACTTGGTGAAGCGCGCCGGGGCCCAGGTGACGGATCATTGGGCGGTAGGTGAAACAGGAGAGCTTGGGAGCGATCATGAGCAACAAAACGGGTTTTATCGGCCTCGGCGCCATGGGCGGTCCCATGGCCCTCAACATGCTGAAGGCCGGCATACCGCTGGTGGTGCATGACATCGACGCCTCCAAGGTCGACACCCTGGTTGCCGCCGGCGCGGAAAAGGCCACCTCCAGCAAGGCCGCCGCCGAGGGGTGCGAGCGATGCATCTGTCTGGTCGAAACCACGGCCCAGGCCCAAGACGTGATCCTTGGAGAGGACGGCATCATCCACGGGGTCGAGGCGGGCAACATCGTGCTCTGCATGTCGACCATCGACCCGCTGGTTGCCAAGGATATCGCCAAGCAATTGAACGCCAAGGGCGTCCAGATGCTGGACGCGCCGATCAGCGGCGGTACCCACAAGGCGGAGGCGGGAACCCTCGCGGTGATCGTCGGCGGCGAGGCCGAGACCTTCGAGAAGTGCCGGGATATCTTCGACGCCGTCGGCGAGCACGCCTTTCACATCGGCGAGCAGGGTCAGGGCCTGGTGATGAAGCTGATCAACAACATGCTCGGCATCACCAACACCATTGTCCTGCTGGAAGGCCTGACAATCGGCGCCAAGTCGGGGATCGGCCTGCAAACCATGTATGACGTTCTCAAGGTCAGCTCCGGCGACAGCGCGGCGGTGGACTTCCGGGTTCCGCGCATCATGTCCGGCGACTTCAAACCCGGCGGCACCATGGACATCGTCTACAAGGACCAGGAGCTGATCACCGGCTATGCCAAGAATATCGGCGTGCCCACCTTCATGGCCAATGTGAGCCAACAGATCTATCAGATGGCTCGCACGGCGGGGCTCAACAAGGAAGATTCCAGCGCCGTCATCAAAATCTATGAACAGCTGGCCGATGTCAGCGTGATCGGGAGGAAATAGACCATGGCGACCATCGTATTGATTCACGGCGCCTATCAGGGCGGCTGGATCTGGCAACCCACGGCGAAGATCCTGCGCGAGGCCGGCCACACGGTCTACGCGCCGACCTTGGAGGGCTGCGCCGAACGTCGCCATCAACTGCGCCCCGGCATCACCACCGAAACCCATGCCGACGAAGTCGCCAATCTGCTGTTCTACGAGGATATCAACGACGCGATCATGGTCGGCACCAGTTCCGGCGGCATGGTCATGGCCAAGGCCTGCGAGATGGCGCGGGAACGGGTTGGACGCGTTGTTTTCGCCGACGCGCTGGCGCTCCAGGACGGCGAGAGGATCGCCGACTTCGTCGACCGCAAGACCGCGATCAACACCGATCTCGCCTCGGGCCCGCCGCGTTCGGACGTCGTCGGGCGGCTATTCAAGGAGCTTGAGGAGCCGGTCAAGTCCTGGGCCATCGACCGCTACACCCTGCACCCGATCGCCTGCATGCGCGATCCGGTGGAGCTGAAATCATTCTGGGGCCAGAAATGGGACGCCGCGGTGATCTATTGCACCGATAGCGTCAACCCGCCGCAATCCCACCAGCGCCGCGCCGCCGACACCCTCGGCGCCCGCTGGCACGAGTTGGTGACCGGTCACTACCCCATGCTGAGCGAGCCCGAGGCGCTTGCGAAGCTCATCGTGGAGGGGTGAGGCTTAAGTTCTCCCACACCTTCGTCATCCCGGCGTAAGGCGGGACCTCGCGATGGTTACCCGCGGCGACCGGCTTTCGGCCTCTTGGTCGATGCCGAGAGGCCCTGGCGTGCGCCAGGGCGACGGGTTGCGTAGGGCCGACACCGGCCGTCGTCCCGGCGTAAGGCGGGACCTCGCGGTGCTTACTCGAGGCGACCGGCTTTCGGCCTTGTGGCCGATGTCGAAAGGCACTGCCGTGCGCCAGGGCGACGAGGAGGGGAATCGGGGCATCGGCTGGCCGATATCGCGCTCTTGCCGTGACGATCGCGCGCGACGGGTGGTATCGTGGGCGGAAGTAAGCACAACCAACTCCGGACATCGTCTTGCCCCCCTCCTCCCGACCCACCCGAACCGCGCTTGCCGTGGATATTGGCGGCACCTTCACCGACGCGGTGCTTGAAGCCGGCGACCGGCGTTTTACCGCAAAGGTGCTGACCACCGCGAACCCGGAGGAAGGATTCATGGCCGGCGCGCTCGCGGTGCTGGAACAGTCGGGCATTCCACCGGCATCGGTCGAGTTGATCATCCATGGCACCACGCTCGCCACCAACGCCCTGATTGAACGCAAGGGCGCCAAGCTCGGCCTTTTGACCACCGAGGGCTTCACCGACAGCCTCGAGATCGCCTACGAGCATCGCTTCGAGCAATCCGACATCTTCATGCAGAGGCCGCCTCCCCTGGTGCCGCGTCACCTACGGCTCGGTGTGCCGGAACGCCTGGCGGCCGACGGAAGCGTGCTGCTGGAACTCGACGAGGCCGCGCTGGCGAGCCAGATCGAGCAACTGCGCGCCGAAGCGGTGGAAGCGGTGGCGATCGGGTTTCTGCATTGCTATGCCAATGACGCCCATGAACGCCGGGCCGCCGAGATCGTCGCCGAGATGATGCCAGGCGTTCCAATTTCGCTCTCCAGCGAGGTTTCTCCGCAGATCCGGGAATATGACCGGGTTTCGACCACTGTCGCCAATGCCTATGTGCTGCCGTTGATGAGCGGCTATCTGGAGCGCTTGCGAGAGGACCTGTCCGGCGCCGGTCTTGCCGCACCCTTGCTGTTGATGATGTCCAGCGGCGGCATGACCACGGTCGAGACCGCCCGGCGCTTCCCGATCCGCCTGGTTGAATCCGGCCCGGCCGGCGGCGCCATCCTGGCCCGCGACATCGCGGCGGAATGCGGCCTCGACAAGGTCCTGTCCTTCGACATGGGCGGCACCACCGCGAAGATCTGCTACATCGACGATTATCGCCCGCAACTCTCCCGTGAGTTCGAGGTCGCGCGCGAGTATCGCTTTCTCAAGGGAAGCGGTTTCCCGCTCCGTATCCCGGTGATCGACATGGTCGAGATCGGCGCCGGCGGCGGCTCGATCGCCTCGTTCGACGCGCTTGCCCGGATTACCGTCGGCCCGGAAAGCGCCGGCGCCAATCCCGGCCCCGCCGCCTATGATCGGGGCGGCGAGCGTCCCACCGTGACCGACGCGGATATCGTCATGGGCCGGATCGATCCCGCCCGGTTCGCCGGGGGTAGCGTCGCCCTGGACACCGCCAAGGCCGCGCAAGCCTTGACCAGGGACGTCGGCGCGGCGCTGGGCCTTGATGCCTCGCAAGCCGCATCCGGCGTGTCCCAGATCGTCGACGAGACCATGGCCAGCGCCGCCAGCGTTCATGGCGTGGAGCTCGGCAAGGAGATGGAAGGCCGCGCCATGGTCGCCTTTGGCGGCGCCGCCCCGCTGCATGCCTGCCAACTCGCCGAGACCCTGGAGATCGACACGGTCGTCATCCCGACCGGCGCGGGCGTCGGCTCGGCCATTGGTTTCCTGCGAGCGGACATCGCTTATGAAGTCGCGCTCAGCCGCTACATGGACCTTCGAGCCTTCGAAGCGGAGGCGCTGAACGATATCTTCCTACGCATGCGGGCCGAGGCCGAGGCGGTGGTGCGGCTCGGCACCGACAGCGATGCGTTAACAGAGAGCCGAACCGCCTTCATGCGTTATCGCGGGCAAGGTCACGAAATCGCCGTTCCCCTGGGCAACGAGGATTTCAACGACGACGACGCGGAGACACTCACGAAGGCTTTCGAGGCCGAATATCACCGGCTTTTCGGGCGCGTCATCGAGGGCCTGGCGGTCGAGGTCATGACCTGGACCCTGGCGCTCGGCACCAAGGCGGGCTTGCCCGAACAGGTGATCGATCCGGCCAGGGCGGATCGCATCGCGCCCGCCTCCACCCGTTCCGTGCTGAACACCATGTCGGGCCAATTCGAGGATGTCGGTGTGGTCGAACGCACGTCGCTGTCGCCCGGAGATGGGATCGCCGGGCCGGTGCTGATCGTCGAGGACGAGACCACGACCTATGTCTCGGCCCGATTCGACGCGCGGATCAACGCGCTGGGCTACATTGTGCTATCGGCGAAAGACCCTTCGAGACGCGGCTCCGCCGCTCCTCAGGGTGAGTGAGTTTGTTTGGGAGGTTCGCCTCACCCTGAGGAGCGCGCTCGCGCGCGTCTCGAAGGGTCTTGCCAACGTCAGGGACGCGACTCGGAGAAAAACATGAGCAACACGACCATCCGTCACCAGGTCATGTGGAACCGACTGATCACAATCGTCGAGGAGCAGGCTCAGACCCTGGTGCGTACCGGGTTCAGCGTCTCGACCCGCGAGGCCGGCGACGTATCCGCCGGGGTTTTCGATCTCCAGGGCCGGATGCTGGCCCAGGCGGTGACCGGCACGCCCGGCCATATCAATTCGATGGCGTTGTCGGTGGCTCATTTCCTCGAGAAATTCCCCATCGACACCATGAACGAGGGCGATGTCTTCATCACCAACGATCCCTGGAAAGGCACCGGGCACTTGCCGGATATCGTCGTGGTCTCGCCGACATTTCGCGGCGGTAAGATCGTCGCCCTATTCGCCAGCACCACTCATGTCGTCGATATCGGCGGCCTCGGCATGGCGCCAGACGGCAAGCAGATCTATCACGAGGGGCTCTTCATCCCGTTGATGCGACTCTCCAAGGCCGGCGAGATCAATGAGACCCTGATGGATTTCGTCCACGCCAATTGCCGGGAATCCATGCAGGTCGAGGGCGATATCCACGCGCTCGCGGGATGCAACGAGGTCGGCGGGCGCCGGCTCGTCGCGATGATGGATCAATATGGCCTGAACGATCTCGACGCGCTGGCCGAGACGATTATCGAAAGCACCCGAAGCGCCATGCGCGCGGCCATCGCCAAGCTGCCCAAGACCAAGGTCCACAACACAATGACCACCGACGGCTATGACCGGGAGATCACGCTTAAGGCCTCCTTCGTGGTCGAGGGAGACACGGTGGTGGTGGATTTTGACGGCACCTCGCCAATCTCTGACTTCGGGATCAATGTGCCGAAATGCTACACCGAGGCCTATACCAGCTTCGGCGTCAAATGCGTCATTGCGCCGGAGGTGCCGAATAACGCGGGTTCGCTCGCGCATATCGTGGTGCGGGCGCCGGAGGGTTGCATCGTGAACGCGCCGCATCCCTGCGCCGTGGTTGCCCGTTCCTCGGTCGGCCACATGCTGCCGGACGTGGTTTTCGGCTGCCTGCATCAGCTTATGCCCGACAAGGTGCCCGCCGAGGGCACGTCGGGCCTTTGGAACCTGAAACTCGGCGCCGGGCATGGCATCACCGCGCGCGACCCAGAGGCGGATCCGGTGCGCGCCACCTTCACCGCCACCAGCTTTCACAGCGGCGGCGCAGGCGCGCGACCGAACAAGGACGGGCTTTCCGCCACGCCCTTCCCGAGTGGGGTGCGCAATGTGCCGTGCGAGGTGCTGGAGACGGTCTGCCCGCTGGTGGTCTGGAAAAAGGAATTGCGCCGTGATTCCGGTGGCCCCGGCAAGTATCGCGGCGGTCTTGGCCAGACCATGATCCTAGGCAACCGAGAAAAGGCCGAGTTCGCGATTTTCGCCACTTTCGAACGGGTTAAGAACCCGGCCCGGGGCCGCGACGGCGGCAAGCCCGGCGCCAACGGCTCGCTTGAGCTGGCCTCGGGAACCAAGATGCGCGGCATGGGCCGTCAGGTCGTCCCCATCGGTGACCGTCTCGTCGTCCACATGCCCGGCGGCGGCGGTATCGGCGATCCGGCGGAACGCGACAAGGAAGCCATCGCCGCCGATATCAAGGCCGGCTATGTCAGCCCCGAGGCCGCGGCACGGGACTACGGGGGGGATTGACGGTGATGGAGTACACGCCCTGCATCCGCCGCTTTTTGTTTTAACGTTGTCCTGGCGCAAGACCGCTGCCGTCCGGGACAAATTCGGAACCATGCGCGGCTTCATGTACCCGTCACCCTCACGCGGACGGGGACCTTCAAAAGTCGGGAACCGCGCGCCTTTCGGCCAACATCGCCTACCCCCCCCAATGACCCCGCCCCAGGTGTCCGGCAAGGAGAAGCCCTCGCGGAACGGGTCGGTGGGGTCGATGCCGATCTGGCTGATGCCGTAGATCCAGCAGCGTCCGGACAGCGTGGTATCGACCGCGTCGAAACCGCCGACTCGGCCGGCGCCGGTGATCTCGGTCCGGAACGCGCCGCCGATGATCGAACGGGTAAGCAGCACATCGCCCACCCGGTTCTCCCCGCGCGCGACCCGGAGCGCGGCCAAGGCGGCGCTTCCGGTGCCGCAGGCGGAACGGTCGACCCGGCCCGGCCGCATGGTGGTGCAGGTAAGCACAGCGCCGTCCTCGGCCTCCGAGATGAACATCACATGGGTCAAGGCGTTGAAATCGACCATCTCGGGATGCTGGACCGAGATTTCATCGGCGATCTGGTTTCGCAGGGCGACGCCAGTTCTCGCCAGAATGCCGGCGTTTTCCGGGACGATCTCCAAGCCGACCTCCGCCACGTCGATGATCGCGAAATACATCCCACCGAAGCAGAGATCATAGCGCACCGCGCCATGCTCGCTGGAATGAACGACCGCGTCTTGACGGTCGACAAAGGCAGGCGGCATGGCGATCCGCAGGCGTTCGATGCGCCCCCCCGCGCAATCCGCGATCACGGTGACCAACCCGAGGGCGCTGTCGAAGACCACTCGGGTTTCGGGCTCAACCATCTGGATCGCCCCGGTTTCGATCAGCGCCGTCGCGGCGCACATCATATTGGACCCGGACATCGGATAGGCCTCGTCGGCGAGAAACAGAATGAATCCCGCATCCGCCTCGGGCCTGGTCGGAGGGGTCAGCAGCACCACCGCCGTGGTCGGCCCGCCGCGCGGCTCCAGCACCAGGGCGCGCCGCAGGGTATCATCCACCGAGTTGATATGCGCCAGCTTGTCGGCCATCGTCTCGCCGGGAATATTCAGCACCCCCGAGGTGATCACCCGCCCGATCTCACCCTCGCAATGCACATCGACAAGCTGAAGCGTTCGTGACCAATGCATGGGGTTGTGCCCTACCCCGCCCGGGCGTCGATCCAGCCGCGGGTGCGGTTGGCGAAGGCGACCAGGGAGAGCATGACCGGGACCTCGACCAGAACCCCGACGACGGTGGCCAGCGCGGCCCCGGAATTGAGGCCGAAGAGACTGATCGCGACGGCGACCGCGAGCTCGAAGAAGTTGGACGTGCCGATCATCGCGCAGGGCGCGGCGATGCGATGCGGGACCCGCCAGGCCCA
>Ga0181579_10000133_pt1 | contig 51533 bp, 40 predicted proteins | sample 071ome_24_FD_132996 | JGI IMG/M metagenome (GOLD analysis project Ga0181579, IMG submission 132996) | Coastal salt marsh microbial communities from the Groves Creek Marsh, Skidaway Island, Georgia - 071402CT metaG (megahit assembly) | ecosystem: Environmental > Aquatic > Marine > Intertidal...
CTTCCACCCTGTGGCCGAACCCGGCCTCGGAAGCCCGATCGAGATCCCACCCTCCCACGTCGAACAGGCCCCGCTCGAGGAGGAGCCGACCCCGCAGCAGATGCGCCTCTGACCGGGACTCCTCATCAAGGGAGCCGGACAGAGCCCGGTTGAGAGCCGTCATCGCGGAATCGTCGTCTCCCACCTCGGCGTGGATCGCCGCCAGATACACCCGAGCCTCGCCTGCTACGGCGGGCGACGTCCGGATCGCGTCATTCAGAGCAGCGCGGGCCTCTCGGAGTTCACCTAATCGAAACCGGGCTCTACCGTGGAGGACCAGAGCCTGATCGGCCCATTCCCCATCCGGGCGATCGCGAAGCGCTTCGCCCGTCTTGCGTACGACGTCCACATAGCGCGACATCGACACGGAGTCCTGCCCCGCGCGCCTCGCGACCTCACCCTCGAAAAAGAGCTGGCGCGCATTGTAGATCACGTTGTGATACGAGCAGGCGGCCGTCGCGAAGACAACCGTCGCGACGGCCCAACGTCTCACCGTGACCCCGCGCCGCCCCCCGAGCTGCTCCCGGGTGGGTATCGATCAAAGAAACGAATCACCGCTTCCGCGATCGCCGCCCCCGAGTCCCGGTGGAACTCCGCCTCGTTGAGCAGTCTGGCCTCGCTTTCGTTCGAGAGGTATCCGACCTCAATCAGAACCGAGGGCATCAGCGCATTCGTCAGAACGGCCAGGACCCCCTGCTTCACACCCCGGTTCGGACCGGGATGGAAGTCGTCGAGCTCGGCCTGAACCAGACCCGCCAGGTTCTCCGACCAGTGCGCGTGTTCATAGTTGCGCAGATCGCGGAGAATGAAGTCGAGGTCGGCGAGGCGTTCCTCGTCCGCCTCCGGAGTGCTCATGTTCAGCGGAGCGTTCTCGATCGCCGAGACCCTCCGCTCGTGCTCGGTCCGCGCGTCCGAAAGGAAGTACGTCTCGAAACCGCGCGCCTCCCGACGAGCTGGAAACGAGTTGGCGTGGATCGAGACGAAGATCCCGGGACGCTCCCCCTTCCAGTCGGTGGCGAGCTGACCCCGATCCCACACCTCGACGAAGGTGTCGTCGTCGCGGATCATGTGGACCTCGAGGCCCGGCGCGGCCCGGAGCACGGCTTCCACCTCCCGCGCGATCGCGAGCGCGACCGTCTTCTCCCGGGTGCCCGCCGGCGATATCGAGCCCGGGTCTTCTCCGCCGTGACCGGCGTCGATGACGACCACGCGCACCCCGTCGTAGACCGAGGGGCCCGCATTGAGCACGTCCTCTGCAGAGTCTCCGGCTCCCGCGGAGCCGATGCCCCCAGCCTCTACCTCCGTCGCATCCGCGATCGGCGGATCAGGCTGGACCTCGGCTTCGACCGGTGCATCCTCGGGATCCGTCTCATCGGTCTCGACGATCGGCTCGGCGAGGTCACCGGGGCCGAGCAGCGACACGTCTCCGGCCCGGAGCAAGCTCCGCGCACCGACGAAGTCGTACAGCCCGGGGAGCCGTCGCGGCAGGAAGTCCGTCAGGAACTGCAACGGGATCCATGCGGATCCGCCGGTCCGGTACGGCGCATCCGTCATCTGCAGCACCACGCCATCCCAGCGAAAGAAGGGCGAATCGAACCTCAGCGAAACGCTGATTTCTCCAGCTGCGCTCAGCAGGAGCGCCCCGTCCGCCTCATCGACACCCCATCCCAGATCCTCCAGCGTCGATGCGGCGACACTCGCGTATCCCCGATCGAATTGCACCGTGACCATGCGGGAGGAGCCATCCTCACGCTCGATTTCGAGACGTGGCCGATCCTGCGCGTCCAATGGCGCGGGACCGGAGAGCACCGCAAGGAGCATGGCCATGCCGGCATGCCGGAGTCCGACGGCGCGCCTCATTGGGCCTCCATGGCGCGACGAGCTTCCCTGTCCTGCTGACGGCGTTTCAACGTCTCCCGCTTGTCGTGCAGCTTCTTCCCTCGCGCGACGGCGAGCTGGAGCTTGGCATAGCCCCGACTGAAGTAGATCTCGAGTGGGACGAGCGTGAGGCCTTTCTCTTCGGTCTTCACGGCCAGTTGACGGATCTCCTGACGGTTGAGGAGAAGACGACGCGGACGAACGGGATCGACGTTGAACCGGTTCGCCTGCTCGTAGGGACTGATGTGCAGGTTGTGGAGCCAGACTTCGCCGTTGTCCACGCGAGCGAACGAATCCTGAAAGGACACCCCCCCTGCACGAAGCGATTTCACCTCCGGTCCCTTGAGGGCCAAACCCGCCTCGTACGTGTCGAGAATTTCGTACTCGTGACGCGCTTTCCGATTCCGGGCGACGACCTTCCGCCCGTCCGAGCCGCTCACGGACACACCCTCCTCATGCTTCATCCTCGAAGGTCACGACCCCCACCCGACTCGCCTTCCGCATCGTGTATACCTGACCGACTTCGCCACCGAGTATGAACACTAGCGATTCGTAATAGATCCAGAACAGGAGCACCGCGACGTTGGCCAGATTTCCAAGCGTGGAGCCATAGTTCGCGACTTCCGTGGCGTACCAGGAGAAGCCGAACTTCAACGATTCGTGCGCGATCGCGGCAAAGGTCGCGGCCACGAGTGCGGTCCGTATCGAGATCGGGCGGGCGGGCACGTACCGGTACAGAAAGAAGAGCAACATCCAGATCGACAGGAACGAGATGCCGATGCCGAGGAGGTGATCAGCGAAGGAAACCGAAAACCCCTCGAGGTGCAGGATGTCCACGCCGAATCGCATCGCCGCCGTGATCAGTACCGTCGCGCCGAGGTTGAGCGTCAACAGCACAAAGCCGATCAGCACCGCAGCGGTGTCGAAAAGCTTGCCGACCACCGGGTTCCTCTTGAAGCCGATGTCGAAGATCTCGCGGAGTACCACGCGGAGGGACCCGGAGAGACGCGTTGCCACCCAGAGCAGGAAGACCGAGCCCGCGATCGTGTAACTGGTCCGCCCGGCCATCAGGCTCTGGGTCAGGTCCGCGACGAAGTCGGTGAGTTCGACCCCCGCCCCCGTCGGGAGATTCCTGGTCAGGAGCCCGAGAACGGCCTCCGTCGGATCGCCGAAGCGGGCGAGTACGAAGCCGACGATCCCAATCCCGAGCACGACGAGCGGGAAGAGAGCCAGGACGAGGTTGAAGGCGACGGCCCCGGCCATGAACAGGACCTCGTCGTCGTCGCACTTCTCCGCGAGGCGCCGGAGAAACTCCCGGACACGGTACTCATAACGGTGGTGACGCGGCGTGGTCGCTCGCGCCTCCCGCGACTCGGGCACTCCGGCCGCGTTCGTCGTCAGTCTTCGGCTTCCTCGGCCCCGGCTGCGACGGCCTCACGCGCCGCAGCGACGCCGGCACGATATGCAGCCTTCGAGCGCTCCAGGCGCTCCTCGAGATCACCCCGGGCTTCGATCGCGGCGTCACGTCCGGCGCTCACGGCGTCTCGCACCTCTTCGTAGCTAGCCGTCACCCCGTCCCGAGCACCGTCCAAGCGCTCCTCGAGCTGACGCTGTGCCTCGCGCACGCGCTCCTCGGCCGCCACACGAAGTCTCTGCGCCTGCTCCCTGAGTTCTTCCTGCGTCTCCTCACCCGTCTTCGGGGCAAAGAGCAACGCAAGACCGGCACCGACCATCGCACCGAGAAGGAACGACCCGAGTCCGCCACCGGATTCACGTTCGATGACAATGTAGGGGACGTCGTCGTGGTCTCTCATGTTCGTCTCCCGTTCGACTGAGGATCGTGCGTCAGGGCTGCTCTCTCAAGATAACGCTGCAGCCCCCGCGCAGCACATCACCAGCGGCGACATCACAGCATCCAACGGGGGTCGGGTTCCGGAATCTCCGGTACCTCGCTCCCTTCACGACCCATCAAACCGTATGTGAGTCGTTTGCTCAACTCGACGCCGGGCTGGTTGAGCGGATCGACGTCGTACATCGCTCCGGCATACACCGTCGCGATCTGGAACAGCATGAGCAGCTGGCCAAGCTCGCCCGCTCCGATCTTCGGGAGATGGAAGGTCGCGTTGGGCCGGCCCTCCCGCCGGAGCGCTTCGGCGGTTGCGGCGCGCTCGGTCCTGAGGAGGTGCCCCATCGAGTGCCCCCCCAGATAGGCGAGCGCAGGGATGCCGGGGTGACGGGACGGGATCTCGACGTGCGCGCCCGATTCTTCGACGTCCACGAACAGGACGACCTTGTCGTGAGGCCCTTCCATGAGGAGTTGGAGCAGCGAGTGCTGGTCTGTTGCGCCGAGGGCAGCCAGCGGAGTCGGGCCGGTCGGCCGCGACTCGCCGCTGAGAAGCACGGCCTTGCCCAGGCTCTCCGCCCAGAGCTGCTGGAACCACAGCGCCACCGGACGAAGACGATCCGCGTACGGCATCAGAACGTGGATCGGCCTCCCGGACGACACATCAGCCTGATGCAGCACGGTCGCGAGGACACCCGCCGGATTGGCTCGCAAATCATCGGTCTGGCACCGCTGCTCCATGTCGGCCGCACCAGCGAGAAGCTCGTCGAGCGCCACCCCGCACACAGCTGCGGGAAAGAGGCCGACGGGAGAGAGCACGGAGAAGCGGCCTCCGACGTTCGGCGGGACAGGAAGCATCGGTACGCCCTCCGCGTCCCCGATCTGGCGAAGCACACCGTCGGTCGGATCCGTCGTGAACAGGAAGTGCCCGCGGGCCTTGTCCTCGTCCACCGCACCCTCGATCCAGGCACGAGCGACCAGATACTGGGACATCGTCTCTGCAGTCGCTCCGGACTTGCTGACGACATTGAACAGGGTCCGGCCGGGCTCCAGACGATCGAGGAGCATCCGGAAGGTGTGCGGATCGGGGTTGTCCACGACGTGCAGGCGCGGGAAGTGATCGCGCTCCTCATCGCTCATGGCGTTCCAGAACGGTCCGAGTAACGCCTCTTTCAGCGCGGTCGCCCCCAGCCCTGAGCCACCGATCCCCAGGACGACGACGTCTTCGAACCACTGTGCGAAGCCGTCTGCCAGTTCGGTGACCCGGGACACGGTCTCGGCGGCGTACGGCAGATCGAGAAAACCGAGGTCGCCCTGCTCGCGACGTGCAGAGACCGCTGCGTGCGCCTCGCTGAACCGCTCCGAGAGCGGTCCGTCCAGCGCCGCCCCGTCCACGCCGCCGTCGACGTTCTGCGCCATGAGGTTTCCGAAGTCGAACCGAATCCGTTCCATCATCCGATCTCCACGGCGAGGCCGTCGTAGGCGGGCACCACACCGGCCGGCAGAGTCTCGAGGAGTTGCTCGTGCCGCACGCGGTGCGTGAGGTGCGTGAGGTAGGTGGTGCCGGCTCCAACTCGAGCGGCGGCCTCGATTGCTTCCTCGATGTTGAAGTGCGACCCGTGGGGTCGTCCGAACCAGAGTGCGTTCAGCACAAGGACATCCACGCCTCGCAGCACGTCGAGCGCATCGTCGGGAAGAGTCTTGGCGTCGGTCACATACCCGAGTCCACCGACCCGGAAGCCGTAGACCATTGGTCCCCCGTGTGGCACGCGCACCGGTACCACGTCCTCGCCCAGAATGGTAACGGGCACGTTCGGTTCGAAGGTGTTCAGTACGATCCTGGGTTTTGAACTCCCCATCGGCGGCTGAACCGCTTCATCGAAGATGTACCGGAAACGCTCGTGCAGGCTCGTGACGTACTCTGGCGCTGTCCACGTCGGCAGGTCGCGACCGCGAACCGTGAAGGCCCGGACGTCGTCGATCCCGTGCACGTGGTCCGCGTGATCGTGCGTGAGCCACAGGGCCTCGACCGACTCCACGCCGACCGAAAGGAGCTGCAGGCGCAACTCCGGCGGCGTGTCGACCAGGAGCCGCCCCTCCGGAAGGTCCACGAGCGCGCCGTGCCGTGTGCGCCGGTCGCGTGGATCATCCGACGTGCATGTATCGCAGTCGCAACCGACCACCGGCACACCGAAGGACGTCCCCGTTCCCAGAAAGGTGAGTTTCAACCTCAGTCCCTAGAGCCGATCGAGGCGCATGTTGTTGGTCGACCCGGACTCGTGGAAGGGGAAGCCGGCGGTGATCGCCACAGATGCTCCCCGCTCCCCGACCCCACTGTCCACGACGGCTCGTTTCCCGACCTCCGACAGCGCCTCGTACGTCACCTCGACATACTCGGCCAGAACGGGACGCACGCCCCAGACCGCGGCCAGCTGCCGGTATGTCGAGGGCTCGGTCGTGACCGCGAAGACCGGCATGGGGGGGCGATACGAAGACACCAGCCGAGCCGAAAACCCGGACCGAGTGATGACCACGATCGCCGGAGCGGCGATCTGTTTCGCCGCGTCCACCGTTGCCGCGGCGACCGCATGCTCACGCCTCGAGGCACCGGCTCGATTCCGCAGACCGGGCGCCGTGAGGTATCGGGGCCCTCGCTCGAGGTGGCCGCTTCGCTCGATCTCCGTTCCGATCCGGACGATGGCCTCGAGGGCCTTGAGCGGGTATTTGCCGACCGCGGTCTCGCCCGAGAGCATCACGGCATCAGACCCGTCGAGGATCGCGTTCGCGACGTCCGAGGCTTCCGCCCGCGTGGGTCGAGCGTTCTCGATCATCGATTCGAGCATCTGGGTCGCCGTGATCACCGGCCGGCCGTGGAAGTTGGCCAGCTGGATAATCCGCTTCTGCGCCAGGGGCACCCGCTCGAACGGTAGTTCGACACCGAGGTCACCTCGGGCGACCATCACGGCGTCGGTTGCGGCGAGGACCTCTTCAATCGCCCGGAGGGCCTGAACCTTCTCGATCTTCGCCACCACGAGCGCCCGCTTCCCGACCCGTCGTTTGAGGTCCGTGACATCCTCGGGGGTTCGGACGAAAGACAGGCCGATGAACTCGACCTCCTGTTCGAGCGCGAAGTCGAGGTCCTCGAGATCCTTTTCCGTGAGTGACGGGGCCTTCACGTTCACCGTCGGAAGGTTGATGCCCTTCTTGCTCTTGAGCAGCCCGCCGCGAAGCACCTCGAAGATCGTGCGGTCACCGTCGGTCCGGACGCATCGGAACTCCAGCAGCCCATCATCGAGCAGGACGACGTCGTTGGCGACGATTTCCTCGGCGAGCGGGGCGTACGTCGTCGGGATCTCGCCCTCGCGCGCACTGGCCTCCGGGGCGACGACGACCTCGTCCCCCTCGTGCAGCTCGATCGGCTCAGGCAGCGCGCCGACCCGGATCTTGGGGCCCTGAAGGTCGACCAGCACGGCCACGGGCTTCCCGACCTCCCGCGCCGCGGCGCGCACCGATTCGATCGTGCGGGCGTGATCTTCCCGAGAGCCGTGGGACATGTTGACCCGCGCGAGGTTCATTCCCCGCCGCACCATCTCCAGAATGGTCTCCCGGTCGGAGCTGGCCGGTCCGATCGTGCAAACGACCTTGGTTCGGAGCATGTTGGGTCCAGGTAGCGAGGTGACCGTCGGGCACATCGGTCGGGAATTGTCGCGCTGCCCTCAGGGAGGAGCAACACCTCGGCCACGCCGCCGTTCCAGGGGTGACGGATCCTGTCTCCTCCGCTTTCTTTCCCTCGTCACGGCCCTCCCCGTCACACACGCATGAGCCACATCCACGTCGAGCACCCCGGAGACGCGGACGCACTCGTCGACGCACTCGGACGCGCGGATCGCATCGCGCTCGACTGTGAGGCGGCCGGCTTCCACCGGTACTCGGATCGACTCTGCCTTGCGCAGGTCACGGCTCTCGGATCGACGTGGACAATCGATCCATTGGCGTTTGATGCGACCGACCTGCTGCGGGAGCCACTGGAACGCGAGGACCTACCCATCGTCATGCACGGGGCGGACTTCGATCTCCGGCTCCTGAGTCGAGACCTGGGAATCAGGATTCGGGGGCTGGTCGACACTCAGGTCTACGCTGCCCTTCTGGGCGAAGAGGGCCTCGGCCTCGCATCGCTGCTCGAGTCCCGCATCGGGGTCAAGCTGTCCAAGAAGTATCAACGGGCCGACTGGGCAGACCGTCCCCTCACCGCGGGCATGCTCGAGTACGCGGCGTCCGACACCATGCACCTCGAACGACTGATCGACATCCTTTCGGGTGAACTGGCCGCGATGGGGCGCTCTTCGTGGGCCCAAGAGGAGTGCCTGGCGCTGGAGGCCGTCGCAGACCTGCCTTCCGACGACAGCGACGCACTTGATCCTGTGACACGCATCAAGGGAGCGCGTCACCTGCCGCCCCGAGAAGTGACCGCCATTCGAGCGGCACTGACGTGGCGTGACGAGATCGCGAAGCAGCGAGACCGGGCCGTCTTCAGAGTGATCGGGGACACGCCGCTGATCGAGGCGGTGGGTTCTCATCCCAGACGGGTGGAGGATCTGGTCGCGATCAAGGGCTTTCCCGGCGGGCTGGCGCGCGCCGAGGGCAAGGATCTGCTGAGACGACTCCGGGACGTCCGTGAGCTCGATGAAGCCGAGCTGATTCCGTACCCTAAGAACGTTCGCCGTGGACCCGGCCGTCCGCCCCCCGAGCTCGAAGCGACCGTCGACCGTCTCAAAGCGGTCCGGAACTCAACCGCAGAAGAGATTGGCCTTCCCCGTGGCACATTGCTGTCGAACGCCGTTCTGCTGGAGATCGCGCGCGCCGCTCCGAAGACGCTTCAGGAGCTCTCGGAGGTCGAGGGCATGCGCGCCTGGAAGGTCGAGGTGGCCGGCGACGGCCTGCTGGAGGCGCTTGCGCGCGGATGAGCCCGTCGCATCGACCGGGCGTGTCAGGTCGCCGACTCTTCCTTGCGCTTGCAGTCGATGCAGTACCGGGCATGAGGCAGCGCGTCCAGACGCTCGAAGCCCACGTCGGCACCACACGTGTGACACACCCCGAAGTTGTCGGGGTCGGCATAGAGGCGGCGCAGCGCCTCCTCCAGACGGTACAGGTACCGTCCCTCCTTCGTGGCGAACGCGGCGGCCTTCTCACGCTCCTGCGCTTCGGTCCCCTGATCGGCCATGTGATCCGTGTAGGCCGACATGTCGGAATCGCTCGAATCGCGATCTGCCTGGGTGCGCTGGTCGAAGAGGCCAAGTGCCTTACGAGCCCGCGCCCTCTCGTCCAGAAGACGCTTCTCCAGATGCTCCAGCTGTTTCTTCTTCAAAGGCATTGTTTCGCCTCGTTCACGCAGTGATTCAAGCTCATTTGAACGCGAGCACGAGAAATTAACGGCGCCTAAACCGCCCGTCTACGACATGACGCCCCCAGAGTGGATCGCTCGCATCCGCCGCGGGTAGCCAACGCAGGTCGCCCCAACCCGAAGGAACCATGACCGTCGAGACCATCGAATGCCGCCGCTGCAGCGACGGCCCCCGCCTCGAAAAAGCCCCGTTCAAGACGGAGCTCGGTGAGCGCATCGTCCGCAGCATCTGCGCGAACTGCTGGAAGGAATGGCTCCAGCACCAGACACTGCTCATCAATCACTATGGGCTCGATCCCCGGGAGCAGAAGTCCAGGGACTTCCTCTACGAGCAGATCGAGCAGGTCCTCCTCGACGGCGGCGAGGGAAAAGACATCGACACGTCTCAGCAGGGCTCGATCGAGTGGTAACGACGAGGTCCTGAACCCTCGCTCGTACCCATTGCCCGCCGACTCCGTTACGCCTACTCGACCGGGGGGTGTGGAGACTCGTCGACGATGAGCCGAAACACGTCCGGCCGCGCATAGTGGCCCGTCACGTCGAAGTCGAATCGGCTTCGATGAATCGCGCTCATGTCGAGATCGGCATACACGACACCGGCCTCGTTCCAGAGCGGAGCCCCCAGCACCTCACCGAGGGGACCGTAGATGGCCGTGCCTCCCGCACTGAGGACCTCGGGCCAGGCGTCCAGCTCCGCGGTGATCTCCAGATCGTCGGGGTACATGTCCCGATGGACATACTGGTTACAGCCGAGGACGAAGCACCGGCCTTCCAGTGCGATGTGCTGCAGGGTCGACTGCCACCGATCACGAGCATCCGCGGTGGGCGCCAGGTAGATCTGCACTCCTTTGCCATACATCGCCATGCGCGCGAGCGGCATGTAGTTCTCCCAGCAGATCAACCCGCCGACTCGACCGAAGTCCGTATCGATCGTGGTGAGCGTGCTGCCGTCGCCCTCGCCCCAGATGAGTCGTTCCGCGGCGGTCGGCTTGAGCTTCCGATGCTTCCCGAGGAGTGTCCCATCCGGCCCGAAGTAGAGGAGGGTGCAGAAGAGGGTCCCGGCGCTGTACGTACTGTCTCGCTCAATCACACCGACGCAGAGCCAGGCGCCCGCCTCAGCCGCCGCTTCGGCCATGCGATCGACCTCCGGCCCGGGCACGTCAATCGCAGACTCCCAGTATCGACCAAAGACCCGACGCCCCGCATCGGACCGTCCGCCGACGGCGGTCCCGAACGCCAAGCCCCACGGATATCCACCCACGAACGCCTCGGGAAAGACGACGAGTCGTGCGCCCTCGGACGCAGCCTCGGCAGTCATGGAGCATACGGTCTCCACGGCCCCGGTCTTGTCGAACGGTGATGCCGCGGCCTGGACGGCCGCGACTCGAACGGTGGAAGAGTCAGTCACGTCCTGCTCCGGTAGGGAGGCACGGGGTGGATACTTCGGCCCACGAATGTCTGCGTCTGCGCCGGGCCCGCCAAGGGAAGGCGTCGGCGCTCCGCGGGCGTGGTCGCCCTGTTCGCGATCCCAATCCTGCCGGATCAGCCCCCCGCGTAGATGAGTTCCACTACAACCCGGCCGACCATCCCGAGGGTCGCTGCACTCAACTTGTCGGGTGTGTCCTCAGGGGTATGCCAGTAGCCGTTGTCTGGACCGTAGGTGAAGTCGATGACATTGGCGGTGGGGATTCCCCCCTCGATCAGGGGAACGTGATCATCGGTGAGCGGCTGCCCGACGACCGTAGGGAAGTAGTCCCGAAAACCAAGCCGTTCTGCCGCGCGCCATACTTTCTGCACGACGGGATTGGCGAACTGCGCGGAGATCTGCTCGACCGGAAAGCTCGGCTGTGCATCGCCCACCATGTCCAGGAGCACCCCGTAGATCGGCCGATCCTCATCCGGCACCGTCGCCGCATAGTGCCTCGCCCCGAGCAGCATGTCCTCCACGCCCGGCCCGTAGTCCTCGCCATCGACGAAGAGCAGGTCCACACCCAACGGAGGCGGTGTCTGACCTAGAAGCGGGGCCAGAGCAAGCAGGACCGCCGTTCCGGAGGCTCCATCGTTTGCGCCCGGGACAGGAGTCGAATGCTCCGACGAATCCGCGGCCTGGTCGGAGGTCGGACGTGTATCCCAGTGGGCGAGGACGACGATGCGCCGATCCTGCTCCGGAGCGAACCGTGCGAGCACGTTGGTGAGCGTCAGCGAGTCCCCGGTCGTCGTGACATGCGCGAAGGTATCTGCGACCACGACCGGCGCGTGCCGCTCGAGCAGGTCGATCATCCACGCGAGCTGTGAGGCGTGCCCTTCGGTCCCGGGGACACGTGGCCCGAAGTCGACCTGAGTGCGGACGTGCGCCATGGCGACCGCTCCGTCGAAGAGGGGGCTGCCCGGTGTCGGTCCGGTCTCGAGATCGCCACCGCACGAAACGAGTGCAAGACCGGCCAGCAGTGCGCCGCCTCCCCTCGTTCGGAAGGGAAGGCGAGCCCCCCCGGAACACCCAAAGGCACATCGATTCATGGTAGATTTGAAGATCAGCACGGTCTTTATCGTTCCACGAGTTGTAGTCATGACCATCTCTCGTCGACGCTTCATCGAATCTGCGGCAGCCATCTCTCTCGGCTTTACCGGCCTGGGGTGCACCCGCACCAACGCCAACGCGACCGACATCGACCCGGACTTCGGATTTGGGCCGTTGATCGACGATCCGGATGGAATCATCGCGCTACCTCGCGGTTTCAGCTACCGGATCTTCTCCCGCGCCGGGGAGACCATGTCGGATGGACTGTTCGTCCCCGTTCGCCACGACGGTATGGCGACGTTCCCCGGTCCGGAGGGAATGACCATTCTCGTGCGGAACCACGAGGTGGGGCCCAGCGCAGACGCGGAGCACGGTGCGTTCGGCGCGGACCTGGCACGTCTCGACCAGATCGATCGCGGACTCCTGTACGACGCCGGTGACGGGCGCCCTCCCGCACTGGGCGGCACCACGACCCTGCTCTACGACACCCGAAGCCAGAGCCTGGTCTCACACCACCTGAGTCTCGGCGGAACGCTCGTGAACTGCGCAGGAGGTCCCACTCCGTGGGGCTCGTGGATCACCTGCGAGGAGATCGTATCCGAGCCTGAAGCCGGCTTCACTCGAGAGCACGGATACAACTTCGAGGTCGTCGCCGGCCAGGCGGGACTGCAGCGGGCTGAGCCGCTCGAAGAGATGGGGCGGTTCATGCACGAGGCCGTGGCCGTGCATCCCGCCTCGGGCATCGTGTACCAGACCGAAGACCTCGGGGATGGTCTCCTCTATCGCTTCATCCCCAACGTACCGGGTCGGCTGTCGGAGGGTGGTCGCCTGCAGGCGCTGGGAATCATTGATCAGCCCAGCCTGGACACCCGCAACTGGGAAGTTCAGGACATTCCCCTGCGGCAGCGCATGGCGACGACGTGGATCGACATGGACGAGGTACGCTCACCCGATGACGACCTTCGACACCGTGGCTTCGCCGCGGGAGCGGCCCGCTTCGCGCGGGGTGAAGGAATTTTCTACGGGGAGCGGGACGGATCCGGAGAAGTCTACATCGCCTGCACGAATGGTGGCGCCGCGCGCAAAGGTCAGATCTGGAGGTACAGGCCGAGCCCGTTCGAGGGCACCGAGAGGGAAGCGTCGAGCCCCGGCTCTCTCGAACTCTTCGTGGAACCCAACGACGGCACGATCATCGAGAACGCCGACAACCTGTGCATCGCCCCGTGGGGTGACCTCATCGTGTGCGAGGACGGATCAGGAGACGATTACCTGCTCGGGATCACGCCGGACGGCGAGATCTACAAGCTAGCCCACGACCTGAACGGCTCCGGGGAGTTCGCCGGTTGCTGCTTCTCCCCCGACGGCAGCACACTCTTCGTGAACAAGCAGGTCGAGGGGTGGACCCTCGCGATCACCGGCCCGTGGGCGTCCCGGACGTAGATCCAACCTCATCCGCACCCATTTCGACGAGGACCTCCCTCGCCTGATCCTGCAGCCGCCTGTCGATGGGGTGAACAGCCCGAAGCGTCAGAGCCTGCCTAAACGAGTCGATCGCCTGCTCCTGTCGACCGCGCTTCCGGTGCAGCTGCCCCATGTCGAAATGGAACAGGATGAAGTCCGGCCACGTTTCCACGGCACGACGCAGATGGAACTCCGCATTCTCCCAGCTCGTGTCGTGCAGTGCGTCGTTACCCATGAACGTCTTGGCGACGGTGCGCTCGAACCACGAGAGGCTCATGATTTCATAGTTCAGCTTGCCCAGCATGTTGTGCGCACCACCGTGAAGTGAGTCCGCCGCCAGGATCGCATGCGCGTCCATATACACCGCCTCCGCCAGCCCGACCGCGTACGAGGGGCCGGCGTTCATCGCCCGACGGCCGGCGGCTACGCCTCTCCAGTAGATCCCGTCGATGCCGTCCGGTCTCACCGTCACGGCACGCTCGGACAACCGGATCGCGGGATCGAGCCAGTAATTCTGGACGCGAGCGCCCTCCTGCTCGATCCCGATGACGACGGCGGCCCTCGCCGCTCGCCACAGCAGCTCGTAATCAGTCGAATCCGAGGCGAGCTGAGTCTCGAGGATCGAGTACGAAAGCGCTGGGTCGCCAGCCATGTACGCCATGTCCGATCGGGCGACTGGTCCCCCGAAGGCCGACAGCTGCGCGGCGAGGCTCACCGGGAGCGCCGTGGATGCGGCCAGTGCGAAGACGATACGGCGGATCATAAGTCGAGAGTGGTGCGCCTGATTCGGGCCGGAGTAGACGGACGTTCGCTGCACGTTACTCGAGATACGCGAAGCGGGGCGGCGTCTCCGCCGCCCCGCTCCTTAACCCCCGACCGGGGATTGGTTCGCCGGGTCGGACCTTAGCCGCACTCGGAGTAGCCGCAGATGTGGCACTTCTTGCAGCCTTCCTCGAAGGCGAGGTGACCCGTACCACAATCCGGGCACGTGCCCATATCGAAGGTCTCCGAGCCGAAGGAACTCGACGACGCCTGCGTCTGCGTCGCACCCTGGGTCGCCGACACGGTCAGCGGGAGATCCTCCTGCACGCCCTCCTTCTCCTGTAGATAGCGCTCGATCGCCTGGCCGATCGCGTCTGGCACGGAAAGGACCTTGTTGGGCCCGAGGCCGACCGCGCGGTCGCACGAGATACCCCGCAGCTGATCCTTCACCTGTGAAATCGAGATCCCGGAGCGCAGAGCGAGCGACATGAGTCGGCCTACCGCCTCAGCATCGGCGTTGGCCGCGCCACCTGCCTTCCCGAGGGTACAGAAGACCTCGAACGGGCGACCGTTCACGTCCTCGTTGATCGTCACATACAGATCACCGAGCGGCGAGATCATCTTCATCGTGTACCCTCGCAGCGCACCGGGCCGCTGACGCTTGTGGCGAGCGGCTCCGGCCGTCTCGTCACGGTCGAGCAACTCGTCCTTCAACTGCTCCACCTCGATGCGCAGGTTGTGCGCCTCTTCCCTGGCGTCCGCCAACTGGACCTGCAGGGCCGTGAGTTCCTCTGCACTCTCGGCTTTGGCCTCCCCGGTCTGCGTCGCGCCCGTCGAGAGCACCTGACCCTCGCGTGAGCCGTCCCGGTACACGGTGACACCCTTACAGCCGAGGGAGAACGCCAGCTCATAGATCTGACGTACGTCGTCCTCCGTCGCCTCACGGGGGAAGTTGGTGGTCTTCGAGATCGCAGAATCCGTGTGCTCCTGGAACGCGGCCTGCATCCGGACGTGCCACTCCGGCGTGATGTCGTGCGCCGTGCGGAAGATCTTCTGGATCTCCTCGGGAACCTCGTCGAAGTGGATGTGGCCTTCCTGTGCGATCCGCTCCATCAGCTCATCGGAGTACCACCCGCCCTCCTGCGCCATACGAACGAAGTCGGGGTTCACGTCGGGCATGAGTGAGCCGGCCTGATTCCGCATGAACGCCACGGCGAACAGCGGCTCGATCCCACCTGAGCACCCGGCGAAGATGGAGATCGTACCGGTCGGTGCGACCGTCGTCAGGTTGCAGTTCCGAAGCGCCCGCTCCGGACGAATCCGCGTCGAGTCCGTCCGGGTCGCGGCCGTGCCGTCAGGACCCCAGATCGACTCTTCCCATGCCGGGAAGACGCCACGAGTCGTCGCGAGCTTCTCCGAAGCGTTGCGCGATTCCTCGTTGATGAACTCCATCATCCGCCGGCCGAGTTCGACGCCCTCGGTGGAGTCATAGGGGACACCCAGACGCACGAGCATGTCCGCCCAGCCCATCACACCGAGTCCGACCCGACGGATGTTCTGCGCCAGGTCGTGAATCTCCTGAAGCGGGTAGACGTTGGCATCGATCACGTTGTCGAGGAAATGCGTCGACAGGTGGATAACGGTGCGTAGCGCGTCCCAGTCGACACCTTCGTCCGCACCGGTACCGGGGCGCGCGTCATCCTTCACGAACTTGCCCAGGTTGATACTTCCGAGGTTACACACGTCGTAGGGGAGAAGAGGCTGCTCTCCGCACGGATTGGTCGCCTCGTAGCTGCCGAGCTTCGGCACCGGGTTGTACTCGTTCGCGCGATCGATGAAGAACGTACCCGGCTCACCCGTCAGCCACGCCCCGTGGATGATCATGTCGAAGATCTCACGGGCGTTCTCCTGGCCGATGACCTCGCCGTCACGCGGGTTCACCAGGTCGTACGACTCGCCTTTCGACACCGCGTCCATGAAGGCGTCGGTGATCGCCACGGAGATGTTGAAGTTCGTCACCTGCGACGTGTCGTTCTTGCAGGTGATGAACGACCGGATGTCAGGGTGGTCGACTCGGAGGATGCCCATGTTGGCACCACGGCGTGTTCCGCCCTGCTTCACGACATCCGTGCTCGCGTCATACAACTTCATGAACGATACCGGGCCCGAGGCCACACCCATCGTGGACCGGACCGTTTCGCCCTCCGAGCGGAGGCGCGAGAAGGAGAAGCCCGTGCCGCCACCGGACTGGTGCACGAGCGCCATGGACTTCAGCGTGTCGTAGATTCCGCTCTGGCCGTTCGAGAGCGCGTCTTCGACGGGCAGCACGAAGCACGCGGACAGCTGACCCAGAGGCCGTCCGGCGTTCATGAGCGTCGGCGAATTCGGCTCGAACTTGCCGTTGATCATCAGATCGTAGAACTGGCGCGCGATCTCGTCGACGGCCTGCTCGGACGCCCCGTAGTCCCCGTCCACCGCAGCGATCGTCCGGGCAACACGCCAGAACATCGTCTCCGGCTCCTCCGTCGGCTCACCGGCCGCGTCCTTCTTCAGATACCGCTTACCCAGCACAATCCGCGCGTTCTCCGTCAGCTCCGCATGAGGAATATCCTCGGGGAGGACGTCATCGAAGATCACGGATTCTTTGCGCGGACGGGGCTCATGGACGCGGGTCATGTCGCTTCGGTGCTCCATTGTGGAAAAGCGGGACGTATAGAGTTGAAAAACGGCGGGAATCCCTCTCCCGCCGGTCATTCCTATGTGGAAAACCGCCCAGAACCCTACCAGATATTGGGCAGGCGCATTGTACGGACCCCATATCTTGTGGTCAAGGTTGTCACTTGAGGTATCATATGTTTGTCATCGAATGCTCATGAAAATGGCGGCGTTTCGGTTTATATTCGGTCTACCGGACAGCGCCCGCAAGGGGTCTGGAGGCCGTGTCACCCGCCCGGACGATGCCCTGGGCCACCGTCTCGAACTGTGGCCGACGGAGTCGGCGGCCGGTCGGGCCGATCAGCGTCGCCGACCTAGAAGGGCAGCCCGACCCGCACATACCCGACCCCTCCACTCCCCTCCACCAGGGGCAACGCGGCCCCCAGCCGGAGGCGGAGCTGCACGTTGTACAGTCCGAGAAGTTCGGCCGTCACCTCGGCACCTACGGACGCGAGGGGGTCACGCAGCCCGTTCTGGAACCCCGTCGGCGTGATGTCCGGCCCCCATGCGTTCCCCGCGTCGAAGAACAGAGACCCGATGACGCGATCGGCATGGACCGGCCACGCCCGGAAGCCCCGGTTGATGAACCACACGGGAAAGCGGTACTCGGCTGTCGCGCTCCAGGCGATGCGTCCGAAGCGACGCCCCGACGGGTAGCCCCGCACGGGGAACAGAATGAAGCCACCACCGAAGAGTTCGAGCCCCGTCAGCTGTTCCTGCTGACCCGACGCACCACCCGCCCGATACTGCAACGCCCCCGCACCCGGTCCTCGGGCGACACCTCCGCTCGCCTGAAGGGCCAGCACATGGGATGCGTATCCCCCGCCCCAGAGCGGAAGCGCGCCCCGAATCCGACCCACCACCTCGGTGAGGGAGCGGTCGACCCCGGCGACCGACTGAAGACTGTCCGGCAGCTGTAGCTCGCTCTGAACCCGCCCCTGAAGAAACAGGTTCAGGCCGCGAGTCGTACCCATCTGGAACGCATGACTGCGGGCCGTGCTGAAGCTGAGGGCGACCCGAGCGTTGGTAAGGCGGCTCGCCGGACGGGTCAGCGAGTACTGCGAGCTCTCACGGAGAGCCGTCGTCCACAGCTCGCTACTCTGCCACGCGAAGCCGGCTCCGAGCGTGACCGCCAGATCATGTCGCCACTTCGGTGCCGGGAAGGTGACCGAGGCGTCGAGATCCCGAGTCCGGTCGAGCACGAGCAGGGTGTCCTGGTCGGGCGCATCTCCTCCGAGGAGCTGTCCTCCGCTGTCGTAACGCTGGTTGGCCGTCAGGGAGAGAACGGGACTCCCCAGCCCGAGGAAGGAGTACGACGCACCCCCCTCGACCTTGCCGCCCGTCGTCGTCACACGACCCACCGCGGACCAGGCATGGCGGCCCACGAGATCGAAGCCGGACGACTGCATCCCGATTCCGGGCCCGAGCAGTTCTCGAGAGACGAGCTCCACGTCGGAGGTCATCACGGCGGGGGCCTGGACGGGCTCGCGCCACGCGATCTCCCAGTAGGACGGCCCCAGCGTCGGGCCGGGCGAGTACTCCTCGACCTGTGCATCGACCATGCCTCGAACGGGAAACGCCTCCTCGACCTCGAAACGATCGACCGCAGGCGCTGCCTCCGGACCCGAGCCGTTGGAGAAAGGCACGCGTTCGATGTCCCATCCCTCCGCGTTGTATCCCGCGAAGTACACCCATTCGCCCGCCGGATCGACGACTGGGTATGCGCCACCGGTCCTGAGGTTCGTGACGACACGGGGAGCGGACGCCTGCCCGGTGCCCGGGTCCACCTCCGCGGAGAGGATGTTGAGGATGCCGCTCCGATCGGACGCCCACACGATGCCACGCCCGTCCGGCGTCCACGACGGCGTCGTATCGAGCGCACGATCATTCGTGACGACGTCGACGACGACACCCGTGCGCGCGTCCAGGATGACGACGTCGTGCTTCGCGTTCGGCTCCCATCGTGTCGCCACAAGCCAGCGACCGTCCGGCGACGGGCGTGGATAGGCCCAGTGGACCTCGAGTCCACTCGGAAGGAGCGGAGTCACCGAGCCGTCGGTCAGATCGACGCGGACGATGGTGTTGGTTCCGTCTCCCTCCTGGATGGCCCATGCCCCTCCATCGGGTGCGGCCGACGGCTGCGTGAGTCGTGCCCCGTGGGTCACGCGGGTCTCTCCGCCGGCCGGGTCGAAAATCCAGAGGTCCGAGTACAGACGATACGGATCGTCGAAGTCGACCTGGCTCAGCAAGACCCGGCCGTCCGGGAGCCACGAGAGTACGCCGAGACCGTTGGTCCGGCCGAGCGAACGGGACGTCCCCGTCTCCAGATCGATGAGGCGGATCTGGCTATCGGAACGCCCGTCGGCCTGCGTGTGCGCCAACCAGCGTCCGTCGGGGGACAGCTGTGGGTGAAGCCCCCAACGAGCCCGGTCCGAGAGTCGCTCGGGCTCGGTCACGGGGCCCTGCCCTGCGAGTCGATCATCGAGGTCTGCGAGATCGGCCTCGAGTGATTCCCGCCACGCGTCCCACTCATCGGTGAGCGACGCGCCGAACGCGTCACGCCCCGCCGCGTCGAGGCGGTACGGAACCCACTGACCGGCGATCGCCTCCGCGAATGCAGCCATCCGTTCCTCGCCATGGCGCTCGAGCAGGAAGTCGAAGAAGAGTGAGCCGTACGCATACGGACGATTGCCCGCCGGCCACGCCGGCGAGCGCCCCGACGCCTGATCGATCCCCTCGAAACGACCCTCCAGAACCGCAGTCCGGATCTGCATCTCCTGGAACGTCCCCTCCACTCGGCCCGCCTGGGTCAAACGGGACTCGTACCACGTGGCGAGCCCCTCGATCACCCAACGTGGCGTACCGAGTTCAGGGAAGAACGGCCACTCCATGGTCACACGACCGAAGACCGCCCGAGCCACTCGGCCGACGGGATTGTCCACGTGGTCGAGGTGCACGATGTGGGCGAGTTCGTGGAGGATGACGAGCTCGAGCCATTCATCCGTGTGGCCGAGCGAAAGCGCGTCCACCGGCGGCCGGGCGTAGATCGTGATCCGATTTCCAGGGGTGACGCGAGCGAAGCCGTTGGAGATGTCCGCGTGGTCGGTGAGCAACAGATCGATGACGTCGTCCGGCGGCTCGATGAAGGCCTCGGAGAGTTCCTCCCATGCCCACTCAGCCCGGTGGCCTGCCCGTCGCGCCAATTCCTCGAGCCGTTCAGGGAAGGTGACCCGGAAGTGCTCGGTCCGAATCGTTCGCCACGCCTCATCGGGAGCCTGGGCCGACACAGCAGCACCGCTCAGGCCAAGCGCAGCGCACGCGAACAACGTCACCGCGCCCGCGCGCTTGATCACCTCCCGCGGCACCGCCAATCTACTGCCCCCCAATACCGCACTCATCGGCCATGGCCTCCACGAACAACATCTGGTTTCAGATCGGACACGCGCTCGAGCGCGCCCGTCAGGGCGTACCCGCCAAAGACTCGTCTGTGGCGTCTCTTCGCGACCGGCTCGCCAAGCGAGAAGAGCAGCGGGAGAAAGAGCGGGATGCGCGTCCGCCCGTTCCGACGTCCGACGATCTGATGGCAGCCGGCGTTGCCATGGTGGTCGACCGGGTGCTCGGAAGCTGGGGGCGCCGTGAGAACCCCGGGTTCACCCGTCTGCTTCGTGCCGCAGCGTCGGGTGCGGCGGCAGCGTTGATCGTGGACCTGGTGCGTCCACTCCTCCAGGGAGAGCCCGGCATGCCAGTGCTCGATCGGGCCACGGCCGATCGGATGATCGCCGGCGCGGGTCAGGGACTCGTATATGGCGCCGTCGTGGAGCCGCGCGTTCCGGGGCCGCCGGTCGCCAAGGGAGCCCTCTTCGGCTCGGCCGAATACATGGCCGACCCACTCGGGGGTGTAAGCGGTCTCCTCGGCCGGCACGCGCCGCAGAACCGACTCCCCGTCGTGGGCGACGTTCTGCACCGGCTCGAGGATCACGAGCAGGCGTGGCTGGAACACGTCGCCTTCGGCATCGCGCTGGCCGTCATCTACGAATCGAGTGACTCGAGCAACGGGATCCTCGGGGACGACGAGTAGGTGGTCACCCCACCGTCGGTCTCGGCGGTGAAGCCGTCGGGGCAGGCCTGAAGTCCCGCTCCCGACTCGCCCGCCGACCGGCGCAGTTCCGGCGGTAGAATCCCCAGAAGCTGAGCACCTCCGTCATTCGCCTGGCCGAATCCACCGATGTAGCAGAATGCGTCCGGACGCTGCATGACCGCCCCGCCGACGTATCGAGCAGCCTGCCCATCCCACTGATCCAGTAGTACGTAGCGAGCTCCGATCTGGTCCGCGAGCTCGAGGTGAGCCGCCGGATCTCCATCGAAGGGAAAGGTGCGACTCGGATGCCCGCTCAGCAGGTAGAAGTGGCGCGGCTTCCGGCTCAGCACGGAGGAGGAGTCGGGAAGGCCGTCCGCCGTCCACGACGCGGCCAGGACGAAGTACCCGACGCGGGCACCGTAACACGCCCACGGTCCCTGCTCCTTCGCAACCGTATCGCACCGTTCATTCTGGCGATTTCCGTCGAGCCAGTTTCCACCCGCAGGCAGAATGAGCGCGAGAAGGGCGACCGTGCCCAAGGCCGCTTCCGCCGCGGAAGGGATCCGTCGTCCCAGGGCGCGAATGCATACGGCGCCGTAAAGAAACACGAGCGGGTAGAGGGGGAGCGCGAAGCGATCCCCACCCCACACCTCCGGCCAGACGAGGATGAGGCCCGCATACAGGGGGAAGAAGATCTCGGCCACCCCGACGCGTTCACGCGCGCACAGGATCCAACCTGCCAGCGCGCACACGCTCAACACGACCCCGATCATCGGAAGCGCTGGACCGCCGGTACCGACGATACCCGCAGGGCCGTGCTCCAGAACGTACGAGGACGCGTTGTCGACGATGCGCGGCACGAGCCCGAAGACGCCGATGGTGCCCTGAGCCGGGTCGTACGGGTTCACCATCCAGAATTCCGTTCCATACTGGGCGACACCTTCACCCCGGCCTCGAAGCCCCCACGCGAGCATCGGGAGTCCGAGCCCGACAGCGCTCCCGGCCAGCGCTCTCCACCGGCGGGCGAGTGCCAGCCATCCCAGGAGCGCGAGCACCATCGGCAGACCGGCCGATCGCGTGAAGTACGCGAGCCCGGTCGCCGCGACGCCGACGACCAACCATACCCGGCGCGCACGATCGGACGGGGCTGCCGGGGCGTTCCCCCGCTCCTCGTCGAGCGATCCCGGTTCCGCCAGCGCCAGCGCGGCGAACGCCAGCATGGTGAGCGCAAGGAAAAGTGGGTCCGAAAGCACCCAGTGGCTGTAGTAGACGACCCCGGAAGAGATCGACAGCAGAATCGCGATCCCGAACGCGACCCACCCGCCTACCCGACGCTCTGCCCACAGGTACGTGGCTCCGACCGCGAGCACCGTCGGCACCGCAGCTGCGAGCTTGAGGGTGCCCCACGTCCGGGCACCGAGCGCGATCATGAACGCCAGCAGTCCGGGAAAGACGGGTGGGTACTTCGTATGCTTCATCCGCTCCGGATCGAAAACATCGAGGTAGGCTCCGTCGGTCAGCAGCCCGTGCGCCAACGAGATGTACCCGGCGTTATCCCCACCCGTATGGGGAATCGCCGTGAATGCGGCCGCGACCACGACGCTGCTGATCGCGAGTGCCAGCCCTCCGAGGCCCCACCGTAGACGCTCGGGTGTCACGATCCGAGGTCGTCCACGACTCGAGCGATGACGCCCCCGGCCTCGTCGAGGCGACGACGGGCTTCCTCCGCATCGACGCCGAGCCGGCCCATGACCAGTGCGGTCTTCACGTGCCCCTCCGACCCCGCAAGAAGAGCCGTGGCATCCGCTCGATCGATCTCGAGCATGCTCTCCAGGATACGCTCACCCCGGTCCTGGAGCTTCTGACATGTGACCTGGAGATCGACCATGAGATTGCCGTAGACCTTCCCGAGCCGGACCATCGCACCCGTCGTGATCGTGTTGAGCACGAGCTTGGTCGCCGTCCCGGCCTTCATGCGCGTCGACCCGGTGATCACCTCGGGCCCGACCAGGGGCGCGATCACGACATCGAGGCGGTCGACGAGGTCCGGCGGGGGATACGTGCACATCAGGAAGCCGACCGCCGCGCCCCGCTCCTGAGCCCGATCCACGGCCCCGTGTACGTAGGGGGTCGTGCCCGACGTTGCGATGCCCAGGACGAAGTCCCGCTCGTCGGCCTCGAGTGCGTCGATGGCCTTCGCCCCGTCCTCCGCGTGATCCTCCGCGCCCTCCTGGGCACGAACCAGCGCTTCGTAGCCCCCGGCGATGACCCCCCGCACCATGGCCGGATCGGTCCCGTACGTCGGTGGCATCTCGGCCGCGTCCAGAACGCCGAGACGACCCGACGTTCCCGCACCGACGTAGATCAGCCGCCCCCCGGCTCGAAACGCATGCTCGGCGAGTTCCAACGCTCGCGCGATTGCCTCCCGTTCCTCACCCACCGCGGCCGCAATCATGCGATCCTCGGCATTGATCAGATCGACGATCCCCAGCGCGTCGAGTTCATCGATTCGTCGAGAAGCCGGATTCCGTTGTTCGGTGAGTCGGGGGTCGCGCATGAGTGCTTGTGAGGTCGGATGACCACGCTAATCTTGAGCGGCGCCCGAAGCTATGCGGCCCCGCACGTTCGCGGCAACGCGAGACTCCTCGAGCCTTTCCCCGATGCGTAACCGTCCCGAAGTCCCCCGTTCCCGCGCGCCGTTTCCGGCAGCCCTCTACCTCCTCGTCCTCGCTGCGTGCGCTCCGGCCACCCAGGACGAAGCCGGCGTCGACTTCCCTGCCGAATGGCGCTACTCGTCGGCAGAGTCGGCGGTGACAGCGCAAAACGGCATGGTCGTCTCGACCGACGAGTACGCGACGAAGGTCGGAGTCGACGTGCTGCAGGCCGGCGGCAACGCGATCGACGCGGCCATCGCCGTCCAGTTCGCACTCGCCGTGGTGAACCCGGAGGCAGGCAACATCGGGGGTGGAGGCTTCATGGTGGTGCGGACAGCGGGTGGGGAGACCGCGGCGGTCGACTACCGAGAGAAGGCTCCGCTCGCGGCAACCCGCGACATGTACCTGGATGCCGACGGGAACCTGACCAACAAGTCCGTCGTCGGGCACCTGGCCGCCGGCGTACCCGGCACCGTATCCGGCATGTGGGCGGCACACGAACGCTTCGGAACCCTGCCGTGGTCCGATCTGGTTCAACCCGCGGTCGATCTGGCCGAAGGTTTCGAGGTGAAAGAGCGCTTTCTCGGATCGCTCGGCGCATCGATGGTGGAGGCCCTGAGCGCCTATCCGGCCTCGGCGAGCCAGTTCCTGCCCCGGGACGGCGCACCGCCCGTCGTCGGCGACACGCTCCGACAGACCGACCTCGCCGCGACCCTCGGACGAGTTCGGGATCAGGGACCAGACGGGTTCTACGCCGGCGAGACCGCCGATCTGATCGTCGCCGAGATGGAGCGAGGCGGGGGGATCATGACGCACGAGGACCTGGCCGCGTACGAGGCCGCGTGGCGTGATCCGATCACCTTCACGTACCGTGGGCACACCGTCATCTCGATGCCGCCGTCGTCATCCGGAGGAGCGACGATGGCCGAAATGGCCAACATCCTCGAAGGGTACGATCTCGCCGGGATGGGGTGGCACACCGCCGAGCAGATCCACCTCTTCGCCGAGGCCGCAAAGCGGGCGTACGCGGACCGCAATCACTATCTGGCCGACCCGGACTTCGTCGAAATGCCTCTCGAGCGCATGACGTCCCCGGCATACGCAGAGGAGCGGGCCGCGAGCATCTCGACCGCTGCGGCGACGCCCTCCGCCGACGTCGGCCCCGGGATGGAGGGGGACCCGGGAGAAAGCGAGGAGACGACCCACTTCTCCATCGTGGATGTCGATGGGAATGCCGTCTCGGTCACGACGACGATCAATTCCTGGTACGGGAGCAAGGTCACGGTCGCAGGCGCCGGGTTCGTCCTGAACAACGAGATGGACGACTTCGCCGCCAAGCCCGGCACCCCGAACCAGTTCGGGCTCGTCCAGGGTGAAAACAACGCCGTGGGTCCCGGAAAGCGGATGCTCTCCGCGATGTCCCCTTCCATCGTGCTCGGTCCCGATGGCGACCTGCGCATGGTGACGGGCACACCGGGCGGTTCGACCATCATCACGACCGTCCTCCAGACGATCTCCAACGTAGTCGACTACGGGATGAACGTGGTCCAGGCAGTGAACGCCCCGCGTGTTCACCACCAGCATCTCCCCGACCAGATCTATTACGAGGCCGGCGGTCTTCCGCTGGATGTGGTCGAGGCGCTCGAGGCACTCGGCCACCGGGTCGTGGAGCGAGGTGACGTCTCCGGGGACGTGCAGGCCATCCTGATCGAGGACGGGATGCTGACCGCGTGGTCGGATCCACGACGTGGAGGCGTCGCACGAGGGTACTGACGCTGCAGGGCGGGCCGTGCGCGCCTGATGCACCCGGCTCCGGCTCTGGACGCTCCCGCTAGCTTCACGCCATGCGTGAACTGAAGTCGGTCCTCCCGTACTTCCGTCCCTACCGGACGGGGGTCGTGCTCGGCGTGATCTGCGTCGTCCTGGCGAACGCCTTCCAGATCGCGGGGCCCTGGTTCATGAAGCTCGGGATCGACGCGATGGGGCAGCCGGGGATCACCCGCGGCACGATCGGCTTCTACGCCTTCATGGTCGTGGCCGTCGCCGCGATCGGCGGGGTCTTCCGCTTCGGAATGAGGCAGTTCCTCAACGGGATTTCACGCCGGATCGAGACCGATCTGCGTGATGACTTTTTCCAGCACCTGCTGAGGCTCGATGCGACGTTCTACGGGACGACCCGCACGGGCGACCTGATGAGCCGGGCGACGAACGATACCCTGGCCGTCAGGATGGCGGTGGGCCCGGCTATCATGTACACCGTGAACACTGCGGCGAGCTTCGTCTTCGCGCTGGGCTTCATGCTCGTGATCAGTCCGCGGCTGACGGCGTACGCGATGGTCCCGATGATCGTCCTGCCGCCGATCGTCCTTTTCTTCGGCCGGATCATCCACCGGCGATTCGAAGAAATCCAGGAGCAGTTTTCCTCGCTCTCCACCTTTGTTCAGGAGAACCTGACGGGCGTCCGCCTCATCAGGGCCTACACCCAGGAAGACGAGCAGACGCGTCAATTCGACGGATTCAACGACGATTACCGACGACGGAACATGCGACTCGTGCTGACCGCGGGCGCATTCCATCCTCTCCTCATGCTGATCTCGGGACTGGCCCTGGTCGTGGTGACCGGCCTCGGCGCGCTCGAAGTGATGGCGAACACGATCACCATCGGGGACTTCGTCGCGTTCACCTTTTACCTGACCCTGCTCATCTGGCCGATGATCGCACTCGGGTGGGTCGTGAACCTTTACCAGCGCGGCGCGGCCTCCATGGGCCGTCTGAACCGCATCCTCGACGCGAAGCCCGCTGTCCCGACGCCTACGGCTCCGAGATCACTCTCGGATGCACGGGGAGCCATCGAGTTCCGGCACGTGACCTTCGCGTATCCGGGGACCGAGCGCGCGGTGCTCGACGACCTTTCCTTCTCCGTCCCGGCAGGTCAGACGGTCGCCATCATGGGACCGACGGGAGCCGGCAAGTCCACCGTGATCGCCCTGCTGGCCCGGTTATATGACCCGACCGCAGGGCAGATCCTCATTGATGGGATTCCCCTCACGGACGTCGACCCAGCTGCCCTGCGCGCCCGGATCGGGATGGTACCACAGGATCCGTTCCTCTTTTCCGACACGATCGAACACAACATCGGCTTCGAGAGTCCAGAAGACACGATCCGGACCTCCGCACAGATCGCCCAGCTCCACGATCAGATTCTGGAGTTTCCGAACGGGTACGACACCATGCTGGGGGAGCGCGGGATCAACCTCTCTGGCGGACAGAAGCAGCGAGCGACCCTCGCGCGTGCGCTCGCACGTGACCCGTTGATCCTCATCCTCGACGATGCCCTCAGCGCGGTCGACACACACACGGAGTCGGCGATCCTGGACGATCTCCGCGTCGAGACCGGCCGGCGCACGTCGTTCATCATCAGCCACCGCGCCAGCGCCGTGATGCACGCGGACTCGATCCTCGTTCTCGACGAGGGTCGGATCGTCGAATCGGGCCGACACGCTGAGCTGGTCGAAGCGAACGGGACCTACGCCCGGCTCGTCCGACGGCAGCTCCTGGAAGAAAGCCTGGCCGCCGGAGACTGACGGTCGATCAGATCCGTTCGAGGATCCAGGTCGGCGTATACCGGTTCAGCCACGCCGCCAGGACGGTGAACTGACCCGTCAGCAGCAGGATTCCGAGAAGGATCAGAAGCACGCCCGATGCTTTCTCCACGATCGGAATCCACGTCCGAAACTTCTGAAACGTCTGGAGGAACCAGTCCAGCGCGAGCGAGGCCAGCAGGAACGGGACCGCCAGGCCGAGCGAGTAGACGCTCAATAGACCGACACCGGCCCACATCGTGTCCTGGGTCATGCCGTAGGTCAGAATGGCGCCGAGTGCGGGCCCGATGCACGGTGTCCACCCTGCTCCGAAGGCCATGCCGACCCCGAGGGTCCCGAGGTACCCCGCGGGCTTGTCGTTCAGGTGTACCCGCTTCTCGCGGAGAAGCGGCGTGATCTTGAAGACTCCGGCCAGATGCATCCCCAGGAGCACGATGATCACGCCCCCGATCCGCGCGATCCACACCTCGTACGCGCGAAGGAACTGACCGAGGAACGACGCCGACGCTCCGAGCAGAATGAAGATCGAACTGAAGCCGATGACGAATAGCAGCGAGTGCGTGAACGTGGTGTTTCGGTCGACCCCCTCCTGAAGGTCTTCGAGGCTCATGCCGGTCACGAAGGTCAGATAGCTCGGCACGAGCGGAAGCACACACGGCGACAGGAATGAGAACACCCCCGCCGTGAATGCGATGAAAATCCCGACTTCGACTTCGTTCACGATTGACTCGCTTCCGTTTCGATTCGCTGCTGCTCCGCGTGGCGCTCCTCCGAGCGCGCGCGCATCGCCTGGACCCAGGCCCGGACACCGGTCGTGACACCGAACCAGATGGTCACCAGCGCGACCAGGTACCCGACGAACGTGGGGACCAGCAACGCCAGCCCGCCGAGCCCCAGCACCGTGACCGACAATGTACCGAGAAGAGTTCGGTCTTCGCGCCCCAACGTCCGGTTTCCTGCGAGCGCGTCGCCAAGAACCTCACCTGCCCGGACCACCGAGGCCAGAGATAGCCGTCCCGGTGCCACACCCATCTGCCGAATCCGGCGCTCCAGTCGCGCCGCCAGGGGCTCGTTCGGATCGAGTGACTCCGCAGACATGCCCAGTGCGGTCGACACGGGCCGTCCCCCGATCGCCGGGCCACCCGGCAACACGATCTCCACTGCGCTCGCCAGGTCAGCCAGGAAAAGCCCCTGCAACTGAGCGCCCAGATCCTCGTCGAGAACGCCCACATCAAGTTCCCAATTCCCGAGCAGGCTAGCCGCGTTGAGGTTGCTCGATCCGACCCGGCACCACACGCCGTCCACGACCGACGTCTTCGCATGGATCATGGGACCCTGCCACTCGAAGAGGCGAACCCCCGCTTCGAGCAGCCCCCGATATCCTCCCCGGGACATCGAGCCCACAATCGGCCAATTGTTGTGCGCCGGAACGAGAATCCGCACGTCCACCCCCTGCTGGGCCGCTGCGGACAGAGCTTCGGAGAGTGACTTGGGCGCGACGAAGTACGCGTCCGTGATCCAGATCGACCGACGTGCACGGCTCGCAGCAAGGTGTAATGTCCGGTAGACCCTGGCTCGTCCCGGCTCCCCCTCGATCAGCCAGACAGGCGTACCGTCGGGCTCCACCCGCTCGGGAAGGGTCGCCGCGTGGAAGATCGGCTCGGCAATTCGATTCCACATCGCCTCGAAGGCCCGCGCCGCCGAAAGCGCGGCGGGCCCCTGGATCTGCACCCCCGTGTCTCGCCATGGGGGCTGTGTCTTGCTGCCGGCCCATTCCTGTCCGACGCAGAGTCCTCCGAGGTGTGCGACCTCGCCATCGACGACGATGAGCTTTCGGTGATCCCGCTGAAGGGCGCCAAAGGGATTTCCGAAGCCAATGGTGGGCGGGTTGAACGCGACGACCTTCGCCCCCGCGTCCCGAAGAGGCTTCCAGAACTTCCTCGGGGTGGCCCAGCACCCCACCCAGTCGTGAATGACATAGACCGGAACCCCCTCCATCGCCTTCCTGATGAGGGCGGCCCGGACCTCACGACCGATCGCGTCGTCACGAACGAGGTAATTCTCGAAGTAAACGAACTTTCTCGCGTGGGCGATCGAGTCCAGCCACATCCCGAACGTGACCGGCCCGTCGAATTGAAGCGTGAGCTCGTTGCCGCAGATCGTCTCGCCACCCGTCGCTCGAGCGAGGTCCATCCAGGGGAAGCGAGCTGACGATTCGCTTCGGGGTACCGAGCGGAACTCGACCGGGTGCTCGCGTACGACCCGCTCGTCATTCACTGGCCCATCTCCCCTTCATCGCATCGCTCGCGAACCAGGCGGCACGAGCACGAGCCGCGCGTGATCGGAGTCCCGACATCGAGAGGTTCAGCCGAGACGATCCTGGAAGCGGTAGGATATCAGCTTGTACGCCAGCTTGGCCACGAGGAAGTCGGGCGCCGGCAGACCCGGCGTCGGCGCGAGTTCCACGATGTCGGCGGCGACCACGTTTCGCTCACGGAAGACGCGCTTGAGGAAGCGAAGCGTGCGATACCAGTCCCCGCCTCCCGGCTCGGGCGTCCCGGTCGAAGGCACGAGGGACGGATCGAAGTAGTCCACGTCGAAGGTCAGGTAGACGTCCGGACCGAGCGCATCGAGCGCACGCTCCATCCACTCATCGTCCTGCCACATCTCGTCCGCCCAGATGAGCGTCGAGCCGTCAGTCGACGCAGACACGTCGACCTCTTCCTGACTGACCCCGCGCACCCCGACGGCGACGACATCGGCCTGATCAAGCACGCGGGCCATCGCCGAGGCATGCGAGTGGGGTGTACCCTCGAACTCGGCCCGGAGGTCGGCATGCGCGTCCATCTGAAGGACCGAGAGCCGGCCGCCCCCACCCGACCTCAGTCGCTCGGCCTGAGCCAGGACCGCGGGCGACGAAACCGAGTGCTCGCCCCCGAGCATCAGGAGGAAACGGTCGCCGGCCGCGTCTGCGATCCGCCCATAAGCGTCTTGCAACTCCGCCATGGCGGGCGTCGCCCCGGCCCGGGTCAGCTCGAGCGCTGGCAGCGTGTGCACGTGCAGTCGATCACCAGGCTCACACCCGAACTCCTGGTCGTGTAACTCCACGTAGCGCGATGCGTCGATGATGGCGCGAGGCCCCCACCTCGTGCCGCCGCCGAACGACGTGGTGGACTCGTACGGCACGGGAAGCATGAGGGCATCGGCCCTGTCGAAGGAATCACCCGGCTGATCGAGACCGAGAAAGCTGTGAGGAAGCTCCCACGGCAGGTTCCCGAGGGAAGCCGGCACACCCCGGGGCGCGTCGTCTTCGAGCCCCCGACCCGATGCCTCCGGGTCGCGTCGATTCGGCATCAGATGATCTCGATCGGGCAGATGAGGCCCTCCGTGGTCAGCTCGACACCGGAGTCCTGACAAGCCTTGCACAGCCCGTAAATCTCGAGCCGGCGCCGGACCGGGATGAATCCGTACTCCGCTCGGACCCGGTTCTCGATCTTGTAGAGTTCATCGCTCTCGAACTCGGTCACCGTACCGCACTCCACACAGATCATGTGTTCGTGCACAGGGTGGCTGGAAAGCCGATGCTCGTACCGCTTGAAGCCCTCCCCGAAGTCGTGCTCTTCCACGAGTCGACTGCGGACGAGGAGATCGAGCGTCCGATAGATCGTGGCCTTCCCGATCCGCTCGCCCGTCTCGCGCAGGGCGTTTTCGATATCGTCGACGGAAAGGTGATCGTCGGACGCGAACACGACCCTGGCGACGGCCTCGCGCTGCGAGGTAACCGGCAGCCCCTGGTCGCGCAGGTAGCGCCCGAAGAGCCGGAGGAAGGGAGGTGCCCCCTCGTCCGTGCGCACTGCCGCCACCACCTCCTCGCTCACGATCCCACCGCGTCGATGAAGGCGTCGTCGTACTCCTCCATCAATGCCTCGAACTTCGACGCCGTTCCGTCGATGACGATCTCACGTGGCCCCTCGGCCCCCTCCCCGGACCGACGAACCACACCCTCCATGACCGGAGGAAAGGTCTCCGCCGGAGCGGCCCCCTCCATCGTGAACGCCGGTTCGACCGTGATGCCCTTACCCGTATGCTCGGCGTTGTACGTGACGGTGATCATGCTGCGGCGCTCTTCACCCTGCTGAAAGGTGCTCACCGCGATGAGCCCCTGTTCACGTCGGCCCCGCCGGACCGGCGGGAAGATCCACAGGCGGTCAATGGTCGCGACGCCCAATCGATCCCGGAGGCGGACCAACGTCCGAGGGAGAGCTTCGGGCACACCCGGATCGTCCTGTTTGCGCGTCAGAGGTCTGTTCATGACGTCGCCCGGATCTGGCTCACGGCCTCGCGGACACGGTCGAGTACCCGCGGCACCGCCTCGTCCATGGGCCCCGGGACGACGGCCCCTGACGCTTTCACGTGCCCGCCGCCCTTGAACAGCCGTGCGAGGGCGTTGACGTCCACGCTTCCGTTCGACCGGAAGGAAATCTTCACGTCACCCGAAGCGGTGAGCCGGAAGAGGAGTCCAACTTCAGTGCCCGCGATCGAGCGAGGGATATCCACAAATCCCTCGAGATCCTCCGCACCCGCCTCGAGTTCCTCGAAGCGGTCACGTGGTACGATCATCCACGCGATGCCGTGAGCCGGATCGTGATCCAGGCTCTCGAGCGCGTGTCGAAGGAGGTGATACCGACGGATGCGCGCAGACCCGAAGACACGTTCGTGCATGTCTTCCGGATCCACTCCCCGACCGATCACCTCGGACACCACACGGTGGCACCCGGCCGACGCGTTCTCGAAGCGGAAGCCACCCGTATCGGTCAGGATCGCGACGTAGATGCCCTGATCGATGTGACTCGTCCACGGACCGTTGGCCTCGTGGATGATGTCGTGCACGAGTTCGCCGGTCGCACACGCCGTGACGTCGCGGAGAGCAGTCCCGCCGATGGCGTAATCACCGATCGGATGGTGATCGATGACGACCGTCGGGAGGTGTCGGATCATCTCCTGAACGCGACCGATACGGGGGACCTCACCGGTGTCCAGCACGACCGCCAGGTCCGCGGAGTCACACAGGTCCCTCGCGCGAGATGAGCCAGCGGACACGACCCAGTCCTGATGTTCGATCAGAAAGCGGAACGAGTCCGGAAACGTGGTCGGGTTGACGATCCACGCTTCTGTGCCGTTTGCACGCAGCCACGAGGTCAGCGCGGCCTCCGAGCCCGCGCCGTCACCGTCCGCGTTGAGGTGGGTCGTGAGGACCGCCCTCCGCGAAGCGAGGAGCGCGTTTCGCACCTGACTGACAGCCGCCGCGCGGTGCGATGGCGTCCGGTAACTCAAGGAGAGATCCTGACCCAGAAGTGAAAGTCGACCGCCCTCAAGCGGTGACTAAAGGTACCGTGTCAGCCGGCGTAGCCGCCACCGGGCGCCCCGGGGAGCTTCTTGCGAACCTTGGCCCAGGTCGAGCCCAGATGGACGAGGCGGGACGCCTCACGTCCACCCGTCGTCGCCATCGCGAGTGCCCGGCGAAGTGCCTCCGGCTCGTTGGCGTGCGCGGGCAGGTCCACCCAGGCGTTACCGAGCTCACCGAGTGTGTGCGCGTCGGACCCTGCCCCCGCCAGCTTACCGTGCCGCTGCGCCAACTCTTCCGCTCTTTGGTTCATGGACGGATCGTGAAGCCGGGCGTTGAACACCTCGATTACGTCGCAGAGAGGGCCGAGCTCGTCGGCATATGCGCCGCCCCCGCCTTTTCCGCCGGCAAACGGATGCGGCAGATAGGGGATCCCGCCCTGATCACGAATCCGATCGATCGTCTCCACAGCCGGGGTACCCCGGGGAATCTCCTCGGTCAGGTAGAGACCGATCACGTCGATCCCTTCCCTGGTCTTCACTTCTTCTCCGGGAATGACCCGGTCCGGGTACCGCTCCGCCATCTGCAGACCCACGTACACGCGGTTGTGGTCGGTGATCGCGATCCTGTGCATGCCGCGGGCGAGTGCGGTCTCGAGGACTCGCTCCGGATCCGAAAGCGAATCCCACGACCCCACCGTGTGCAGATGCAAATCGATGCGCATCGTGGAGCCGGGAGCGCGCTCGCGGAGCTGAGCGAGCACACCCGTGGCGAGAGCGTGCAGCTTCTCGGGGGAACCATCGTTCTCGATCACGACGTCGGCACGGCGGCGCTTCTCGTCGGAGGGCATCTGGGCGGCCATGATCCGGCGCGCCTCGGGCTCCGACAGCTCACGGTGCTCGACCATGCGCGCGAGGCGGATGTGTTCCGGCGCGTCGACGAAAACGACGACGTCGAAGTCACCCTCACGCCCGGTCTCGAAGAGGAGGGGGATCTCCGACACGACCAGCTCCGCGCCCACGTCCCGTCGTTCCGCAATCCACGCAGCACGGAGTCGCCACACGATCGGGTGGATGATGCCTTCGAGCGCCTCCCTCGCCTCGTCGTCGCCGAAGACGCGGTCCCGCATGCGCGCTCGATCGAGCGTTCCATCCTCCGCAAGAACATCCGTCCCGAAGGCTGCCACGACCGCACTCAGTCCGTCAGACCCCGGCTCGACTGCGGTTCGCGCGAGCTCGTCCGCGCTGATGACAGGGACACCGGCGTCCGCCCAGATCGACGCCACCGTCGACTTCCCCGACGCAATGTTGCCTGTCAGGCCGACCGAGATCATCGAACCTCCCCCCGGGGCGCCGTCGGCACCGTCACGGACCCGCTCCGAAGAACACGGCGGTCGCATCGTACAGAAAGACGATCCCGACGTATTTCACGGCCAGGCCGGATGAACTGAACAGGAACGCCTTCCACGGCTCGTACCGCAGAATCCCGGAGGCGAGGAGCATGTTGGGCGACGAGAGGGGGAAGAGGTTGAAGAAGAGGATCGCCCACCCTCCCCACCGGTCGATCATGCCCTTGAAGCGTGCGTACCGCTCTTCCCCCATGAATTCTTCTGCTCGATCGCTCGCGGCGTATCCGATCGCATAGTCGATCGCCTGAGCGGCGACCGCCGTCACGACGGCGAGCAGAACCAGCGTCTCCGCCGGATGGCCCTCCGACTGATACACGGGGACGAGTGCCTCGACCGGCATCAGCAGGAAGAAGAGGTATCCCGCGAAATGGATCGCGGCGAAGGAGCCGAGCCCGGGCGTCTGACCCTCGTAGATCGCTCGACCGAGCGTCGTCGAGACCAATCCGATCGCCACGACCGCCGTGAGCAGAACCGCGATGACCTTGGAACGGGACACGCTTTGACTACCCTCGGGGCGCGGAAACACGGAAATCGTCATCCGTCCGGCGCGTTCGATCGGGACCGAAGGACAGGATCCAGACGGAGTCCATCGAAATCTCGAGCTGGTAGACCGAGCCCCAGGGGTCGACGGTCACATCCTCCGAGGGATATCGGTAGTCGAGCCAGCCGAGCCACGCAGAGCCCGACGGCATCTGGCCCGTGAGGCGCTCGTGCTCCACGACGTTCCGGGCGATCTGCTGCATATCCTCTTCGGTGCTCCATCGCACCACCGGCACCACGATGGGCTCGGCTACGTCGAGGAGCATCTGACGGGTCTCCGGGAAATAGAACCAGGTGAGAAGAGCGAGAGCGAGGAGGAGGAGCAGACGGCTCAAACGCCCCCCTTCATCCTTTGCCGCATCCGGGCTGTCCAGACCAGGTACCGCTCCATCTCGTCGAGCGGGGGCGTCGCATCAGGGTCCCCGTACGCCGTATCCAGACGCCAGCGCATGTACGATGCAGGCGGAAGTGGCAGAAACGGGGGGCGCCGATACCAGTCCCGCGCCCGGAACGCCCAGGACGCACGGAGGAGGTAGGGGATCATCCTCGGTCGGCGGATCGCCATCGCGGCGATTCTCGAGTACAGCGTCAGCTCCTTCGGATCGAACGTACGATCGGGGAGTACCGGACTCCCCCGGGTTCAATGTCGAGAAGATAACCCTCGGACCCGCTGACAACCCACGCTTTTCTTCTTTCCCCGGGCCCACGGAATTCCCGCCGACCATGCCGAATCGACTCGCCTCCGAGACCAGTCCCTACCTGCTGCAGCACGCCGACAACCCCGTGGACTGGTATCCGTGGGGTCCCGAGGCGTTCGAGCGGGCGGAAGCCGAGGACCGGCCCATTCTCCTCTCCGTCGGATATTCTTCGTGTCACTGGTGCCACGTGATGGAACGGGAATCCTTCGATGATCCGTCCATCGCAGGCCTCATGAACGAACTGTTCGTGAACATCAAGGTGGACCGCGAGGAGCGACCGGACGTCGACCAGATCTACATGAAGGCCATACAGGCGATGTCCGGGCAGGGTGGGTGGCCGATGACGGTCTTCCTGACCCCCGACCGTAAGCCGTTCTTCGGCGGCACGTACTACCCGCCGGAACCGCGACCGGGCATTCCCGCCTTCCCGGACGTGCTGCGGGCCATCGACGAGGCGTGGCGCAACCGGCGCGAGGAGGTTCAGGCCGGGAGCACGCGACTGCTGAGCGCGCTGAGACAGGCGAGTGAGCCCCGGACCCACACCCGGAGTGCGTCACTCGCCCTCGTCGACACCGCGGCGCAGGAACTTCACCGCCGCTTTGACGCGACCCACGGCGGCTTCGGCGCGGCGCCGAAATTCCCCCAGCCGGTCACGCTCGAGATCCTCCTCCGTCACCACGCACGAACGTCGGATCCCTCGTCTCTGACCATGGCGGTCCACACCCTGCGCCGCATGGCGGCCGGGGGCATGCGCGACCACCTCGGGGGAGGGTTCCATCGGTATTCGGTGGATGCGCGCTGGCTCGTGCCGCACTTCGAGAAGATGCTCTACGACAACGCGCTGCTGGCACGCGTCTACCTGGACGCGTGGAAGCTGACGGGGTCCGACGACCTCGCCACCGTCGTGGTCCAGGTCCTCGACGATCTGGCGGACGACTTCACAGACTCGCGAGGCGGATTCTACGCCGCCCGTGACGCGGACTCCGAAGGTGTCGAGGGGCGCTTCTACGTCTGGTCTCTGGACGAGGTCACCGAGGTCCTGGGTGACGATGCCCCGCTCTTCTGTCGGGCGTACGACGTCTCCCAGAGCGGAAACTTCGAGGGTTCCAGCATTCTTCACCTGCCTCATCCGATCGAGGCGATCGCCGCTTCGGAGCAACGATCCGTGTCGGAACTGGACGACCTTCTGGCCCGGGGCCGCACGGCGCTCCTCGAACGTCGCTCGGGACGGGTCGAGCCGTTCCGCGACGAAAAGGTGATCGTATCGTGGAACGCATTCGCCATTCGGGCGTTCGCCGAGGCCGGAGCAGCGCTCGGGCGGGCCGACTACGTCGGGCGGGCGGTCCGGGCCGCCAACTTCATCTGGGACCACCTGCGCGCGGACGACCACCTGCTGCACACCTGGATCGACGGTCATGCATCCGGCCGGGGCTTCCTCGACGACTACGCTGGTCTGGGCAACGCGCTGCTCAGCCTGCACGCAGCCACGCTGGACCCCGTGTGGCTGGAACGCGCGCTTATGCTCAGCGACGAGGTACTCGAACGGTTTTACGATGAAGAGAGCGGGACTGTCTTCGACACATCGCACGATGCCGAGACACTCGTCGTTCGGCCCCGCGACCCCGTGGATGGCGCGACCCCCTCGGGAGCCTCTCTGGCGGCAGAGCTGTTTGCGCGGGCCGGTGCACTGACGGACCAGGCGCGCTACCGGAACGCGGCGCGAACGGTCGTGGCGCACGAAGTCGAGGCGATGGAGCAGTACGGGTCAGCCTTCGGCCGCATGTTGTCGGTCGTGGACCGACTCGAGGCGGCATCTGTCGAGGTCGCCCTCCTGGCACCGACCGACTCGGACCCGTCAGCGCTCATCCAGGCGGCACACGCAGAGTTCCTCCGGGGGGGTGTGATCGCAGGTTCGATGAGGGCCGGGGACCGGACTGACGACGCGTCTGACGACTCGATCCCGCTTCTGCGCGGCCGGGGGCCCGTGCAGGGCCGGCCGACCGCGTACGTCTGCGAGAACTACGCGTGCGACCTCCCCGAAACCGACCCTGATACAGTCCGAGATCGCCTCGCGAAGAGCGCCGGCTGATCGGCGCCGCGGATCCTCGGGCTGGAGCGGATGGCATGCCGGTCCGGGGGGCGACAGGTCGATTGACCGGGGATCGGCCCCACTTCGCGGTCTTCGTGGAACGCAGGGATTCGGTATCTTTCACGTCTCCCCGCAAGACCCTCCCAAGCAGGCATAGATGGCGACCCAAGAACGCGAGATCCTGGCCTCTGCGGATCTGGCCGGCCTCAGTCACGAGCAGCTTCTCCGATTCTACCGGACGATGGTCACGAGCCGTCGCGTGGACGACCGCGAGATCAGCCTGAAGCGCCAGAACAAGATCTTCTTCCAGATTTCGGGCGCGGGCCACGAGGCTGTCGGAGTGTCCGTAGCAGAGCACTGCGAGGGTACGCGGGACTGGTTCTATCCGTACTACCGGGACCGGGCGATGATGCTCGCACTCGGTCAGACGGCCCTCGACCAGCTGCTCCAGGCGGTCGGCGCAGAAGCCGATCCCTCTTCGGGTGGTCGTCAGATGCCGGCCCACTTCGGAGACGTGCGGTTCAATACTCCGACGTCCTCCTCTCCGACCGGAACACAGTTCCTCCAGGCCGTCGGGTCCGCCGAAGCCGGCACCAAGGTCCTGGCCGTGGAAGGGCTCCGACAGCACATCGAGCGCTTCGCCGAGGACGAGGTCGTCATCGTGTGCACCGGGGACGGTGCGACGTCCGAGGGCGAGTTCTGGGAGTCCATGAACACGGCGTGCAACCTGAAGCTGCCCGTCGTCTACGTCGTTCAGGACAATGGCTACGCGATCAGCGTGCCGGTCGAAGTGCAGACGGCAGGCGGAAGCATTTCGCAGCTCGTCTCGGGCTTCCCGGGCCTTCACATCATCGAATGCGACGGGACTGATGTCGTGGACTCCTATCGGGCCGCGGGCGAGGCGATCCGATACGCCCGTGAGCGGAAGGGCCCGGCGATGCTGCACGCCCACACGACGCGCCCCTACTCGCACTCGATGTCGGACGACGAACGCGCCTATCGCCCCCCGGAGGAGCGAGAGGAGCAGGACCGTCGCGATCCACTGCGCCGCACACGCGAGCTGCTGATCTCCATCGGAGCGGCCACGGAGGCCGACCTCGACGCGCTGGAGGCCGACGTGGAGGCTGATGTCGCGGCAGCCGCGGACGCGGCGCTCGAATCGCCTCAGCCCGATCCCTCCACGGCGATGAAGCACCTCTTCTCGGAAGATGTCGATCCGACGTCGTCGGACTTCGACACGGAGGACGACCCGCAGTACCAGTCCGACAAGCTGCTGACCGTGGTCGATCTGCTGAACTCGTGCATGCGCACTGAGATGGAGCGCGACCCGCGCATCGTCGTCTTCGGTGAGGACGTCGCCGACGCGTCGCGTGAGGACATCCTCGACGAGGTAAAGGGCAAGGGCGGCGTATTCAAAGTGACGCACGGCCTCCAGGCGAAGTTCGGCTCGGATCGCGTGTACAACTCGCCACTCGCAGAAGCCAACATCGTAGGGCGCGCGGTCGGCATGGCGGTACGCGGCATGAAGCCCGTGGTCGAGATCCAGTTCTTCGACTACATCTGGCCCGCGATGATGCAGATCCGGGACGAGCTGGCCACGATGCGGTACCGCTCGAACGGCCTCTTCTCCTCCCCGGTCGTCATCCGGGTCACGTACGGGGGATACCTCAAGGGCGGTGCCATCTATCACTCGCAGACGGGCGAGTCGATCTTCGCCCACTGCCCTGGCCTTCACGTCTGTCTCCCGGCTACGGCCGAGGACGCCGCCGGGCTACTCCGGACGGCGATTCGCTGCGAGGACCCGGTGCTCTTCCTGGAGCACAAGCACCTCTATCGTCAGGTCTACAACAAGGGACGCGATCCCGGCCCGGATTTCATGATTCCCTTCGGGAAGGCCAAGGTGGTTCGTGAAGGCACGGACGTGACCGTCGTGACGTGTGGTGCCCTCGTGAAGCGGAGCATGGACGCTGCCAAGATCGCGTCCGACCAGCATGGCGTCGAAGCCGAGGTCATCGACCTGCGGACGGTCCAGCCGTTCGACATGGAGCGGATCGCGGATTCGGTGAAGAAGACGAACAAGGTCGTCATCGTTCACGAGGACTCGATGTCCTGGGGCATCGGCTCGGAGATTTCCGCCCGCATCGCCGATGAGCTATTCGAGTACCTGGATGGACCCGTGAAGCGCGTCGCGTCAATGGATACCTGGGTGGCGTACGCCCCTCAGGTGGAGAACGTGATTCTGCCTCAGACGCCCAACGTCGTAGACGCGATCCTGGAGCTGGCTGCGTATTGACGCCGTGCGAATCAGGCCATGGACGCGTCAGGGATGACGGTCCTGAGAGCCGGTCATGCGCGGTGGTTCGCGAGCTGGGCACATATCTTGCGCTTAATGAGTGGAGATTGAGCCTAAAACCCGCGCTTTCGCGGACCTCTGAGGGTACATCATGCCGCCGGTGGAAATGATTGCTGAAATCAGGTGCATTCGTCCCTGCGCTCGAGGACTCGGCGCGGGCATCGCATCGCTCTTTCTGGTCGCGTCACTGTCCGCTTGTTACGAACAGGCCGTCGTTCCGGCTGACGAAGCCAACGACCGCATCGTGATCACGAATGACGACCTCGAACTGGAACGACGGATCGAGTACGTCGACGAGGAAGTGGTCATCGAGCCCATGGCGGCCCCGATGGTTGCCACGCCCACCGGCTGGGCAGCGGCTTCGTCCAGCCCTGCGCTCGCTCCGCGTGACGTCACGCTCACGCTGCGCGGCGAAGCATCTTCGCCTGTGGTGAACGGGCAGACGGTTCAGGCCACCATGATCACGGAGTCCGACGGTAATCGGGCGATCGTCTCATACAATGTCAGGGGGCCTTCTTCCCTCGGTGCCCTGGACCTGTTCGCATTCGAGGGTGATCAGGACCCCAGATTGGAGTCGAGCGCCCAGTTCCTGACTGCCGATGTCAGCGCCGTCGCGGTCGATGCCTCCTTCGCCTACGCGGCGCAAGCGTCGGGTGACGAAACACTGCCTGCCCCGGCGTTTCTGGAGCGCTTCGTCGTTAGCTCGACGAAACTCACGCTCGACGGCCTGGCTGCGGCCCAACTTTCCAGCTTCGCCGCAACGAGCACGACAAGCGATGGATCGGTCGTGTACGCTACGTCCGGGGACGCGGGCAGTGTCTACGCACTGGACCCGAGCGACCTCAGCATCCTCGCGGAATACGCCCTCGACAACGCGCGCTGGGTTGAGCTGGACGCCTCGAACAATCGGGTCGTCGTTGCCCAGGGTACGCCAGGGCGTCTATCCGTTTTCGAAGCAGGGAATTTCACAGGGGGGACCCTGAACCTTCTCAGCACATTCACCTTCCCCGGAGCCGATGTGGCCGGGGCCAAGACGGCCTTCGAAATCCATGGCGGAAAGGCATTCGTCGCGGCCGGCTCCGCGGGAGTTCAGGTCGTGTGCCTCGACGACGGAGAGATCGTAGGCTCCGTGCCGCGCCCCGACCCCTCCAGTCTCGGGCTGGACCCGTCCGTTGTCATGACCAATTCCGTGACGGTCGAGGGCGACCTGATGTTCATCTCGAATGGTGAAGCTGGCGTGTACGCCGCAGCTGCCGAGAACTCGTTTTCGGGTACGCCATGCACGGACACGCAGCCGATCACCGTCCTTGGTCAGCTACGCTTCGACGACCTTCAGTCGGCGAACCACGTTCATTTCTCGGCAAATCGTTTGTGGGTCGCTGCAGGGCTCGGAGGTGTAAAGGTCGTCCGGGTCCGGTAGCGTTACAGCCGAAAGCCCAGCGTGAGAGGGATCATGCTGTTCGCTCCTGCGTCCGTGTCGATGTACACGTAGCGGATTTCCGCGAACACGCCCAATCCCAGCTGCCCCGTCGCGATCCCGAATCCGGCGTGATATCCCGTATCGCTGAAGCGGGTGACGTCCGGGTCGGAGTTCGCCCCTCCCGAGTACCGATAGGTGCCGATTCCACCGAGCACGTACGGTTCAAGCCCCACCCCGGGCAGGCGGAAGACCAGCGAAACCGCACCCGACAGATATTCGTTGTCGCGCAGAGCGGCGTCGCTGGCAGCCATCTTGTGAAGCCGCCCGTCCGCCCGCAGTCCGACCGGGAGCGTGGGAATTCCGAGATTCAGACCGACGCCCAGGTGCCAACCCGGATCGGCTACGGTGCCGATGTCTCCCTGAGGAGCAGTGAACCCGCCCCCGACCATCAGCCTTGGCTGAGCCTCGACGGCGGCTGGGAGCAGAATGAGCAGGCTGGCGATCAGGAAAGACCGTCGCATCGGGATCCTCGATGTCGGAGTGTGCAGGCGGGTGATACCGGTCGACCCCCAGAGGGATCCCCTCGACTCAAAACGCCCAGTCGAAGCCGATGGTTACAGCGGAGTAGTTGTACCCCTCCAGGCCGCTGGCCGAGTTCACCAGGCGGGCCGTCGAGTACCGATACGACAGAAACACTTCGCGGCCGGAACCGAGTCGAACGCCTGCCCGCGTATTGGTTCGCAGGGAACCGGTCGGATCTCCGTCCCTGCCGATCTTCTGAAGCCCCGGAGCTGCCTCGACGAGGAAGCTCCACGCTGCGGGACGATACAACCAGTTCGCGGTGAGCTCGGCCACGGCATACACGTCCGGATCGAAGTAACCGTCCGCCAGATTCTTCTCGAACGAGAAGCCGCGCAGGCTCGTTCCGAGTGAGAAGAATCCCCCGATCCGTCTCGAGGCCCCGATGTACCCGGATCGACGACGATTCTCTTCGGTCCCTTCGTACCGACCCTGCCCCAGCACGCCATCGACACGCCAGAGCGGCGCGGGACTCCAGCGAAGGGACAGGAGCACGTCGTCCGCCCGGACGCCACGACCGACGAGCGCGGCGGTCTCGTCGAGTCCCTGCGAGGAGACGTCCAGAGACACGACTGCCGCATGCCGCTCGGGGGTGCGCACCCCCGCACGAAACGCGGCGAATGATCGATCCCCGGCTCCCTCCGTCGCACTTCCTCCCAACCCGGCCGACACCCGCCAGCCGGATCCGACCTGCACATCGGCCTCGATCATTCCACCGAACGCGGAGTTCTCGAGATCACCCGACGTGCGTTCCTGCTCCAGTGTCCGCTGATACGCCGAGCCCTTGACCTCGAGCCTGGACGTGGCGTAGACCGAAGCCGTGGCCGACGTGGTGAGCATCCGGTTCCCGTCAGAGTCACGCCCCAACGTGAAGCTCGGTTGTGCCCGAGAGGCCATCGAGAGCCGCGTTGAGCGCAGTTGATCCCGGATTTCCGGGTTTGCGGGAGCAAGCTCGGCGGCCAACTCGAAGGCGTGCAGTGCATCCCCAACACGGCCCTGCCACTGATACGCCTGGCCCAGGCTCGCCCACGCCGCACCACTGCTCCTATCAACATCGACCGCACGCCGGGCCGCACGTTCACTGTCCGCGAGTCGGCCTGCCCAGCCGAGGACGATCGACCTGCCGACGAGAGCTCGGATATCCTCAGGCGACCGCTCGAGCACCAGATCGTACTGCGCGATCGCAGCATCATAGTCGCCGGAGAATCCGAGCGCCTGCGCGAGTCCCGCGCGCGCCTCGAGGTCGTCCGGATTTTCTTCGACGAGCGCCTCGAAGGAAGAGAGGGATTGTTCGTACTGTTCCGCCCAGGCCAGCAACTGTGCTCTCTGTCGCTGAGCGGCCCCGTGGTCAGGAGCGATCGTCGCCAGCACGTCGTAGCTCTGAAGTGCCTGGTCGAGCTGCCCCGACCAGGATTGGAAGAGCGCGAGGGCAGCGCGTGCGTCAGCGTTGTCGGGCTGAACGTCCAGAATCTTGCCAGCCTCGCGAATGGCTTCAGGAGTGTCCCCGGACCACGCGTATACGCGCGCTCGAGCCAGACGTCCATCGATGTTGTTGGGCTCGAGCATGATCAGCCGGTCGAGTACCTCCAGGGCGACCGCGTACCGCTCTCCCCAGGCATGAACGAGGCCGACGCGCAGAAGGGCCAGCGCGTCGTCGGGCTCCGCATCGAGGCGCGCCGTGTAAAGCTCGTACGCACGCTCCGTGTAGCCGTCGAGCCACGCCTGATCCGCTGCATCCCTCGGGCCGCCTGCCGTACCAGCCGCGCCGGTGAGTCGGTCCAGGTATTCGAGGGCCGTGGGGTGATCCGGAACGATCATGATCGTTCGCTCGAAATTCGCCCGCACACCGTCCAGGTCGCCCTGCCTCCAGTTCGCGAGCCCCAGCCCGACCAGCGCATCCACATTGTTGGGCTCGGCCCGCAGGACGAGTTGCATCAGGGAGACGACTTCAGCGGTATCCCCTTCGCGCAGAGCCACATATCCGAGACCCGTCCGCGAGTAGTGATCGTTGTCACAGCGATCGAGCGCCGACTCGAAGCGGGCACGCGCCTCGACCATGTCACCGCTCTGATAAGCCGCCCATCCAGCCTCCGCGTCCGGGCCGGACGCGCTCGGGCAGGGGTCCTGCGCAGCGAGCGCCTGGACGCCTCCGAGGATGAACAGCCCGCCGATGGCTGCGATCATCGCACGAACAAGAGAGCGAAGGATCTCTTCGCTTCGGAGAACTGAATTCATTCCGTCACGACGTACGGTTGGATGCGGCACCGGAGAAGAGGAGGCACGCCGCCAATTCTTACCGTGCGACGTTCGGGGTCAAGGTGTTCCGCCGCTCCTCACACCACTCGCATCGAGGAGTCGACCTGTTCGACCCATGCCTGAAGTCCGCCGCGCATGCTGCGCACGTCGCCGCGACCCGTGTTCAGAAGCCGCCGCGCACCCACCCGGGAACGCTGGCCCGACCGGCAGTAGACGACGACGGGTCGGTCCGACGGAATCTCGGATGACCGCTCGCCGAGCTCAGCCAGAGGGATCAGGCGGGCGCCCTGATCCCCGAGGTTGCCGACAGCCCACTCCCAGGGCTCCCGCACGTCCAGCAGAAAGGGCGGCTCGTCGCCGGAGAGCAGCAGTTCGACGGTGTTCGGTGCGACCTCTTCGACGTCACCCGAGTCCTCCGTCAACACCGTCTCCTGCCCCGGAGCAGGCTTCACGCCGCAAAAGACCTCGTAGTCGATCAGCTCCGTGAGGGTCGGGTCATCGCCGCACGCCGGACACGATGGATTTCGCCGAAGTGCGACCTCCCGCCAAGACATCTCGAGCGCATCGAAAATCATCAGGCGGCCGGCGAGACTCTCTCCCGCGGCGAGGAGAAGCTTGATCGTCTCCATCGCCTGCATTGTCCCGATGATACCCGGCAGAGCACCGAGGACACCGCCTTCGGCACAATTCGGTACGAGTCCGGGCGGTGGGGGCTCCCGAAAGAGGCAGCGGTAGCAGGGGCCGCCCGCCATGGCGAAAACGGAGACCTGCCCCTCCCAGCGGAACACCGAGCCATACACGTTCGGAATCCCCAGCAAGACACAGGCGTCGTTGACCAGGTACCGAGTGGGGAAGTTGTCCGTCCCGTCGACGACGACATCGTACCCCTCGAGGATGTCGAGGGCGTTAGCGGACGAAAGCCGGGTGTCATGCGTCTCGACGTTGACGTGCGGGTTCACGTCCGTCAGTCGATCGAGCGCCGATTCCAGCTTGCTGCGACCGAGATCTCCCGTTCCGTGCAGTAGCTGGCGTTGGAGGTTGCTCTCGTCGACGACATCGTCATCCACGATACCGATGGTCCCGACGCCGGCCGCCGCCAGATAGAGAGCGAGCGGTGACCCGAGCCCCCCGGCGCCTACGCAGAGGACCCGCCCGGCCTTGAGTCGCTGCTGTCCCTCCACTCCCACGTCTGGTAGCGCAATATGACGCGCGTACCGGTAAAGCTCATCGCGGTCCAATTCGGGAAGGCTCATGGTGTCTCGACCTCGGGCGCGCCGCGGAGCCCACCGGCTGCCACGAGCTGGAATGCCTCGGCGTCGTCACGCAGCCGTTGAACGAGCTCAGGGCTTCGCCCGCTCAAGGCCGCGATATCGGATAGCTGGAGCGCCATCACGTAATACTGGAACGGCATCATTGTCGTCGATCGGTCGGCCCAGATATCGCGGTCACGAAGACCCCGGTATTCGTAGATCTCCTCGTACAGCTTGAACGACTTCTCCAGCGCGAACCACGTCCCGCCGTACTCGGGCGATCCCTGGAGCATCCCGTCATGCGGATCCGTCTCGAGATTTCGCAACTCGAGCTTCGTAGTCAGGCCGTGACGAACCCCCCACCGCTCGAGACCCAGCTGCGTCATCATACCGCCACTCGACGAGAAGTAGATGGGGCGCTCCAGGGCGGAGTCGTTGATGATGCGCAGGGCGATCTGCTGACTCCGGTCGAGGACCATGCCGGCGGGATACGTCACCGCGAGCTTCGGGAACGCGACCGTCAGGTCTTCAGGCAGCCGAATCGCGGAGACCTGATCGAGAATCTGAGGATCGATGGTGGTGAGCGAACGAGTCGGAGGGGGTCGGTCGGCGTGCAGCCCGGGCGCCAGCGTCGCGTCAAATGGCCGCTGGCTTCCGGGTAGCGTCAGCTCCTGCAGCTGTTTCGGGTACCAGGTCGTGAAGAGGTACTGGCCTACGATCACGGTCACGTCCTTCCGGACGCCCTCGACCTCCTGCACATACCAGAGCGGGAAGGTGTCGTTGTCCCCATTCGTGAAGAGCACCGCATAGGGCTCCACGCTCATCAGCAGGTCGTACGCCCAGTCCCGCGCGGCGTAGTCACCCGACCGGGTCGCCCACGACCAGTTGAGACCCAGCGGGATCAGCGCCAGCAGCAGAACCGGTGCCGCCTGACGGTACCGTCCGAGCCCTCCGCCCAGCGCCTGCGCTACGACGTGCCAGGTCCACGCCAGCCCGATGCCGGCGAGGCACCCCCAGTACGAGAACGTCGCGACATAGAAGTAATCACGCTCTCGAACCTCTCTCTGACCCTGATCGAGCTCGGCGTGCAGCGAATAGCCGTGCTTGAAGTTCAGGTACACGACCAGCCCGACGGTCAGCGTACCGGCCAGGACTGCGAGGTAGACGAACAGCGTTCGATCGGTACTCCACGCCGCGTAGAGGCCTGCGAAGCCGAGTGCGAGGAAGAGGACCGTGAACGGAGCCCGGCTCGAAGCCGGCAGTTCGGAGGGGTCGAGCCCGCGCGCCCACTGCCACTCGAAGTACTGCATGAACGTCGCGATCTGCGCACTGAACGGCGCCTTGCGTTCCCAGACCGGGGGCGTCTGATACTGCTCCCGCGTCAAGGTCGAGTTCAGCGCAGGACACCCGACCTTCCCCCTGGAGAAGATCGAAGCCGCGGCTTCACCCATCGACGCGCACGCCGGATCCCCTTCGTTGATCACCGGATCCAGGTCCGCGCGGATCGGGAGGAAGAAGTTGAAGGACAGCCCGAGTGCCACCAGCACCACGGCGCGCCCGAGAAAAGCCGGCGTCAGTAGTCGCCAGGGGCGAGCCAGCAGGATGAGCAGCCCGAACGCGGGCGCCGGCAGGACCGACATCATGTGGCTGGTCGAGCCGATGGCCAGCAAGAACAGCGCCCAGAGGACGTACCGCTCGCTCCCAGGCTCCTCACTGCGGTCGTACCAGCGGACCGACAGCCAGCTTACGATCGCGATGATCATGACCGAGAGCGTGTAGACCTTCTCGTTCACGTTGGATTGGTTCCAGACCGTGAACGCCGTGGCACCGATCATCGAGGACGCGAGTGCGCCGACGCGAGCGAGCCGGGCCTCCTGGAATACGCCGACCAGGACCCGATGGGCCAAGAGATAGAAGAAGCCGGTCGCGGCAGCGCTCGTCGCCGCCGCAAACAGATTGATCCGGACGGCCACGGAAAGCCCGGTCGGCGCGAGGAGGAGACTCCACACCTTGGCCACGGCCAGGAAGAACGGATTCCCAGGTGGATGAGGGATCCCGAGCGTGTGGGCCGTTGCGATGTACTCGCTCGTGTCCCAGAACGCGGTCGTGGGCGCGAGGGTGATCGCGTAGAGCGCGAAAGCGACGAGTCCGGCTCCAAGCGCCCAGAGGAACGGGGGAGCATCGATCGCGTCCGCGACGGGGTCCACCGCGTGCGGCGTGTCGAACGCGTCCGGTGCGGTCTGCGGCTCGATCATGACGCGCCGCCCGGGAGGACGCCCCCGCGTCTGGACCTCACGATCGATCTCCTCTTCACCCACCGCTCCCGGCCCGCCGGCCCGTGTCGGACATGTGTTCTTTCCGGGATCCAGTCAGGAAGGAATCCCGTTGCGCGCCGCGTCGTCGATGAGGTCGAGGACGTGCGTGACCTGGTCGGGGGAATTGTACACGTGCGTCGATAACCTCATCCACCCGTAGTTGTACTCGCCGATCACGCGCGTTCGCACGTTCGCGACCTGAGAAAGGTGCCGTTGTAGAGCAGAGGACTCCACCCCATCGAGGGAGAAGGAGACCATAGCCCCTTTCGCGTTCTCCTCCCGTGCACCGACAACGTCGAGATTGGGGATGGACCGGAGCCCGGTCTCCAGCATGTCGCGCAGGTACCGGACGCGGGCCTCGACACGAGGCATTCGAATCGCCGCCATCCACTCGACCGCGGCCAGCAATCCTGCGAGCCGTGACTCATCGAGGGTACCGAGGTGATTGAACCTGTGAGCACCGAGCGTGAGGTCATCCCAACCGCCCGAAGCCAGAGTCGGCCAGAGGCGTTCTCTCCACGGTACGCTCAGGTACAGCATCCCGGTTCCCTGAGGGGCGAGCAGCCACTTGTGGGGCGAGCTGGCGTACATGTCGCCGGACACCCGGTCGAGGTCCAGGTCGATCATGCCCGGCGGGTGTGCACCGTCGACCGCCAGCACGATCCCCCGTTCCTCGCATCGAGCGGCCAGGGCTGAGATCGGAAGCACCGTGCCCGTCGTGAAGGTCATGTGAGAGACACAGATCACCCGGGTGTCGGCGGTGACCCCACGCCATACCGACTCGAGCAGCTCGTCGCTGGACTGCACCGTGTGTGGGAGGGACACGATGTCCAGGCGGGCACCGCGCCGGGCGGTGACCAACTTCCATGGTTCGAGGCCACCCACGTGTTCGTGGTCTGTCGAAAGCACCGCGTCACCCGGCCCGATCTCCACGCCATTCGCAATGAAGTTCATGGCCTCGGTCGTGTTACGCGGAAACACGAACCCGTCCGGACTGCCCCCGAGCAAACCGGCTAGCGAGGTCTTGAGATCGTCCCAGGAAACACCGGGTGGGTGCGTCTCCGCGACCCGACGGGTGTGCTCGGTCACCGCATCGACAACCACCCGGGGGGACGGCCCGAGCGTGCCGTTGTTCAGGTAGATCCGGTCATGCGGAATCAGGAACTGTCCGCGAACCATCGACCAGAACACTTCATCATCCGCCGCACCGCCCGATTGGAGATCCCGGGCCAAGGCGGCGACCGCCCGGGGCCACGCCAGCGAGGCGCCGCCCAGGACGGTCAGAAACCGCCGGCGATCGACGGTCATCGGCCGCAGACCGGATCAGTCGTCGGTCTTCACGGCGATGAACGAGATCTCGATCAGCGCACCACCGACCAGCCCGGAGATCTCCATCGCGACTCGAGACGGCGGGTCGATGCCCTCGAAGTACTGAGCATACGCCTGATTCATCTCGCCGTACCCATCGATATCGGTCAGGTAGACGGTCGCGCGAACGAGGTCACCGAAATCCATCCCAAGTTCCCCGAGGAGCGCCTCGAAGGAACGCATGATGTTGTGCGTTTCGGCCGCCATGCGGCCCTCGGTCATCGCGCGGGTTTCCTGGTTCGCCCCAAGCTTTCCGGACAGGTAATACGTGTTCCCGACCTGGACCGCGGCGCTGAACGGAATACGCGAAGAGGGCTGGTGAGCAATCCGCTCCTGCGCGAGCGCGGGCTGAGCGGTGAACGCGACGAGCGCGAGCATGAGTGCGAGACGCTTCACAGGGTTCTCCTGAGCGTGGCCGGAGCCGTCGATGAGGTTCTGAGCCGGATCATGCCCGCACGTCCGGGCTGGGGCAAGCGGACGACGCCATTCTACGATCGTGGGCTGGTGGCATGGCCCCGGCATACTTTAGGGGATGTTCATCCGCACCCAACGCACGCTGGCGTACGCACTCGGCTGGTTTCGAACCCCTCAGGACGTGGCCGAGGACGAGGTCGTACTCGACCGTGACGGAACACCCGTGCCCGCGACTATCGTACGACCTCGGGGCCGGGCGAGGAATCTTCCCGCGTGGGTGGTCATGCATGGCATCACACGTCCCGGACGCGCGCACGGCCAACTGGTTCGCTTCACGCGCGCCCTGGCCCGCGCGGGCATCGTCTCGATCGTACCCGAGGTCCCCGAGTGGCGCGATTTGCAACTCGCTCCGGGGCTTTCCGCACCGAGCATCGTCGCGGCCGTGCGCTGGCTTCGTACCAGCGGGACCATCAGAGACGAGCCAGTGGGCGTCGTAGGCTTCTCGTTCGGCGCTCCGCATGCGATCGGCGCGTGGGCAGACCCCCGCCTGAAGGACGACGTGGGGGCTGCCTGCGGCTTTGGCGGCTACTGCTCACTTCGTCGGACGTTTCACTTCATGATGACCGGGCAGTACGACGTCGACGGCGAGACGCACTGGTTGCGACCCGACCCGTACGGCCGATGGATCGTCGGCGCCAACTACCTGCCCGCTGTGGCCGGTCAGCACGACGCCCGGGATGTCGCGGAGGCGCTCCGCACTCTCGCGAAGCACTCGGGTGATGTCGGCGCTGCGTCCTGGGACCCCGTCTACGACCCCAAGATCGACGAACTTCGCCGGTCCGTCGCCGAGGAGCGCCGTTCGCTTTTCGATCTGTTCGCCCCGAGGTCCGGAGCCGCCGTCCCGGAGCGCGAAGCCGCCGCCATGGGTGAGGAACTCGAGGAGGCCGCACGACGAACCGAGCCCGCGATCGACCCGACCGGTGTGCTGGGACAGGTGCAAGGCACTGTTCATCTCCTGCACGGTCGCCGAGACCACCTCATCCCCTGCTCCGAGAGTATCTACCTCGCGGACGCACTCGTGAAAGGGACTCCACGCCTCACGGTGACGCGACTGTTCGGACACTCCGCACAGGATCGGTTCCCGCTCCTTTCCAGCGCCGTCGAAGTCCCACGCTTCATCCGTTCGCTCGGAGCGGTCCTGACAGCGATCTGACGGTCAGCGGATCCCGAGGATTTCGTTCACCGCCGACTTGACGGTCGCGTCCTTGTCGTTGATCGCCTGATTGAGGAGTCGACGTGCCCGGGGCGTGCCAATCTCGTTGAGGGCTCGGTAGGACGTGATACGTACGTCGGTCCGGGGCTTCGAGAAGAGGGACGGCACCGCATGCTTCTCGATCGATGCCACCGCACTCGGATCCGCGATCCGTCCAAGGGCACGGATCAGAGGGAGCGCCTCATCGGGATCCTTCGCCGCATCGAGCATGGCCATGAGTGGCTTGAGCGCCCGGTCCGCACGTAGTTCGCCCGCCGCGACCGCCGCGGCAATCCGGACCTCGGCATCGGGGTCGTCCAGGAGTCCGACGACAATCGGCCCGGACTCCGGATCTCCCAACTTGGCCAGCGACCGAAGCGCTTCCCTGCGAACCCGGGCATCCGGGTTGGCCAGCGCCGACGTACACAGCTCGACAGCCCGATCTCCACCCTGATCCCCGAGCATCGAAACGGCATTCCGCACGAGGAACCGGTTGTCGTCCGCCACCATCTCCTCGATGACGACTCGACCTGGCTCACCCATCTCGACGAGGGCCTGACAATGGATCCTGCGCGCGAGACGGTCCGTGTTGTCGGCAAGGTCCGCTCGAAGGGCCTGGGCCATGTCCGCACCGATCGTGCGACAAACGGCGAAATACTCGGCTCTCCGTTCTTCATCACGCTCACCACCCATGTGGCGGGCCAGACGTCCGAGCACGGGCCCTGACATCATGGCTTCCGCCACGGCGTAGATCGACGGATCAGCCGGATCCCCTGCGGCGAGTGTGATCGCCGCGACCGACCGAGCGACCGGATCCAGTTCACGCTGTTCGATAAAGGTCGCCGCAAGAGACTCGATCTCGTTCGCTCTGGACGCGTTCCCCGCGATGAAGTCCTCCGTCGCAAGGTCGAGCGGGGTCGGCACGAACTCGCCCTCCTCGGACTCATCCGTGTCGGCAGGCTGGGCCAGCTCCACCTCCAGCGGGCCGGATGCGTCGTCACCCGCCGTCTCGATCTCCCCAGCCGTCTCATCCTCGACACTGTCCACCATGCCAAGCATCGGCTCACCCGGTTCGGTGACCGGCTCCGGTTCGGTGACCGGCTCCGTTTCTGTGAACGGGTCCAGTTCGGCGAACGGGTCCGGTTCAGCGAAGGGCTCCGGCTCGACCGACGTGTCCGATTCGAAGGAGTCCACCACGTCGGCCGGTGCGGCCATCACATCGGAGTGTGTCGGGTCCTCCGTGGCGGTCGCGACCGCCGTCGCCGCTGCCGCTGCAGCGGGCACCGTGTCTGTCTC
>Ga0181579_10000134_pt1 | contig 51252 bp, 45 predicted proteins | sample 071ome_24_FD_132996 | JGI IMG/M metagenome (GOLD analysis project Ga0181579, IMG submission 132996) | Coastal salt marsh microbial communities from the Groves Creek Marsh, Skidaway Island, Georgia - 071402CT metaG (megahit assembly) | ecosystem: Environmental > Aquatic > Marine > Intertidal...
CTGCAGGCTCGCGATAACCTTTCCGCTTGCCCGGGCATCGAGTTTGCTGCCGGCCTGGATGAATTGCCTGCCGGCGCTGCGGATATCGTGTTTGGGCTTGAAGTGTTTGAGCATCTCCCGCCCGAGGAGATGGCGCAAGCCTTGCGCGGCATTGATCGGCTGCTCAGCCAACAGGGTCATGCGATAATCGGCGTGCCCATCGAGATCGGACCGCCGGCGTTGCTCAAAGGCCTGTTCCGTATGCTCCGGCGCTACGGCGAATATGACGCCAGCTGGCCAAACGTGCTCCGCAGCACACTGGCAAGGCCGCCCGTGGACCGGCCAACGGTTGAACTGATGCCAGGTTCGCGTTACCACCTGCACCACACGGGTTTTGATTACCGGGCATTCCGCTCACAGTTGCGACGGTCTTTCAGGGAGATTCGTCATCTGCACAGTCCGCTCCGATGGGCGGGGCCGTGGGCCAACGCGGAATTGACCCTGCTGGTCGCTCCGCGATCGCCCGGAGCAGGTGCCCCACCCTCATAAACCGCTAGGGTGTCTAAGCTCCAGACGCCCGGGTGTTCATTTTCGGGCCAGGATTTCGGGCTAGAATGACGCAGGGCAGCGAGCTCCGCGCCGGGCCGCAGAGCAGCCCGAAGTATGATCTTTCGCCTGGCACCTGCCGGCACAGTTGGCTCCGGTGACACTGATAATACGGGGAAGAAAACAGCATGATCGATGCAAAAATCGCCATCGAACGCCTCAAGCAGGGTAATCGCCGTTTCGTGGAGGGGCGGTCAGATCGCAAGTCGGTGTCACCCGAGGCGTTGGCGGATGCACAATCACCCTTTGCCATCGTGCTTGGCTGCTCTGATTCGCGTGTGCCGGCCGAGCTGGTTTTCGACCAGGGTCTCGGGGATCTGTTCGTTATTCGCGTCGCGGGCAACATTGTTGAGCCAACACAGATCGGTAGCGTCGAGTTTGCCGCGGAGCAATTTGGCACCCGCCTGGTGGTCGTACTGGGCCACACCCGATGTGGCGCCGTGGCCGCGACACTGGAGCAGTTGGCAAAAAGTGAACGTCTGCGTTCCCCCAACCTTCGATCCATCGTCAACTGGATCAAGCCGTCTGTCGAGCCCTTGATGGCAGAATCGGGGCTGGAACGAGAGGTTCTGGAAGGCCGCGCAGTCAGGGCCAATATCGATGCCTCGGTGAGGCGGCTGCGAAAAGGATCAGACATTCTGTCGCGCTTGACGCATGAGGACGGACTGGTGATCGTGGGTGCCGAATACGACCTGGAAACGGGGGTCGTCCATTTCTTCGATCACGCGCCGGGCAGTTCCACGGGTCCGGCACTGCACCCGGTGTGAAGCGCGCGTGTTTTCGTTCCGTCATGCACTCACCCTTTTGACCCTCGTATGGCTGTTGGCTGGCTGTGGTGGCGATGGCGACGGGCGCATCGTGCTCAAATTTCCGCATGTGGTTGCGCCGGGCACACCCAAAGGACAGGGCGCGGAACGCCTGCGGGCATTGATCGAGGAGCGCCTGGGTGACCGCGTGGTGATGGAAGTGTACCCGTCGGGTCAGCTGATGAACGAGGATGATGCCATCGAGATGCTGGCCTTTGGTGAAGTGCAGATGATCGCGCCGTCATTGTCAAAGTTCGACCGCCTGACCAGAAAGTTCCAGGTGTTTGACCTGCCATTCCTGTTTGCTGACCTGGAAGAGGTGGAAACGTTTCAGCAAAGCCCGGTCGGGCAGGAATTGTTGGGTGAGCTGTCGCACAAAGGCTTTCTCGGCGTGGCCTATTGGCACAACGGGATGAAGCAGTTTGGCGGCCCGAGGCCCATGAGGCGTCCGGAGGATGCCGCGGGGATGAAATTCCGGATCATGGAGTCTGATGTGCTGGAGGCGCAGATCCTGGCCATGGGCGCCAATCCCCAGAAAATGGCATTCAGCGAGGTCTACCAGGCGCTGCAGACCGGCGCCATCGACGCGCAGGAAAACACCTGGTCGAATAACTATTCACAAAAGTTTTTCGAAGTTCAGCCTTTTTATACCGAGAGCAACCACGGCTACCTGGGTTACCTGGTCGTGGTCAATCCGGGGTATTGGAAGCGATTGCCCGAGGATATCCGCGAAGCGCTGGAAGCGATCATTGCCGAGGTCACCGCCGAGGTTAACGCCAATTCCACCACACTCAACGCGCGGGACCGGGCCAGGATTCTGGAAGCGGGAAAGTCGCAGATCATACAGCCCTCGGTTGAGGACCTGGCCGCCTGGCGTGCGGCCATGAGGCCGGTCTGGGAAGCGTTTGCCGAGGAGATCGGCCCCGAGATCATGGCTGCGACACCGGCCGGGCGCAGCGACTGAAGCATGAACACGCGGCGAAAACGCGATTGGGTGAACCGCCTGGAAGAGGGTCTTATGGCGACCTTCCTGGCGTTCATGACCCTGCTGACCGCGATCCAGGTTTTACTGCGCTATGGCTTCAACACGGGCCTGATCTGGTCGCTGGAGGCCACGACCTACAGTTTTGCGTGGCTGGTCCTGCTGGGCATGGCCTACGGCGTACGCACGCGTAGCCATATTGCCGTGGACCTGGTGATGAGCCGGTTGCAGGGCCGCGCGCTGAAGGTGGCCACCCTGGCGGCCCTGGTGATTTGCGTCGCCTACGCACTATTGATGCTTTACGGGGGCAGCGTGCTGGTTTGGCGACTGATTGATCTCGGCAACGAGGCGAGGGATCTGCCTATAAAACGCTGGTTGCTGACCAGTATGATCCCCATCGGGTTTGGTTTGCTGGCGTTCCGGTTTATGCAGCTGGGCTGGATGTTCATCTCGGGCGACATCGATCGGCTGAGGTTCGGCCAGCAAGAGTCGCCGGCAGCGATGGATATCGAGATTCCAAACCGGGAAAAAAAGTTGTGAGCGGGTTGTTTCTCCTGGCGATGCTGTTTGTATGCCTGCTGCTCGGGGTGCCGATAGCGGTCTCTCTGGGCTTCGCCAGCATCGTGACCCTGATGGTTTTCGCCGATCAGTCCTTGTTGTCACTGGCATTGCGCTTTTTCCACACCATGCAGGTCTATCCCCTGCTGGCGATTCCTTTTTTCATCCTGGCTGGAACCTTGATGACCAGCGGTGGTGTCGCGCGCAGGATGATCGATTTCGCCGATGCCTGCGTTGGGCACATGCACGGAGGCCTGGCGATGGCCTCGGTGCTGGCCTGCATGCTGTTCGCCGCGGTGTCGGGCTCTTCTCCGGCCACCGTGGTCGCCATTGGCAGCATCGTCATCGCCGGCATGATCAACCTGGGTTACACCAAGAAATTCGCTGCGGGCGTGATTTGTAATGCCGGGACGCTCGGCATCCTGATTCCCCCCTCCATCGTGCTGGTGGTGTACGGGGCCGCCACCGAGACATCGATCGGCAAGTTGTTCATTGCGGGGATTCTTCCCGGGCTCCTGCTGACCTTTGTGATGATCGTTGCGATCTACCTGATTGCCCGAAAGCGAAAGATCCCGCGGCAGCCATGGCGGGGATGGGGCCGCATTTTTACGACCGGGCGGCGGGCCATCTGGGGCATGGCGCTGGTGGTCATCATCATGGGCGGTATCTACTCGGGCGCGTTCACCCCCACAGAGGCCGCCGCGGTATCAGCGGTGTATGCCTTGCTCGTGGCTTTGTACATCCATCGCGATATCGGCTGGAAAGAGGTGCCCGGCGCACTGGTTCAGAGCGCCAAGGTCACTGCGATGCTGATGTTTATCATCGCCAATGCGTATTTGTTTGCCTTCGTGTTGACCACCGAGCAGGTACCTCAAATGGCCTCGCGGGCGATCATCGACCTGGGGCTGCCCCCCTGGGGCTTCCTGCTGGTGGTCAATGTCCTGTTGCTGATCGCCGGTAATTTCATGGAGCCATCTTCGGTCATCCTGATTCTTGCGCCCATTGTTTTTCCGATCGCAATGAGCATGGGCATCGACCCCGTTCATCTCGGCATCATTATGGTGGTGAACCTGGAAATCGGCATGGTCACGCCGCCAGTCGGGCTGAACCTGTTCGTGACCTCAGGCGTGGCCAAAATGAGCATCGAGGAAGTGATCGTCGCGGCTCTGCCATGGCTGATGATCCTGCTGAGCGTGCTGATCATCGTGACTTACGTGCCCGCGGTTTCATTGCTGCTCACTGGCCTGATGTAGCGCCTTCGCCTGTTCCTGCCGCTGCTCTTCAAGCAGATAATGGGTGAGGAAGAGAAAAGTGACTTGCTCGAACAGGTCACGATTTTCCTTGCGTTGATAATTGTGCCCTTCATTCAGCGCGTTCATGTACCAGACGGTCCGACCGTGCGCCCTCAGCGCGCGCACCATTTGCTCGGATTCGGATTCCGGTACCACGGGGTCGTTTTTGCCCTGTGCGATGAACATGGGCGTCGAAATCCGTTCGACGTTGTTCAGGGGTGAAATACCCTGCAGAAAGGCCCGCATATCGGGGTCACGTTCATTCCCGTATTCAGCACGCCTCAAATCCCGACGGTAGCCCTGCGTGTTCTCAAGGTAGGTGACGAAGTTGCTGATGCCGGCACGGTCAACCGCGGCCCGAAGCCGTTCGCCAAAATGCACCGCCGAGGCCAGCGCCATGTAGCCGCCGTAACTGGCGCCATAGACAGCAACGCGATTCACATCGAGGTCAGGGTGCTCGCTGATCCAGTCCAGCAGGGCGCCGATGTCCCGGACCGCGTTTTCCCGCAGGCGTCCATCGTCCATGGCCAGGTAGGCCGAGCCGTAGCCCATCGAGCCGCGCACGTTGGGCGCCAGGACGGCCACGCCCAGTTGGTCCAGCCACATTTGCAGGGTGCTGTTGAAGACCGGCCGAAACTGTCCCTCGGGGCCGCCGTGAATCTGGATAATCACCGGAAAAGGCGGCTTGACCCCTTTGGGCCGATAGTAGAACACGGGCATCATCAGCGTTTTGTCCGCGGTAATCATCGGTGCCGGAAAGTGCGCCAGCTTCGGCTCTACGAACTGCTCTGGATCGAGGCCGTCTATCTGGCCATGTGTCCATCGCTTCAAGCGCCGGTACCCGAGCGTTCGCAGCCCAAGATCAAGGATGAATACATCGCTGGGCGTCTTGGGGGTAGAGATGGTCATGCCCAGGCGGCGACCATTCGCGCTGTATTTAAGCCCGCTGATAGATCCCATGGGGGTGTTTTCGACCCGCCGGTAGCGTTGTTTGCGGGGGTCGAACAGGTATAGCCGGCTGACCCCTTCCTCGTTGGTCACGAAAGCGCCTCGTTTGCCGTCTCTGCTGAGCTCGAACTCCGTGACATCCCAGATCAGCTTTTCAGGCACGTAGGCCACTTCCTCGCTGCCGTCCAGCGGCAGCCAGCCTATTTCCGCGGCGCCATCGCGGCGATTGGTGATGAAATGAACCCCCGTGTCCTCATGGTCAAAACCGGTGGCGATATTGGCCGAAGGCGCCTCGAGACCGCCCGCCAGCAGCCGATAGCTGCCGGCGGTCAGGTCGAGCAGGTAAATCCTGGAGTCGGTAATGCCGGCGTAATACTGGATCAATAGCAGTTGGCCGTCTCGGCTGAAAGAGACGGGCTTCCACAACGCGCCATCAGGCGCCTCCAGCACCATCCGCGCTGTGCCCGGGTCGTTGGCCTCCATGAGCCATATGTCGTTGTGTCGCCCGTTGCGGCGGGTTGACCTCCAGGCCAGGCGCTTTCCCGTCGCGTCCCAAACCATGCGATTGTTGAGCGACTGGCCGTCGGTCAGCAGTCTTGACTCGCCGACTGTCGGGTCCAGCAGATAGATCTGGTCAAAGCCATCGCCGCCATCACTCATGGTGAAAGCCACTTGCTCAGCGTCGGGCCGGCGCTCGACTTCCCCAATCGCTTCCCGTGAGGTGGTGAGCCTGCGCCGCTCGCCGCCGGGCGCTTCCACCCGGTAGAGCTGGTTGACGCCCTCGAACCGGGTTCTGATCAGCACGTCGTCCCCGGTCCCCATGAAATCCGCGAACAGGCTGGTGCGCGTATCCTGGAATCGCCCCAGCTCCTCGGCCAGCCTGGGCGGTATCGCTGGTGCCCCTTCCAGCACAACCTGCCCATCGTTGAGTAATTGCCGGGTGGGGTCGGCCGCGAGCGTGGAGCCCGGCGGCGGAATGACGAGTAGCCCCGCGAGCAACAGGGCGGCGGAACGGCATCTCATGGCCCTTCAGCCACGGATTAACGCCCTGGAAAAGCCATGATTGGCAGCCTGTATTCGATAGAGCGGGTCAGGGCTTGCCGCTATACTGTTGAACCGAATTGTTTGCAGGACATTCTCGCTCATGGCGTTGCATATCATAATACTCGCAGCCGGTGACGGAACCCGCATGAAGTCACGCCTGCCCAAGGTATTACACACCGTGGGCGGGCAGCCCATGCTCCGACGTGTGTTAAACACGGCCTGCGCGCTGCAGCCGGAAGGCATGCACGTCGTGTTCAATCCAGCGGCGCCCGAAGTGCGCGATGCCTGTGCCGATTTCGATGTGGTGTGGGTGCCTCAGGAGCAACGCCTTGGCACCGGGCACGCAGTTCAGCAAGCGATGCCGGGTATCCCGCCCGATGCCCGGGTGCTGGTCCTGTATGGCGATATACCGTTGATTCGCGCTGCAACCCTGAGACCTTTGTTGGCGGGTGATGAGCCCTTGCGCGCGCTGACCATGACGCTCGGGGATCCCACCGGTTATGGACGCATCGTCAGGGGCGCTGAGGGCAGCATTCAGAGCATCGTCGAAGAACGTGATGCCACGCCCGACCAGCGGTTGATCCAGGAAGTCAACACAGGCGTACTGGTGGCCCAGGCAGGCCCTTTAATGGGTTGGCTGGGGCGTCTGGAGCAGGGCAACAGCCAGGGCGAGTATTACCTGACCGATATTTTCGAAATGGCGGCCGCCGACCGGGTGGGCGTGGGCAGCGTGACCGCCGAGCGAGCCTGGGAGCTGGCGGGGGCCAACGATCAGGTGCAGCTGGCGGCGCTCGAGCGGAGATTCCAGATCTCGGAGGCCGAGCGGTTGATGCGCGCCGGCGTCCGGATCGTGGACCCGAACCGGGTGGATATCCGAGGTGATGTCGATGGGGCGAGCGATGCCTGGGTCGACGTCAATGTCGTATTGGAAGGTCGCGTCCGCCTGGGCGAGGGCGTGTCTGTCGGACCAGGTTGCGTTCTCACAGACTGTGAGCTCGCGCCGGGCACGCAGGTGCATGCCAACAGCGTGCTGGAAGGCGTGACAACGACGGGCGCTTGCCAGATTGGCCCATTCGCCCGATTGCGGCCGGGTACGCAGCTGGGTGAAGGTGCCAAGGTCGGTAATTTCGTCGAGACCAAGAACGCGCGCCTGGGAGACGGGACCAAGGCCAGTCATCTGAGTTACCTGGGTGACGCGACCATCGGGGATGGGGTGAACATCGGGGCCGGTACGATCACCTGTAATTACGATGGCGTGAATAAACACCAGACGATTATCGAAGACGATGTTTTCATCGGCTCGGATACGCAATTGGTCGCGCCCGTCACCGTCGGGCAGGGCGCGGATATCGGCGCCGGCTCGACCATTACGCGGGATGTTCCCGCGGGTCAGCTGACCCTGAGCCGCAGCAAGCAGGTCACGATCCCCCAATGGAAACGGCCGACAAAAAAGGACTGATGGGTTATGTGTGGAATCGTAGCCGCCAGCGCTGAGCGAGACATTGTTGAGATCCTGATGTCGGGTCTGCATTCGCTGGAGTATCGGGGCTATGACTCGGCGGGCATCGCGCTGCAGGCCCGTGGCGGGCTGGAGCGGCGACGGACGGAGGGCAAAGTTTCACGGCTGGACCAGCTGCTGGAGGCCCAGCCGGTGGCCGGGCACTGCGGCATCGCGCACACGCGCTGGGCCACGCACGGCGTTCCCAGTGAGCGCAACGCGCATCCCATGTCCTCGGGCGACCGCGTGGCGCTGGTGCACAATGGCATCATCGAAAATCATGAGGAATTGCGCCGGGAGCTGGAGCAATCGGGCGCCGTGTTCACCTCTGAAACCGACACCGAGGTCATGGCGCATCTGATTGCCGGCATCATGGAGCAGGGCCATGACCTGCTGCAGTCGGTGCAAATCGCCGTAGACAGGCTGGAGGGTGCTTACGCCATTGCAGTGGTCAGTGCCGCCGAGCCGGGCGTGGTGGTCGGCGCCCGCCAGGGCAGCCCACTGGTGCTGGGTCTGGGTGAGGGTGAGCATTTCCTGGCCTCAGATATTTTCCCTTTACTGCCCATCACGCAGCGTTTCATATATCTGGAAGAGGGCGATGTCGTCGCCCTCAATACCAGCGGATTTGTCATTCATGACGCGGCACGGTCGCGGGTGGACCGGCCGGAGGTGGAGGCGGAGATCAATGCCGATGCCGTGCAGCGCGGTGATTTCCCGCACTACATGCTGAAAGAGATTTTCGAACAGCCCACGGCGGTCGCCGAAACCCTGGAAGGCCGCATCAGCGCCCGTCGGATATTGCCGAACATTTTCGGCGTCGGCGCCGAGGAGCTTCTGTCCCAAGTGCGCCATGTGCATATTGTTGCCTGTGGCACCAGTTTTCACGCGGGCCTCGTGGCGAGATACCTGCTCGAACAGCTGGCCGGCATACCCTGCACCACGGAGGTGGCCAGCGAGTACCGATACCGCGACCCAGTGGTGCCCGAAGGCACCCTGTTCGTCACCATATCCCAGTCGGGTGAGACAGCAGATACGCTGGCCGCGCTTCGACATGCCAGGCAGTCGGGCTACCTCACGACGCTGGCCATCTGTAACGTGCCAGCCAGTTCCGTGGTGAGGGAGGCGGATCTCGTTCTCATGACGCGCGCGGGCCCGGAAATTGGCGTTGCATCGACCAAAGCCTTTACCACCCAGCTGGTGTCGCTTCAGCTGCTGGTGCTCGAGCTGGCGCGGTTGAATGGGATGGATGCAGATCGGTATGCCGGATTTGTCGCTGATTTGAATCACTTGCCTGACCTGCTGAACCAGGCGCTGAGTCTGGACTCCACGTTCAAGCAGCTGTCCGAGGCGTTTGTCGACAAGCACCATGCTCTGTTCCTTGGCCGTGGCAGTCATTACCCCATCGCCATGGAAGGCGCGCTGAAGCTGAAAGAGATTTCCTATATACACGCAGAGGCTTACCCTGCCGGCGAGCTCAAACACGGGCCTTTGGCGCTGGTGGATGCCGAAATGCCGGTTATCGCGGTGGCGCCCAACAACCCGCTGCTTGAGAAGCTGATCTCCAATATAGAGGAGGTTCATGCGCGGGGCGGCCAGTTGCTGGTGATCGCCGATACGGAAACGGAGTCCCGGTTCGGCCCGCGGCATGGCCGGCTGGTTAAGCTGGATACGGGTGGCGAGTTGCTGGCGCCCGTGGTGCTGACCTTGCCCTTGCAGCTGCTTGCCTACCATGCGGCCGTCCAACGTGGCACGGATGTCGACCAACCGCGCAACCTGGCCAAGTCGGTAACGGTAGAATAATCAACAACAGTGATCTTTGGGAGAGTGTTGGTGGAATATATAGGGTTTGTATTCGGGATTCTGGGACTGGTGGCATATATCAGGGTAGAAAAACTGGTAAGGACTCTGAAAGAAAGAGGGGTTCTGGACCAGGGCTACAGAGAGGAATGAATCACTGTTCGGAAATAGCCAGTGACGGTGGAGTGACGCCGGCTCGGCAGTGGATCGTTACCGCGCAGGCTGCAGTATGAACATCATGCCCGGTTTCAGGCCGCCTGGACAAAGCCGGTAGAAACCGTTGATGACCCCAAACAGTGGCCGGGGTGGACGGCCCTCCACGTGACCGCTGTAACGATAGTCGAAGTAGTTCGCGTAAGAACAATCCCGCACCACGAAGTCCGCCTGGGCGGCAAATCGCAGCATTTCAGAGCGCGTGTATTCCCGAAAATGTCCGGGGTTTGAATGGTCGGTCGGAAGTTCCTGGTAAGGGTTCTTTCCCATGAGTAACTGCAGACGCTTGTGCAGCACGGCCGCATTCGGGGTTTGCAGGTAAAGCCAGCCGGCATCATCCATGAGGGAGCGCATGAATTGCAGCACGGAAGCCGGTGGTGCGAGCAGGTGCTCCACCACTTCCGCGAAGAGAATGTGTTGGTACACAGGCAGATCGGGTCTCCACTTCTTTTTGCGGGTGCTGTGGTTCAGATCGAAGTACCAGTGCCTGCCGTGACGGGTCTCATCTTCCTCGCCGAAACCCAGCGTATCCACATGGGCGCCCAGATGTTCGGCCGCCATGGCGCTGAACGGGCTGCGCCCAATCTCCAGCACCCGTTGCCCGGGTTCGTAGCGCTGCTCCAGGCTCGCCAGCAAGGAGGCGTAACGACGGGCATGGTAGTGCAGGTAACCGTTTTTCGGTTCGAGGCTCAGCTTTTGGCGAATGATTTTCTGCATAAGGCGGCTGCTTATTGCCGGTGGCTGCCGACTCCGGGCCGGTACCCATCATGGCGGTGAACCCCTGCCTGTTCAAGCTCGGTGAGCATGGCGCGGACCATGGCCTGTTCTATAATGCAGGGGCTGGCGCATCGTGCCGTGTTTGAGTAAGCTGACGGCCCGGTCGGGCCGATCGCGGTGGACGGCAAAGAGAGATAGTGAATCATGCGCAGAAAGTACAAAGCGGAAGACGAAGCCGAAATCAACATCACGCCGATGTTGGACATCGTTTTCATCATGCTGATCTTCTTTATCGTGACCACCTCCTTCATCAAGGAGAAGGGCCTCGAGGTTTCTCGACCCTCCAATACGCCGCCCAAGCAGGTGGAGCAGAAGAAGGGCCCGATCGTGGTCAAGATCGATTCCAGCGGCAATATCACCCTGAAAGGGCGATTGCTGGAACGCAAGGCCGTCCAGGCCAACCTGGAACGGGAAAAGGCTGAAAAGCCGGAATCCCCGCTCATCGTGGCGGCTCACCCCGATGCCGAAACAGACGCGTTGGTGACCATTCTCGACGCAGCCGAGGCGGTGGGTGTGGCCAGCGTAAGCGTGGCGACCACGTCGCGCTAGATCGAAACCAGGCTACATGCAAAGGCCGCCGCGAGGCGGCCTTTTATTTTGGGCGGCGACAAGTCGGGGCGGTTTGGTTAGGATGTTGGCGATGAATCCCGATGGCGAAGGGAGGCTCCAAAGTTGCTGCTGAATCATGGCGTGTTCCTCGACCTGGGGTCTGTCGATAACCATGACCTTGAACTCGAATCGCTATCCGCCTCTCTTGACGACTGGGTATGGTATGAACAGACCTCCTTTGAGGAAGTGGCCGCGCGCGTTGCACCTGCCGAACTGGTGATCTCCAACAAGGTTTTACTGGATCGCGATACCCTGCATCAGGCGGAGCTTCTGAAATTGATCGTCGTCGCGGCAACGGGCATCAACAACGTCGATCTCGAGGCTGCCCGTCAGCACGGCATCGCCGTTTGCAATTGCCGCGACTATGCCACCGAAGCGGTCACTCAGCACGTCTTGTCTTCCATGCTCAACCTGGTCACGGGGCAGGTTTTTTACCGGGATCGTGTGAGGAATGGAGACTGGTCGTCTGCAGAACATTTCAGCCTGTTTGACCGGCCCATCAGGCAGCTCGCGGACCTGAACCTGGGCATTGTAGGGTACGGGGTTTTGGGCCGCAGCGTGGCGGACTATGCCCAGCGCCTGGGTATGAATGTATTGATCGCCGAACACAAGGGGCGCGAGCCGCGGGCAGATCGTCATCCATTCGAGGAGGTGGTGAAACACTCAGATGTCATCAGCATTCATTGCCCATTGAATGAGGAGACAAAAGGCTTGTTTGACCGCGAAGTCATGTCTCGAATGAAATCGACAGCTGCCCTCGTAAACACGGCACGGGGCGGCATCGTGCAGGAGGCCGATCTGGCGGACTGCCTGCGTGACGGCCTGATTTCAGGCGCTGCGATCGATGTGCTCAGCGTCGAGCCGCCGCCACCGGATCACCCACTGCTGGCTGACGATATACCCAACCTGATCCTGACACCCCACAACGCCTGGGCCAGTCGCAAAGCCCGCCAGGCGTTGATCGATCAAATCGTGCGCCTGATTCACGGCTTCGAACGTGATCAGCTGATCAATCGCGTGGTTTGAGATTTAAAGCCCGTGATGGAAGTGCCGCCAGCCGCAGCTTAGATGAGATCGCCTTCCTGATCGCCGGGAGGTAATTGCAGGTGGAAGCCCTGCTCGCGCAGGTTGGCCATGACCTCGAGAACGTCTTCACTGGCCAGCTTTCGTTCTGGCGAGAGCTCGAGGTCGATAACGAACTCGGGTGTGCCAAACGCGCCGATCAGGCTTTCTGGAAGGTCCTGCAAGCTACAGCCTTCTGCCAGATAGAGATAGGTGTAATCTTTTCGGGAAGAGCGGAAAACAGAACAGTTCATCGGATGTCGCATGGTTCACGGGCCTTTGATCATTATCGCCGCTGGGTGTGTTGACGGCCAAGCCAGTTGGGGCCCTGGCATGTTTGAGCGCACCAAGCCCTAAATTCCGCTATAGTGCGTTTCGCGAGTCTATGAAGTAAAAGGCAGCAGGGCTGCATGCCGCATATGCGCCCCTGGCATAACTGTCAAAACTTGAATAGCCGGCAGCGAGGCTGGCTGGGGAGAAGGCTGTGGATGCCCGATTCAATGGATTGATCGAACTCTGTCCGTCGGCGGATAAGAGCTCATGCCGCCCTCGCCCGAACGTTGGCCTCAGTGCCTGTAATGTGCATGCCGCAGACAGCGCATCCGAACCGGACCAAAGGGTCGCCATAATGAGCCCGATGATCCTCTTCCCGGCGTAATTCGTACCATGGCTGATTATCGCTATAAAGCATTCATCAGCTATAACCACGCCGATGAGGCGTGGGCCAAGTGGTTTCACAGCCGATTGGAGCGCTATCGCATTCCGGGCAAACTGGTGGGAAAGACCACCTCCCACGGGACTATTCCCAAGCGTTTGCAACCCATCTTTAGGGATCGAGATGAACTCTCCGCGGCTTCGAGCCTGTCCGACAAGGTCAAGCAAGCATTAAGGGATTCCGCCGCCTTGGTGGTCATATGCTCGCCAGCCGCCGCGGCGTCGCATTGGGTGAGTGAGGAAATCCATGAATTTCGACGATCTGGACGAGTGGACCGGATTTTCGCAGTTATTGTTGATGGTGACCCTGCCGGGATCGGGGGGGACGGCTGTTTTCCCTCCGCGCTACTGAGATCTGAGGATGGAACCGCGCTCGAGCCGCTGGCGGCGGACGCGCGCAAGTGGGCGGATGGTCGATGGCTGTCCTTGCTGAAGTTACTATCCGGAATCCTGGATATTCCTCTCGACAGCCTGCGTCGCCGTGACATGCAACGGCGTCAGCGAAACTGGGTATTGATGACGATGGGCATCGTGGCACTTGCCGTTATCATCGTGCTTGCCATTACCTTCCGAATGTCGGCCCAGAAAAGCCAAGCAGAAGCAGAAGCCCGAAGGGCGTCTGCCGAAAAATTGGTCGGTTTCAAATTCAGCGAGGTCGATCGCCTGATCGATAGGCTGCAGCCTGGCGAGGAATTGGCTCGCCTTGACGGCTGGAGTGAGCAGGAGCTTGAGCAACTCCGGAGGTCCCAGGTTAATGGCCTTGGTCCGCGAGCGGCCGCACTCGCGCTAAGACAGCGAGGCATTGAATTCTGGCGTCAGGGGCAGGCCAGGGAGGCCAATGAGTTGTTCAATAAGTCCTGGGCCCTGGTCGCGGACGAGTATCGAAAGCGCCGAGAACCGGAACTGCTATTCGAGTTGGGGCAGGCGGAGTTCTGGCTGGGCCAAATATCCACAGATGCGGGCGATTTCAAGGCAGCAGAGCGTTCTTTCCTCGTTTATGCCGACATCGCTCGTCAGCTGTTGCGAGCGGAGCCTGAAAACGCGGATTGGGTGTTGGAGTTGACCTATGCGCTCTCCAATCTGGGCGCTCTGGAAAGACGAAGTCTGCAAGGCGATCCGATACGATCACGCATGTATCTGCAGGCGGCGCTGCAATTCAATCAGATCGCTTTGGTGCTGGACCCCAACAACAGCGTTTACGAGCGCGAATTGGAGCAGTCCCATGCCTTTCTGGCCGATGCCCACCTACAGGTCTGCGACCTGCGCGGCGCGCTAGAATCTCGCCTTGAGGGCACGCGGCTTGCCCGTCGAGTCGTTGAGTCCGATCCGGAAAATTTGCGGGCCATGCGACTCCTTGGCTACAGCCTCGGTGGCTTGGCCAGGGTTCAATTGAACGTCGGTCTTATAGGACAGGCAGAGGCCAACTTGCGCGAGTCCATCGGCCTGTTTGAAACGCTGGTCACGGCGGCGTCGAACGATCTGAAGCTCAAATTATTGCTTTTGGAGCGCCGCTCCAGACTTTTGGCCGTGATGTCTTTGCAACAACGGCCGTCGCAAGGGCTGACGCAGGCGGCGCAATTGGAACAGGATTGGCAGGTGATGATTTCCCAAGCGCACGCGACGCCGGAGCGGGTTGAATATGTGGAATTCTTGCTGGCACATGAGAAAATTCTGCGCTCAGCCGATCACCCTGAATTGGCAGATCAGGTGCTTGAAAAGGCGCTGCAGCACTTCGGTCTAGAGGGCGGTGCAGTGCCACAGACCGAGCGGCAGAGAATGCTCTTGATTGACGTGGTCTTCAGGTATTACCAGCGGTGGGGAACCACCCCGCCGAATGTTGCGGTAGCAGAACTCTTGCAGTTTTCCATGAGCGAATTGCAAAACCCATCGTGCACTCAGGCGCGGATTGCATCCCAAAGCGCGCTGCTGCTGGAGCAAACAGAAGTTGCAAGAGCCCATGCCCTCAGTTTGTTGCGAAAAGGATATTTTGAGCCCGAGTTCATCAGTTTTTGCCGGGAGTATGAGCTATGCGCCGGCGATTAAGCCGCAGGGGGGAAAGGTACCTGCGAATATTTAGCCAACCAATGGAGTAAACAACCATGTTCGACAAGAAAAAAATGATTCGCCTCATTCTACTGCCGCTCTTGTTTTTGCCAGCGCTCGTTTTGGCCCAAGGCATGCCCTCAAACCTCGTGCTGCTGAAAGTCAATGACGGCGAATCAGCGCTGGAATACAACGCATCGGGGTCCAATCATGGGCGCTGCGTCAGCGGTCCGGGCAACGGTTGCGTCCGTGTCACCGGGCGGGGCGACATCACTTTTCGACTGGTCGGTGATCGGCGCTGCAGTTCGGGTGCCGCATGGGAATTGACAGCGGTCCAACTGGGCGGTGAGAATGCTGGCGCCAAGGGAACTTGGGGTAACTTGAGCCCAACCGCCGCTGGGGATTTCGGTGCAGACGCGAGCAGCGGATACGTCTCGACGGGTCGGGGCAACTCAATTTCAGTTCGTGACGATAACAGCGAGGCATACAGCTTGTGGTATCGCGTTTCAGCGGAATGTGACGGGCACACGATCTGGTTCGATCCGCGCCTGGAAAATGACGGAACAGGCGGGCGCTGACTCGCTCAGCCTGTCTAAAAAACGGGCTGAGACCACCGGATGAAACTGACGATAGGCGTCACAGGTCACCGTGACCTGTTGGAATCAGAAAAGCCCAACCTGCGGGAGCAGGTTCGGGCTTTTTTTCTGCGCATGCGAGCGCAGTTTCCGGGCCTTGAACTGCAGCTGATCTCACCGTTGGCGGAAGGTGCGGATCAGTTGGTAGCCGAGGTGGCCACCGACCTCGATATTCCATTGATCGTGCCGCTGCCAATGGAGATATTTCAATATGAGAAAGACTTCGCCACTAAAGACGGCCTGGAAAACTTCCGCAAGTTAAAGAACCGGGGCCATGTCGTTTCGCTGCCGCTGGTCAAAGGCAGCACGCCTGAGTGTATTCATTCGCCCGGTGCCGCTCGTGATTGGCAGTACGCCCAGCTTGGCGTGTTTGTCTCCAATCATTGCCAGATTCTGTTGGCATTGTGGAATGGCAAGCCGGATGGTCAGGTGGGTGGTACGGCCGGTGTCGTCAACTATCACCTGACAGCGGTCATGCCTGGATTCGAGCTGGAAGAGGAGTCCCCGAATCTGCTGGCCGATAATGAGAATGACCTGCTCTACCAGATCGTGGTTTCTCGTGAGCGCGAGTCCGGGGCGCCATTGGAGGGCCTCGAGCCGCTGCAGGAGTACTGGCTGAGTGCGCATTTCGAGCGAACGGTGGCCGATGAAATGCCGTTCGATTACAGGATCACGCTGCAACGGTTGCATGAGTACCAGGCAGATGTTCACAAGTACGAAGACCGAATCCTGGCAGAGGCCGATTCACTGCTGGATGCTGACTCAGACTTTCCTTTGCCCGGCGGGGCCCGACGGGTCAACAGGCTGTTTGGTCAGGCCGATTGGCTGGCCATCCATTTCCAGAAACGGGTGCATCAAGGAATGATGGTGGTCCATCTGTTGGCCGTCATGATGGGCTTGGTGTTCCTGATCTACGCGGAGTACGAAGGGCCACAGTTTCTGATTTACCTGTTTCTCGCGTTGTTCGGGGCAGGCTTTATCTTTCATGCCATTGGTGAGCGACGCGAATGGCACCGCAAGTATCTGGATTACCGCGCCCTGGCTGAAGGTTTACGGGTGCAATTGTTCTGGAACCTCGCTGGCGTGGTCGAAACCCAGTCAGCCGTTTTCGCCTATGACAATTTCCTGCAGAAGCAGGACGTCGATCTGGGGTGGATTCGTCACGTCATGCGCTCCGCCAGCCTGTGGCGAGACCGAACCGAAGAGCCGGGTGATGACTGGGTGCCCTGGGTGATTGATAAATGGGTGGGTTCATCAGGAGAAGGGGGCCAGCTGGCCTATTACCATCGAAAGAGTCTGCAGAAGGCAAAGGGCTATCAACGCACCACCCGTTTGGGCGCCATCTCGTTGTGGTCAGGCATACTGATTGCCGCCATCCTCGCGGTTGCGGGCGGGCAACTGTCGCCGCAATCTTTTCAGGTCATGTTGGTGCTTACCGGTGTGCTGCCGCTGATTGCCGGTGTACGCGATACCTACTCCCACAAGCGTGCCGAGCGCGAACTGATCAAGCAGTACCAGTTCATGACCAAGGTCTTTGGAAATGCGGGTCGCTTGTTGGAGCACGCTTCAGATATCCACTTTCAGAGACGTGTGCTTAAAGCGGTGGGTGCCGCGGCACTGGAGGAGCATGCGGAGTGGATCCTGATGCACCGTGAACGCCCCCTGGAGCACGGCGGACTCTGAATCTACCGCTTCCAGGTCATTCCGGGGCGCCAGCCCCATCGCCAGAGCAGGCCGGCACCAAACAGCAAGCCCCCCAGGTGGGCAAAGTGCGCGATCTGGGGCATGGCGTTGGTGATGCCGAATATCAATTCAATGCCGCCGTAGATGAGCACGAACCACTTGGCCTTGATCGGCACCGGGAAAAACAGCAGCAGCACGCGATTTTCCGGCCAGGTCACGCCATAGGCCAGCAGGAGACCGAAAACGGCGCCGGAAGCCCCGATCGTGGGATAGAACTGTCCGCTCAGCTGCTGGACAATCAGCTGCGTTATGGCCGCGCCCACGATGCAGACAAAATAGTAAAGCGCGAACCGCTGGCTGCCCCACACCCGCTCCAGTTGCAGGCCGAACATCCACAAGGCGAACATGTTGAAGAACAGGTGGTTGAAACCGCCGTGGAGAAAACCATAGCTGACCAGTTGCCAGGGTGCGAAGTACCCGCTTTGCAGGGGCCAGAGCGCCATGTTGGCCGGCATGAACTGCGTGAAAAACACGACCGCGCAAAAAATGATCAAAGCGATTGAAACGGGCGGCTGTGTGACACGAAATGCTGCGGGCTGGTTCAAACTGACTCTCCGGATGATGTGCGCTTAATAACACCCATGATTTGAAATATCGGGACCGCAGGCAATCATTCAAGCTTACAATACGCGCATGTACAAGGAGACGAGCACATCAACCCCGGCCGACGGCGAGGAAATCCATCGCGTTGCCGTGTATGCAGCCTCCAGCAGGCAGTTGGCGGAAGAATATACCGAAGCCGCCGCCCAGTTGGGCAGGGTTCTGGCGCGTGCGGGCATGTCGATCGTCTATGGTGGTGGCGGCACAGGGCTGATGGGCGCCATGGCCGATGCCGCTTTGGAGCATGGGGCCCAGGTCCATGGTGTCGTTCCGGAATTCCTTCTTCAGCTGGAATGCGCGCACCAGGGTTTGACGCGCATGGACATTGTCGATGATATGCGCGAACGAAAGCACCGGATGCTGTCCCGGGCCGATGCGTTGGTGACGCTGCCGGGTGGCTGCGGCACCTATGAGGAGTTGTTTGAAGCGCTCACGCTCAAGCGCCTGGGGCAGTGGACGGGGCCGATCGTGCTGGTCAATACCCGGGGGTTTTATGATCGGCTGATCGACTTCCTCGAGCACAGCGTGACCGAGCGCTTCATGGCGGACGAGCACACCAGGATGTGGAGCGTGGTCAGCGAACCTGTGGCCGTCCCTGATGCCCTGAATGACGCTTACGCCTGGAGCAGCAACGCCATCGAATTTGCGAATCTCTGAAAACGGGCCGCCAAAAAACACATGGTTGAGACACCCAAAGAATACGATACTTTACCGGCTGGCCGTGGCATGGGCTGGCTCACGCACAGCCTGCAATTACTGGGCCGGGACATTTCTCGCCTGCTGCTGCTGGGGCTGTTGCTGCAGCTGCTGGCCGGGATGACACAGATTGGCGCCCTGGCCATTTTGTTCGTGTTGCTGGTTCCCGCCCTGAGTGCGGGAATGTTGCAAGCGCTGCACAGCGCTGATGCCGGTTTGCGGCCCTCTCCGGCCATGCTGTTTGTCGCTTTTTCACGGCCGGACCGCTTGCTGCGCCTGGTTTTTTTGGGTGGCCTGATGCTGGCCACCGCCATGGCCGCGGTTATGGCGGTGGTTTCCGGCGCGTTAACCGGCCTGGATGCGGAAACGATGGCCAAGTTGGAGCAGGGCGACGTTGAAGCATTGCTGATGATGAACCCGGAGCTGCTGGAGCGGCTGATGATCGCTCTGCTGATGGGGCTTGTTGTGAGCGGCACCCTCAGCTTTTTCGCGGTGCCGCTGATCTGGTTCAGGAACATGCCGTTGCGTCGGGCCATTTGGCTGGGGCTGACGGGGATGATGCGAAACTGGAAACCGCTGCTGGTGCTGGGGCTTTTCCTGGGGGTGCTCGCCGTGCCCGCGGCCGTACTGTCCGCACTGGTGCTGGGGTTGAATGCGACAGGGCAGGGCGGCTCCCCGCTGCTGACCATTGTCATGCTGTTTGTCGCGGTCGCTTATCAACTGTTGCTTTTTGCCAGCCAGTACGTGGCCTTTCGGGATATATTCAGGCTGGGTCATCCACGGCCCGGGTCTTCTGAGGGCTCCGATCAGCTGGTGGCTTGATCCGTTTCGTTTTCAGCAGGCTTTTCAGCGATCAAAATCCTGGAAAAAATGATGCCCAGTTCGTAGAGCACCCACATGGGTAGCGCAAGGAGCGTCTGAGAGATCACATCAGGAGGCGTCAGCAGCATCCCAAGGGCGAAGGCGCCCACAATCACGTAAGGGCGCGCCTGCGCCAGTTTCTCGGCAGTCACCAGGCCGGTTGCCACCAGGATGATGGTGGCGATCGGCACTTCAAACGTGATTCCAAAGGCCAGGAACAGCGTGATGACGAAGTCGAGGTAGCGGCTGATGTCGGTCATGACGGATACGCCTTCCGGCGCGACCCGTGTCATGAACCCGAACACCAGCGGAAAAACCACGAAGTACGCAAACGCGCAGCCCAGGTAGAAAAGCAGCACGGATGAAAACAGCAGGGGACGGGCAAGCCGTTTCTCGTGGCGGAACAGTGCCGGCGCCACGAAAGCCCACAACTGGTACAGCACCACGGGTATGGCAATGATCACCGACAGCAGCAGAGCCAGCTTGAAGGGGGCAAGGAAGGGCGATGCCACATCGATGGCGATCATGCTGCTGCCGTCAGGCAGACTGGCCAGCATGGGGCTGGCCAGCAGGTTATAGAGCTTACGCGAAAAAGGCAGCAGGCATATCAGCACGACCAATATGGCGAGACACGCCTTGATCAGCCGGCTTCGGAGTTCGACCAGGTGTTCGAGGAAGCTTTGCTCGCGGTCGCCTTCTGGAATGTCGCTCATTGGCGCTTCCCGACCTGATCAGTCGCGGTCTGATCGGCTTCCTTGTTTCCATCTTCGCCATCGCTCGCCGCCCGATCGACGGGGGACTGACGCGCGTCCAGGCTCTTTCCGATCTCCTCTAGGTCCTTGCCGACAGATTTGACAGACTCGGTCATTTCAGAAGCTGCCAGTTCGGACTGAATGGTGCGTTGCAGCGAAAACCAGCTGGTACGTGCCTTGCGTACCAATGCCCCAAGCGTTCTTGCCGCTGCGGGAAGCCGTTCCGGACCCAGCACCAGCAGCCCCACCAGGGCAAGCAGAAACAGCTCTGCAAATCCGATGTCAAACATGCCGGGGTTTACGGCGCCTTGCTGTCCGTGCTCTCTGAGGCCGCCTCGGAAGCTTCCTCGTGCGACTGGGCTTGGGCCGACTGGGTATCTGCCTCTATCTGCTCGGGTTCCTGTTGCTCTGGCTCGTTGTCCATGCCTTTTCGAAAGCCCTTAACCGCGCTGCCCAGGTCGCTGCCAATATTGCGCAGTCGCTTGGTCCCGAACACCAGGACCACGATTAACAAGAGGATGAGGAGTTGCCATCCGCTGATTCCGCCCACCATGAGCTGTCTCCGCTTGAAGTGATCTACAAGTGTATCGCAATCGGCAGGGCGAGTTGCCCGCCGGGATCGGAGGAGATGGTTGGCCGATCAGGCCTTGAAACGGTTGACCGCCAGCAGCCCCGTGCCAAGCATCAGAACAAGCGTCAGCAGGCGACCGAGCGCGTCAAGCGTGGGAACAGCGATGGCTTCTTCAGCGCGGGGTGCCGCCGTGACACAGCCGCCGGGTGAGGCCACTGCCAGGCTCTCGAAGCCCCCCGAGGACATGTCAATGACGCTGATGGCCTCGCCGCTGTTTTTATCGATCTGCAGCAGCTGGCTGGGCTCATCGCCCCGGTCGACCAGTGCCCAAAGCGTGCCGTCACTGCTGAATGACAGGCCGGCCTCGAAATAGTCGGATACTTGCGCGCCCACGCTGCCCACCTTGGTTGCCTGCCCGGTTTCAAGATCAATGCTGAACAGGCTGCGGGAGTCGGCCTGGTACTCACCATCACCGTCAAGCCCATTGCCCAGGCCGTACAGCTGCGCTGGCTTGCCCCACGAGGCCAGGGCCGAGATGTTGTGCCCCAGCGCGCCCACCGCGCCCACGGGGCTGGCTGATCCGTCCAGGTCCAGGCGATACAGGGTTTGCTTGCTGACAGAGCTGATATACAGGGAGTCCTCGCAGGTAAACGTCATACCAAAATCGTTGCCGTAGGCGTCGCTCAGACCGCTGATCGGCACGTCGCCTTGCGATTGCACGATACCTGACAGGGTATTGACCTGGAACAGGCGGAATGAATCCTCGTCAACAGCCCAGAGCACGCCGGCGCTGTCGAAAGCCAGCCCTTCAATATCTTTGCGAACGCCGGTGGTTGAACTGAGCACCTGGAGATCACTCACCGGTGTTGCAACGCCCGTGGCGAGCTCAATTCGATGCAGCGCGTCGCCGTCCGGCGCGTCGGAATTAACGGAATATCCGACAGGCGCGGCGGCCGCGGCGGCCGGCATGGCCAGCAGCAATACCGTCATCAAGGTGTTCAGCGCAGATTTCATCGGACGACCCGCAAAGTCGCATGTGGAGCGACGGGATCAACATCCTACCAAAATTTGAGAGAAATACAACGTATTATCATATAGTTAGCTAATGCTTTGGCGGGTGTTGCTTGTGTGCAACATGCGTTTGTCCGGGTTTGATGGAAACTGGCCGGCCTCAGTGGTCGCAAAGCATTGATCCCTTGATGAATTTGGCCGGCGGCGGCCAAATGTGCGAGTCGTGATGCCCTGAAAAGCACAGCTTGATGATCGGCTGTGGTTTTTTGGCAACAGAGCACGTGTTCGAGATTTCGGGCCAGTCAACATCGGACGCGGCCGTTTGCGGCCGGTTTACGACTCATTTGCAACTCATTTGCGACTCGTCTGCGAACCGTCAGAGCCGGCTCATACAGGCGGGTCTTCAGCGCCGGAGGCGAACAAGCGGCGTTTTAGTGGGACGCGCCGGGTGTCATCGCCATGGCGCTTTCAGGCTGGGCCTGTATAGCTGCAGCCGGCATTGCATGTTTCCTGCACCACGATCTTTGATAGGCCATCGAGTCTGCCGTCCAGTTTTGACCAGATCCACTTCGCGAGATTTTCGGAGGTGGGGTTTTCCAGCCCCTCGATATCATTCAGGCAGTGGTGGTCGAGTTGGTCGAACAAGGGCTGGAACGCGGCTTTCAGATCGGCGAAGTCCATGACCCAGCCGCTTTCGGGGCCAGGTTCGCCCGAAACATAAACCTCGATACGAAATGAATGCCCATGCATTCGGGCGCACTTGTGACCCGGTGGCACATGGGGCAGAAAGTGCGCGGCCTCAACCTGAAAAACGCGGAAGATATCCATGATGGAATTGTGCATGTCCGCTAACGGGCAGGCAAGGAGACCGCCCGGTACATGGCCGGGCGCCCGGGCGCCAAGACGGGTGGCGCGGAATTACTGGCAGTCGCAGAAAGGCTTGTCCGTGGACTTGCCGCAGCGGCAGAGGCTGGTCTGCATGGTCAGGAACTCCTGGCCTTTGCGATTGTGAATCCGCACGAAGCCGCGCAATTTCAGCGGTCCGTTTTCGACGCAGGTGATGGTCAGGGTCTGCGGCCGATTGATCTGCACACAATCGGAGGCCTTCTGAAAAGACCCGGGGTCGAAAAATTCAACATCGAGATGCCGCCCATCGCAGATTGGTTTCATGTTCGAAGATCCGCAACGGCAGAGGGTCAGGTGGTTGGCATGGGTGCTCGTACCATCCTCCTCTACCAGGGTCAGATTACCCGTAACGCGCAGAGGGCCGCCGGGGCCGACCTGCACCTCATTGGGAATATCCAGCTTTTTGGGCAGTTTGCGATTGCCGCGTTGCTCGAGAAACCAGCGATCGTGAGCCCGTTCGCCGGTGGGTATTTGAGGTTCGAGTGTTTGTGGGGCGCTTAAGCCCTCGCGGATGGGTGCCCGTTCTTCCGTTTCGGGCTGCGACTCTGGTGCAATTTTTAGCGCCGTCGCCTTGATTGGGTTTGCCATGACTTCTTATCTCCAGGAATCCTTTCCTTGAAGCTATTGTAGAATCAGATGCAGTCCATGCCTATCCCCTTCACATGAATTTCACATGAAAATACTCACTTTTTTTCTGGTTTTTGTCTCTTCCGCGCTGTTGGCGGCTCCCGCTGAACTCCCGGAGCGGGTGCGGGGGGACGGCCCCTTCGATCGGCTGATTCTGCGCGGCGTTATGGTCGTTAATGGCGAGGGCGCTCCTGCCAATGGCCCGATGGACGTGCTGATCGAAGGAAATCGCATTGCTTCCATTCGCAGTCTGGGCATTGTTGAGCCCGTACCGGAATCCGCTCGTATCCCGGTACGGGAAGGTGACCGCGTACTGGACCTCCATGGTCACTACCTGCTGCCGGGCTTTGTCGATTTGCATGCGCATTTTGGGGGTGACGAGCAAGGTGTGCCGGCAGAGTACGCCGCCAAGCTGTGGCTGGCCCACGGTATTACGACCATACGCGAGCCGGGCAGCGGCAACGGTCTGGAGTGGGTTTTGAGGCAAAAGGATCGGAGTGAGCGCAATGCGGCGACCGCGCCCCGAATTGTGCCTTATGTGTTCTTTGGAATGGGCGAAGACCAGCCGATCATGGAGCCTGAGCAGGCGCGAAAGTGGGTGCGCAAAATGGCGCGCGCGGGGGCCGCGGGCGTCAAGTTTTTCGGCGCGCCGCCCGCGGTCATGCGCGCCGCGCTGGAGGAAGTCAAGAACCAGGGCATGGGCGCCGCTATGCACCACGCGCAACTGGAGGTTGTTAACTGGAATGTTTTGGATTCCGCGCGCGCGGGCATGACCACCATGGAACACTGGTACGGTCTTCCTGAGGCCATGTTCGATAACCGCGTGATCCAGGGCTATCCGCTGGATTACAACTATGCCAATGAGCAGCATCGGTTTGGAGAAGCCGGCCGGCTCTGGAAGCAATCGGCCGCGCCGGGGTCTGAGACCTGGAACGCGGTGCGCGACGAACTCATCGCGCTGAATTTTACGCTCAACCCCACCCTGACCATTTACGAGGCCAGCCGGGACCTGATGCGTGAGATGAACGCGGACTGGCATAAGGACTACACCCACCCCAACCTGTGGGCGTTCTTCCAGCCTTCCCGTGCTGCTCACGGTTCCTACTGGTTCGACTGGACCACGGCTGATGAGATCGCCTGGAAAAACAATTTCCGCCAATGGATGGCGTTCCTCAACGACTACAAGAACCATGGGGGCCGCGTCACCCTGGGCTCGGACTCGGGCTACATCTGGAAGATTTACGGATTTGGTTATATCCGGGAAATGGAACTGCTTCAGGAAGCGGGCTTTCATCCACTCGAAGTGCTGCGTTCAGCCACATTCCAGGGCGCTGAAGTGCTGGGGATGGACGACCGCATCGGTTCGATCCGCCCCGGTAAACTGGCGGACATGGTGGTCACCGAGTACAACCCGTTGCGCAACTTCAAGGTGCTTTACGGCACTGGCCACTTTCGCCTGGATGCCAATGATCAGCCCGCCCGAGTGGGTGGCGTTCGCTACACCATCAAAGACGGCGTGGTCTACGACGCCCGGGAATTGCTGCAGGACGTTCGCGCCATGGTCATCGAAGCGCGCGCCGAGGGTGTCGGCGACAAAGGGGGCGACTAAAGCGCGGTTCCCCCGGGGTCAGGAGCCCGAAAACACCACCCGGGGCCGGTTGAACAAGGTGGCTGCGAAACAGGCCAGGATCAGCCCGATCGACAGGGTTCCACCGATTGAATACAGCAGCCAGTCCATCGGCACCGACTCGCCGCGCACGAATTCCCCGATTAACAGGTTCTGGGAAAACAAGGGAATCGGCATCATCCAGGACTCCGGCTTCACCGGGTTGGCCATGAACAGGATGCTCGGGATCATGGGGATCAGGATCACCAGCCCCATATAGGACTGCGCCTCGCGAAAACTCTTGGCGTAGGTGGCCAGCATGGTCAGCATGGCTGAAGCCAGGACCGCCACGGGCGCCACCACCAACAATACCCCGCCGACTTCTCTTGCGCCCAGGTTCAGATCGATCCCCAGCGAGCCCGTGGGCATGTAGGGCAAGGCGAAACGAAAGGCGAGCAGGGTCAGTGTCAACGAGGCCATGCCGAACAGGGTCGTGGCCAGCAGTTTGCCGACCATTATCTGCCATCGGGGCACGGGGTTGATCAGCAGCGGCTCCAGTGAGCGGCGCTCTTTCTCGCCCGCCGTTGAATCGATGGCCAGGTGCATGCCGCCGCTGAACGTCGTAATCATCAGGACATAAGGCAGAAAAATCATCACCAGAAGACCGCGGCTCTTGGGCGTGGAGAGGTCAACGTCGCGGATGAGGATCGGCGAAGCGAGGTGAGGGGAAATCCCCCGCATTTGCAGCCTGAGCACCCCGATCTGCTGACCATAGGCGTGGAGCAGGCCCTGGACCCGGCGCATTGGGATTTCGGACTCTCTTCGCGAGGGATCGGCAATGACCTCGACTTCCGCCGGTTTGCCGTCCCGCCACTGCTGGGGGAACGTGTCGGGGATGCGGATGATAACGGGCGTTTCCTGCCGCCTGACCATGCCTTCAGGGTCTTCTGGCGCGGCCTGAACCACCATGCCCTGTTGTTCTAGATAACCCACCAGGTTGGGCGCATGTTCGGCGCCTACGACGGGCACCTCCAATACTTTCTCTGCCCGCTCCATTTGCTTGGAAGTCCCAAACCATGCGAGGCCGACAAACAGGATCGGAAACAGGATCGGAGCCAGCAGCAAAGAATTGAATACCGCCTTGCGGTCGCGAAGGTTTTCTTTGACCTCTTTGAATAAAACGACCTTGATGCCCCTCATGCCAACAGGCCCTCCTCGGTGCCGATCAGTGCCACGAAGGCGTCTTCAATAGAGTCTCGTCCGCTGCGGGCCATCAGTTCCTCAGCCGTGCCGTCGGCGGCAACCTTGCCCTCGGCGATGATGACGATGCGGTCACACAACGCCGCAACCTCTTGCATGATGTGCGTGGAGAGCACCACCGACTGGCCATTTTCCTTGAGTCCGCGAATGTAAGCGCGCAGTGCGCGGGTGCTCATCACGTCCAGCCCGTTGCTGGGTTCGTCCATGAGCACGGTTTGCGGCTGGTGAACGACCGCGCGGGCAATGGCCACTTTGACCCGTTGCCCCTGGGAAAAGCCCTCGGTGCGCCGGTCGATAAAGCCGGACATGTTCAGGGTTTCGACCAGCTTATCGATGCGCTGCTTGATGTCTTTATCCGGCATGCCGTGCAGTTGACCGTAGTATTGGATGTTCTCCCTCGCGGTCATGCGCGTGTACAGCCCCCGGCTGTCCGGCACCACGCCCAGGGTTCGCTTGATGGCCATGGCGTCTTTGGTGGGGTCGAGACCGTCAATCCTGATTTCACCCTCGTCTGGAGGCAACAGCGAGTAAAGCATGCGCAACGTGGTGGTCTTACCGGCGCCATTGGGGCCCAGCAAACCTGTGATTTCCCCGTCGCGGGCCTCGAAAGACACGCCCCGTACGGCTTTCACCTTGCCGAAGGACTTGTGCAGGTTTTCAACCTTGATCATGGCTCTGGTCCCAGCAGGCTGGTAAAGAAAGGCGCGGGCCGAATCCGGTCCACGCATTCCGTGTCCAGGCGTTCAACGGCGCCCACCTCGATAAATTGGGTGGTGATTTTTTTCAGGCACACATGCTTCATCACCGAATGCGATTGCCCCCTGGCGACCAGGTTGAGGCTGTTGCTGAAGGTCTCGGCGGTGGTCTCGGCATAATGCGGCGGGGTCACCGGGTCACGCTCGCCTGACATCAGCAGGACGGGCACGTCCGATACCACCGGTTCATGAAATGCCGGCGAGACCGCCCCGCGTGGCCAGATATTACATTGTGCTTTCACGGCCGAAAGAAAGATGTCCCCGAGCAGCGTATGGCTGTTATCCGCATCCGCATCCAACATGGGATAGTCTTCCGAGCACATGACAGAAAGCTCCATGCCGCGCGCGATCATCTCTGTCATCCCGCTCATCACGAGCACCGCCTGCGCGGCCAGTCTTTCCAGGTTTCCGGTTTCAAGGGCCTCGTGCACCAGCAGGGGCAGGGTGGCCTGGGTTTCACTGCTGTAGCTCAAAAACCGAATGGCAACGGCCAGGGTTTCGGCAGTCATCCGCAGGTCCTGAGCCTTCCCGGTGATGGGATCGGTGAGCGTGATCCAGTGGGGCTCCGCCCGCAGTTCCGCCACCAGGTCGTTCAGCCTTTCCAGGTTTCCGGTGTAACGCTCAGCGCAGGATGGCTCCGCCCGGCAATCGGCAAACACGCGGCCCACCGCGAGGTCGAGCATGGGTGCGTGCTCCTGCCCGAGCGCCAGCTGCATGGGTACGACGCTGTCCAGAGTGACGCTGCGGACCGTTTCCGGGAATTCGCGCAGGTACACCTGTGCGGCGCGTGTGCCGTAGGACACTCCGATCAGGTTGATCTGGTCGTAGCCCATGGCCTCGCGAACCCGGTTGAAATCGCCCATGGCGATGGTGGTGGTGTAGAACCGCGGATCGGCGTCCAGTTTTTCCAGGCAGCCCTTGGTGTGCTCAACCAGTTGATCGAGATCCAGTTCGGCGTTGAGGTCTTCGATCTCCTCAGGCAGACACTCCAGCTTGTTGGACTGTCCCGTGCCGCGCTGGTCGATCATCACGATGTCGCGATTCTTGCGAATCTTGTCCAGCGTGCCGCGAATCATGACCCAGGTCTCGGAGGCTGCCTGTCCCGGCCCGCCGGCGAAGAAAAACACGGGATCATCGCGCGTCTCTGTAGAACTGGCCTGGGCCACGGCGACATGAATGGGTATTTTTCTGCCGTCCGGGTCGTCGGGGTTTTCGGGCACCTCGATGAACCCGCATTCGGCTCTGGCGGTTGCGGGCGACCCGGGCAGAGACAGCATGCAATTGCTGAACTCAATGGTGTTGTTCTGCGGTAGTGCCCAGCCCTCACCGGCCACCAGCGAGGCGAACAGCAGCGTGAATTTTATGGAATGCTTTCTCATCAGGCCATGGTTTTCCTGGCGAACGGGACAGGTTATAGAGGGTTTACCCCCGCGTCCATAGGTGAATTGTCATAGTGCGGCATGGAACATTCCTGCGTCTGAGCCGGGAGAATGATCCAATCGCCAAGCTTGCCTTGAGCCGGGTCAGGCCCCACCTTGCAGGTGTGTTGCGTACCCCGTGAAGCGATGAAGGTGACCGGCCAGATGCTCGCGCTCGAAGTCGACCAGCTGAAAAAAACCTATGCCAATGGCGTCGAGGCGCTTAAAGGCGTTTCGCTGCGCGTGGAGGAAGGTGATTTTTTTGCCTTGCTCGGGCCCAATGGCGCGGGCAAGTCCACCTTGATCGGCATAATCAGTTCGCTCGTTAACGCCACCAGCGGCGAGGTGCGCGTGTTCGGCACCAGCGTCCAGCGCGAGCGCTCCCTGGCCATGTCCTATCTGGGTCTCGTGCCGCAAGAGGTTAATTTCAATCAGTTCGAGAGGCCTCTGGAAATCGTGGTTAACCAGGCCGGGTACTACGGTATTCCCAAGAGGATCGCGACCGAGCGCGCGGAAAAATACCTTCGCCAGTTGCAGTTGTGGGACAAGCGCGACCAGCCATCCCGATCATTGTCCGGGGGCATGAAGCGAAGGCTGATGATCGCGCGCGCGATGGTCAACGAACCACGTCTTCTGATCCTCGATGAGCCGACGGCGGGCGTGGACATCGAAATTCGCCGGTCGATGTGGGAGTTCATCCGGGAAATCAACCAAAAGGGCACCACCGTCATCCTCACCACGCACTACCTGGAAGAGGCCGAGGAGCTGTGCCGGAATATCGCCATCATCGATCACGGCGAGATTGTCGAAGACACCAATATGAAGCAGCTGTTGGGCAAGCTGGACATCGAAACCTTCGTACTGGACCTGCGCGAGGAAATTCAGCAGCCGCCAAGACTCGAAGGTATGGACATTCACTGTCGCGATGAGAACACCATCGAAGTATCCCTCCCTCGGTCGAAATCGCTCAACGCCCTGTTCGCGGAATTGGATGACCAGGGCTTCCATGTGACCAGCATGCGCAACAAGGCCAATCGTCTGGAGGAATTGTTCCTGCGCCTGGTGGAAAAGGGGGCTTCATCATGAGCCAACCAAACAGCTGGGTCGGCTATCGCACGATCGTACGCAAGGAAGTCACCCGCATCGTTCGCATCTGGGGTCAGACCGTGGTGCCGCCAGCCATCACGATGACGCTGTATTTCATTATTTTCGGCAACCTGATCGGCCGGCGCATCGGGGAGATGGGTGGGTTCGATTACATGCAGTTCATCGTACCTGGACTGGTCATGATGTCGGTCATCACCAATTCCTACGGGAACATGGTTTCTTCATTCTTCGGTGCGAAATTTGGCCACCACATCGAGGAGCTGCTGGTCTCACCGTTGCCAAGCTCCATTATCCTGGCGGGCTATGTCACCGGCGCGCTGGTGCGCGGGCTGATGGTCGGGGCCGTGGTCATACTGGTTTCGCTGTTTTTCACCCGCCTGGAGGTACAGCATCCGCTGATCATGGTGTCGGTTTTGCTGCTGACCTCCGTGGTATTTGCCATGGCAGGCATGGTGAACGCCATTTTTGCGCAGAAGTTCGATGACATCGCGATCATCCCCACATTCGTGCTGACACCCCTGACGTATCTGGGGGGGGTGTTCTACTCGATCAGCCTGTTGCCTGAATTCTGGCAAAAAGTCTCCGCTTTCAATCCGATCCTGTACATGGTCAACGGGTTCCGGTACGGAATCCTTGGCGTTTCGGACGTCAATATCGTGCGGGCTTATGCCATCATGCTGGTCTTTGCCGTGCTGCTTTTCATCACCTGCATGACCCTGTTGCGGAGGGGAACGGGCTTGCGAAGCTGATGGCCTGGCCTGACAACGACATGGCCTTCATGGAACGCGCCCATATTGATGTGTATGATTTCCACCTTCTATCCACACCTTTTTGACACGAGAGTTCGATGAAAGAAGAACGCGCACCCTGGAACTGGCCGGTGACGGCCACGCTTGGACTGTCTTTTCTGGCCGCGATCACGGTGGTTCCCTGGTACGGGATCACGCAAGGTTTCAGCGGCTGGGCCTGGTTGTTCTTTGGCGTGTTTCTCATTCTGAACGGCATCGGCATCGGAAGCGGATACCACCGTCTCTGGTCGCACCGCGCCTATCGGGCGCATCCGGCCCTCAGGCTGTTTCTCGCGATTTTCGGGGGCATGGCATTACAAAACAGCATCCTGGTCTGGAGCGCGCGACATCGAATTCATCACAGCGATGTCGACGACAACGAAAAAGACCCTTACTCCATCGGGCGAGGGTTCTGGTTTGCGCATATCGGATGGATGCTCAGGGATTACGAGAGCGGCGAGGTGGATTTCAGCCTGGTAGAGGACTTGCAGAAAGACCCCATCGTCGCCTGGCAGCACCGCTGGTACTGGACGCTTGTTCTGGCCACGAACGTGGCCCTGCCCATGGCGCTCGGCTGGCTGGTCGGGGATCTCTGGGGTGTATTCCTGCTGGCCGGAATTTTGCGGTTGGTGGTCAGCCATCATGTGACCTTTTTCATCAATTCGCTGGCGCATATCTGGGGCAGTCAGCCTTACACGGATGAAAACAGCGCCCGCGACAACTGGGTGATTTCACTTGTGACCTACGGCGAGGGCTACCACAACTACCATCACATGTTTCAGCAGGATTACAGGAACGGTGTGCGCTGGTGGCAGTTCGATATCAACAAGTGGTTCATCGCCAGTTGCGCCGGGCTCGGACTGGCGCAGGATCTGAAGCGGGTGCCCGCTTTCAGGATACTCAGGGCCCGGCTGAACATGGAGTTCAAGCGCGCGCATCAACGCCTGGAGCAGGCCAGCGACGCCAAACCCTGGCGGGAAGTGCTGGAGTCGGAGTACGCGGAATTCATGGAGACCGTGCGCAAGTGGCAGAAACTGCAGCTGCAAAAGGTGCAGCAGGGCCGCAAGAGCCTGGCCATGCGCCTGGACACGCGCTTTCGCGAACTCGAGTTCTCGCTGAAGATGCAGCGCAAGCGCCTGGCCCTGCTGACCGCCCAGCTCTCCGTCTAGGGCGCCGTCTATCCCGGACGACCGCCTCAGCCCGTGTCGGTCCGAGTCAAAATTTGCTGCATTGCCAACCCGGCCGAGGCTGACCTGGCGGTCAGGGCCGGCGCCTGGGCACTGGGCCTGGTGGCCGAGATGCCCAGCGGGCCCGGACCGATTCCGGACGAGGCGATTGCTGAAATCATCCCCGGGGTTCCCGATGGTATCGAGACCTTTCTGCTCACCAGCAGGACGGACGCGGATGCCATCATCGATCATCATCATCTCTGTGGCACATCCGCCCTGCAACTGGTGGACGACGTGCCGCATGACCACCTCCGCAAGATCCGACGCCAGCTGCCCGAGATCAAGCTGATCCAGGTGATCCATGTCACCGGTGAGGCATCCATCGACCGGGCCGAGGCGGTTTCTCCCTGGGTCGATATGGTGCTGCTGGATTCCGGCAAGCCCCTCGCTGCGGTAAAAACGCTGGGCGGTACGGGTGATACGCACGACTGGCGAATCAGCCGGGAAATCGTCCGTCGAGTGGCATGCCCCGTGATCCTGGCAGGTGGCTTGAATGTGGACAATGTCCTGACGGCCATCTCCCGGGTCCGGCCTTACGGCGTCGATGTATGCAGCGGGCTGAGGCCAAACAGACGGCTGAACGCTGAGCGCGCGCGGGCATTTTGTCGGGCTGCGGGTTCGGCGATGCCGGAGCGGGCATGAGCCCGCGAGCCCGGTCTGTGCCGCCCGAGCCGGTAGAGACCCCAGCGGGCTGTGCCGCTGTAACCGGGGTCTTACAGGCCCGTGTCTGCTGCCCCTGACGCTTCTTCGTCCGGCTCTTCGGAAACTTTCGGCGGCAGGCCCGGCACGCCGGGTGGCGGCAGCAACGCCTGGCCCAGATGGTTGGTATCGGTGCCAAACCAGACGCTGTTCGTTCGCGCATCGAACACCATGTGGCGCACCGCGCCCGCGCCGCTGGGCACGGCCGTCAAGCTGAAAAAAGTTTCACTGACGGGATCGAAACCGACGAACATATTCGGCTCAGGCCAGGTTTCAACAAACCAGATCCGGTCCTGGTCATCAGAGGCTATGGCGTAAGGCCCTGATTGCTCACTGGGGTTCTTCCACTCGGTAAAGGCGCCGCTGGCGGGTTCAAAGCGTCCCAGGTAACCCTGGTTGTAATCCGTGTACCAGATGGCGTCATCGCTGGTGATGGCGATTCGGCGCAGGCGGGTTTCGGCTTGAGGCGTCCTGATAATCTCGAGCTCCAGGGTTTCAGGGTTCACCGTGGCCAGTCCGTTGGTGCCGAGCAGCGCGATCCACGGGCGCCCGCTGGAATCCAGCTTGATGCCATAGGGTCGGGCGCGGTCAATGGGCAGAAAAACGCCTTCTATCTGCCCGCTGCGCTTGTTCATGCGTCCGATGTAGTTGCTCCACTGAGCGGTGAACCAGATGTGGTCCCGGCCGCTGAAGACCATGGTGTGCGGGTCTTTGATGGTTTCCTCCGGCATGGGGAACCGGGTTAGCTGATCGCTGTTTGGGCTCATCCGCCCGATGAATCCCAGCCTGTTTCCGGCGATCCAAAGACGGGCGTCCCGGTCCACGATCAGGTTGTGAGGGCCCGTGCCGGGCGGCAGGCTTTTGCGCGAGAACTCCTGGGATTCAGGGTCGAAGTGCGCCACGTAGTCGCCGCCCTGGCCGACCAGCCAGACGCTGCCATTGGGCGCGACGTCAGGGTCGCGGGGGCGCGTATCCGGCCAGGGAACCGTCCATTCGTTGATCTCAACCGTGATGGGCTCGAAGGCCTCAGCAAGGGCGCCCATGGCCGGCTCTGCTTCGGGTGCCTGGGCGAGCAGGTTGCTGCTGGCGAGAATGGCCCAAACCATGGTTGCCCATTTGATCATCTGGAGTGCTCCGCTCTATTCAGACTGGAAAGATAGCCCAAGCTGGGGGTGCGTGCATTATCTCTCACAGCTTTCCGGGTGCTCGCTCGTGGCTTACCGGTATAATTCGCGTTCCCAGAAACCGGGCGAAGGCCAGAATGAATATCGAAGATCAGAAAGTTGTGGATTTTCATTACACCCTGACCAACGAGCAGGGCGAGACCGTGGAATCATCGCGCGAGCGCGACCCCATGTCTTACCTGCACGGGGCGAACAACATCATCCCGGGCCTGGAGCAGGCCATGAATGGCCGCGCGGCCGGGGACACATTCGAAGTGACCGTTCAGCCTGCCGACGCCTACGGCGAGCGGCAGGAAGCGAACGTGCAGCGCATTCCACTCAAGCGGCTGGGTAAGATTCCCCGCCCCCGCCCCGGGCAGATTCTGGGGCTTCAGACCCAGCAGGGGCCGGTGCAGGTTACCGTGATCAAGGTGGGTCGGTTCAATGTTGATGTGGATGCCAACCATCCGCTGGCCGGCCAGGCACTGACTTTCGATGTCGAGATCGTGGGTGTGCGCGATGCCACCGAGGAAGAAATCAGCCACGGCCACGCACACGGCCCGGGCGGCCATCAGCACGACTGAGTCCGCTCATTACCCCGTCGCTCCCGAGGGCCTCTGTCCCGGCTTTTGAGTATCGACCGCTCAGCCGTTGCCGGTCTGGACGGACCAGAGGGCAGCGTAAATACCGCCTTGCGCCATCAGTGATTCGTGGTCGCCCTGCTCGGCGACCCGGCCTTGCTCGAGCACATAGATCTGGTCTGACTGAACCACCGTGGAGAGCCTGTGCGCGATGACCAGGGTGGTCCGCCCCCTGGAAATTTCCTTCATCGAGCGCTGGATGGCGGCCTCGGTTTCGTTGTCCACGGATGAGGTGGCCTCGTCAAGGACCAGGATATGGGGGTCTTTGAGCACGGCTCGGGCGATGGACAATCGCTGGCGCTGTCCGCCGGACAGTTTCTGGCCGCGTTCGCCCACAACGGTCTCATAGCCCTGCGGCAGTCGGGTGATGAATTCATGCGCTTCCGCCAGGCGGGCAGCCGCGATGATGTCGTCTCTCGTGGCGCCGGGCCTTCCGTAAGCGATGTTTTCCCTGACCGTGCCGTGAAACAGGAACACATCCTGGCTGACCAGTCCGATGGACCGGCGCAGATCGGACAGCACGATGTCATGAACATCCCGGTCATCGACCAGCACCCGCCCCTCGACCGGTTCGTGAAAGCGGAGCAGGAGCTTGACCAGGGTGGACTTTCCGGAACCGGTTTGACCCACCAGCGCCACGTTGTGCCCGGCCGGGATCCTGATGTTGACATCCTCCAGGACCGGCGCGTCGGGGTGGTATGCGAACCGCACGCCGCGAAACTCGATGTCGCCACGGACATGCTCGTGCGCCAGGGCATCCAGACCGCCACGTATCCGTACCGGCGTCTCGATCAGGCCCAGGATCCTCCGGGTTGATGCCATGGCGCGCTCGTACAGGTCGACGTTCTCGGCCACGCGCGTCAATGGCCACAGCAGGCGCTGCGTGAGGAATATCAGTACCCCATAGGCACCGGCCTGCATCTCACCGGCCAGTGTAAGTTTGCCGCCGTACACCAGGGTGGCGACAAAGCCGGCCAGGATGGCCATGCGGATGACCGGTATGAATGCGGAGCTCACCCTAATGGCCCGGGCATTGGCCTCCATGTAGTCGCGGCTGACCGACTGCAGCTGCCCCAGCTCGTAGTCTTCCCGGGTAAAGCTCTTGATGGTCGCGATGCCTGATATGTTGTTGGCCAGCATGGCGGCGAGCCTGCCCACGCGCTCGCGGACATCGGCATAGAGCGGCTGAGCCCGGCGCAGGAACCAGAACGCGCCGATGACGATTATGGGAATGGGCGTAAACGCCATCAAGGCAATCGGCGGTGAGAGATAGAAAAAGACAGCGCCGACAGCCATCACCGCCGCAACCACCTGGATCAGGGCATTGGCGCCACCGTCGAGAAAACGCTCCAACTGGTTGATGTCATCGTTCAGGATGGCCACGAGGTTCCCCGTGGATGCATCTTCGAACCAGGCCATGTCCAGCTGTTGCAGGTGCCCGTAGGCATCCAGCCGCAGATCGTGCTGTAATGCCTGGGCCAGGTTTCGCCAGGCCACCAGGTGCAGGAATTCGAACAGCGATTCCAGCGCCCAGATCAAGATGGTCAGCACCCCGATCAAAAGCACCTGGTGGAAGGGCTCGACGACACCGAGGCTGGCAATGAACGAGGCCTCGCGGCGAACCACAACGTCAATGGCGATGCCGATCAGGATTTCCGGCAGAACATCGAACAGTTTGTTGAGTATGGAATACAGGCTGGCCAGGATGATCCGGCTCCGGTAGCCGCGCGCGTAACGCAGCAGGCTGAGGAGCGCCTGGAAGGAGGATTCGCTTGTAAGCTGATCACGTGACACGCGCATAGTTTACAGGCAGAAAAAAAGGCGCTGCCGGGCAGCGCCTTCAATCAGGAGATGTATCGCGTAATACGTGTAAGGCCGGCTACTGCACCGTCTTGCGTGAAGCTTCCTCCAGCTTGTCCGGATCCAGGATGCGCACCTGTTTTCGGTCCACCTTGATCAGCCCGCGCTGCTGGAAGCGCGCGAGTACGCGGCTGACTGTCTCCGTGGCCAGCCTCAGATAGCTTGCGATATCGCGGCGGGACATGGCCAGGATGAACTCCCTGTCAGAGTACCCGCGCTTGGCGAAGCGCCCGGACAGTGATACGAGGAACAGTGCGATCCGCTCATCCGCGCTGAGGTCGCCGGCGATGGTCTCGAGCTCTGAAATGCGTTGGCTCATGACCCGGAACAATTCGTTCTGCAGGTCGGGCATGCTGCGCGCCAGATTGGTCATCGCGTTGAAGGGCAGGGAGCATATCGCGCTGGTGTCCAGCGCTACCACGTTGGCCATATGCCGGCCCTGGTGGATGGCGTCGAGGCCGATGATTTCGCCTGGCAGGTGGAAGCCCAGTACCTGTTCCTGGCCCTCGTGATCGATGGCGTAGCTCTTGAAGCAACCGGTGCGCACTGAAGCGACTGACTTGAATTCGTCGCCGGAGCGGAAAATGTGTTCGCCGGCCTGAATAGGGCGAGAGCGATGAACGATCTGCTCGAAGCGGCTTTTCTCTTCATCGGTCAGGTCTTTGGGAAGGCACAGCTCACCGAGGGAGCACTGGCTGCAGGCCACCTGTGCGCGGTTCGGTTCGCGGCGGGAATCTCGGAGTGTGTTCATTCGTAGTACGTTGTTCATTTTGTGTTTGCCTCCATGTTGATACTGATTTTAGGTGTAGTTGATATAGATCAGTATTCGGGAAACTACGTAGATAAAAAAACCGCCCTGTGGAGGGCGGTTTTCTGAACCCGGGCGTGCCCGGGCATCGGTGTTGAGCCGGTCTGTGCCGGATCAGATCACCCGCGAGAACCTCTGCGGTTGCTCTGAACGGCTCAGGTATTCATCAAAAAGCATGGCGATGTTGCGCAGCAATAGCCGACCCGCCGGCGTTACGGTGAACCCACCCGCTTCAAGCTCGATCAGTCCGTCCTGCTCCAACGGGTCGAGCCTCTGGACTTCAGGCGTGAAGTGCTCTTCAAATTCGATCCCGTAACGCTGCTCGAAATCGCCGTAGCGCAACTCACCATGGCACATGATGGACTCGATGATGCTGCGGCGCAGGCGGTCCTCCGTGCCCAGTGTGACGCCCCGCCAGATGGGCAGCTCGCCGGCATGGACAGCGCCTTGCCAGGTGGGGATGGTTTTCAGGTTTTGGGCATAGCAGTCGCCGATTTTTCCGATCGAACTGACGCCGAGGCCGACCAGGTCGCACTCTTTGTGCGTGGAGTAGCCCTGGAAGTTTCGTTGCAGCTTGCCCTCTCTTTGTGCCAGGGTCAGTTCATCATCCGGCAGGGCAAAATGATCCATGCCGATGAAAACGTATCCGGCATCGATCAGCCGCTTGATGGTGAGTTCCATCAACTGCAGCTTGGTGGCAGGGGTGGGTACGTCTTCCTCGTTGATCATACGCTGCGCCCGGAACAACTGGGGCATGTGCGCGTAGTTGTAGACAGCCAGCCTGTCCGGCCGTGCGTCCAGGACGGTGTCCAGGGTTTTGTCGAAGCTTTCCACCGTCTGCAGCGGCAGACCATAAATGAGGTCCAGCGAGATAGACTCAAAGCCCAGATCGCGCGAGTAGTCGATCAGCGCCAGGGTTTCCTGCTTGCTCTGGATCCGGTTGACGGCTTGCTGGACGGCCGGGTCGAAATCCTGCACCCCCAGGCTGATGCGGTTGAACCCGAGCCTTGAGAGGGTTTCCAGTCGCTGGGGATCAACCGTACGTGGATCCAGTTCGATGGAAAACTCACGCTCAGCAGACGGCTGCAGGGTAAACGCGTCGCGCAGATGCTCCATCAGCTGTGTCAGCTGGGCGTCGTCGAAGAAGGTGGGCGTTCCGCCGCCGAAGTGGAGCTGGTCCACCATGCGGTCACGGTCAAACAGGCGGCCTTGCATCTGCACCTCGCGCAGGAGGTGCTCGAGATACACCGCCCCATGCTCGGGGTGGCGGGTGATTTTCTTGGTGCAGCCGCAGTAGTAGCAGAGCGAATGGCAAAACGGCAGATGCACGTACAGGGACAGCGGCCGGGGTATCAGCTCGGCATTGCTGGCCGCCGCGATCATTTCATAGGCCACCGCGTCGAAACCCTCATGGAACTGCACGGCAGTGGGGTACGACGTGTAGCGCGGACCTGAAACGTCGTAGCGTTTGATCAGATCCTGGTCAAAGCGAACCTGTTGCGTCATTAGAAGTATCTGGCTGTTATTCTGCGGGATGATGGCAAGATAGCGCAGTGGCGTTATTCATCACTTGATTCTGATCAATTGTGGAGTCATTCAAGCATGAATTGCGGCCTTGGTCGAGCATGAATTCCAGCCTCAAAACATGCTTTAAAAATCATCATTTAGGCACTTGATCCAGGTCAACGCTCGTGGGCGGTCCGGCCACTAGACTGTACTCATCAGATGGAACCTTCCACTGATGGATTACGATTGTGTTTTGACTCTCCGTAGTACTTATTCAGGGCCGGTAACACCGGCCCTTTTTTTGGCCCGCCTATTCGTACCGTTATCACAACCCTGGCTTGCCCATGCACGCTTGGGCAACTGTCTTCCTTCAGCCCATAGCTATGGCTACAGATTTCGGTCCAGTACGTCGTCCAGTCGCACCAGCCCTGCGCCATCATCCAGCAAGGAGGGCAAACTGAGGGCCTAGGCCTGATACAAGTTTGACCACCCTCCTTTCTTTAGTCCTCACAGGCGTCCAGCCGCACCTGTTCAGCGTCAATTTCTGCGATACCGGTGCAAACAGGCGGGCTGGGCCCTGCATTGAAGCTGGTTCTACAGCAGGTGTCGGAGGTCGGGCAGGTATTTCTCGAGTGAGCCCGTATTGACCACGACCACGCGGTCTCCGCGCCGGACCAGGCCCTGATCGAGCGCCTGGGGCAGGGCGGCCAGGCAGGCGGCGCCCTCCGGGCATATCCACCAGCCGGTTTCACGCCAGGTGGCAGACAGTTCAGAGTGGATTTGGTCCTCGGGCACGGCCAATGCCGCCCCGCCCGATGCCCGGATGATCTCCAGCACCCGGAAATGACCCACCCCACCGGGTACGTTGAGGCCGTATGCCAGGGTCTGCCCCCCTGCGACCGCGTCGGTGTCGCTGGCATCGGATGCCCAGGCATCCACCAGCGGCCGGGTGGCCTCAGCCTGTACGCAGATCATTCGCGGTCGGTGCGTTCCAATCAGGCCCAGGCATTCCAGCTCATCCCAGGCTTTCCACATGCCCAGCACCCCCGTGCCGCCGCCGGTGGGGTACACCACCACATCGGGGAGTGACCAATGCCGCCCGTGGTCATCGGGCTCCGCGATTTCCAGGCCCAGGGTTTTCTTGCCTTCGATGCGCCAGCCCGGTTCCTGGAAGGTGGCGACGCTGAACCATCCGTCGTTGATGTACTCCCGCTGTAGCAGCGCGCCTGCCTCCCGGATGGTTCCCTGCACCAACTCGAGGCGAAAGCGCGGGGACCCATGAGCCAGCGCGGCCACGCGGCCAAGAATCGGCAGCGGCGTGTCTTCCGGCATGGCCACCACCGCCTCCAGCCCTGCTGCTTCGACATACGCGCACAGCGAATCCCCCGCGTTGCCCTGAGTGGGGACCGCCAGCCTGTTCAGCCCATGCTTGCGCGCCATGGATACCGTCATGGACATGCCGCGATCCTTGAAGCTTTGTGTCGGATTGGCGCCGAATCCGCGATGGGCCTTGCCCTCGTCCTTGATCCAGAGATCCAGCCCGGCTTTATCCGCCACGGTGTGCCGGGGATAGGGCAGCAGCGGCGTATGGCCCTCTCCCAGGCTGACGATGTTGCCGGCGTCGGCGGGATGGTCAACGTCCAGGGCCAGCAGGCCGCCGAAGCGCCACATATCCCTACGCTGTGGCTGATACCAGCCATCGCCCGGTCGCTCATGCTGCAGGCGCTCGAGATCGAGCAGGATTTCAACGGGTTTATGGTCTGCCGGGCAGAGATTCATGACCTGGTCGGCCGGGTACTCCTGACCGCAGGCGGTGCAACGCAGGTGTGAAACGAAACCCATGGCCATCGTTACCGGGTGCAAGATGTCCGCATCATACCAGCGGCAAAGGCGTGTCCGGGCTTTCCAAGGCTCCGCAACCGGTTTATCGTGTCGGTCATGAAAATCAACGGCACACCCCATCGAACCATCTGGCTGAACGAAAACGGCAGCGCGGTCGATATCATCGATCAGACGCGATTGCCCCACGAGTTTGTCATTCGAACGCTGAACAGCCTGGAAGACGCGGCCGAGGCCATATTTGTCATGCGCGTTCGTGGTGCGCCGCTGATCGGGGCAACAGCCGCTTACGGACTGGCGCTGGCCATGCGCAAAGATCCTTCGGATTCGGCTCTGCAGTCCGCCTGCGCAGACTTGCTGGCCACGCGTCCAACGGCATCGAACCTGCGCTGGGCCTTGGAACGCATGCGGCCGGCATTGCTGGCCCTGCCGGAACAGGAGCGCGCCACCATGGCCTACCGCCTGGCGGCCGATATTTGTGACGAAGACGTGCGCATGAACGAGTCCATCGGCAACCATGGCCTGGAAATCATCCGTGAACGATGGGCGCAGCGGCGCCCCGGACAGGAAGCGTTTCATATCCTGACCCACTGTAACGCGGGCTGGCTGGCCACGGTGGACTGGGGAACCGCCATTTCGCCCATTTACAAGGCGCACGACGAGGGTATTCCCGTGCACGTGTGGGCCGACGAGACGCGGCCCAGAAATCAGGGGGCGGCGCTGACCGCCTGGGAACTGGCCTCTCACGGTGTTCCGCATGATGTGATTGTCGACAACGCTGGCGGCTACCTGATGCAGCATGGGCAGGTCGACATGGTCATCGTGGGGACGGACCGCACGGTGCGCAGCGGGGATGTGTGCAACAAGATCGGCACCTATCTCAAGGCCTTGGCCGCGCGCGACAACAACGTGCCTTTCTATGTCACGCTGCCCGGGCCCACCATCGACTGGAATATCCGCGATGGCGTGAACGATATCCCGATCGAGGAACGCGATGCCGCCGAGGTCACACATATCGACGGCAAACGAGCGAACGGTGAAGTCGAGCGGGTGCAGCTCACGCCGGATGGCGTGACCGCGCGTAATTTCGCGTTCGACGTGACGCCTGCCAGGCTGGTCACCGGCCTGATCACCGAACGGGGTGTCTGCGAAGCCAGCGAGGCCGGGCTGCTGGGCCTCTACCCGGAGCAGGCGGAGTGAATGAGGGTCTGCGCCGGCGGCTGATCGAGGGGGCCGTGGCGATGAACGAGTCCGGCCTTAACCAGGGCACTGCGGGCAATGTCAGCATTCGCTGCGAGGGCGGCATGCTGGTGACGCCTTCCGGTATGGCCTACACGGAGCTTGCGCCCGAGGATGTGGTCTGGATTGACCAGGATGGGCGGGCCCATGGCCGCCGCAAGCCCAGCAGCGAATGGCGCTTTCACCTGGACATCTATCGTCAGCGCGAAGACGCACAGGCGATCGTACACGCGCACCCGCCTTTTGCCACCTCGCTGGCCTGTCTGCGCCGATCCATACCGGCTTTTCACTACATGGTCGCCATTGCGGGCGGGCAGGATATTCGCTGTTCAGCCTATGAAACACCCGGCTCGCAGGCGTTGTCCGACCGGGTGGTGGAGGCGCTCGTGGGCCGGAAAGCCTGCCTCATGGCCAACCATGGCATGGTGTGCCTGGACGATGGGATGAAGCGGGCCTTGCATCTGGCGCTCGAAGTCGAGTTACTTGCCCGCATGTACTGGCAATGTCTTCAGGTGGCCGAGCCCGCCCTGCTGGATGACCAGGAAATGGAGCGTATGACCCAGATTTTTCTGACTTACGGGGCCAACGCCCAGCACCGCTGACTCAATGACAGTGCTCATTCAGCAGGCGGTCCAGCTCACGCTGATCATCTGAGGGAATTCCGGGCTTTTCTTCCCTCAAATCCTGAGCAGTCAACCGGGCATAGGTACAGGCCTCCTCCATCGGGGGGCCGCCGGGCAGGTTCATATCTTCCAGGAGTTGAAGCGTTTCAACCACGTTGGGTTTGTCTATGAATCGGTACACATAGGAGGACCTGGCCGGACGAACGTTACCGCATTCACGAGCGATTTGCGCCTCCAGCGCAGCCAGCTCCGCGGCCCTGTCCTCATCATCGACATAGGATCTGGGACCGTCGTAGAAATGATGATGAAGCGACTCCTGGTGATGGAGCCGACCGCCGGAATCCCGGTAAACCGGCATGTCGAATTTCAACAGGTCAACTTCCCTGAATGAATGCTCGCAAACCGCGGCCAGTTCCTCGCGGCCTTGCTGCGATTGCGCCTGATCGGCCCGTGCCTGTTGCGCGGCCTGATCGGGCTCGCGAGCGGCGGCACGTTGTTGCTGCATGGCCTCAGATCTCTCCTGGGCGGCAGCGACCTCGGCCGGGCTGGGTCCCGGCTGGGTCTTGACGGAAGCGCCCTCGATGCTTTCAGGGCAGGTTTCGGCGTAATGCACAACGCCGTTTTCATCCACCCATTTGCACATGTCCGCCGGGGATGTTGACCACGTGATGGCCAGGGAAATAAGGCATAACCATTGAATGGATCTCATGACATTGCCTCCTGATCAGAGGTCATTATGAGATTCGACCGCGGTTTGGCCGACTGATTCAATTTCTGACCGCCATGCCTGGCATAGAGGCTGCCTGCGTTTCGTGATAGGGTAGCGACCCAACCTTCTGTCGCTTCTAATTCGTAGATTGATTCGCGTAAACAAACACCTTATTCCAGCCCTGATCCTGGCGCTCATGTGGGTTTTTGCCCCGGGGGCGGTCTCGGCTGGCGATCCGCTTCGAGTTCAGAAGATAGAAGACGATGTCGTGGAGACCACCGAGGAGCTTGGCAAGCGACGCAAGACGGGCGACTGGGTCTGGATGCCGATCCCGGTGTTGAACCCCACCATCGACGCGGGCCTCGCCGTAGCGGTGCTGCGTTTGTACAAACTGCACCCCGACTCACCACCCTCGACCACCGGCGCGGCTGGATTGGCCACGTCCAATGGGAGCTGGGGCGGGGGTGTTTTCACCAAGAATTACATTAAGAAGGACCGTATTCGCATCACGGGCGGGCTGGGTTATGCGGACATGAACCTCAATTTCTACGGTTTAGGTAATAATGAAGCGGATTTTGATGGCGTCAAGATCAATCAGAGCGGCACCGCCGGCTTTGGGCAAGCTCTTTTCCGCCTGACAGAACGGCTCTATGGCGGTGTTCGCTTACGCTATCTCTCCCTGACCAGCAAATTACGTTACGACCTGGACGATTCGTTTGGTGGTATCCCTCCCAACGAACTGGTCGATTTGGGCCTTCAGATCGATTCCATCGGGCCGGGGTTGAAATTTGAATTTGACTCCCGGAGCGATGTCTGGTTTCCCACCGCTGGTCACTTCGCGGAGCTCTCCATTGATACGTCACGTGAGTCCTTTGGCGGGGATCGTGATTATGAGCAGTACAACCTGAAGTGGTCCGGCTATTGGTCAGTGGGTGAATATGATGTTTTGGCTGCCAATGCCACGGCCTGCGCCGCCAGTGAGAAAGCTCCGTTTTATGACATCTGCCTGCTCGGCGCCAACAAGAACCTGAGGGGCTTTGAAGGCGGGCGCTACCGGGATGACACGATGGTGACGATGCAGCTCGAATATCGCAGGCGCCTGAGCGCCCGTTGGGGCGCGGTCGTGTTTGGCGGCCTTGGACAGGTGGCGGGGTCATTCGGCGCGTTCAATCGCGATAACATTCGCACAGGCGCCGGCTTGGGCATCCGTTGGGTGGCGTCTGAAAAACACGGCGTCCGGCTCAGTGTCGACCTTGCGTGGGGTGACGGCGACAGCGCGGCCTATTTCTACGTGGGCGAGTCTTTCTGACCGCTTTTCCGATGTTGGGTGTGCATGCCTGACCCTGCCATTCACCGGGCGTTATTCGGAGTCTGCTTCCGGCCGCCCCATCCGGGCACAAGGCTTTCTGAGGCCGAGCGGCATGCCGGAAAGGGTGCCGGTGGTGTTCAGGATTTGATTGAAAACCTGCGTGTCGGCAGGGTTATCATGATGGGCCTATGAATCAGCCGGAACAGCCCATCGGCCGCGCGAGCCACAACAGCCACCGCTTGCTTCTGATCACGGTGCTGCTCATTGTTTTCTGCGCCTGGCTGGGTTCGCAGATCCAGAGCGACTGGGGCAAGGTCCAGGTCAGCGGCATCAAGGTCCCCACGCACAACGGCCAGTGGGTGGTCGGCGACCTGTATCGGCCCCGCACGGCCACCGCTGACAATCCCGCTCCGCTGGTTGTCGTCGTCCCTGGGTTTCAGCGTTCCAAGGAGGCACTGGCCAACGTAGCCATCGAATTATCCCGTCGCGGCGTGGTGGCCGTTTCCATCGACCCCTATGCACAGGGGCATTCCAGTTCATCGTTGAGCCGGCGTGTCGCAACCACCGAAGGCTACGGCATGTTCGCCGTGGTGGACTATGCCGCCAATACGCCGAACCTCAATTACATCGATCGCAGCCGGATCGCAGCCACCGGCCATTCGGCCGGAGGCAATGCCGCCATCCGTGGAGCCAATTTCTTCGGCAAACGTGCCCAGGAGACTGGCCAGCCCAGCCTGCTGCACTCGGTGTTTATGTCCGGTTACGTGCTCACGCTTAGAGATGAAGTGCTGGCCGATGTGCGCTCCAATGTTGGTATCGCCTAAGCCTTTTACGACGAGGGTGCTTACCGCAATGAGTTGGGTGACGGCGACATGCGCATCGCGCCGGAATCGCTGAGGCTGGTCAATTCGGGTGGATCACCCGGTGAAACACCCGTCAGCGAGGTAGAAATTGGGCGCTACTACGGCGAAATCGATGACCGCAGCCTGAGGGTGGTTTACAACGAACGGACTCTGCACCCCTTCCAACCCTATATGTTCGAGGCCATGGCCAACCAGATCGAGTACTTCGAGAAGGTATTTCGACATGACAGCGGTCTCGATAGTTACGACCAGGTCTGGTATTGGAAGGAACTGCTGGGGCTGCTGTTGATCGTGATCGTGCAGTACACCACTTTCGCGATGACCGGCACGGTGTATTGGACGGACGGCTGGCTCTGCGTGAACCTGCTGTTCGCGGTGGTGCCCATGATGTTCGTGTTGCCCTATTTCAATCGCTATTTTTTCCGGCTGACCGGCAGCATCTGGCTGGGCCCGATGATCACCAGCATGATTTTCATCATGGTGCTGATCTCCAACACCGTTTTTTACCTGCCCATCTAAGCGGAAAACAGGGCAGCGTTGTCCGCTCGATTCGAGCGCCGCTCGTGATCAGTACGCCGGGCAGCCGCACTCGAGGGCCAGCGGTTGTTCGCCCTGCAGATTGCGCTCGCATGGACGCCCACGTTGATCGCGGATATGTGGCGTGCTCATGAGCCGTCATTGACCGGCGTGGTCACGCGACTGCTGCCGCCGCAGATATCGGATGACAGCCAGAGCCTGAAATTAACGGTAGACCAGGATGGCTTGGAGGGAGACCAGGCTGTAATCGCCGCCGGATTCGGTGTTGATCCCTGCGCTGTAGCTGAGCTTGACAGCCACGCCCCGTCCCAGTGGCGCCACCAGGGTCGCGCCGGCACGAGAGTTGCGCTGGAGGTTTTCACTGGCAACGCCTTCCAGCGTTGTCTTACCGCCCCGATAGTAATTGACATCCAGTGACGCCCAGAATCCCGGTCTGAACCTCTTGATCAAGTGAAGTTCGCCGGACCAGATGGGATCCTGTCCGCGGGTCATGCCAAGAAAGTCGTCGTTGTCCTGAAAAAACCAGGCGCCCAGCTCTGCCTCCAACAGCCATGTCGGGCGGATGGGCCAGATCATGCCCGCCGCCGGGCGAACCGCCCAGCGGTTGGTGCCCACGTTGAGTACCTTGTCCGGCTGATATTCGCCGATGGGGGCGGACACCGTGATGCTGAGCCCGAGCTGTGTTCGTGGTGCTGCGCGCAGGGCCTGCATGCCGGCGCCGTCCATGGCGGGTGCGCCCAGCAGGTTGACGGTGCCCTTGATGGTCATATCACCCAGGCCTCGAACATCCACACTTTGAAACGCTCGCCGGACCAGTCCCTCCGTGGTTCCCGCGCTATAGGGCGCTGCGAGCTGGACGTTGGCGGTGCGTCCGAGGAAGCTGAAAAAACGCTGATAACCCAGCATGGCGTAGTGGATCTGGGAGTTGACACCGGCGATGGGCAGGGTGGGGTCGGTAACGATGTCGCCGCTGGAATATTGGTAGCCCATGAGCAGCACCTGGGTTCCCACCGGAGCAGGCCAGTAGGCCCTGGGCGTAAGCTGCTGCGCCAGGCACGCATCCGCCAGCATGATGCAGACGACGAGCAGCGCCACCTTCACCCGTGCTTGAGGGCTTGAGCACAGGGCACGGGTCACTCGCCGCACATGGGCGATCACGGCAAAAGCGCCCTGTGGGTGTCTCGGGCATCGGCCAACGATCAAGGGGCAGGATGCCTTCATCAGGCTTGGTCTGGCTCCATTTGCGGTTGCGAACAGTATGACACGCTCGAGCACAGCCTATAAAACACAGCCCATATAACTGCGCCCGCCCAGGCGCGCCATGCGAGCGAGCAGCAGGGTGCTGCGCGGTGCCGATGCATGGCTAAGCTGACCTTCGATCGACCGAAAAAGGCGCTCTTGTCGCCGAAAAAGCGCAAAATCACTTGATCTGGGTTAACAAATCCTTAACTTTTGTGTACGGTTTGACTTGAAACCGATATATTCGCCCAATGCACGCCCTCGCATGATATATTCATGCATTGTGCGCGCATGATTTGCGTTCAATATATCAGCTGGAAAAACGCGCTTTGATGAATCCGGGAGAAAGCGTGGAACATTCATCCGGAATGCGACAGGAGATCGAAAAATGGCTAACGAGAAAGCTTCTCTGGGAACGTTCTCTAAGTTCCTGCTGGCCTTGACTATCGGCTGCCTGGTGTCCGTTGGGGCATGGGCGCAAGATGATGCCGATGATCAGGCCGACGACGCCGTCGAAATGGCCGAAGAGGAGGACGATGAGTCCTACGACTTGGGCAGAATCGAGGTGACAGGGTCCCTCATCAAGCGTGAGGAATTCACCTCCGCTTCCCCGATGCAGGTGATCAACGCGGATACGCAGGCCAAGGTCGGTCAGCTGAGCGTGGCGGACATTCTGCAAAGCACCACGGTTGCGGCCAGCACAACGCAGCTCAACAACCAGTTCCAGGGGTTCGTGGTTCAGGGTGGCACGGGTGTGCAAACGCTCGACCTGCGCGGTTTGGGTTCAACGCGAACACTGGTGCTTTTGAACGGCAGGCGCCCGGGCGGCAGCGGGACCCGCGGCCAGGTCTCTTCCGTTGACCTTTCCAGCATTCCCGAAATCGCAGCTCAACGCTTTGAGATCGTGCTGGACGGTTCCTCGTCGATTTACGGTTCTGATGCTGTGGCCGGTGTGGCCAACATCATCACTCGTCGAGCGGTGGACGGCACCGAAGTGTCCGTTCTTACAGAGGCGCCCTTTGACCAGGGCGGCGAGCTTTACCGAGTGGGCATCATCACGGGCAAAGTGTTCGACAAAGGCTCCTTCAGCGTTTCCGCACAGTGGGAACTGCGTGAAGAGTTGACCATCGGCGACAGGGACTACCTCAGCTGTCCCGAGGACCTTGTTACCGACTCCAATGGCAATCGCATAGACCGGCAGGACCGTTCTATCACGTCCGGTGAAATCTTCTCGGGTTGTTCCAACCTGTATGCCAACACCGTCATCGATTACTTCATTACCGGCGGCCGCCTGATCCCGGCGCCTGATGGCCAGACCATCGGCACCTTCCCCGGCTATCGCCCGCGTGCCAACGGCCGCTACGACGATGAGGGAGGCCAGGCTTACTACGAGGACGTGCTGGACTTCTGGTTCACGGGTTCTGAAACCGCCATCAACCGCCTTGAGCGCATCAACATCTACGCCACGGCCGATTATTCCTTCGACTTCCTGGGTGGCGTCGATTGGGATATGGACTTCCTGTATTCATCCCGCGATACGGATGCCAGGGGCTGGCGTCAATTCTTCCCGCTGGTGGGCAGCGGCTACCTCTGCGACGGCAATGGTCAGGGTCCTTACTGCTACTCGGGCGATCCCGGCTGGCTGCCTGAGGTGTTCTTGCCGCTGGCGCTGCCTGTCATGCCTTATCCGTCCAACAGCGACATCGATGTGGACTACTTCTACGTGACCACGGGCCTGGAAGGCATGCTTCCGACAGACCGCTTCTGGACCTGGCAGGCGTACGCTTCGTATTCCTACTCCGACGGCGACTACACGCGTAACTCCATTCTGAACTCGCTTTCCGGAGACGTGCGCTACTCCAACCTGCCGCCCTCGATCAACTACTACGATCCGGCCATTCTGGACGGTCGCGACATGGCTCGCCTGATCAATGCGGTCGGCGTCAACCACACCGGCAACACGGTCTATGACCAGTTCCAGGCAACCGCGATTTTCTCCGGCGACCTGTTCGACCTGCCTGCCGGCACCATGGGCGCTGCTATCGGTGCTGAGTACCGCCGGTTTGGTATCGACGACCAGCCGAGCCAGTTCTCGCAAACGGGTGATCTGTGGGGCGAAAGCTCAGCCATCGCCACCAAGGGCACCAACAATGTGTGGGAAGTTTTCGGCGAACTCGAAATTCCCATTCTCGCCGGGCTGCCAGCGATCGAGAATCTGACTTTGAACCTTTCCGGTCGCGCATTCGACTACAAGGATGGCGGCAGCGACTCTGTCTGGAAAGCGGGTTTGCGGTGGAACATCACACCGACGTTTATGGTTCGTTCCACCACCGGTACTTCGTATCGTGCTCCGGCGCTGTTTGAGCTGTACCTGGGTGACCAGACCAGCTTCACCGGCCAACTGGGTCTCGACCCCTGCATCGACTGGGGCGAGAGCACCAACCCGCTCATCCAGCAGAACTGCGCGGCAGACGGCATCCCATCTGACTACAACGGTTCACCGTCCTCGTCCGCAACCGTTATTTCCGGCGGCGGCGTGGAAAACCTGAACCCGGAAACCTCAGACGCCATGACGATTGGTTTTGTCTGGACGCCCGAGTTTTCCAACTTGAGCGTGGCGGTCGACTACTACGAGGTTGAAGTGAACGACCAGATCAGCCAGTTGGGCTCGGGTGCGATCGTATCCGGCTGCTACAACTCGCAAAACTTCCCGAACGCGTTCTGCGACCTGTTCTCGCGCAAGCCGGGCAGCGATCCGTTTGCTTACAATATCGATTTTGTTCGCGACACCTTCGTCAACATCAACAAGCAAACGGTTGAGGGTGTTGACCTGAATGTGCGCTGGGAACAGGATTTCGATTTCGGTGATTTGACGATCGAAGCCTACAGCACCTGGACGTTTGAGAACGTGTTCCAACTGTTCGATCCCAACCTGGTTTCGGGCTTCGAGTCCAATGATGTGGTTGGAACCGTCGGCAGCCCCGACAATGTCTCCAACTTCCGTGCCTCTCTTGGCAAGAACGACTGGGGCTTCAACTACTACCTGCAGTACGTCAGTGAAACCGATGATTCCCAGTATGTCAGCGACACGGGCTCTTACTTTGGATTCCCGGACGCGCAGTATGACATCACCATGGACGCTGTGTTCTATCACAACTTCTCTGTGACCTACAGCAGCAGCCGTTGGGACGTGCTGGTCGGCATCAACAACATGTTCGATGAAGAGCCGGACGTGGTTTCCAGCAGATATCGTTCACGGCGAGGCAACGTGCCTGTGTCCGCAACCCAGTACGACATTCTGGGCCGGCGCATCTTTGCGCGGTTTAACTGGAGGCTGTAATCGCCTGAAGCAGGCGTGCTGTACCCCTATGCAAGCGGCGCCTCGGCGCCGCTTGTATTTTCTGGAACCAATCCGGCCTCTGCGCGTCTATGTGGTGTGACGTAATTTGACCAATATTTATTGAAAGTGTGGTGGAGAAATTCATGAGACTTCCAAGGGTGCTTTTACTTTCCTTCCTACCGATGGCGGTCGCGGCTGGCCAGGCGATGGCCAAGCCGATATCCATCGAATCGATCGCCCGCCAGCCTGCCATCAGCTCGGTATCCATGAGCGCTGACGGACGGCAACTGGTGGCCATCATTGCCGCCCCGGGCAGCGACTATACGGATTCCGCATTGGCCACCTGGGACCTGGAGAGCCTGGATCAGGGGCCTGTCATCACACCCAGTGGTGATCGCATGAAGTTCGTCGGGGCGACGGCGCTGAAAGCGGGCAAGGTGCTGGTGGCTGCCCGCCAGGAATGGACAGGTGAGTTGGGCGGTTGTGGTGAGGGCAGCGTGGCGGGCTCAACCGCAACCTTCGTCTTCAAGAACTACCTCACGGACCAACGTCATACTGAATTCGAGGAGGCATTTACCGCAAGCGGTAACCGAATTGGCGTGGGTGAGGCCACCAAGCGTTGTCTGGAGATTGCCGGCAGCGCCCGCCTGATCAGCAACCTGCCGCTGGATCCCAAGCAGGTGATCATCCAGCGCGCCACCGGTATGGCTCTGCAGTCAGACTACTTCCTGTACGACCTTGAGACGGAGGATACAGAGCTGCTGTTGCGCGCCGGTGGCAGAACCACGCCGGGCTTGTTCCACCCGCGGGATGGCAAGCTGCTGACCCGTCAGGAGATAGAAGCGGAGGGCGGCAAGGAGTACGAAATCCGTGTGCATATCCTCAACCCGGAAACAGGCGACTTTGAGGTGCATGAACCGTTGACGACCAAGCTGACGGATCGTTACACCTTCAGTATCGTGGGGATCGATGATGCCAGTGGCAAGTACTACGTCCTGACGGACAAGTTTTCCAACTATGTGCAGGCCTGGATGTACGACCCGAAAACTCGGAAGTTCGACGATGAGCAATTGGTCGGCCACCCCAAGTTTTCCATCGCCGGCCTGGTGTTTGGTACTCAGCCGAGCAACTTCAACAAGCTGCTGGGCTTTACGGTGGCGGGGCCTGCGTTCGAGACCACCTATGTCGACCCCGACATGCGTTCCATTCATGAAGGTTTAAAGCAAGCCTACAAGGACCAGATGGTTCGCCTTATCGACTACAACGATGATCTGTCGAAGGTTTTGTTCACCACCCAGAGCGGACGGCACCCCGCCGCCTATCACCTGCTGATTGACCGGAAATCGGTCAACACGCTGGGCAATCAGCGCCCGTGGATCGACAG
>Ga0181579_10000137_pt1 | contig 50573 bp, 54 predicted proteins | sample 071ome_24_FD_132996 | JGI IMG/M metagenome (GOLD analysis project Ga0181579, IMG submission 132996) | Coastal salt marsh microbial communities from the Groves Creek Marsh, Skidaway Island, Georgia - 071402CT metaG (megahit assembly) | ecosystem: Environmental > Aquatic > Marine > Intertidal...
CTGACCGAAATGCGTCAGACGGGACGTGAATTCGATGACGTACTCGCCGATGCCCAGCGCCTTGGTTATGCGGAATCTGATCCGAGCTTCGATGTCGACGGTGTCGATGCCGCGCACAAGCTCTCGATCCTTGCGTCCGTAGCGTTCGGTAGCAGGATCGATTTCGACAATGTTCATACCGAAGGTATTCGCCAGGTAACTGCGCTGGATATTGAATTGGCGGAAACTCTGGGATACCGGATCAAGCTGCTGGGCATTGCACGCCGCCAGGAGGACGGGATTGAAAAGCGCGTCCATCCCTGCATGGTGCGTCTGCAGTCTCCGGTAGCCCATGTCGAAGGCGTTACAAACGCCGTCGTGGTCAACGGCGATTTCGTCGGGCAGACGGTTTATGAAGGGCCCGGGGCCGGCGCAGGGCCGACGGCGTCGGCGGTTGTCGCCGATATCGTCGACATCGCGCGCGGCGGTTCGCTCCCGGTCTTCAACCTGCCGGCGGCGGAACTTCGCGAGGAAGACTCGGTTCCCATGGACCGTCATGTCGGCTCCTATTACATTCGCCTCATGGTGGTCGACCGACCGGGCGTGTTTGCCGATGTTGCGGCGATCCTGCGGGATGAAGCTGTTTCGATGGAACAGATCCTGCAGCGGACGCGCGCTCCTGGCGAGGCCGTTCCGGTGGTTATGACCACGCATGATGTAGAGGAAGCTTCCATGATGAGAGCGATTGAGAGGTTCGCCGCGCTCGACACTGTGACCGAGCCCCCTCACGTCATCAGAATTGAAACATTCGACGACTAGAACGCACGTCAGAAACTCAGGAGGAAAAGTCAGATGGCGGAAGCCGAAGCGTCCACGGAAATGGATCGTAATCTCGCGCTCGAGGCCGTACGGGTTACGGAAGCTGCGGCGCTGGCCGCATCCCGTCTTATGGGCCGGGGGGATGAAAAGAAAGCGGATGCGGTTGCTGTGGATGCCATGCGCAACGCCCTGAACAGTCTGGATATAATCGGTACCGTGGTGATCGGGGAGGGCGAGCGCGACGAAGCGCCGATGCTCTATATCGGCGAGAAGGTCGGTACGGGGAAGGGGCCCAAGATCGATATCGCTCTGGACCCTCTTGAAGGAACGACGATTACAGCGAAGGGCCTGTCCAATGCGCTCGCCGTCATCGCCATGGCCGAAGACGGAGGTTTCCTGAACGCACCCGACGTCTACATGGACAAGATCGCTGTCGGCGGCGGATTGCCTGAGGGAGTTGTAGATCTCGACGAAACGCCTGCAACGAATCTGAAAAATCTTGCGAAGGCAAAGAACGTTGCGGTGGAAGACCTCGTTGTCTGTATTCTTGACCGTCCGCGTCACGAAGAGCTGATCGCGAAGGTTCGCGAATCCGGCGCCCGGATCATGCTAATCATGGACGGCGACGTGAGCGGCGTCATCGCGACGTCTCAGCCGGACAGCGGTGTGGATATCTATCTTGGATCGGGCGGTTCGCCCGAAGGCGTACTGGCTGCATCGGCGCTCCGTTGCATTGGCGGACAGATGCAGGGCCGTCTTCTTTTCCGCAACGACGATGAGCGGGCGCGAGCGACCAAGTGGGGCATTGAGGATTTCGACCGGAAGTACGACATGCTCGATCTTGCGCACGGCGATGTGATGTTTGCGGCGACCGGGGTCACGAATGGATCCATGGTGCGCGGCGTGCGCCGCTTCTCGGGCGGTGCCCGAACGCATTCGATGGTCATGCGGTCGAGCACCGGTACTGTCCGCTACATCGAAGCCGTTCATAATTTCACAATCAAGACCGGCTTCGATCCCGGCGCGAAGTAGGCTGGATGACGGATGCCGCCGCTTTTCTGGGCGTTGAGCGATCCGTTACGGGCAAGCGCTGGCGTTCGCGTCTGACAGATGAGCGCGGCGCCCTTGCGCTTGCGCAGCAATTCGACCTACCGGAAATCGTCGGTCGCGTTCTGGCGGCGCGCGGCGTAGGCATCGACGAAGCAGAGCTGTTTCTCAACCCGACCCTGCGCGCGTTGTTGCCGGATCCTGCGCATCTCATCGATATGGATCGTGCGGTTTCACGGATCGTGCAGGCTATCAATGCCGGAGAAACAATCGGCATTCTCGGAGATTACGATGTCGACGGTGCGACTTCTTCGGCATTGCTGGTGCGGTTCCTTTCCGCGCTCGGCCGGCAGGCGCCGGTTTATATCCCCGACCGTCAGGCTGAGGGGTATGGGCCTAATTTGCCTGCGTTGCAAAACCTCAAGGGGGAAGGGTGTTCGCTCGTCATTACCGTGGATTGCGGGACCACAGCCTACGAGCCGCTGGAGGCGGCGGTCGATCAGGGACTCGATATTGTTGTCGTCGATCATCATGTGGCGGAGGCGCGTCTTCCCGCCGGATGTATCGTCGTAAACCCTAATCGGGCTGACGAGACCTCGCCCTGTGGCAACCTTGCCGCGGTGGGAGTCTGTTTCCTGCTGATCGTAGCGGTCAATCGCGCTCTGCGGGATGCATACTGGTACGACGAAGGACATCCCGAACCCGATCTTCTTAAGCTTCTCGATCTCGTAGCGCTTGGGACGATCTGCGACGTGGTGCCGCTCACTGGCGTCAATCGCGCCCTCGTGACGCAGGGCCTCAGGGTCATGGCGCAGCGTGGCAATCCTGGAATAGCCGCTCTTGCAGACGTCGCCAGGGTGGACCGGAAGCTCGAGGCGTATCATGCCGGTTTCGTTCTGGGGCCACGTGTTAATGCCGGCGGAAGGGTCGGCGATTCAGGGCTTGGCGTCCGGCTGCTGACGACAGGAGATACGGCTGAGGCCGCGGAGATCGCCGGACGTCTCAACGAGTTCAATCGAGAGCGTCAGGAAATTGAACAGGCGGTGCAGGAGGCCGCGCTGGAACAGGCCGAACGGCAGGCATCGGGCAACCGGCCGCTGATCCTGGTGGCTGGCGAGGGGTGGCATCCGGGAGTCATCGGGATCGTTGCGGGGCGGTTGCGCGAACGGTTCAACCGTCCCTGCTGCGTCGTTGCGCTGAAAGACGGCGTTGGAAAAGGTTCGGGCCGTTCGGTTCAGGGCGTTTTGCTCGGGCCGGCGGTTATCGCAGCGCAGCAGGCCGGGATCCTGTTGAACGGCGGCGGTCATGCAATGGCGGCGGGATTCACGGTGGAGCAGGACAGGCTAGACGATTTGCGGGACTATCTGGCCGGACATATAGAGCGTCAACTCGATGGCGAGGCACTCACGGCGAGCTTGGGAATCGATGCTCTGGTTAATCCGGTTGCCGCATCGCCGGAACTGATTGAGACGTTGGAGCGTGCCGGGCCGTTCGGCGCCGGTAATGCACGCCCGAGATTCGCGATTCCGCAGGCGCGCGTCGTCAATAGCGGAATCGTCGGCACAGCGCATGTCCGCTGCGTGTTGACGGGCGCGGACGGGACCGGTCGTCTGAAAGGGATCGCTTTCAGGGCGGCCGATACACCGTTGGGAGAGGCGCTGCTGAATGCAAAAGGGGCGCCATTACACGTTGCGGGAAGTTTTCGGCTCGACGAATGGCAGGGCGCGCGAAACGCACAGATTTTTATCGATGACGCGGCGGAAGCCCGCGGGGAATGACTAACTGAACCGATTGAAATCTGTCTCGCAGTAACATTCGGCCCTGTATAATATCTGTCTGACGACTAAACGACCTGACCGAATTGCCTGACGAAATGCCGGAACCAGCCTCTTCCAGATCTGTCGAAAGGCGTCAGGCGCGTCCGTGGCTGGACCGGTTCAAGCGTTTGTGCCGGTACAGGCTCGTCATCCCGATTAAGCGCAGCCCGCATCCGCCGGAACATACTGCTCGCGGCGTGATGATCGGGCTGATGTGGGGGCTCACGCCAAGCGTCGGCGCCCAGATGATTTTCTGTCTGATTACCTGGGTGATCGCCAGGCGCTTCTTCAAGTGGGATTTCAGTCTGATTGTCTCGCTTGCCTGGACATGGACGACCAATGTCATAACGCTCGTGCCGGCCTACTACCTGTTCTTCATCACCGGACAGCTGATGCTGGGCAAGTTCGACGATTTGTCGGGCTACGGAGATTTCGCCGCCGCCTGGGCGAACGCGATCCAGGATCAGACGCATGCAACATTCTGGGAAAGCGCATGGTTCTATACCGTTCTGCTGTTCAAGGGGTGGGGTGTGCCGATGCTGATCGGTTGTATCCCCTGGTCGATCTTCGGGGGCTGGATGGGATATACTTGGTCGCTTCGCTTTATCCGCCGGCATCGTCGGCGCAAGGCCGAAAAGCTGATGACTAATGCGGCAAAGCAGGAGGCGTAAGGATAATGGATGTAAGACCACTTTCCAGCGCCCTTGGAGCGGAAATCGTCGGTTTCGATGTCAGAAATCTCACCGACGATGCCTTCTCTGAGGTAAGGGAGGCCTTTCTCCGATATCAGCTCCTCGTTTTCCGCGATCAAAGCCTTCCGCCGGAGGATCATATCGCCTTTTCCTGGCGCTTCGGCGAGCTGGAAACCCGCCCCGATCGACCGTTTACCCTCGACGGATTCCCGGAGGTCGCGGTTCTTTCCAATCGTCTTGTCGATGGCGACCCGGTCGGCGTCATCAACGCCGGAGATTTCTGGCATTCCGATCTTTCGTTTTCGCGGTTTCCGTGCCGTACCACTTTCCTCTACGCGATGGAGACAGCGGAGGAGGGGGGCGATACAGAATGGTCGAACATGTACGCCGCTTATGATGCACTGTCCGACGGGATGAAGGAGCGGATCGACGGGCTGAAGGGCATCCATGTTTTCGACCGTCGTCGAAACCCTCGCGCCCGAGTCGATGCTCAGTTCGAGGACCAGGCGGATGAAGTCTACGGGGTACCTGTCCCCGACGCCGTTCATCCAGTCGTCCGGCGGCATCCAGACACGGGCCGCAAGGCGCTATACGTGTCGCCGCGTTTTGTTGTCGGGATAGACGGCATGGAAGACAGCGATGCCCAGCCGCTGCTGGACGAACTGTTCGAACACCAGATTCGGCAGGAGTTTCGCTATCGTCACAAATGGCGGAAGGGCGACCTGACGATCTGGGACAATCCCTGCCTGATCCATATCGGTCGCGGCGGGATCAAGCCGCCGGGCATTCGGCACATGCATCGGACGATGGTGCTGGACGGGCCGACGGTCTAGGGCGACGACTTTTTTCTCGCTGTAACGAGATAGAGCGGGTCTGTCTGGCCGGGGCACGGAGACAGGTCCGAGAATTCTGGCTGTTCGAACCAGCCCGCCTCGACGAAATAGTACCCGACGATCTGCGCGTGGCCATGATCGTCCATCGAGCGCCATAGCGCGATCGCCTTGGTCGGAAACATCCGGTTCGAAAAAGACACCGCGCATATGCCGCCGGGTTTGAGGACGCGGGCAATATCGGCGAAGACCTCGAGCGGTTTCGTCAGATACTGAACCGAGACGGCGATGAGACAGGCGTCGAACGAGCCGTCTTCGTAAGGGAGGACCGGATCGACCGTGAGATCGTGAACGACGCTTTCCGTCAGACGCGGATTGGCCTCCAGCTCAACAGCGTTCATGCCAAGCCCCGCGATTCGTCCGTACTGTATATCCGGCGGTAGATGCGACACCCAGGATGACATCAGGTCGAGGATATCGCCGCCCGCCGGAAGGTTGTTCATGTACCAGACCGTCAGCGCGTTGCAGGCCTCGTCGTCGATATGTCGGACTAGACGTTCCTGCGTGTAGAACAGCGAGTCCTCGCTCTCGTCGACACGTTCGAAATGTTCTGGTCCCAGCTTGCGGCCTGCGTCCGCCATGACATTCCTCCGAATGAAGGGGGGCACCCTAGCGGAAGCGGTTCGCCCCGCCAACGCGCGGCGGATTGCGCTCGCCTTTTAGCGTGCTTAGACTCCTACAGTAATCCATAGGCAGGGAGGCTTGCGGTGGAAGTAAAACGATTGTCCGATGCGCTTGGCGCAGAGGTTCTCGGTGTCGACCTGAAATCGGTGACCGACGAGGAGTTTCAGGAAATTTATGACGCGTGGCTGAAGTACGAGGTGCTCGTGTTTCACGATCAGGACCTGACGCCCGAGGAACATATCGAATTCTCCAAAAGGTTCGGCGAACTGGAGGTCCATATCGCGGTGGATCACCTGCTCGAAGGCCATCCGGAGATCATGATGGTGTCCAACAAGCAGGTGGATGGTCGCTACATCGGAGCGGTGTCCGCTGCTGATTACTGGCATTCCGACCTGTCCTGCAACTCGCACCCGACCAAGGCATCGCTGCTGTATGCGCTTGAAATTCCGAGTGTCGGGGGCGACACCGAATGGGCCGACACCTACGCCGCCTATGAAACGCTGCCCGAAGCGACCAAGGAGAAGATCGCGGATCTTCGCGGCATCCATAGCTGGAACCGTATCCGCAACCCTCGCGTCGCCGTTCCCGAGGTCCATAAGGACGCAGAGGAAAGGTACGGTACTCGCGCGCCGGACGATGCGCTTCATCCGATCGTGCGCACCCACCCCGAGACGGGTCGCAAGGCGCTCTATGTTTCGCCACGCTTTACTCTTGGTGTCGACGGGCTGGAGCCGGACGAAGGTCAGGAGCTGCTAGACGAGCTGTTCGATCACATGGCGAAGCGTGAGTTCATCTTTCGCCATTCCTGGAAGGTCGGCGACCTGGTCCTGTGGGACAATCGCTGCACTGTCCATATCAACACGCGCGGCTACGACGAGATCCGGCATATGCACCGGACGTCGGTTGCCGGCGACGTACCGTACTGATCGCCATGGGAAATCCAATTGACCAGGCAGCGCTCGATACGCTGTTTAACGAAGGCCGGACATTCGATGCGTTCCTCGATAGGGAGGTGCCGGACGGTCTGCTGCAACAGGCATACGATCTGGCCAAGATGACGCCGACCAGCGCCAACTGTCAGCCGATGCGGGTGCTGTTTCTACGGTCGGCGGAAGCAAAGGAAAGGCTCGCGCCGGCCTTGTCCTCGACAAACCGCGACAAGACCGTGATCGCACCGGTGGTTGCCATCGTGGCGCACGATCTGGAATTCTACGAGAACCTGCCGAAGCTCTATCGCGTGCCGGGGGCCGAGAAATGGTTCATGGGGCAGGACGGGCTAATCGAGGAAACAGCGTTCCGCAACGGGGCACTGCAGGGCGCGTGCCTGATGCTGGCGTTGCGCGCCGTTGGGCTTGATGTCGGGCCGATGTCGGGGTTCAAGAACGACATGGTGGACGAGGAATTTTTTTCCGGTACGGGCTGGCGTTCCAATTTCATCTGCAATGTCGGCTATGGCGATCCGTCCGGCCTGCCGCCGCGCGATCCTCGGCTTGATTTCGATGAGGCCTGCAGGATCGAGTAGGGCGCTCGATTGACGCCCGGAAGGTCCGGGCGTAGACTCTCGGAAAAGCCGGAAAACGGCCATTCCATGCGGCTTTCGCGGGAGGTTTTCATGCAGATCAACCGGTTGTCCGATGCGCTCGGCGCTGAAATCACGGGTATCAACGTTACAAAAGTCTCGGCGGGAGAAATCGAGGCTATTCTGGACGCGTTTTACGAACACCAGGTCATCGTGTTTCGCGATCAGACGCTGACGCCGGAGCAGCATATCGCTTTCAGCGCCCATTTCGGTCCGCACGAGATACATATTTCCAAGAAATTCCTTCTTGAAGATCATCCCGAAGTTCTCGTCCTGTCGAACCGCAAGGCGAACGGAGAATATATCGGGGTCGAGAACGCCGGCGATTACTGGCATTCGGACCTGAGCTATATGGATAAACCGAGCCTGGGTTCACTGCTTTACGCGCTGGAGGTTCCGCCGGAGGGCGGAGACACCGAATGGGCCAACCAGTACACGGCCTACGAGACCCTGCCGGAAGAGACGAAGAAGCGGATAGACGAGCTCAAGGCGCGTCACACTTTCAACCGGACCCGTAACCCGCGCGTTCACGTGCCCGACCATGCGAAAAAGGGAGCGGTGGAGCGTTATGCGAAGGTCAGCCCCGATGATGCCCTCCATCCGGTGGTGCGTACGCATCCGGTGACGGGCCGCAAGGCGCTGTTCGTCTCACCGCGTTTCACCATCGGGATCGAAGGCCTGCCCGAGGAAGAAGCGCAGGAACTGCTCGACGAGCTGTTCGATCACATGGCGAAGCCGGAGTTCGTCTATCACCACAAATGGCGGCTGGGAGACCTTCTGCTGTGGGATAATCGCTGCCTCGCTCATCTGGCCTGCCGCGGTATTCCGGAAGGCCAGATACGACACATGCACCGGACGACCGTGTCCGGCGACATACCGTTCTGAAAATTTCGAAAAAGGGGAGAGTTTCCGATATGAATGACGCACCTGCTCCGACCGCGCGTCCGCCGGTCGTTAAGGCGACCAAGCCGCGTATCCGCCATACGATGCTGCGGGTAAAGGACCTCGACCGGTCGGTCGATTTCTACACCAATGTGATGGGGATGAAAGTATTCCGCCGCAGCGACAACGAAGGCGGGAAATATACTGTCGTTTTCATCGGTTACGGGGACGAGAGTACCGATCCGGCGATTGAGCTGACCTATAACTGGGGCCAGGACGACGGTTACGAGGTCGGCACCGGCTACGGCCACATCGCCATCGGCGTTCCGGATATCTATGGCATCTGCGAGAAGGTCGAGGCCTTCGGCATGGAAGTGCCGCGCCCGCCCGGGCCGCTCAAGCACACCGGCCCGAACGGCCCGGTGATTGCCTTCATCCGCGACCCCGATGGCTATTCCATCGAGCTCGGCGAGCGGGCCTGACTTCCATGGCGGATACGGCATCGGGGACGATCACGCCGGCCCACAATATCCAGCACCGGTTTCCCTACGAGGATTTGCGCGAGTGGCTGGCTGAGGCGGAACGGCTCGGCGAACTCAAGCATGTCACGGGCGCCAGCTGGGAGCAGGATATCGGACTCGCGACCACACTGGTCAAATATCGCGACGGGACGCCGGCGCTGCTGTTCGACGAGATTCCGGGGTGCCGGAAGGGCTTCCGTGTGCTGTCGAATTTCTTCGGCGGCAAGCGCAAGAACATGTCGCTCGGTTTTCCGACGGACATGGACAAGGTCCAGCTGTCGGAGGCCTGGGCTGAAAAATACTCGCACGAACCCGACGCGCTGATACCGCCCGTCTATGTCGATGACGGGCCGGTATTCGAAAACATCATGATGGACGACGATGTCGACGTGACGGCTTTTCCGTCGCCCATCTGGCACGAGGACGATGGCGGGCGCTATCTCGGTACCGGTTCCTACAACGTCACCCAGGACCCCGACACGGGCTGGTACAATCTCGGGACCTACCGGGTCATGGTGATCGACGACAAGACGGTCGCCTTCAACACGGCTCCCGGAAAGCACGGGCGCATCCATTTCGAGAAAGCGGCGGCAAGGGGCGAGAAACTGCCAGCCATCATGGTTGTGGGCGGCGATCCGATGGCGTTTCTGCTGGGCGGTTATGAAGTGCCGCCGGGCGTTTCCGAGTTCGACGTTCTTGGCGGCCTGCGCGGCAAGCCGGTCGAGCTGGTGCGCGGCAAGGTGACCGGCCTGCCGTTTCCGGCGAACGCCGAGATCGTGCTCGAGGGCTGGGTTCACCCGAGCGAGATGGTGCCCGAAGGTCCGTTCGGCGACTGGTGCGGCAGCTATACCGAGAAGGGCAGGGTGCGGCCGCGTTGCGACGTGAAGGCTATTTATCACCGCAACAATCCGGTGATTCTGGGCTTTCCTCCCCAGCACCTTCCGGACGAGTTTTCGAGATTTCGCGCAATCACGCGGTCCGCGCTGATGAAGCGAAACATCATCGCCGCCGGCGTGCCCGATGTGAAGGACGTGTGGTGTCACGAGGTCGGCGGGTCGCGCATGTTGACGGGGGTTTCGATTACCCAGCGCTATCCGGGCCACGCGACCCAGACCGGCCACATCGCGAGCCAGTGTCATGCCGGCGCCTATGCGGGCAAATGGGTGGTGGTGACGGACGAGGATATCGACGTCACGAACCTTGAAGAGCTGATCTGGGCGGCGCTGATGTGCTGCGATCCGGCGACCGAGATGGATATTATCAAATCCGCCTGGACTTCGAACGCGGATCCACGCCTGCATCCGGACGACAAGGCCAAGGGTAACGTGACCAATTCGCGATTGATTATCGATGCCACCAAGCCGTTTCACTGGCGGGAGCATTTTCCGCAATCGACAAAGCCGCGGCAGGAACTGCTGGATCTGGCGCGGGAAAAATTCAGCCACCTGCTGGAATGAGCCAGCAGTCAAAAACCTTGAGGGAGGTTGTCATGTCGTTACGCAAGCTAGCATTACTGACCGGGGTGCTCGCCGTCGCCTTGCCGGGGGCGTCAGTCCTCGCAGACGAGGCCGCCGATTTCTACAAAGGCAAGAATATCGAGATGGCGATCGCCGCCAGCGCGAAAGGGTCCTACAACCAGCATGTCCGCCTGATCCAGCGGTATCTGACCAAGCATATCGCCGGCAATCCCAACGTCATTGTGAAGTTTTATGCGGGGGCAGGCGGCATCCGCGGCGCCAATCACCTCTACAATGTCGGATCGAAGGACGGGCTGACGGTTGGGAACCTGCTGAAGACCATTGCGATTAACGAGGCGATCAAGCGCAAGGGCGTGAAGTACAAGTCGGCCGAATTCGGCTGGATCATCAGCACCGGGCCTGTCGATTCCGTGCTGGCGCTGATGAAAGACCATACCAAGGTTCGCTCCGTCAACGGCGCCCGCAAGATGGAGGCGGTTCTTGGCTCGACCGGCAAGGGGTCTGCGACTTTTATCGAGCCCACCATCATGAACCAGTTGCTGGGCACCAAGTTCAAGGTCATTACGGGTTACAAGGGGCTGGGACCGGTCCACCTGGCGATGGAAAAGGGCGAGGTAGCCGGTCGTTTCGCCTCGGTGGAGAGCCTGCTGTGCTGCAAGAAGCACTGGCTTGAAGGCAAGCAGCTGGTATTTCTCGCGCAGTCCGGCCTGCGCCGAAACAAGGCGTTCCCCGACGTGCCGCGCATGATCGACCTTGTGAAGAGCGACAAGGACAAGAAGTTCCTTGAATTCTTCGGCGCAGGTTCGACGCTCGGCCGAATCTACGTAACCCCGCCAGGCGTGCCGAAAGCGCAGCTCGCGGCTCTTCGCGAAGGCTTCTGGAAAGCGGCGAACGACCCGGCCTACGTCGAGGAAATGAAGAAGGGCGGTCTCGAATGGGACCCGATGAAAGGCGAGGAAGCGAAGAAACTCGCCCTTCTGACGCTTGATGCATCGCAGGAGACGATCGCGCGGGCGCGCAAGGTCATGGGCACCGGCAAAAAGAAAAAGAAGTAGCAACAGGGTAAGGGCGGCCGGGGTATCCGGTCGCCCATATACCGAGAGGGACGGAAATGGGTGTTCTCGACGGCAGGGTGGCGATCGTCACGGGAGGCGCGCAGGGGATCGGCGCGGCCTATTGCAAGCGTCTTGCGCAGGAAGGTGCGAAGATCGTAGTGGCAGACGTAGTGGACGGATCGGGCGTCGTCGGCGTGATTGAACAGTCGGGCGGCGAGGCGATATTCGTCGAGACCGATGTCGCCGATGAGCAATCCAATTTCGACATGGTGGCGGAAACCGTGAAGGCGTTCGGCAAGGTCGATATCCTCGTCGCCAATGCAGGGCTCTATACCCATCTGGGGCGTCAGAAGGCGACCGAGATCACCGTCGAGGACTGGGATCGGGTGCAGGCCGTCAACGTCAAGGGCGTCTGGCTGTCGGCCAAGGCGGCGATCCCCGAAATGCAGAAACAGGGCTACGGCAAGATCGTCAATATTGCGTCCTCGGTATCGATCAAGGGCGCCCCGACCATCGCCCATTACGGCGCCTCCAAGGCGGCGGTGCTCGGCATCACGCATTCGATGGCGGCGGAGTTTGGCGATGACGGGATCTGCATCAACGCCATCGCGCCGGGCCCGACGGATACCGAAACGGGCCGCGCCATTGAAACAGACGCCGACCGCGCCCGGCGCGAAAAGAGCGCTCAGAACAGAGCCATCAAGCGTACCGGACAGCCGGAGGACCTGGTCGGACTTTGCGTCTTCCTTGCATCCCCCGCCAGCGACTTCATGACCGGCCAGACCGTCGTCGTCGATGGCGGCGGCGTGATGTGGTGATGTGATGGGAAGGCTCGACGGCAGGGTAGCCATTGTCACCGGCGGCGCGCGCAGCATCGGCGCTGCCTTCGCAAAGGGCATGGCGGCGGAAGGGGCGAAGATCGTGATCGCCGATATCGATTCGGCGGACGACGTTCTTGGCATTATCAGGCAGGCCGGCGGCGAAGCGATGGCAGTGCCGACGGATGTCACCGACGAAGCGTCCTGCGAGAACATGGTGGCGGAGACGGTCGGCGCGTACGGCAAGCTCGACATTCTTGTCGCCAATGCAGGCCTCTGGGTGCATCTGGAACGACAGAATGCGCTCGAAATCGATACCGAGACCTGGGACCGGGTCATGTCGGTCAATATCCGGGGTGTCTGGCTGTCCGCAAAGGCCGCCATTCCGGCGATGCAGGCGAACGGCTACGGCAAGATCATCAACATGACCTCGGGACGGGCCTTCAAGGGCGGTGTCGGTATGTTGCATTACGACGCGTCGAAAGGCGCGATCATATCGATGACACGGTCGCTTGCCCGGGAATGGGGCGATGCCGGCATTCGCGTCAATGCTATCGCTCCGGGGGCAGTCGATACGGAGATCAGCCTGGCGCTGGCTGACGATGCACAGCGTGCCCGGCGCGAAAAGACTCCGCAGACGCGCGCGCTCAAGCGTGCCGAAGGGCCCGAGGATCTGGTTGGCACCTGCCTCTATCTTGCATCGGGTGCGAGCGATTTCATGTCCGGCAATACCATCGTCGTCGATGGCGGGGCGGAATTCTGGTAGGAACCGGGAAATGGTTTCCTACACCGATTACGAACCGGTTCCGCCGCGCGCACGGCTTGGGTTTATCATTCCGTCCTCCAACCGGATGGTCGAGCCGCAGGTGCAGCATTTCTGCCCGGACGGCGTTGTGCCGCATTTCAACCGGATCGGCATGACCAATCGCCACAAGGCGCCTCTGGAGGTGCTTCAACCCCGTATCGTAGAGGCGGCGGAACTCCTGGCGGATTCGAAGGTCGACGTGATCGTGCTGCAATGCACCGGCACATCGATGAGCGGCGGCGTCGATCCTGAAAAGGAAATCATCCAGGCGATGGCGCAGGCGACCGGACGCCCCGCCATTTCCACCGCGTCGTCGCTGATGGCGGCGCTGGCGGCGGTCGATGCCAACCGCATCGTTTTCATTTCGGAATCGCCCGCGGATCATCATGCCGAAAAGGAAGCCTATATGCGGGAAGCCGGGCTAGATATCGCTGCCAGCAAGGGGATGGGCCTGCCGAGAAGCGATGTCTATTGCGTGACGCCGCCGGAATACTGGTTCGATTGCGTCGCCGAAATGCAGGACGACTCGGTCGACGCCTATTTCGTGAGCTGCGCCAACATCCACGCAACCTATGTTATTGAAAAGCTGGAAGAACGGCTCGATCGGCCGGTGCTGACCAGTAATCAGGTGGCTTTGTGGTGCGCGCTCCGGACGGCGGGCATCGATGACGACATTCCGGCACTGGGACGGCTGTTCAGGACCGGACTCAATACACAGGTAGCCGCAAGCGCGGCGGAGTAACGAAAGAGGAAATTGGGTATGGGCAGGGTTGAAGGCCGGGTTGCGATCGTGACGGGCGCTGCACAGGGGCTGGGCGCGACCTATGCGCGGGCGCTGGCGGCGGAAGGTGCGAAAATTGTCATCGCCGACCGGGATTCGGGAGAGGCTGTGGCCGAGGAAATTCGCGGGGCGGGTGGGGAGGCCATCGACGTGCCGACCGATGTTTCCAGCGAGGCGGCGACCGAGGCAATGGTGGCAAAGGCGGTCGAGGCGTTCGGCCGCGTCGATGTCCTGGTCAACAACGCTGCCATCTTTACCGCCGTCGAGCGCAAGCCCTTTACCGAAATCCCGGTCGAAGAGTGGGACCTGATGCACGACGTGAACGTGAAGGGCACCTGGCTGTGCTGCAAGGCGGCCGTGCCGGAGATGCGAAAGAACGGATACGGCAAGATCGTCAATATTTCGACTAGCCGGTTTTTCCAGGGAGTGCCGTTCTTCCTGCATTACGATTCGACCAAGGGCGCGATCATCGGCATTACGCGCTCGCTGTGCCGCGAGTTGGGCGACGACAATATCTGCGTCAACTGCATCGCTCCGGGATCCACGCTGAGCGAGAACGTAGTCAAGCGCACCAACTGGATGGGCAGCGGCAAGGCGGCGCAGCTCGCCAACCGGTCGCTCAAGCGCGAGGAATTTCCCGAGGACCTGGTCGGCGCGGTGCTTTTCCTGTCCTCCGCCGAAAGCGATTTCGTGACCGGCCAGACTTTGCTGATCGATGGCGGGATCACCGCGCATTGATCTGTAGGGCTGCCCTACCTTGGCGCGGCCTGTCGGCTGCGCTATAGCTGTCGCGAAATCCATCATAGAAGAGGCATTGAACCGTGGCGACCAAGGTAAAGTCTGACTCCGGGCGTACGCTTGCGCGGAACTACCCCGATCTGCACGATCATCTCGATACGCTGGAGAAGGAAGGCCTGCTGGTCAGGGTCGACCGGGAGATCAACAAGGATACCGAGCTTCACCCGCTGGTGCGCTGGCAGTTTCGCGGCGGGATCGAGGAAAAGGACCGCAAGGCCTTCCTGTTTACCAACGTCGTCGACTCCAAGGGCCACAAGTTCGATATCCCTGTCGCGGTCGGCGTTCTCGCCGCTAACCGCCGGATTTACGCGATCGGCATGGGATGCCCTGTCGAGAAGGTTGAACAGCAATGGCGGGATGCCATCGCGAACCCGGTCAAGCCCAAAGAGGTTTCGTCGGACGAGGCGCCGTGCCACGAGGTCATCATCGAAGGCAAGGACCTCGATGTGGACTGGAATGCGCTCGATGCGCTGCCGGTGCCGATTTCGACGCCGGGCTGGGATGTCGGGCCGGTCGCCACGCTGACCCAGTACGTTACGCGCGATCCCGATACCGGGCTCCAGAACATGGGGAATTATCGCGCCCAGGTGAAATCGCCCAAACGGATGGGGATGAACCCGTCGCTGGAGCTGCGCCCCGGCATCTATATCCACTGGGAAAAGATGAAGAAGCGCGGCGAGAAACTGCCCGCCGCCGTCGTGCTGGGCGCGCCGCCCGCGGTGACCTTCACCGCCGCGCAGAAGCTGCCCGAGACGATGGAAGAGCTGTGGGTCGCCGGCGGCCTGGTGAATGCCCCGATCAACGCCGTTAAGGCCCGTACCGTGGACCTGATGGTGCCCGCCGAGGCCGAAATCGTGATCGAAGGTCTGATCGATACCGAACTGCTGGAACCGGAGGCCCCGTTCGGCGAGAGCCATGGCCATGTGAACCTGCAGGAATTCAACGCCTATATGGACGTTACCTGCATCACGCGGCGCTCGGACGCGGTGCTGACCTCGATTATCTCGCAGGTCACGCCGTCGGAAAGCTCCTGCATCAAGCAGGTCGCGTACGAGACCATCTTCCTCAACCATCTGCGCGATGCGCTCGGCGTAAAGGGTGTCAAGCGGGTTGCGCTGCATGAGCCGCTCACCAACATACGCAAGGTCGTCGCCGTGGTATGCGAACGCGACATGCCGACAACCGAGGTCTGGCGCGCGCTCTACGGCGCGGCGACCCTGTTGCGCGCCGGCGGCAAGTTCGTGATCGCCGTCAATGACGATATCGACCCGCAGAACGCCGATGCGCTGCTCTGGGCGATGGCGTATCGCTGCAATCCGATCCTCGACATGCAGGTGCTGCCGCACCGCGACCAGGGGCACGGGCCGCGGTCGAAGCGCAATAATGGCGAGGACGGCTCGGTTCTCTACGATGCCACGCTCAAGGAGAACTTCCCGCCGATTTCCCTGCCCAAGCGCGAATTCATGGAAAACGCCAAGGAAATCTGGGAAGAGCTCGACCTGCCGCCGCTGAAGCCGCAGGAACCCTGGTTCGGCTATTCGCTGGGCGAGTGGGAGGACCAGTTCGACGAGGCCGCCGACATGGCCGTCAAGTCGGAATACTGGGAATACGGCAAGCGCATCGCCCAGCGCCGCCGTTCCGATGTGCCGATGAACACCGAAGTCCGAGACGTCGACGAGACGAAATAGGACGCCGATGGCCGGTTTCCGGCACCTGGGAGCGCTGGTCTGTCTTCTGGCCCTGCTGGGGTGCGCCGGTAACGCACCCGACCGACCGGAAAAGGCTAGATTCGAAGCGGATTACGCGTCCTACTGGGCGGACAGAGAAGAGCTTTACAGGGAAGGTTCATCTCCGCGTTCGCGCGGGGCGCTGGGGGCTCTGAGCGCCTTTCGCGAGACCCGGCCCGAAAACGCTCCCTATCGGGAGCTTGAGATCTGGCTCCGTCGCCGCCATGCAGCGCACCGGGCCCGCCTTCTCAAGGCCGGGCTGACTGATGAGAAAATCAACGCTCTGATTGCCGGAAATGCGGAAAACGGGTCTGCCGCAGGAGAGCGGTCTGTCGATTACAATATCGGCGCACTGGCCGAAACACGGCGGCTGTATGGAGAGGTCGCCCGGATGAAGAGCGGAACGCCGCCGGAGGATGAGGCAGGGGCGGGGGCGCTGCAGCCGCCCGTCATTCCCGGCGCGTACCAGCCTCTTGTTCGTGGCGTCCTGTCGGGTGTCGGCAACGTGTTGGGGTTCTGAATTTTTGGGGCTCACGGAAGGTTTACTTTCCGACCGTTCCGTTTTTACCCATCTCGGAGTTGCGACGAAAAGCCAGGAGGATCGAGATGTGCAGAAAAACGATGAGAAGAACCGGAATCGCGGGAATTTGCCTGTTCCTGCTGGCTGGTTTTTCCCTGGAAGCGCTGTTTGCACCGAAACCTGATCTCTGGGCCGACTGGCAGGCGCATGATGCAGCATCGACGCAAAAGGTCGACCACAGCGCCTGGGACCGGTTGCTTGCGCGCTATCGCAGCGTTGGCGAGGACGGTATCGCGCTGGTTGACTACGGTAAATTCAGCGATGCCGACCGCAAGGCGCTCGATTCATATGTTGCAGGACTGGCGAATACCCGCGTCAGCCTGCTCAACCGTGCGGAACAGTTCGCTTACTGGGTCAATCTCTACAATTCCCTGACGGTCAAGGTCGTGCTGGACGCGGGTATCCCGAAGAGCATTCTCGATATCGACATCTCGCCGGGCCTGTTTGCGGACGGCCCGTGGGGCAAGAAACTCCTGACCATCGAGGGGCGTGAGGTCAGCCTGAACGATATTGAACACCGCATACTGCGACCGATCTGGAAGGACCCGCGTATTCATTACGCAGTCAACTGTGCGTCGCTGGGCTGCCCGGACCTGCCGGAGAAGGCGTTTACCCCATCGAACACAGAGGAAAAGCTTGAAGCGGCCGCTCGCGCCTACGTCAATCATCCGCGTGGCGCGAGGCTAGTCGATGGGGTGCTGCATGTTTCAAGTATTTACGTCTGGTTTGCGGAGGATTTCGGTGGCGAAGCGGGGGTCCTGAAACATCTCGTCCGCTATGCGCGTGCCGATCTTGCAAACCGGATAAGGCAGCTCACAGCGACGGCCGGTCATTCCTACAACTGGGATCTCAATAAAGTTAATTAAGTGATTGATATATCGTTTAAAAAGGCATCTCAAAACCTTTCGCGTGGCTGCAAAACCATACGGTACCGTATTGACTCCCTGGGACCCGAAAAATAAGCTGTGTGCAAGATCAGAAAGCGCGCAATTCTGACGCGCACAGCGCAACGGGGACACTCAAAATGGCAAAAAGCATCCGGGAACAGACCGCGGACGATCGCGGCTATGTCGATCTGCATGAACATATCGAGGAGCTGCGCAAGGCGGACCTGCTGTTCGAGGTCGATCGGGAGATCAACAAGGATACCGAAATGCATCCGCTGGTGCGCTGGCAGTACCGGGGCGGCATGGAGGAGCCGGACCGGAAGGCGTGGCTTTTTTCCAACGTCACGGACGCCAAGGGCCGCAAGTACGATATTCCGGTGCTGGTGGGCGGCCTCGCGGCCAACAGCGCGGTCTACAAGCTCGGCATGCGTTGCGAGCTGGACGAGATCAAGGAAACCTGGATCCGGGCGCTCAACAATCCCATCGACCCCAATATCGTCGAGTTTGACGAGGCGCCGTGCCACGACCTGGTTTACGAGGGCGAGGACCTTCTGAACGGCAACGGCGTCGACCAGATACCGGTGCCGATTTCGTCGCCTGGCTGGGACAATGCGCCTTATTTCGCGGCGTCGCACTTCATCACCAAGGATCCGGAAACCGGCATCCAGAACATGGGCAATTATCGTGCGATGGTGAAAGCGCCGAACCGGGTCGGGTTCAACCCTTCGATCGAACTCCGCACTGGCGGCTACATGCACTGGGAAGAGTATCGCAAGCGTGGCGAGCCGATGCCCTGCGCCATCGTCGTGGGCGCGCCGCCCATCGTGTCCTTCACCGCCGTGCAGAAAGTGCCGGAGAAGTACGATGAATTCCAGGTGTCCGGCGGGCTGTGCGGCAAGCCGCTCAACGTGGTGAAGGCCAAGACCGTCGATCTTCTGGTCCCGGCGGAGGCGGAAATCGTGATCGAGGGCTATATCTCGACCGAGCTGCTGGAGCCCGAAGCGCCGTTCGGCGAGAGCCACGGCCATGTGAACCTGCAGGAATATAACGGTTTCATGGATGTCACCGCAGTGACCCGCCGCAAGGATGCCATCATGGTTTCCTGGGTCAGCCAGGTGACGCCGTCGGAATCGTCCGCCATCAAGCGTCCGGCCTACGAGGCCGCCCAGATCGAGCATCTGCGCGACCATCTCGGCATCAAGGGCATCAAGCATGTCTGCACGCACGAGCCGCTCACCAGCCTGCACAAGCTGATCATCGCCGTAGTGGACCGCGATATGCCGCGCACCGAGATCTGGCGCACGCTCTACGGCATCGCCTCGCTCCGGCGCGCCGAGGGCAAATGGGTGATCGCGGTCAACGAGGATATCGATCCCGACGACACCAACGCGGTTTTCTGGGCGATGTCGTACCGTTGCAAGCCGCACAGGGATGTTGAGATCCTCAAGAACAAGGACGAAGGCCACGGTCCGCGTAGCCTTGAGGATTCCAATGATTCCGCGGTGCTGGTCGACGCCACGCTCAAGGAAACCTACCCGCCGGTGTCGCTACCCAAGAAGCAGTATATGGAGAAGGCGGCGGAGATCTGGTACGAGCTCGGCATGCCGAAGCTCAAGCCGCAGCGCCCGTGGTACGGGTATGACATGGGCGAGTGGAACGAGGATCTCGAAACCATGGCGCGCCGCGCCGTTAAGGGCGATTACTGGCAGACCGGCGAGATCATCGCCCAGCGCCGCCGCAGCGACGTCAAGATGAACACCGAGGTCCGTACGCTCGGCGAGGGCACGCCCGGCGCCGGTTCGGGCGAAAAGACCGGCGACCTGTCCTGGGACGGCCTGTCAGAAGCCGCCCAGCCGCTCTCGGTTGAGCCGAAGGAGTAGATACGCACTACCTTTTATGGCTCGTCATCACCGGGCTCGACCCGGTGATCTCCTGACAGCTATGCAAGGTTGGTCTGAGATGCCCGGTTGGAAGCCCGGGCATGACGTGCAAAAGGGTGTCATGTGACACCCTTGGTAGGCGATAATGCGCGCTGTAAACTTCCTCCAGCCAGTATAAACGATGGAGAACACAATGGGACGGCTTGACGGCAAGGTGGCGCTGGTAACCGGCGCGGCGCAGGGGATCGGGGCGGCATTCGCCAAGGGACTCGCGGCGGAAGGCGCGAAGGTTGCGATCACGGACCTCGATTCCGGCCAGACCGTGGTCGATATCATCAAGCAGGCGGGCGGCGAGGCGATCGATGCGCCGGCCGATGTGTCCGACGAAGCCTCGATTACGGCGGCGGTGAGAAAGACCGTCGAGGCGTTCGGCCGGCTCGATATCCTGATCAACAACGCTGCAATCTTCACCCAGGTGGAACGCAACAATTTCGACGACATTCCGATCGACGAGTGGGACCGCGTAATGGCCGTCAACGTGCGCGGCACCTGGCTCGCCGCCCGGGCTGCGGTCCAGGAGATGCGCAAGAACGGCTACGGCAAGATCGTCAATATCTCGTCAGGGCGCGCTTTCAAGGGGTCGACCCATTTCCTGCATTACGATGCGTCCAAGGCGGCGGTGGTCGGCATCACGCGTTCGCTTGCGCGCGAGCTCGGTGACGACAATATCTGCGTCAACGCGCTGGCGCCCGGATCGACGGCGAGCGAAAACGTGCTGAAACGCCAGACCGACAAGGGATCGACCATGGAAGGCACCATCGGCACCCGGGCACTAAAACGCGTCGAGACGCCGGAAGACCTCGTAGGCGCCTGCCTTTTCCTCGCTTCGCCCGAAAGCGACTTCATGACCGGCCAGAGCCTCGTCGTCGACGGCGGTTCGGCGCTGCATTGATACTGGATTTTCGTCATGCCCGGGCCTTGACCCGGGCATCTTGTGCCGATGGGCCGGAGATTGCCGGGACAAGCCCGGGAATGACGATTTTTATAGGCGAGTGCCAAATCGCTCCCTTAGCACTTGATTTTAGGCCCCGCCCGCATTACCAACATGCCTCGCCGTTCGGCCCATTACGACCCCATCGTCTAGAGGCCTAGGACACCGGCCTTTCACGCCGGCAACACGGGTTCGAATCCCGTTGGGGTCGCCACTTTCAATCAGAAAAAAAGGGCGCCGCTTAAAGCGACGCCCCTGATAGTGTTCCCATAGGGGATTGCGGACCCTATTTTTCGTACATCAGCGATTTAAGCTTCTTGTAGTCGACTGTGTACTTGTACTTGTCGTTCACCTTCCATTTGGCATCGTAGATGGTGTCGAGATAGGCTTTGGCGTATTCGCCCTTGAGCGCCACGGTCTTGACGCCCGCCTTTTTAAGTTTGGCTTCGTCGGCCGCCAGATTCGCTCCGATTGCCAGGTCGCTGTTCTTTTCGTATTCGGCGCTGACCTTGGTCAGGAAATCGCGTTCCTTTTGCGTCAGGCTGTTCCACTTGTCCTGGTTGACGATGAGCAGGAACGTTGCGCCGTAGAAGTTTGGCGTAACCTTGTAGCGAAGGAATTTCTCCCAGCCATATTTGGTGACTGAGCCTTTCGGCCAGGCGATGCCCTGCACCACTCCGCGTTCGAGACCGGTATAGACGTCGCCCGGCGCTATACCGACGGGAATTGCGTCCATCGCCTGCAGGAACGGCTTATAAAGGCCGGTTGAACGCATTTTCACGCCGCTGAGGTCGATCCCTGTTTTCTTACTCAGCTTGGGTTCGAACTTGGTGTACATGAAGAACGTCGACACCTCAAAGCCGGGCCATGCGAGAATTCGAGCGTTCAGACCCTTGCCCCAGGCTTCCTGAAGCATCGCGTACGCGCCGTTTTTGCGCATTTCTTCAAGCGACTTGTTGTGCGCGCCAAGGAGGCGTGCCTCAGGGAGGTCAGCGCCGTAATAGGGCGCCGGGCACATGATCATGTCGATCAGGCCACGCTTGAGCAGTCCGCCCTGTTTGGCGAACGGCGTAATTTCGGGGCCGCCGATATAGCGAAGATTTAGACCGATATCGTTCTTCTGCGCCTTTTTCAGGAATTCATTAAGAAAAACAACGACGTGATCGTGAGTGCGGATCTGACAGGTGGATACTTTTAGCGACGACGCCTGCGCCGGCAATGACCATGAAAGGATGGCCGCTCCCGCTGCGGTTAATAGTAGAGATCGGGGTTTCATTGATTTCTCCTCTGTGGATGGGGGTGGGCGCAATTTTCTTGCGTTCTATTGTTATGAAAATTGCCGGCTACATCAGGCTTGGGAGCCAAAGTGCCAGAGCTGGGTAGAGTACCATAATTAAGATCAGGATCGCGTCGCAGATCAGAAACGGGAAAGCGGCGCTCGCCACCTGAAAGAGTGTGGTGCCTTTCGGCGCCACGCCGAGCATTACATAGAGCAGGAGGCCGAAAGGCGGTGTGGTGCCGGCCATTTCGAATGTCATAAGAACGAAAAGGCCGAACCAGATCAGGTCGAAGCCCAGCTGTTGCGCTAGCGGAAAAAAGATTGGCACCGTTATGAGCATCATCGAGGTCGCGTCCATGAACATGCCGAGCGCAATCAGGATGAAAAACATCACCAGCAGAATCCAGTATTTGGATATATCGAACCCGGTCGCCCAATCGAGAAGTCCTGCGCTTGCGCCGGAAAAAGCCAGGAGCTGGCTGAATACTGTCGAACTCATGATGATGAAGAACACCATCGCACCGACCTTCACAGTGGCCTCGACCGATGTCCGCAGGGCCTTGTAGGACATCATCCGAAAGGCAAAAGCCAGAATAATGACGCCCAGAACGCCGAAGGCGGCGGCCTCGGTAGGCGTTGCCCAACCGAGGATAATAAATCCGATCACCATGAAGACCACGAATCCCATAGGCAGGATATTCGTGCAGACGAGGATAATCCGGTCTTTGACCGGCGGCATTTCAACTGAATAGGCGGGGGCGGAATCGGGCCGAAACCGGATTTGAAGAAATATCATAACGGCGTATAGAGCCGCCAGCACGAAACCCGGCAGGAAGCCTGCGACGAGTAGCTTGCCGACATCGATGTTCGCGACAGAGGCGAGGAGAACGCCCAGGGCCGAAGGCGGGATAATCATCGCCAGCCCTCCCGTCCCGAGGATCGGTCCCATGGACATCCGCCTGTTATAGCCGCGGCGCTGCATCTCAGGCACCATCAGGGCGCCCAGCATTGCCGTATTCGCCATCGATGACCCTGTCAGGGTCGAGAACAAGGCCCCGCCCGCCACAGTCAGATAGCACAGACGGCCCGGCAGGCGCCCAAACAGAACATCGAGTCCGTCGAATACCCGGATGGCGAGACCTGTATGGAAGAACAGCGCGCCCATCATGATAAACATGGGAACTGGTCCGAGCGTAAAACGCGTGATTAGCGATGTCGAATTATCGGCGATTTGCGTCCAGCCGGATATGTCCCCCATGAATAGCAGGGCGCCGATGATATTGGTTGTGATGAATGTCAGTGCGACAGGAATGCCCATCGCCATGAAAAAAATCACCATCCCGACCAATGTGGCGAGGGCCCAGTACCACTCCATATCCATCGGTCAGACCCCTTCGCGTTCGGCGATAGACTGGGCGTACATATCGTCGATTCCGACGAGATAGCGTGCGAATTCGACCGCAACCAGAAGGAAGCAAAACGGCATCGGTCCGTACAGAACCCATTGCGGCATATCGACGCTGCGGACGTCGACCGCCCCTTTCTCCCAGGCTGTTATCAGGAGGCCGCCGGTATGGATGCAGTAGATGGACGATGAAACGATGCAGATCGAATAAACCATTTTGGCGATAACGGTCTTGATCGCGTTTGGCAGAAATTGCGTTATGGCATCGATGAAGACGTGTCCCTTGGTGCGGACCAGCCAGGGAGCCGCCAGCATGGTAAACCATAACAGGCTGTATTCGACGGCAGGGATCGTGAAGAGAAGCGGTTTCAGGCCGACGATGCGGAGCGAGACATCGACCACGATCACCGCAAAGCACATGAAGATGAGGATGCCTGCAAAAAACGCCATGCCATTTATGCAGGCGTTGTAGCCTTTAGAAAGAATGTTCACCGGAATCTCCTCTGCCCCCTGACCTCGGATTGGAACGTAAAAATCCAGGTCCCGCAACAGTAGAGATTTCCTTCTGACGGCTGCATGGACTGGTAACCGGTTTCATCCGGCCTGCTCTCTTTTCTCGCCTGCTCGCGTGTATCATCGATCACTCTCCCTTCGATTTCGGTGGGATGATCTGGTTCCGGGCAGAGGATTGATCCGCGCGCTGTCATTCCAGTGAAACGCTACTGAAGTAGTGTTCTTTTTTGTACTGAGGGAAGAGGGGGGCAATGAGCATCGGCCGACTTCTCGTATCGATGGTTCTGCCGTTGTCGTTTGCGTCGACTGCGACACTGGCTGTCGACAAGCCGTTCAGCTTCGTCGCCATCGGAGACATGCCCTACGCCATGCCGGCGGACGGGGTGAAATTCGAGCGGTTGATCGAGCGGATCAATGAGGCGAAGCCGGCCTTTACCATTCATGTCGGCGATATCAAGGGAGGGGCCTCGCCCTGCACCGACGACAGTTTCCGCTATGTGCGCAACGTTTTCGACCGGGTCGAGGGCGCACTGGTCTACACGCCGGGTGACAATGAATGGACCGATTGTCACCGCGGGAAAGCGGGCGGCTGGAATCCGCTGGAACGGCTCCGGAAAATCCGCGAGATGTTCGTGGAGAAGGGAACATCGCTTGGTAGGAAGCCTCTTTCCGTGTTGCAGCAGGCGCCGGAGGCCGGCCCGAATGGCTTGCCGGAGAACGCAACCTGGAAACATGGCGGCGTTCGTTTCGGCACGCTCCACGTGGTGGGCAGTAACAACAATCTGGGGCGGGAGGCGGCGGCGGATGCCGAGTACGAAGCGCGGAGCGTCGCGAACGCGGCGTGGCTGAAGCGGATTTTCGCCGATGCGCGGGCAGAGAGCGCGGCCGGGCTGGTCCTGGCGATCCACGCAAAACCGCTGTTTGAACGCGAGTCGATGAAACGCACCGGTTTCAACCGTTTTATAGACGGTTTGACCAGCGAGGCCCTGACGTTCCGGAAACCGGTCCTTCTGATACACGGCGATACGCATAAATTGCAGTTCGGACAGCCTTTGTTTCGCGATGCCAGGAAGAAGCAGCGCATCGATCATTTTTTTAGGCTGGAGGTTATGGGCGCTTCTGAGGTGCATGGCGTGATCGTAACCGTAGACCCGGCATCGCCCGGCCTGTTTGCCGTCGCGCCGCTGCTTGTCGGGGAAAATCGGCGATCCGCCAAACCCTGACATCAATTCCTGTAACCGGTGTGAAAAAATTCACAGTGCCCGGCTTCCTGGTTTGCCATCCTTTGACTGTTCCCGAAGAGGAACGCGACAGGGTTGGTAAGGAACTGGAGGGAGAAAATGGGGACTCAACTGCTGGAACAGGGGCTGGCCGGGCAGGGGATCGACGCCCTGGTTGAGGATATTCGCGATCTGGACATTCTCTCGAAGCAATGTCTCGAGGCGGCTGAGGACGCGGCGAGCAAGGGCGAGCACCGGCTGGAGATGGAGTATGACGGTCTCTATCTGATGACGCGTGGAAACCTCGAAGCGCTGGTCGAGGACCTTTATCGTGAGTACGGCGTAGAATAGGGATCGCCGCGATTCGGCAGGAACGGCGACTTGGCCGGCCCCTAATTTGGGGCTAGGCTTCGTCCATGGAATCGCGAATTTTCGGCGCGTCGGGCCAGAACCTGTCGCGCATCGGGCTTGGTTGCTTTTCGATGTCGGGCGCTTACGGCGCGGCGGACGATAAAGAGTCGATCGCCACGATTCACCGCGCTCTCGATCTTGGCGTAACGTTGCTGGATACGTCAGCATCCTACGGCCAGGGGCATAATCATCGTCTGATCGGCGAGGCGCTGAAGGGCGGGCGACGCGACAAGGTCTTTATTCATTCCAAGAGCGGCACGATCCGCGCACCCGACGGGGCGTCCGTTGCTGAGGGCAGCGGGTCGGCGGAGCGTCTTCGCGAAATCTGCGAAACCAGCCTGAAGAATCTCGGAATCGACTGTCTTGACGCATTCTGCATGTCGCGCGTCGACCCAACCGTGCCGATCGAGGACTCGGTCGGCGCGATGGCGCGCATGGTGGAGGAGGGAAAGACCCGCTTTATTGGCCTTTCCGAGGCTGCGCCCGAAACGGTCCGGCGCGGCAATGCCGTCCATCCACTGGTATCGCTGCAGTTCGAATATTCGCTGTGGACGCGCGATGTCGAAGGCGGTCATCTGGCGACCTGCGAGGATCTCGGCCTCGCCCTGATGGCCTATGCGCCGCTCGGTTACGGCTTTCTGACCGGCGCGGTCGGCGGACGCGACGCACTGTCCGAAGGCGACACCCGACACAAGTTCCCCCGGTTTCACGACGAGAACGCCGCTTCCAACCGCGACCGGGTGAAAATCGTCCAGGACATCGCCGCCGTTCATAACGCCACCGCTGCCCAGATCGCCATCGCCTGGGTTCTGACTCGCTCCGACAATGTTTTTCCAATCCCCGGCTGCAAGACTCGGGGGCATCTGGAAGACAATCTGGCCGCCATCGATATTCGCCTGACCGAAGACGATCTTGCGACTCTGGACGCTGCCTTTCCGCCCGGTGCGGCCGCCGGCGACCGCTACGAACCGGGCGGCATGAAGCGGGTTAATCTCTAAAACCAAAGAAGAGCAACTATGTCTGGCTGGATGGAAACGCATCGCGCAGTCGTGTTCCCGTGGAACTGCGATCATTTGGGACACCTGAATGTCCGCTATTACGGGCATTTTTTCGACGACGCGGGCTGGCATCTCTGGTCTTCCATCGGCATCAGCCATGCCACGCTGAAGGAGGCCGGGGTCGGAACGGTAGTTGCGAATATCAATACCGATTTCATTCAGGAGGCATCGCCGGGCGAGCTCCTGCTGGTCGAAAGCGCATTTACGCGGCTCGGCGGCAAGAGCCTGACCATGAAGCAACGGATGACGAACGTGGAAACCGGGGCGCTGCTGGCGAGACAGGCGGTCGTAGAGGTGTTCTTCGACTACGAAACCAGGAAATCGACGGATATGCCGGCGGATATCAGGAAGAAGCTGGAAGCTGTCCTGGTTGCAGAGGATTAGCCGGAGGCGGTCTGCTGGCGTTGACGTTCCTTTTGCTGCGCGAGCCGGCCGGTCAGCCAGGCGTCGAGGAAGCTTACAATCCTGATATCGAGAGTGCCGAAAGCCGCTGCCATCTTTCCCGACGCTTCTATCCGGACGATCTTCGCCTTTGTAACATGCTCAACGTCTTTTTCGCCGTCATTGACGACAATTCCGACTTCGATCATGTCTCCTGTGCTTTTTTCGCCCTTGTAGGCTTCCACCGAAAAACCGCCGAATCCCCAGTCCATCGTGACGTAGGGCTCTCCGTCAATTACCATGACGATCGGGCGCAGCCGTATCCGGCGGTCCTTGCGGCGTTCCTTGCCGTATGGCGGGGCGACTTTCATGAAAGCGATTCTAGGCCTTTGGGTTTAAGGACTGGTTTACGGCGGGTTTGGCGGCCAAGCCCTTGGGATATCGTGCAATTACGTCTTAGCGCGGCGCATCTGCCGTGCTATACGCTCGCGCCATGACCGACACAGCCATCACCACAGACGATTCCGAGACCGGTGGCGTCGCGCGCGATTTCGTCCGCAGGCAGATCGCGGACGATCTGGAAAGCGGCGTCCATGAGCGTATTGTCACGCGGTTTCCGCCCGAACCGAACGGGTATCTCCATATCGGGCACGCCAAGTCGATATGTCTGAATTTCGGCGTTGCGCAGGAATTCGGCGGGACATGCCATCTGCGGTTCGACGATACGAACCCGGTAAAGGAGGATCAGGAATTCATCGATGCGATCCAGCAGGACGTGCGATGGCTTGGTTTCGACTGGGGCGACACGGTCTATTACGCATCGGACAATTTCGAACAGCTTTACGAATGGGCGGAAAAGCTCATCGAAGACGGCAAGGCCTATGTCGACGACCTGACGGCGGAACAGATGCGGGAGTATCGCGGCACGCTGACCGAACCGGGCCGCGACAGCCCGTGGCGGGACCGTCCGGTGGAAGAAAATCTCGACCTGTTCCGGCGGATGCGGGCGGGTGACTTTGCTGACGGAGAAAAGGTCCTGCGGGCCAGAATCGACATGGCGTCCGGCAATATCAACCTCCGCGATCCGGTGCTTTACCGAATCGTCCGGGCGATGCATCCGAGGACAGGGGATAGCTGGTGCATCTATCCGACATACGATTACGCGCACGGCCAGACGGATGCGATCGAGGGCATTACACATTCAGTCTGTACGCTGGAGTTCGAGGATCACCGGCCGCTTTACGACTGGCTGATTGATAACCTCCCGGTACCGTTCAGGCCGCGGCAGTACGAGTTTTCGCGTCTCAACGTGACCCACACCGTTTTGTCGAAACGGCGTCTGATGCAGCTTGTTTCCGATGGTCATGTCGACGGATGGGACGATCCCAGAATGCCTACCCTGTCGGGATTGCGGCGGCGCGGCGTGCCGGCGGCGACGATACGGGACTTTATGTCACGGCTATCGATTTCCAAGACGGATGGGATTGTCGAGCAGGCGGCGCTGGATCACGCTGTTCGGGAGTATCTGAACGAGCACGCCGAACGGCGTATGGCGGTGCTGCGTCCGTTGAAGCTCACGATCAAGAACTGGCCGGAAGGGAAGGTTGACTGGCTTGACGCGGCCAATCATCCCGGAAACCCCGATGCGGGGAACCGGAAGATTCCGTTTTCCGGTTCGCTGTATATCGAACGGGACGATTTCTTGGAGGATCCGCCGAGCAAGTTTTTCCGCCTGGGACCGGGGCGAGAGGTGCGTCTTCGCTTCGGCTATTTCGTCACCTGCACGGATTTCGTGAAGAACGAAAACGGCGAGGTTGTGGAGCTTCGCTGCACATACGACCCCGAAACGCGCGGTGGAGATGCGCCGGACGGGCGTAAGGTAAAGGGCACGATTCACTGGGTCTCCGCAGACCACGCCCTGGAGGCGGTCGCGGCGCTTTACAATCCACTCTTTACGACAGAGCAGCCGGGCGCCGAAACGGGCGAATTTCTCGACGATATCAATCCAGAGTCGCTCGAAATCCTGAAAGACTGCCGGGTCGAACCTTCTTTGGCGGAATTGAAGCCTGGTGAGAACGTACAGTTCGAAAGGCTCGGGTATTTCTGCGCCGATTCGATAAGCACGTCCTCCGCGCTGTGTTTCAACCGGACGGTGGGGTTGCGTGATTCCTGGTCGCGGGCGCAGACCAAAGGGAAATGAGCCGATTATGAGCGAACGAAAGATCCGCCTCTATCTGAACATGGCCCGTTCCGGGGGGACTCTTTTCTCGAAATGTGTCGGGTGTATGGACGGGGTCATGCTTCTGAGCGAGATTCACCCGCTCGGCACAGCCCTGTTCAATCCGGTTACCCAGGCCTCGCGCTGGTACGATCTTTTCTCGGAGGAGGACAGAAAAGCGCTGCTGGAAAAAGGGGGGAGAGGTCTCATATCTCGATGCGATTGAGGCGATATATCCGTTGGCGGAGGCGCGGGGCCAGACGCTCTTATTGCGGGACTGGAGTCACCTCGATTTTACCGGCGTCCCGTATCTGGACGATCCGCCTCATTACTCCACGCACTTGGAAACCCTTGAGTCGAAATTTGAGGTTGTCGCGGCGGCGACGGTGCGCCATCCGGTTCCTCAGTGGCTTAGCCTCGTCAAATTCCTGAAAAATAAGGGAGATGTCCCGCTTGGCCCTTTCCTGGCAGGGTATCGAAAGTTTGCCGAACTGGCCGCGAGAGTAGGCTTCGTGCGCTATGAAGACCTGCTCGACCATCCCGATCGCACGTTGTAGACGTTGTGCAGGGGGCTCGAGATCTCCTTCGACCTGACCTATGACGAACGCTGGGCGACCAACAGACATGTGACCGGCGATAACAGCGTTGAGCGCGAAATCCGGAATCGGGATCCGCTCCCGTCCTACCCGGCTGCGACGATCCTTGAATTCGAAAAGAACCCGGATTATCGCGCGGCGTTGCGGCTTCTCGGGTACAAGCCCGCCCAGGCGGCGTAAACGACGCGGAAGCCCGTCCGGGAAGGATTCGAACCGTTTCTGCAGGGAAGGCGGTTAAACACTGATTTACCGTTTGCTGTCAGTTTTCGGGTAAATGGCCACCCATCTCAAATATACCGGTTTGACGCCCGCCCTTGCGGAAAGGGAACCCGCCCCCCAGGAGGACGTCGCCCTTCTGCCGTCTGCGGACTCCTCCGGTATGTTCCCCGGATTCGATGTCGCAGGTATGGGGGCGGCGATACAGAACCCCGGATTGGCCGTCTTCGAGCATGAAATTGTGTATGCAAACGATCTCGCCGACGGCTTGCTCCGAGCTTCTGCCGAACGCTCGCTGGTAGGGAAAAGGCTGGAGGAAATTATCGTTTGCGGCCGGGATTTTGATGTCCGTGCGGTCGGGGAGCGGCCGGCCCAGTCAATGGTTATGACGCTGGATGGGAATCTTCTGGAAGCTGAAATCAGGGGCTTTCCAGTTCCCTGGAAGGGGCGATCCGCCGTGTTTCTGGTGATCTGGCGGTCAGAGGACGGGCGTCAGGACATCGACAAGCTGAAGGATCGTATCCTGCGTCTCGAACAGTCGATGGAACAGAGTCTTGTCGAAAACGCCGAGGTAAACCGCTGTCTGCAGGCGGCTAAGGACGCGGCTGATGCGGCCAACCGGACAAAAAGCGAGTTTCTCGCAAACATGAGCCATGAGTTGCGGACGCCGCTCAACGCCATCATGGGGTTTTCCGAAATCATCATGAATCAGATGTTCGGCCCGGTATCGATGCCGAAATATGTCGAATACGCCCGGGATATTCACACCAGCAGCTCCCACCTGCTGGAGATCATCAACGACATCCTCGACCTGTCCAAGGTCGAAGCCGGCAAGTTCGAACTGGTCGAAGAGAAGCTGGATATCGCGGAAATCATCCGTTCTGTAGGGAATCTGATAAAGGGGCGGCTGGATAAAAAAGATCAGGCACTTTCGGTTAATGTGGCGCCGGATTTCCCGGCCCTGATCGCCGACCGGCGCGCCATCAAACAGATTTTGCTGAACCTCATTTCGAACTCAAGCAAATTCATGGAACGGAACGGGACGGTCCAGGTCTCTGCGAGGCGGGTTGAGGAAGCCTTGGAGTTATCGGTGGCGGATCGGGGTATCGGAATCGCACCGGATCAGCTTGAGCACGTCCTTTCGCCTTTCGGGCAATCTGACAGCCCGCTGGCGCGCGATCATCAGGGAACGGGTCTCGGCCTGCCCCTGGTCCAGGCGATGGTCCATCTCCACCAGGGCCGGCTGTTTATCAAGAGCGCCGTAGGCGTTGGCACGACTATCCGGATCGTATTTCCGAAAGAACGGATCGCAGACGCATCGACGTCCGAAGCCTGATTTCTTCCGCCTGCCTCTTGCGCATCTCGCTCCCTCCATTACCGTGATGCCGTTGGGAAGAGAGGAATGCGATGGAACTCGGCGGAAGTGTTGCGATCGTCACCGGATCAAGCTCCGGAACGGGAATTGGCGCCGAATGCGCCAAGGGCCTGGCGGCGAAAGGCGCAAACGTCGTCATCAACTACGTGAACGACGCTGAAGGAGCGGAACGGACTGCCGCCGAATGCATCGCGAGCGGCGTGGAAGCCATTACCGTTCAGGCGGATGTATCCAGCGATGAGGATTGTCGCCGAATGGCGCAGGCGGCCATCGACAAATGGGGACGAATCGATGTCCTCGTAAACAATGCGGCGACGACCAGACCAATCCCCCAGCACGATCTGGAAGCCGTAACGGCCGAAGAATTTCATCGGATTTATTCCGTGAATGTCGTTGGAAATTTCCAGATGACCCGTGCGGCCGCGCCGCATCTCAGGGCTTCCGGCGACGGGGCGGTCGTCAATATCTCTTCGCTTGGGGGGATCGTCGGAAACGGAAGTTCCATGCCCTACGCCGTTTCCAAGGGAGCGCTGAATACGTTGACGATTGCGCTTGCGCGGCAGCTGGCGCCCGAGGTTCGGGTCAATGCGATCTGTCCGGGCGGATTGCTCGGCAACTGGACCCGCAAGATCATGACGGAAGAAGGCTATCAGAGACGCGTCGCCGAGGCGGAAACGTCCTACCCGCTCAACAAGGCAATCTGGCCGAAAGACGTAGCCCGGTTCGCCATCTGGCTGGCGGAGGACGCCGGCACCATGACCGGCGAGGTCTTCCGGATGGATTCAGGCCAGCATCTGCTTTAGGGATGAAGTGCCATGGCGAACGATAAAGACAGGGAAATCTACGAACGGCAAGGGCTTGGCGCCCGGATGGGTTTCGGTAAGAAGCCGGCGCTCCTGATCATCGACTTCATCAACGGATTTAACGATCCCGAAGCGTTCGGCGGAGGCAATATACAGTCCGCCATTGATGAGACGGAAACGCTCCTGGCGGAAGCGCGCCATCTGGGGGTGCCTGTTGCCTATACCACCCATGTGTACGCCGAGGATGGCAGCGAGGATGGCGTCTTCAATCTGAAGATGCCTCGTATGCGGGATGGGCTGACGCGTGGTTCGAAAGCGGTTGAGATCGTCGATCAACTCAGGCCGAGACCGGGAGAGCGGGTTGTCGAAAAGCATTACCCGTCCGCTTTTTTCAGTACCGACCTTGCCGGGTGGCTGGCGAGGCAGGGAGTCGATACCGCCATCGTAACCGGCTGTACGACGTCGGGCTGTGTCCGCGCTACCGTCGTAGACGCCATGGGGCACGGGTACCGGCCTATCGTCCCGCGTGAGTGCGTTGGCGACCGCGCCGAAGGGCCGCATGAGGCAAACCTGTTCGATATGGATCAGAAATACGCAGACGTCATGCCGCTGGCGAAGGTCATCGAGGAATTGCGCAACCTGCACCCGGCCCAGGGAAGCGAAGGGAAAACAGAAGAATGACGGATTCACTCGGGTGGCGGCGCAAGTTCGGGGTGATCGCTCCCTCCACCAATACATCGGTTCAGCCCGAGTTCGACGATATGCGCGTCCCTGGAGTCACCAACCATTTCTCTCGCGTCTGGATACCGGACGATCCCGTCGAGAGCGACGAGGATTTCAATCAACTGATGGAGAATATTCGGAAGGAGATGGACAACGCGGTTGAACGCGTCCTGACATGCCATCCCGACTATCTCGTCATGGGCATGTCCTCGGAAACCTTCTGGGGCGGGCTCGCCACGTCCATAGAACTCAAGAAACGCATGGAGGAGATCTCCGGGCTGCGGGTGGCAATGGGGTCGGATGCCTGCCAGGCCGCGTTGCGATCCTATGGGGATATTAAACGGATCGGCGTCATTACGCCCTACTGGCCGGTAGGCGACGAAAACGTTCGCAGGTTTTTCACTGATTGCGGCTTTGAAGTCGTCAATCTGCTGGGGCTCAAATGCAAGAGTCCGGTACTGATTGCCCATGTCTCGGAAGACGAGCTTGCCAACGCGATCCGCGAGGTCGACGGCGACGATGTCGAAGCGATTGTTCAGTGCGGGACCAATCTCGCCATGGCGCGGCTGGCCGGCATGGCGGAGAAAATGCTCGGAAAGCCGGTCATCGCGATCAACACGGCGACGTACTGGTTCGCGTTGCGCGATAACGGGATCGAGGACCGCGTGGACGGGTTCGGTTCACTGTTGAGCGATTTTTCACGCCTTCCCGAGAACTTCGCTGCGGTGCCGGAATAAATATAAAACTTTATTTTAATCGATATAAAAACCGATTAAAAATTCTTCTAAATAAATGATATAATAAAAACAAATAATATCCGAAAATTATTTATATGTTGTTTTAAACCAATACTGTTCCTGTTGATTTCTGTTCTGTCTATTCGGTATGTTTCATACTACAGATGGAGCGGTAGTCATGTTATATTCTGTTAAACCAACCTTGTCTTCGTTTGGCGCGTTCTCCCGTCGAGGCGGGGCTACTTCCTCCGGCAAGTCCGCCCAGACGCCCGCAACGGCGGATATTGTGGAGATCAGCGCGGTAGCACGGCTTGCAGACAGACGGGAAGAGCGTCGGGAGGAGGGGCTTCCCGGCCTTTTGAGGCGCGCCATGGTCGCGAGTGATACCACCGGAAATCCGGAGCAGCGTATGGCGGAGGTCATTCCCCTGACGGGAAACGGAGGCACGAAATCAGGCGCAAGCGTTGACCGGAAGGTCTGACGGAAAGCCTGGGATGAGGCCGATCGGGGCCGGTCCGTTATGTCGGGCCGGCCCCGATTGCGTTCCGGACCGGTGGCGTCTACAACGTTTCCATCGAAAGCCTAACATATGGGGGAGACGCCATGATCTACGAAGTCCGCACTTATCGGCTGAAACAGGGAACCACCAACAAGGCCATCGACGCGTTCGCTGAAGCTTACGAGCATCGCAAGAAGTATTCCGAGCTGGCGGCGTTCTGGTACACCGAGATCGGCCCGCTGAACGAGATCATCCATGTCTGGCCCTACAAGGATCTGGACGAGCGGACGAAAATCCGCGCCGAGGCCAATAAAGACCCGAACTGGCCGCCGAAAATCGGCGAATTCCTTCAGGAGCAGCAGTCGGAGATTTTTCATCCGTTTCCCTTCACGCCGAAGATCGAGCCGGGAAATGTCGGACCGGTGTTCGAATGGCGCGACTATATCGTCAAACCGGGCATGATCCCGAACATCATCGATCGCTGGAAGGACGCGATCGATACACGGACAGAACGCTCGCCCTGCACGATGATCATGCATACCGAGCTCGGCGCGCTGAACCGGATGGTCCATATCTGGCCGTACAAGGATCTCGAACACCGCAAGCAGGTGCGGGACCAGGCCGCCAAGGACGGAATCTGGCCGCCCAAGGGCGGCGACGGGACACTGCATACACAGGACAACAAGATCCTGTATGCCGCACCGTTCTCGCCGATTCAGTAACCTTACGGATACGGCACCAGCCCTCTCCCCCACCCGGCCACCCACAGGATACTCGCGTTGGGTGGCCGGGTGGGGGAGAGGGCTGGTGCGAATTCGCGATAGCGAATCTTTCTAGTTCCGTGTAACGGCGCGCAGGCGGAGCAGGATCAGTATGAGCAGAAAGGCGACGCCGGTCATCATGAAGATCGGCGCGTCGAATCCGCCCGTCGCCTCGGCGAGCGCGCCCATACTCATCGGGCCCAGCGCGCCGCCGACTTCTGCGGCCGAAAAGTAAAGTCCGCTCGCAGCGCCCACGCGGCTTGCATCGCCGTCGTCCATATCCATCAGGGTCAGGATGGCTATGCTGGTCATGGCGCCACGGCACATTCCTTGCATGACGAGTCCGAGGAACAGGAGCGGACCGTCCGCCGAATGGATCAGCAGGGTTGCGATCGCCGCCGAGATAAAAAGGCCGAACAGTATCTTGTAGCGCCGTTCCCGCGTCGCCAGTCGCGGCAGGATTAGCGCCGATATCATCCCGAAGGCGGTCGGGATCGAGGCCCAGTATCCTGCCTCGACTTTGCTCATTCCACCCGTTTCGAGAATTGTCGGCAGCCAGTTGTTGAAGCCGTGATTGAAGAAGAGGATGAAAATACCCATGAGCAGGACAAGCCTGACGACGGGATGTCGGACGAGTTCCATGAACACCTGCATGTACGGCGTCTTGGGCTCGGCAGCGAGTTTCTCTTCCATCCGGCGCGCCGAGGGGTGCAAATTGATCAGCAGCCAGACCAGACCGCTGAAAACCACGAAGGCGGCATAACAGAACATGACGTTTCGCCAGTTGCCGTCGAACAGCGGCATCATGACGCTGTTCGTCAGCGACAGGGCGGTCACGCTGCCGAACGCGTTACCGGTAAAATAGATCCCGACCGCCAGGCCGCGAGTCTTTCCCGAAAACCAGACGCTGATGACCTTGGGCGCACCCGACGATATCAGTGGCCCGCCGAGACCGAAGACGATGCCGGCGAGAAGGAGACCGTAATACCCGTCCGAAAGACCGCGCGTCGCTGCCGATGCGGCAACCACAAGCGTTCCCAGGAAAAGCATGGGTCTCGGCCCGAATCGGTCGAGCAACGCGCCACACGGTGCTGACGACGCGATATAGACCACGGGCCAGGCGCCGAGGATCGTTCCCATCGCCACGTGGTTGATGCCGATATCGGCTTCGATGATGGGGACCAGCGGCGCCATGCAGGCGAGGGTCGTACCGAAGGCGAAATAGAGAAGCCAGACGCCGAACATCATCGTCCAGCGATAGGGCGTCGGCGGCAGGGCCTCTGCGGCTTCCGCGGGATTACTGGTCGGGGCGAGCGCCAAGACCTACCCGTCAGTTAATGTACTGCGAAATGCTTCAAGTGCGGCAGGCGTATCCAGGTCCTGCAGAACGGCGTCGTCGTCCATCGCAATCTCGACCAGTGCATCTTCGTTTTCGCCGATCAGGTGGCGCGCGCCGACATCGCCTGAAATCTGAGTCATCTGGTCGAAATAGCGTCGGTGCCAGAGAACCGGATTGCCGCGTTTGCCACGGACCGTCGGAACGACGATGAACCTGCCGCTGGCAGGGTCGAAGGCAGACATGAGCTTTTCGATATGGGCGGTCGTTACGGCTGGCATGTCGCCAAGGCAGACAACGATACCCTCGATATCGTCACTCAGGGCATTCACCGCCGCGCGCAATGATGTGCTGAGACCGTTGGCAAAATCGGGGTTATGGACGATCGTGACTGAGCGTCCCTCAACGGTTTGCTCTATCCGTTCGGGTTCGTGTCCTGTCACAACGACGACCGGCTTCGTTCCTGCTTCGATAGCGGCGTCCACCGCATGCAGCATCATCGGTTTGCCGTTGACGACCTCCATAAGCTTGTTCGCCTTGCCCATGCGGCGGGACTGGCCGGCTGCGAGTATGACGGCGGCGATGCGACGGGTCTGTTTCATGTCTGTTTCGTTCGTGGAGGAAGAAACCGCGCTCAGGCGGGGAAGGGGACGCGACGGGATCTCCTTGAGCAGACCGCCGACCCCCATCCGCATAAGATCTTCGCCCGTGACATCGATTCCGGCAACGAGGCGCCTGAGAACCCAGTCGAACCCGTGCAGCCGGGGCGATCGAGCGGATCCCGGCAGGCCGAGGATGCGCATCTCGCCGATGCGTCCCAGCAGCATCAGGTTTCCGGGGTCGACCGGCATGCCGAAATGCTCGACCGTTCCGCCGCATGCTTCAACCGCTGCCGGGATCACGTCTGCCCGGTCGGCGATGGCCGATGCTCCGAGTGCAAGGGCAATGCCGCATCCGGAATCTGCGAGAGACCGGAAGGCATTTGCGATGGCGTCTGTCTGATGATCGCATCTGATATCGTGATCGAGCGTGCATCCCATCGTTTCCAGACGCGCACGGGTGACCTCCGTAGCCTTGTCCAGAAGACTGGCCCTCAGGACCGGCAGGCGAGTCTGAACCAGGCCAACCGCTGTTTGCCTGTATGGCGCCACAGAAACCCGGTTCTGTCCCTTCCCAGCGGCTTCTACGCATTTCTCAACTGTTGCGCCCGCTACGGCGAAGGTGATGATCTTGACGGTAGCGACGATGTCTCCCTTGTCCACGTGCTCGAAAGGCCGAACGGTGGATACGGTGACGGCTTCATCGATCAGGTTCACCGTATCGATGTAGCCTGCGTCGAATAGCGCGATGCCGGCAGAGGCAGCGGCCAGATTGCAACGGCCGGTCGCGGTATTACTGAGGGCGATGTCGGGACCCACAAGAGCATTCGCCAGCCTTTGTGCGGCCTCGTTCTCCGCCAGATCGCCGGGATCGAGGCGAACGACGGTAACTTCGCCGAAGCCAGCCTCTTTCATGGCCAGCAGGTCTTCAGGGGCGAGAACCCTTCCTTTCCGAAAGGTTGCCTGGCCGACGCGTTCGCTGTGGGCGAGAATAGCGCCTTCGGCCCGATCCAGCGGGACGGGGCCGAACTTCACGCGGCTGCCTTTTGTTGCTCCCTGCCGTGCAGTACGGCGGTGATTTCCGCCAGGATGGAGACGGCGATCTCAGATGGCGAGACCGCACCCAGCGGCAGGCCCACGGGCCCGTGAATGCGACCGATCTCCGCGTCGTTGAAACCGGCTTCTTTTAGCCGTTCGACGCGTGAGGCATGCGTTTTTCGGCTGCCGAGAGAACCGATATAGAACGCATCCGAACGGATCGCGATATGAAGGCCGGGATCGTCGAGTTTGGGATCGTGAGTAAGGGTGACGATAGCTGTCCTTCGGTCGGGATCGAGCAATTTGACGCCGTCGTCGGGCCATTCATGCACCAGATTGATGCCTGGAAACCGCTCCGGCGTTGCAAAGGAGTCGCGTGGGTCTACGACGAAGACATCGTATCCTGCGACCGATGCGATGCGAGACAATGGCTGGGCAATGTGCACAGCGCCGACAAGAATCATGCGCAATGGTGGATTGAAGACATGAATGAAGACATCGCCCTTTGCCGTTGAAACAACGCGGCTTTTGTCGTCCATCATGCATTGCCGCGCCGCGGCGACGATCTCAGCATTGTCGGCCAGTGCGCCTTCTGCATCGTCGTGATAGACGAGCGCCTGATTCCCGCTTTGGAGATGGGTCGCCATGGCGACGGCCGTTTTGGCTTCGCGATCCTTAAGCAGCCGGTCGAGAATATCCTGTTTCATCAGTCGAGTGCCTCCACGAAGACTTTAACCTGCCCGCCGCAGGCCAGGCCGACCTCCCAGGCGAGATCGTCGGTCACGCCGTATTCGAGAACCGTTGGTTTGCCGCTTTCCATCACGGACAGCGCTTCGGTGACGACGGCGCCTTCGATGCAGCCGCCGGAAACCGAACCCACAAAGGTCGAATCCTCCGCCACGGCGAGCTGGCTGCCGGTCGGGCGAGGGGACGAGCCCCAGGTGCTGATAACGGTCGCCAGCGCGACCTTCTTGCCTTCGGCGCGCCAGCGCGCGGCTTCCTCGAGGACGGCGTCGTCCTGTCCCTTTACATCGCTTGCAGCCATTCGCCCATTCCTTCCTGTCTCCGGGAAAGCTGGCGATTTAGCGCGTCCACCAGCTCTGTCAGACTCTCAAGATTGTGCACCGGGCGGAATTCGTCAACATGGGGGAGAATCGCCCTGATGCCCTGTGATTTGGGCTCGAACCCTTCGAACCGCAGCAGCGGATTCAGCCAGACGAAACGACGGCAGGATTTGTGAAGCCGCTCCATCTCGATTTCGAGGCCTCGTCCGGCGTCGCGGTCGAGCCCGTCCGAAATCAGAAGCATCACGGCTCCCTGTCCAAGGACCCGCCGGCTCCAGAAGCGATTGAATTCCTTGAGGCTTTCGCCGATCCGGGTGCCGCCCGACCAGTCGTCGACCATGTCGTTACAGCATTCCAGCGCGACATCGACGTCTTTCTGCCGCAGGTGACGTGTGACATTGGTCAGGCGCGTGCCGAACAGGAAGGTGTGAACCCGGTCGCGGTCATTTGTGATGGCATGCATGAAGTGAAGCAGCATGCGCGTGTAACGACCCATTGAGCCGGAGATATCGCACAAGATGACCAGCGGCGGGGTGCGTTTGCGGCGACGGCGATACTGCAACGGGATCAGCCCACCGCCGGACCGCATGGCGGCGCGCAGCGTTGCCCGCATATCGACGCGGTCTATCCGGTGACTGCGCTCGAACCGGCGCATAGGTACCTCGTCGATTGTGAGGCGCATGCGCGAAATAGCGGCCTTCGCGGCCGCGACTTCTTCCGCCGACATATCCTCAAAATCCATCTTCTGGAGCAATTCGTTTGCGGAAGCTGTCAGGGTGGCCTCGACTTCGACCTCTGGCTCCTTTTCCTGCTCCTGCTGCTGGCCTTCCTGCTCCTTGGGAGACATTGCCTCCATGATTCGGCGGCTTGGCGGTTCCTGCGGTTCGTTCTGCTCCTCTCCGGGTACTTCAGGCATCAGCATGCCCAGCATGCGCTCCAGGAGACGCGGGTCGCGCCAGAAGATATGGAAGGCCTGGTCGTAGACGTCGTGCTGGTCGCGCCGGTTAACGAACACGGCGTGGAGCGACCAGTAGAAGTCCTTGCGGCTGGCGATGCCGACTGTCTGGACTGCATTCACCGCATCGATGATCTTGCCGGGGCCGACGGGCAGACCGGCGCTACGCAGCACACGACCGAAATGCATGATGTTGGGAAGAAGCTTGCTTCCCTCGAACTGGTCGAGGAGCCGCATGCCGGGCGTGTTTTCGAAAGCAGGTGCGGCGCCGTTGTCTCTGGGAGTGCCGGTTTCGTCGGCGTTTGCCAATGTCCTAGCCCCGCGCGGCGAGGTCGGCCTTGACCTGTTCAAGCAGGTTGGCGGCCTCGCTGCCTTTCACCTTCTCGATGTCGTCCTGGTATTTCAGCAGGGTCCCGAGCGTATCGTTGACCGTTTCCGGATCGAGATCGATCTTGTCGAGCTGCACCAGCGCATTGGTCCAGTCGATGGTCTCGGCGACGCCCGGCAGCTTGAAGAGATCCATCGAGCGCAGCCGCTGGACGAAGGCGACGATCTGGCGTGACAAGTCCTTGTCCGCATCGGGCACTTTCACGTCGAGAATTTCGAGCTCGCGCTTCGCGTCCGGATAATCGACCCAGTAATAGAAGCAGCGGCGTTTGATCGCATCGTGAATTTCCCGCGTCCGGTTGGACGTAACGATAACGATAGGGGGCTTCTCCGCCTTGACCGTGCCGGTTTCGGGGATGGTGACCTGGAAGTCGGACAGGATCTCGAGCAGGAAGGCCTCGAACGGCTCGTCGGTGCGGTCCAGTTCATCTATCAGCAGGACCGGAGGATTGCCGTTGAGGTCGAGTTCGAGGGCCTGAAGCAGGGGACGCTTGATAAGAAACCGGTCGGAAAACACGTCCTCTTCAAGTCGGTCGCGGTCCTCCTCGCCGGACGCTTCCGCGATCCGGATGTCGATCATCTGGCGGGAATAGTTCCATTCATAGACCGCAGACGAAACGTCAAGACCTTCGTAGCATTGAAGCCGGATAAGGTTCCGTCCCAGTGTATCGGACAGAACCTTGGCTATTTCGGTCTTGCCGACGCCGGCCTCGCCTTCGAGGAACAGGGGGCGGCCGAGTTTGAGGGCGAGAAAAAGGGCCGTCGCAAGCGAGCGGTCGGCGACATAGCGCCCCTCCGAAAGGAGGTCCATCGTATCGTCGATCGATGCCGGGAGCTGTTCGCTCATATCGTCTGGTTCCTGAGGCTTGGTGGTTGGGCCGGAATGAAAGAAGGGGGCCGGATTGCTCCGGCCACCCCCAAAAAAACAACGGATCGGTCGGCGGGCGCAACGGCCCGCCCGGTCACGACGCTCAGCTGTTGGCTTCGGCGACGGCGCGTTTGGCCATGACCGTAACCAGATGCGCGCGGTACTCGGCGCTGGCGTGGATGTCACTATTGAGATTGGTGTCCGGAATGCTGATATCGGCAACCGCTTCCGGTGCGAAGTTCGATGCCAGGGCGTTTTCCATGTCCGAAACGCGGAAAGCGCAGGCTCCGGCGCCGGTGACGCCGACGCGGACGTTGCCGCCCTTCTGCGACACCATCACGCCGACAATGCAGTAGCGCGATGCCGGGTTCGGGAACTTCATGTATCCGGCCTTGTCGGGAATGGGGAACGAGACGCTGGTGATCATCTCGCCCTCTTCAAGGGCGGTCTCGAACAGGTCGAGGAAAAAATCGTCGGCGGCGATCTCGCGCCGGTCGGTGTGGATCGTTGCGCCCAGACCCATGACGGCAGCGGGGTAGTCAGCCGCAGGATCGTTATTGGCGAGCGATCCGCCGATCGTGCCGCGGTTGCGAACCATCGGGTCGCCAATACCGCCCGCCAGCTTGGCGAGCGCCGGAATGGCCTTCTTGACGTCAGGGCTCGCGGCCACGACGGCGTGCGGGGTCATCGCCTTGATGGTGACCGTGTCGCCGGACACGTCGATCCCGACCAGATTGCCGATCCCGGCGAGGTCGATCACGTCCGACGGGCGCGCCAGCCGCATCTTGAGGGTTGGCAGCAGTGTCATGCCGCCCGACATGTATTTCGGGTCCTCGGCATTGCCGTGAAGCTGTTTCGCTTCGTCGACCGAAGAAGCCTTCTGATAGTTGAATTCGTACATGATCCGTCGTCTCCGATTACGCCTGTTGTCCTGCCGCTTCGGACGCCGGTCTGAGGCTCAGGGGCGTCGCAGGCATGTTTTGATATTCGGGCTTAGCCCTTGTTCATGACCTCAGATGCCGAAAGCACTGCCTTGACGATATTGTGGTAGCCGGTGCAGCGGCAGATGTTGCCCTCGAGTTCGTGACGCACCGTCTTTTCGTCCAGCTTTTCGCCCTTGTGGCGATCAACGATCCCGATCGAGCTCATCACCATGCCAGGGGTGCAGAAGCCGCACTGCAAGGCATGATTTTCGCGGAATGCAGCCTGCATCGGGTGCAACTCACCGTCCTTGGCAAGTCCTTCGATTGTCGTGATCTCCTTGCCGTCGGCATGGACCGCCAGCATGGTGCAGGACTTCATCGGGAGGCCGTCGACATGGACCGTGCAGCAACCGCACTGGGTGGTGTCGCAGCCGACATGGGTCCCCGTCAGGCCAAGGTGTTCGCGAATGAACTGCACCAGAAGGGTTCGGTCCTCGGTCTCGCCCTGGACTTCCTTGCCATTGATGGTCGTGGTGAACTTAACGGTCATCGAATTTTTCCCTCGTTCGGTAAGGTCCCTGGGGCTGGCCCATGGCCCGGTCGGATTGCAATCGTTTCGGAGCGGTTTTTCCACTCCTGTACCTCGGGAAGTATCACCCGAAATTGTTGTTGGTCAACCCGCCGACGGGAGATTCCGAGGCGGGTTCTGGCTTTAGTTCAGAACAATCAGGAGGATCACCACAACGGCAACCAGCCCACCGATCCAGACCGCCGGGCTTATCCCTCCGGAAGAAGCGGGGGCAGGGGCCGGCGCGGCCGGTTCCGCGGGTGCCGGCGCTTCCGGCGTGGCTTCCGCGGCGGGCGCTTCCGCCTCACCGTCGCCGCCGACTTCCTCTGCGAACTTGTCGAAGAACTGGCCGGCCATTTTCTTGGAGGTCGAATCGATCAGCCGGGAGCCGATCTGCGCCAGCTTGCCGCCAACCTGAGCCTTGGCGGTATAGCGGAGAATGGTTACGCCGCCGTCTTCTTCAAGCGACACTTCCGCACCGCCCTTGGCGAAGCCCGCCGCGCCGCCGGTGCCCTCGCCGGTGATGGTATAGCTTTCCGGCGGGTTGATGTCGGACAGGGTGACCTTGCCCTTGAAAGTCGCGGAAACCGGGCCGACCTTGGTCTTCACTGTCGCCGTCAGCTCGGTATCCGATTCCTTGTTGAGTTCCTGACAGCCGGGAATGCACTTGGTCAGGACCTCGGGATCGTTGAGCGCTTCCCAAACCTTTTCGCGCGGGGCCGGAATGCGATATTCGCCGGTCATATCCATGACGTCGTTCTCCCTTCTGAATGCAGGATTGCCTTGCCGTTAAGGCTTCTCCGTAGGGTAATGCGGAGGCGCTTAGGCGGCAACCCTTCGCATGGATTTCCCCATAGAATTCCATAGTGAAATTCGCGGGAAAATCGATGCGATTCGGGCATTTCCTCAAGCGGTGTTTCGGTCAGGCGAGATCGGCCAGTACTTGTTCGGCATGGACCGAAACATCGGGGTTTTCATAGACCCGTTCGACCCTGCCGTCCGGTCCGATCAGAATGGACAAGCGCGATGCCCTCTCCTGGTCCGCCGTTTCCGCCGCGCCGTATGCCATTGCGACCGAGCGGTCGGCATCGCACAGCAGATCCGTCTTGTGACCGGTCTCGTCCGCCCATTTTTTCAGATCTTCGGTGGCGCTGAACGTAATACCGACCAGTGCGCCGTTTTTATCGAGAATGTCCTGGGTTCGATCACGGAACCCTTCAGCTTCCCGCGTTCAATTACTGCCGAAGGCGCGCGAGAAAAACCAGATAAGGACGCTTTTGCCGGCGAAGTCGTCGAGACTGACGGTTTTGCCGTTCTGGTTCGGCAGGGAGAAGCCGGGCGCTTTGCTGCCAGGTTCGAGTAGTGCCATGAGAGTTATCCTTTCTGCTTGTTTTCCGAGCTCGGATTTTATCCGGAGTGCCGGAATCGGAAACCCGTGATCTTTCCAGCAACGGGGGTTTTAACGGGGTCTTGACCATATTGTCCGATAACGGCTGCATGAGCCCCGCAGTTACGACAAGTTACGACATTGCCTTCTGGTTCCTCGACCGCGCGCGGAAGGATGATAGCTACTTGCAGCCCCGGGCCCTGCAATGCCTGCTGTTCCTGGCCCAGGCGCATTTTGCGGCGGCTTATAAGGGCAAGCGTCTGATGCCGTCGGTTTTCGTCATAGACGATGCAGGGCCGTTAGATCCCAACCTGTACCGGATGTTCGAGAACGGTCGCCCGACCGTGACGGAATTTCCGATCTCAGAAGGCGTCGTCGTGTTTCTCGATGCGATCTGGCGGCGTTACCGTCATGACGACGCGCTTCGGCTGGAACAGATTATTGCGAGGGCCGGGCGCAAGGAGAGAGCGGTCGAGCAGCGCAACGGCGCGGAAATTTCAATCGCCGCGATGCGCCGAATGTTCGGCCGGGACGAGGAAAAGTTGGTGTCTGCAGAACCCGAACGAGGACCGAAGAAGCGGGTTGAGCGTAGGGAGTTAGCCGATGACATCAAGCTACCGCCCTCCGGCGCACGCATCATGACCTTGCATACGGGAAAGAAAGTTGCCGTAAAGCGCTGGATGCCTGCCCGGAAATCGTTGCAGGAATAGAGCCGACAGGCGATTCCGGTAACGGTCAGCCCGTGCAATAACAGTGGCGCCGCGGCGGGAGCGGGAGCCGAGAAACTCTCGAATGTCGCGAGCCGTTCGGGCGGTTGCCCCGATAAACGGCGCCTTCGCAAAGCTCAAATCAAATAAAGTAGAAGATCATGTAGAGCGCGAGCAGGACCGCGACCCAGAGAACCGTCGAGCCGGTAGGCCAGGTGCGGGCCAGCATGCCCTCGGGCCCGTGATGGCGGAACACTCCCTGGACGATCCAGCCGACCTGTCTGAGCAGGCCTTCGCGGACGGCGCGGTCGACAGGGCCGAAGATCCTGATGCAGGCTTCGATCAGGCCCGTGAACAGCCTGCGGAATACCCAGTCGAAATCGAGATTCAACGCTTTGGCATCGGCCAGATAGAGGTTTTTCCTTAACATGAAGCCGAAGACGAGGCCCGCGAACAGGATGAGCTGCAGCTGCGTTACCACATGGCTCACCGTGTAGGGCGCGTATTTCGCCGTGTAGGGCAGGAGGTCGTAGAGCGCCTGCGGATAGACGCCGAGCGCGATACACAGGAAGGCGGCGATGCCCATGGCGATGAGCATGTTGGCGGGCGCTTCCTCGGGACGTTTTCCTGAATCCTTGGCATAGAAGGCACTATAGGGGATCCGGATGCCGGAATGCAGGATCGCGCCGGCTCCGGCCAGCAGCAGGAGCAGCCAGACTAGCATGTGGTGCTCATATGCCGCGGCGGAGACGATCATCGATTTGGAAACGAACCCGACCAGTAGTGGGAAGGAGGAGATCGAAGCCGAGCCGACGAAACAGAGCCTTGTCGTCCAGGGCATCGATTTATGCAGTCCGCCGAGTTCAGAGGCCTGAGCAGTGCCGGTCCGGAACAGCACGGCGCCGACCGACATGAACAGCACCGATTTGTAGAGGATGGACGCAAAGGCATGGGCCGCGGCGCCGTTTAGCGCCAGCTCCGTGCCGATGCCGACGCCGATCACCATGAAGCCGAGCTGATGGTTAAGCGAATAGGCCAGCACCTTGCGGAGGTCGTTCTCGATCAGCGCGTAAAAAATCGGGAAAACCGCCATCGTCGCGCCGATCCAGATCAGCATGTCAGTGCCCGGGAACCCGCGGGCGAGGGCGTAGATGGCGAGCTTGGTGGTGAAGGCGGACAGGAAAACCGTGCCGGTCACCGTTGCCTTCGGATAGGAATCCTGCAGCCAGTTATGAAGCAGCGGGAAGGCAGCCTTGATGCCGAAGGCCAGGAATACCATCACCGGGCCGGGGCCGGACAGGGTCATTTTGTCGAACGCCAGCGAACCCGTCTGGTTGAAGATCCATATCGCGCCGCCAAGCAGCAGCACGCCTGAACTGACCTGATAGATCAGGTAGCGGATACCGGCGCGGTAGGCGCTTTCCGTGCGGCTCGCCCAGATCAGGAACACCGACGAAATCGCTGTGCCTTCCCAGTATACGAACAGGCTGATCAGATCGCCGGCGAACACCGCGCCGATGGCGCAGCCAGCGTAAATCATGCCGGCCATCGCCTGCACAGCATCCTTCACGTGGAAGGCGTAGATAATCGTGATCGCGGCTGCAATGTGGAAGATATAGCCGAATACAAGGCTGAGTTTGTCGACGCGGACCGGCGTCAGCGTCTGGCCGAAAAGCTCGAACTGAAAATGGGCGCCCGGCGCGATCTGGGTCAGGCCCCACAAACCTGCCAGCGGCAGGGCAAGCATCCAGGCATTACGCCAATGCCCGCGCAGCAGCGGGATCAGCAGTGCACCGAGAACCAGGAGCAGGCCGGGCGGGAACTCACTCATCGGGTTCCTCGTAGTAGTTTTCCGGCCGCTGAACGGTGGCGCGTAGTACCTTCGCGACGAGCACCATGGCGATGCAGGCGATCAGCGCCCACCACCCGTAAATGCCGGGGATGTTCTCGACGTCGAAGTGGACATGCTTGTGATAGAAGAGGTCAGCCAATACGGAGACAATGCAGAGCGCAATCAGCGTGTACCACAGTCGATCGCGGTTCTTTGGCTCGTCGAGCCATCCTTTTCTGTCCGCAGGGGGCGGTGTTTCGGCCATCTGTCCCTCCGCTTTCCTACTTCAGCCCTGCGACGGGCGCGAGCAGCTGGTAGACCCTGTCCGCATACAGAAACAGCAGGATGCAACCGATCGACGTCACCGTCATCGCCAGCAGGCAGAAGGGCGGGGCCTCGCGGACCGAACCGAACCGTAAGCCATGCCAGAAACTATGGGGTTCCTGCCCATGATCCCCATGCCCATGATCCTCATGCCCATGATCGTCCGGTTTTGGCGGACGAAAGAAACCGCGCCCCACGATGGGCATCAGGTAGGCGATGTTCAGCAGCGAACTCACCATCAGTACGACGATGAACAGGACGTAGCCGGCCTCGGCAGATGCCATCATCAGGTACCACTTGCTCCAGGAACCGCCCAGCGGAGGGATGCCGATGATACTGAGCGACCCGATCAGGAAGGCGATGAAGGTGAATGGCATAACGCGTCCAAGCCCGTCCATCTGCGAAATCTCGGTCTTGTGGGACGCTACCATGATCGCGCCTGCGCAGAAGAAAAGGGTGATCTTGCCGAAGGCGTGCATGGCGATCTGCATCGATCCGCCCATCACGCCGAAGGAGTTCGCCAGCGCCGCGCCGAGCACGACGTATGAAAGCTGGCCCACGGTCGAATAGGCGAGGCGCGCCTTCAGGTTGTCCTTCGTCATCGCGACGCAGGATGAGGCGAGGAGGGTGAAGGAGGCGATATACATCAGCCAGTCGTCCTGGCTGATACCGGCCAGCGTATCGATGCCGAAAATGTAGACGATGATCTTCATCACCGTGAACACGCCGGCCTTCACGACGGCGACCGCATGCAGCAACGCGCTGACCGGAGTCGGGGCGACCATTGCTGATGGCAGCCACCGGTGAAACGGCATCAGCGCCGCCTTGCCGGTCCCGTACATGAAGAGCAGCAGCAGTACGCCGATGACCGGTCCGTCGGCCTTGCCTTTCAATATTCCGCCCGGGGTGAAATCGAGCGTGCCCGTCAGGAACCAGGTCCAGATAATGGCGAGTAGCAGGAAGGCGATGGATGTCCCGATGAGGATGCCGAGATAGACCCGACCGGCCTTGACCGCGTCCGATTTTCCCGAATGGGTGACCAGCGGATAGGTGGAAAGCGTCAGAATCTCGTAAAAAATGAACAGGGTCAGCAGGTTGCCGGAGAAGCAGATCCCCATCGTGCTCGACAGCGCGACGGCGAAACAGGCGTAGAAACGGGTCTGATTCTCCTCGTGATGCGCTCGCATATAGCCGATGGAATAGAACGACGTAACAACCCACAGGCCGGACGCGACAAGGGCGAACAGCATGCCGAGCGGCTCGACCTCGAAGGCGATGGGCAACCCGGGCAGTATTTCGAGGAGGACCAGTTCGGGGCGTCCACCGGCCGAGACTTCCGGCAGGATGCCGAGCACGATCATGAACAGGCAGGCCGAGGTCACCAGCGTGATGGTTTCGCGCAGGTTCGGATAGCGGTCGTTCAGCAGGATCAGGACCGTTCCGAACAGCGGCAGCCCGATGGCGAACGCTATGGCTGTGCCGCCCGTCATTTGGCGCCTCCGAGCAGGAGGGTCGCTGCTTCTTTCGCCACGCCGACTGTAAGCTCCGTATCAATGGCGAAATAGACGCTGGCTCCGATCAGTATCCAGGTCGGTATCAACATTGAGGGGGGCGCTTCCTCGATCTCGGGCGCATCTTCCGGCACGGGACGCATATACATGACCTCGACGATCCGCCAGACATAGACCACGGCAAGCAGGGAACTGAGAAGAATAAGAATCGCGACCGGCCACCATCCCCGTGCCAGCGCACCCTCTACCAAATACCATTTGCTTATGAATCCGACAGTTAGCGGTACGCCAATCAGCCCGAGCCCGCCGATCAGGAAAGCGGCCGCGGTCAATGGCATGCGGCGCCCCATCCCGGCCATCGATTCAAGCCGAACCGACGCGATCCGATAGAAGATGCAGCCGAGCGCAAGGAACATGCCGCCCTTCATCAGCGCGTGATTGAACAAATGCAGGATGCAGGCCATCAACCCGGACACATTGGCGAAGCTGATACCCAACACCATGTAACCGATCTGCGCGACCGACGAATAGGCCAGCATCCGTTTGAGATTTTTCTGGTAGATGGCGACCGCCGACGCCGCGAACATGGCGATGACCGACAGGACAAGCAGGATCGTATCGAGAGGCATGACGCCGAAGCTGAGCTCGACGTTGAAAATGCTGAACAGGAAGCGCAGAAGGACGTAGACCGCCACCTTGGTCGCTGTTGCGGCAAGAAACGCGCTGACCACCGACGGCGCAAAAGAATAGGCGTTGGGCAGCCAGAGATGCAGCGGGAACAGCGCGAGCTTCAGCGAAACGCCTACCACCATAAAGCCGAACGCCGCTCCTATGGTGCGGCTGGTCGGCTGTTCGGCCAGAATTTTGGCAAGATCGGCCATGTTCAGCGTGCCGGTCTCGGCGTAGAGAAGGCCGATGGCGATGACGATGAAGGTGGCGCCGATCGTTCCCATCACGAGGTACTGATAGGATGCAACCAGTGCGCGGCGGTCGCGTCCGAGCGCGATCAGTACATAGGACGACAGCGATGAAATTTCGAGGAAGACGAACAGGTTGAAGGCGTCTCCCGTAATGGTGACGCCAAGCAGGCCTGCCAGGCACAGCAGGTAGGACGTATAGAAAAAATAGACCCTGTTGACGCCGAACTCCCGTTTCACACTCTCGCGCGCATAGGGAATAACAACAGCGCCGATGGCGGAAACAATCAGAAGCACGAAAGCGTTGATCGGGTCGATCCGGTACTCGATCCCGAATGGTGGCGCCCAGTTCCCCATTTCGTACGAGATGACGCCTGCGCCCTGAACCTGCAGCAGCAGTTCCCATGAAATCGCAAGCGACGCCCATGACCCAAATAGCGCCACCGCCCACGACCAGTCCCTGTAACGGACCAGCATACAGACAGGGGCGCAAAGTAGCGGGATGACGATCTGCAGGGCGGGATAATGATCGGCGATCATGATTCCGAGTCCTGCTTGTGAATTTCGTCCTCCTCAATCGAGCCGTAGGCTTCGTTGATGCGAACGACGAGAGCGAGCCCAAGCGCCGTTGTCGCGACGCCGACGACGATGGCCGTGAGGATCAGCACGTGGGGAAGGGGGTTCGAATAGGTCTGGATGCCTTCTCCGATAATCGGCGCGGTTCCTCCGGCTACCTTGCCGAGCGAAATATAGAGCAGGAAAACAGAGGCCTGGAAGACGTTAAGCCCGACGATTTTCTTGATGAAGTTTCCCTGGGCTACGACAATGTAAAATCCCGCCATCATCAGGAAGACGACGATCCAGTAGTTATAAAGGCCGACGGCAATGTGCATTGTTCAGACCTGCTTCCCGTCATCGGCGGATTTTTCGTCCGGCCTGCTCTGATCCGTTCCGGAATCGTCCTCGGCGGGCAGGTGTCCGGCGAAAGTGAAGAAGACATTCACCATCACAGCGGTGACCGTGATCCCGACTCCGAGTTCAACCAGCAGAATGCCAAGATGTTGCCCATGTACCGGGTCCTCGGCCATGACCGAATAATCGAGAAAATTTCCGCCGACCAAAAGGTCGTAGACACCGACGCCGCCGAAGATCAGTACGCCAAGAGCGATTCCAAATCGCAGCAGACCGCGCGGCAGGATCTGATTGGCGGCATCCAGCCCGTAGATCAGAGTGTAGAGGACGATTGCGGCGGCGAAGATGACTCCGGCCTGAAAGCCGCCGCCCGGGCCGAAATCGCCGTGAAACTGGACATA
>Ga0181579_10000143_pt1 | contig 50169 bp, 37 predicted proteins | sample 071ome_24_FD_132996 | JGI IMG/M metagenome (GOLD analysis project Ga0181579, IMG submission 132996) | Coastal salt marsh microbial communities from the Groves Creek Marsh, Skidaway Island, Georgia - 071402CT metaG (megahit assembly) | ecosystem: Environmental > Aquatic > Marine > Intertidal...
CCGGCCTCCGGAGAGCTTCGTCCCCTGGCGGACGACACAAGGCTCGGCGAGGGTCGGCCTTGATCGCCCTTGCGGATTCGCAAGAATGCGGGCCTCCCGGTGGCCGGGAGGCTCGATCCGGCGAGGGTCCTCGGGAGGCGAGAGTATGGAGATCGGTCGCAAGATTCTCAACCTGCGCAAGGAGCGGAACCTCGCCCAGCGCACCCTCGCCCACGATGCGGAGGTCACACCCAGCGCGCTCTCCCGGATCGAGGCGGGGATCCACACCCCGAAGGGCCCCGCCGTCCTGCAGCTGGCGCGGATCCTCGGCACCACCGCGGACTATGTCCTCGACGAGAGCGCGCCCTATCCGCCGCCCGCCCGCGAGCTCCTCGCGAACCTCGTCGATGAGAGCCGATCGGAGCCGCGGGAGATCTCCGCGGTCCTGAGCGAGCGGGAGGAGCGGCTCCTCACCTCCCTGCGCTCCCTCGATGTCGAGCGGCGGCGGCTCCTCGAAGCGGCGCTCACCGCACCGCGGGACGAGGTCCGCTTCACCGCGTGGGTCGCCGGAGCGGTTGTGCCCGGCCTCGACGATGCGGAGCGGGAGCGCTTCCGGTTCCGCGCCCGCGAGCTCGGCGACCGCTGACGGCAGCGGCCGGATCCCCCGCAGGAGGACCCGGCCGCCCCGTTCTTCGGTGATGCCCATTCCCTTCCGCGGGGATTGACGTCAGAGGGCTGCTCCAACCGGGGATGGGCCATCAGGTGATGGAGAGCATCCCCGCGACCTCGTCCTGCCCCGACTTGACGGCGGAGGCGGAGGTCTTGAGCGCCTCGGCATCGCTCGGGTCGAGCTCCAGCTCGATGATCCGCTCGACTCCGTTCGCCCCCAGCACCACCGGCACCCCGACCCAGGTCGCGTCGATGCCGTACTCGCCGTCGAGGCGGGTGCAGCAGGGGAGGATCCGCCGCTGGTCGCGGACGATCGACTCCACCATCGCCACCGCGGACGCGCTCGGCGCGTAGTAGGCGCTGCCGGTCTTCAGGAGGTTGACGATCTCGGCGCCGCCGTGGCGGGTCCGGTCGATGAGCTTGTCGATCTCCTCCTTCGAGAGGAGCTGGGTGATGGGGATCCCGCTCACCGAGGCGGTGCTCGCGAGGGGGACCATGCTGTCGCCGTGGCCCCCGAGCACCATCGCCTGCACATCCTTCACCGAGACATCGAGCGCCTCACCGATGAAGCTGCGGTAACGGGCGGTGTCGAGCACCCCCGCCATGCCGATGACCTTGTTGCGGGGGAGCCCGGAGATCTCGTGGGCGACGAAGCACATGACGTCGAGCGGGTTGGAGACGACCACGAGGAACGCCTCCGGGGCGACCTCCATGATGCCGCTGACCACCGAGCGCATGATCTCCCCGTTGACCTTCAGGAGGTCGCTGCGGTCCATGCCCGGCTTCCGCGGCATGCCCGCGGTGATCACGACGCAGTCGGCCCCCGCGAGCGGCGCGTAGTCGTTCGCGCCGGTGACGACGGAGTCGTACCCGTAGACCGGGCCGGCCTCGAAGATGTCGAGAGCCTTCCCCTGGGGCATTCCCTCGACGATGTCGACGAGGACGACATCCCCGAGCTCCTTCTCGGCGATCCGCTGGGCGGTCGTGGAGCCGACGAATCCTCCGCCGATGACTCCGATCTTCTTCCGGGACATGGGTCCCCTTTCACATTCTCTTCTGGTCTCTGTTGTGGGTCAGGAGCTCTGAAGGACGCTGACGAGGGTCTCGCCGATCGTGGCCGGGGAGTCCGCCACGGCGACCCCCGCCCGCTCGAGGGCGCGGGTCTTCTCCGCGGCGGTTCCCTTCCCGCCGGAGACGATGGCGCCGGCGTGGCCCATCCTCTTCCCCGGGGGAGCGGTGCGGCCGGCGATGAACCCGACGACCGGCTTCGACATCTCGGACTGGATGAACTCCGCGCACTCCTCCTCCGCGGTCCCGCCGATCTCACCGACCATGATGACGGCATCGGTATCCGGGTCCTCGTGGAAGAGCTTCATGATGTCGGTGAAGGTGCTGCCGATGACCGGGTCCCCCCCGATCCCGACGCAGGTCGACTGTCCGATCCCGCGCACGCTCAGCTGATGGACCGCCTCATAGGTGAGGGTCCCGGAGCGCGACACGACGCCGATGCGACCCGGCGTGTGGATGAAGCCCGGCATGATGCCGATCTTGCACTGGCCGGGGGTGATCACCCCCGGGCAGTTGGGACCGACGAGGCGGACGCCGTTGGCGCGAACCGCCGCCTTCGCCCGCACCATGTCGAGGGTCGGGACCCCTTCGGTGATGCAGATGATCAGCTCGATCCCCGCCTCGGCCGCCTCGATGACGGCGCCTCCCGCGAAGGGGGCGGGGACGAAGATCACGCTCGTGTTCGCCGCGGTGGCCGCCTTCGCCTCCGCCACGGTGTCGAAGACGGGGCGGTCGAGGTGGGTCTGCCCGCCCCGCTTCGGGGTCACGCCACCGACGATGTCGGTGCCGTACTCGATGCACTGCTCCGAGTGGAAGGTCCCGTTCTTACCCGTGAACCCCTGCACGATCACGCGGGAGTCGTTGCCGACGAGAATGCTCACGAGGTCACCTCCTTCGCGGCGGCGACCGCCTTCCGGGCGGCGTCCGAGAGGTCGTCCGCCGGGGTGATGTTCAGTCCGGACTCGGCGAGGAGCTTCTTCCCCTCCTCGACCTTGTTCCCCTCGAGGCGCACCACGAGCGGCACGCCGAGGTCGGTGGAGCGCGCGGCCTGGATCACACCCTCCGCGATGAGGTCGCAGCGGACGATCCCTCCGAAGATGTTCACGAGGATCGCCTTCACGCCCGGATCATCGAGGATGATCTTGAAGGCCTCGGAGACGCGCTCGGCGGTCGCCCCACCCCCGACATCGAGGAAGTTGGCGGGCTCGCCGCCGTGGAGCTTGATGATGTCCATCGTCGCCATGGCCAGGCCCGCGCCGTTGACCATGCAGCCGATGTCCCCGTCCATGGAGATGTAGGAGAGGTCCCACTCGCTCGCGCGGAGCTCGCGGGGATCCTCCTCGTCGGTGTCCCTGAGCTCGGCGAGCTCCGCGTGCCGGTAGAGCGCGTTGTCGTCGAAGTTGATCTTCGCATCGAGGGCCATGACATCCCCCGCGCCGGTCACCACCAGCGGGTTGATTTCCGCGAGGGAGCAGTCCTCCGCCACGAACGCCTTCGCGAGGGAGGCCGCGAGGCGACCGAAGGCCGCGGCGGTCTCCCCGCCGAGTCCGATCCGCTCTCCGAGGGCCGTCCCCTCCGCGGGGTCGACGCCGACCGCCGGGTCGAATCCGAGGAAGTGGATCTTCTCGGGGGTGCTCGCCGCGACCTCCTCGATGTCCATCCCGCCCTCGGCGCTCGCCATGAGCACCGGTCGCTCCTGGACCCGGTCGACGACGAGGCCCAGGTAGAGCTCGCTCGCGATGTCGCAGCCCTCCTCGACCATCACCTTCCGCACCCGCTGCCCCTCGGGTCCGGTCTGATGGGTGACGAGCTGCATGCCGAGGATCGACCCCGCCGCCTGCTCGAGGTCCTCCATCGTGTGGACGACCTTGACCCCACCACCCTTCCCGCGGCCGCCCGCGTGGATCTGGGCCTTCACGACCCAGGGGCCCGCGCCGAGCTCCTCGGCCCGCTGCCGGGCCTCCTCGACGGTGGTGGCGACGCCGAACCGCGGCACGGGAACTCCGTGGCTCGCGAGGAGCGTCTTCGCCTGAAACTCATGGATCTTCACTCTGGCAACCTTCCTTCGGAGGCTCGGGGCACGGCCCCTCCGGGGTTCGGGAGCCTCACGCTCCGGTCCGGACCGGGCGAGGCTCGAGATCGAGACCGGGGCGGGGCTTTCAGCACGGGGGAGGAGGCGCCGCGGGCCGGGAACGGACCGACGCCGACATCGGTTCATGATGCGGAGGGGCCCGCAGGCACGCAAGGAAACCGGGGAATCCCGCCCCGCCGTCCCGTTCAAGTCCGGGTTCGGCGCCGGCCGATAAAGGGATGCACCCCGCCCGGCCGAGAGCCCCGAACTCCGCTCCTCGGAACGGGATCGGGCGGGTCGGATCCGGTCGCCCCCGGCTGCCGCGCGCGAAAGGAACCTCCATGCCCCGCTTTGCCCCGCTCCGCTCGAATCGGTCCCGACCCGCGTCGGCTCTGCCCCTCCTCGCGCTCGCTCTCCTCCTCGCAGGCTGCGCGGGAGGTGGGGAGCCGCGCGCGAGCGCCGCGAGCCTCGACGCGACTCTCCCCCGCGAGCCGGAGGCGGCCCTCGCCGTCCTGCAGGATCGGGTTCGCCAGGTGCCGGAGGACCTGCGCGCACGCCAACTCCGGGCGGAGCTCCTCGAGCGGGTCGGGGATCCGGAGACCGCGGCGCAGGAGTGGCAGGAGATCGTCGTGGCCGCGACCTCCCCCGCCCATCGCCGGATCGCCCGACGCGGCCTCGCGCGCTGCCTCGAGGCGGTCCTCGGCCCGCTCCATGTCCTCCCCCCCACCGACCCCGGGGCACGGGCGCGGGCGGGAGTGCTCCTGAACTCGTGGCGCGCGCTCGGCCCGAGCGATGGCTGGGAGGCCCGCATCGGGGAGGCGCGGACCCTCCATCGTCTCGGGCGATCGGAGGAGGCGGCGCAGCTGCTCGCGGAACGCGCCCGACACTCGGACCCTCTCTCGATGGAGCGCCTCCTGCTGCTCATCTTCGAGGAGCCCGGCGCGACCGACTGGCGGCCGGTGGTCCGCGCCTACGATGCCTTCACCCGGGCACCGGAGGACTCGACCCGGGAGCACGCCTTCGAGCAACTGATCCGGATCGCGGGTGCGGGCCCCGAGTCCGAGAGCGCGCACACGGCCGAGGGCTTCCTCGTTCGGAGCGCCCGGGAGACGACGGACCCGGGGACCGCCCTCGCCCGCTGGGCCCGGACTCATGAGAGGGAGCGGAGCGTTCGCATCCTCGACTCCCAGCTCACCGGCGCCGTGGACGCGGCGCGGACCGCCCTCGAGGAGGGCCGCCCGCTGGAGGCATGGAGGGAGCTCGCGCCGCTCCTCACCGAGGCGCCGGCGCGGGGATCGGAGGTCGCGTCCCTCCTTGAGCGCTGCTGCCTCGATCTCTGCGCTCTCTGCCAGAGACTGCACGACGACGGCGCGGCCGAGGAGGCCGCGAGGGTCGCGCGGGCGATCCGCTCCCTGCCCGGGTCCGCGCTGCCGCCGCCCGCCCGCGAGCGGGTCGCCGCGGCGCTTCGCCGCGAGCAGCTCGCAGCGGTGGAGTCGGGGATCCGGGAGGGGATCGCCGCCGCGGAGCGGGAGCGAGCAGGTCAGCAGCCCGCCAAGGCGCTGGCCCGGCTCGACGCGCTGCTCGAGGGAGCTCCCGCCGAGCTCGCGCCCCGGGTGCAGCGCGCCCGCGCCCACGCCCTCGCCGACCTCGGAGAGGAGCGGGCCGCGCTGCGCACTCTGCAGCGGCACGGCCCCTTCCCCGACCCGAGAACGAGGCGCCTCCAGGGGATCCTCCTCGCGCGAGTCGGTCGGGGTGAGGAGGCCGAGGCGATCCTCCAGAGCCTCCCCCGGGCGGAGCTGAACACCGAGGCGTTCGACGCTCTCCTCGTCGCCCTCGAGGGTCAGGGAAAGTGGACTCAGGTGCTCGCTCGGCTCCACACCCTCGGAGACCCGACCCCCTTCCGCCATCAAGGTCTCCGGGAGAGGGCGACCCTCGCCGCCGCGCGACAGGCGCTGCACCAGCGCGAGCCCGCGGAGGCGCTGCGCCTCCTCCACTTCCACCTGAAGCCCGAGGAGCTCGGATCGGCCGCGGCGCTGCCGCTGCTCGTCGAGGCGGAGCTCGGCGAGGGCCGACCCGCGGCGGCGGCCTCGTGGCTCCTGAGGGACGCTCGTCCGCGGCCGCCGCTGCCGGGGGACCTCTGGCGAGAGCTGATCGAGCGAAGCCGGGGCGTCGTCCCGGTGGAGATCCGCTTCGCGCTGCTGCGGCGTGCTCCGGAGACGACCCTCACCGCGGAGGACCGGACCTGGATGGTCGGGCTCTGGCCGCGCCTCGGACCGTATCTCCCCGCCTCCGGGCGCTACGACGGAGTGCTCCTCCGCTCGGACGGTGAGGGGGGGAAGGAAGGGGAGCTCCGCCTGCGGGAGACCTGGACCGGAGTCACCGGGCGAACGGTGCTCGCCGATGGTGGAGAGATCCTGTGGCGGCGGGAGGCCGGCCGCTGGATCCGGGCGGAGAACGGCGTGGAGTGGTGGCTGCCCCTCGGCGACGGGGCGGAGGGACGGACCGAGGAGGAGGTCTCACCGGACGGCACGACCGCCCGGATCCTCGCCTCGGGGCACACCGTCCGACTCGATGGCGTCGACATCCCCGGCTGCCTGACGATCGAGGTCTCCCCGGCGGGTGCCGACGGGACGACCGTCCTCCTCGAGCTGGCCCCGGAGCGGGGAGTCGTGCGCCGGAGCCGCGTGGAGCCGGGCGGGGAGCGGACCGAGGAGTGGCGGGTCCCGACCCTGGAGCCTCGTCAGCCCTGACCCCCGGGGACGCTGACCCCCGGGGACGCTGACCGCCGAAGGCGCCGACTCCCGAGGGCGCTGACTCCCGGAGGCGCCGGCCCCCGCAGGCTCTACTCTCCGGAGTTCGCGTCGGAGCGTCCCGCGGCATCGAGGACACGCTCGAGGGTCGCGAGACCCTCCGGCGGGCGCGGGGCCTTCTTCGCCTCCGCGAGGTGCCGCTTCGCGAGGCTCGTCTCTCCGAGCGCGAGGCAGATCTTCGCGATCTCGTGGTGGAAGCGCCCGATCTCGTTCAGCAGCTGCTGCCGGATGTCCCGCAGCGAGCGGTTGTGCTCCCGCGCGCTGAAGGGGAGCTCCACATCGAACGGCAGGGCGTTGAGGTCGAGGATCTCCTGCCGCTCCCGGTAGGCGTTCAGGGCGGTGATCCCATCGAGGAAGGTGGCGCGCGCGATCTCCAGGGAGTCCCGCCGCCTCTCGGTGTCATCTCCCCCGATCAGGAGCGCCTCCTGAAACTGCACCTTCCCCAGCTCGAACCACGCGAGGGCGTAGCCCGGGTCGATCTCCACCGCCTTCATCAGCGACTTCTGAGCCATGTCGAAGTCCCGACCCAGGGTGTAGATCCGCCCGAGGTGGAAGTAGCACGCCCGGCGCAGCTCCGACTCCCCCTCCCCCTCGGGGCGGGAGAGGGCCTGGCGGAAGTAGTCGATCCCGGTCTGGGGATCCTGACGGTAGGTGTAGGAGAGGATGCCGAGGCTGATCAGCGGGGCCGCGCTCGTCGGATCCTCATCGTGGGCGCGCTGGAAGAGCTGCATCGCCGACTCGAACTGCTGGCGGTCGTAGGCGAGGGTGCCCTGACGCCAGATGTCGGCGGCCCGCCGACGCCGAGGGCTCGCCTCCCCTTCCTGCACCGCGGAGCGCGCGGAGTCCTCGACGCTCGCGCGGTTCTCCTTCCACCACGCGTTCCAGAGCTCGACCGCGGCGGCCCGCTCCTCCGGTGTCCCATCGGGCTCGAAGCCGAAGGACTCGCCGGTGAACTCACGGAGGCGCTGGATCGCCACCTCCTGCGCGCTGCGGCGGGCTCCCGGCGCCCGGGACGCGGCGGGGGGGAGCTGCAGCGCCTCGATCAGGGTGGGGATGCCGATGTAGACCCCGTTGTCCCCGAGGGCGATCGCGATCGCGAACTGCGCCTGCCCCTCGGAGTCCTCGTAGGCGCGGAGCAGCTCGGGGAGGCAGTGCATCCGGCCGAGGACATCGATCGCGAAGGAGCGCACCTCCGCGGGCTGGTCCCGGTCGAGCAGGAGCAGGCCGAGGAGCGGGTAGAGCTCCGCGCCGATCTCGATGAGCGCGGTGCGCAGCGCCTCGACCCGCAGGGACGGAAGCCCGCTGGTCGCATCCCGAAGCAGGTTGGGGAAGGTGTGGTCCAGCCCGAGGGGGACCACGATCCGGAGGCGCTCCTCGAGGGAGAGACGCCGGAGGACCTCGTTCGGTCCCTCTTCATCGATGGACTTCCTGACCGCCTTCAGGGCGAAGAAGCCCGCCTGCTCGAGATACTCGCGGCCCCGGGCGACCCGGGGGGAGTCCCCCGACCGCACCTCCGCGATGGCGCTCGCCACCCGCTCCTCGAAGCCGCGCCTCGGCGTGAAGAGCTCATCGCTCGTGAGGCCCGACTGGGAGATCGTCCGCTGGACCCGCTCCTCGGGGTAGCGGGCCTGCCCGGTCGGCAGCTCGATCACCCACTCGAGGGTGTCCTCCTCGTAGGTGGAGCGACCGGCGATCTCATGGCCGCTGTCCACCACGATGAGGAGGTTCGGCGCCTGCCCCTCGGTCCCCTCGTCGGGGAGGATCCCCCACGCCTGGATCTCGGACTTCGGAAGCCGCGTCGAGCCGAGGGACTGGTTCAGCTCGATGTACTGGTTGCGAAGGTCGTAGGCCCGCCCCTCGAGTCGACGCCCGTTGCGCAGGACGAGTCGGATCCGCTCGTCCGCCCCCTCGAGCGCCGAGGGGAGGGCGAGGGCGAGGATCCCTCCACAGAGGATCAGCTGACGAAGTCGCATGGCAGGGGGTCCTCTCCGGGAACCAACTGCTCCGGGGGGAGCATGCCGAGGGGACGCGGCGGGCCGTCCCTGCGGAGGGTCCCCGAGACGCGCCGCGAGGTTCGCGAGCGGTCGCGGGGGCACGCCCGCGGTCGGGGCGGGTCACTCCACCCCACCATTGAGGCGTTCGACCGTCATCCCTCGGTCACGACGGGCGGGAGAGGGCTCTAGCCCGCCCCCTCCGCCAGAAGATCCTTGATCGAGTACTTCTTGTAGAGATGGCGCAGCTGGTCGTAGGTCAGGTCGAGGGCCTCCGCCGCCGCCTTCTGGTTCCCGCCGCTGCGGAGCAGGGCATCGAGCACGAGCTTCTTCTCGAGGGCCTCGATCCGGTCCTTGAGCCCGCCGCCGCTCTGCTCGCGGTCCTCCAGCTCGAGAGCGACCTCCGCCCCCTCGATCCGCGGATCGTCGCCGGCGCAGAGGAGCCTCTCCACCACATGCTTCAGCTGCCGGACGTTCCCCGGCCACGGGTGCCGCCCGAGAAGCTTCAGCGCTCCGTCGGAGAAGGTCCGCTCGGTGACCCACGGGACCTCGGCCGAGAGTCGGCGCCGGAAGTGCTCCACGAGGAGGGGCACGTCCCCGTGACGATCACGCAGGGGGGGGAGGTGCAACTCCTTGAAGCTGAGGCGGTCGTAGAGGTCGGGGCGGAAGCGTCCGTCCGCCATCATCGCCTCCAGGTCGGCGTTGGTGGCCGCCACGATCCGGACATCGGTCTCGATCGTCTCCGAGCCGGCGACCCGCTCGAATCGCTGGTACTCGAGGACGCGGAGGATCTTCTCCTGGAACTCCTGCGCCATGTTGCCGATCTCGTCGAGGAAGAGCGTCCCCCCGTTCGCCTGCTCGAAACGCCCGATCTTCCGGCGGTCCGCGCCGGTGAACGCTCCCCGCTCATGCCCGAAGAGCTCCGACTCGAGCAGGTTCCCGTGGAAGGCGGCGCAGTTCACCGTGACGAAGGGCTTCTCGGCGCGGTCGCTGTGATAGTGGATGTAGGCGGCGACGAGCTCCTTGCCCGTCCCCCGCTCCCCGCGCACGAGGATCGGACGCGGCACCCGCGCGACGCGGTGCGCCTCCTCGATCAGGCCGCGGAAGGCCGGGCTCTCCCCCACCAGCTCGTAGCGGCGTCGGAACGCCTCCTCGTAGAGCTCGACCCGGGCGCGCAGGCCGCGGTTCTCGTCCAGGATCGAGCGCATGCGGCGGACCTTCTCCACCGCCACCCCGAGGCTCCGCTCGATGCTGGTGTCCTTCTCGAGGACCTCCGCTGCGCCGAGCCGAATCGCCTCCGCGCCGTCGGCGGCGGAGCCCTCGCCGGTGAGCAGCATCACCGGGACTCCGTCGTCGATCCCGCGCAGCTCCTCGAGGATCCCGAGGCCGATCTTCCGCCCCCCGAAGTCGAGATCGAGGAGGACGAGGAAGAGCTCGGGGGCGGCCTCGCGGAAGGCGGCGATGGCATCGTCCCGCCCCTCCGCCTCCAGGACCTCGTGCCCCATCTCCTCCAGCACCCCACGCACGTAGGTGCGGAGCTGCGCCTGGTCGTCGACCACCAGGATCGTCCCGGCTGTTCGCGCCTTCGCGTTCAAGCTCGACTCCCTCTCACCGCGTCCCCCGCGGAGCCCGCCCGACTCAGAGGCCGAGGTCGATGCCCGGCTCGTCGAGGAGGAGCTCGCGGGGATCCGCGAGCAGTCGCGCCCTCTGGCGCGCCTGCATCAGACGCTGCGTGGGTCGGGGCCGCAAGGGGAGCTCGATGCGGAAGGTGGTGCCGGTCGGCCCCGTCTCCCGCACCTCGACCCGGCCGCCGTGCTCCTCGATGGTGCGCCTCGTGTGGGCGAGCCCGATCCCCGAGCCGAGCCGCTTGGTGGTGAAGCCGATCCCGAAGATCCGATCGAGGTCTCCCTCGGGCACCCCCCCGCCGTTGTCCGCCACGAAGATCTCGACCTGCTCTCCGACCGCGCGGGCGTGGATCCGCACCCGGCCGATCCTCTCCGCCCGCTCCCCATGGCGCTCGACGACCGCGTCGATCGCGTTGAGCACGAGGTTGAGGAGCCCCTCCTGCAGCTTCTCCACATCGCAGTGCAGCTCGGGCAGGTCCGCATCGACATCGACATCGATCGCCACTCCCCTCGCCCGCGTCATCGCGACGAAGCCGATGCGATCGAGAATGCGTCGCAGCGTGGCCGGAGCGAACTCCGTGGGACGCGGGCGGATCACCCCGAGGAGACCGACCATGTCCTCGTAGACCGACCCGAGATCATCCCGGATCGCGGCGAGGTCCTCCTCCGACTCCCGGTCGAGGGTGGAGCGGTGATCGGCGTGGAAACGCCGCAGGCGATCTCCTGCCACCCCGAGCAGGTTCTTGATCCGATGCGCCTGGGTGAGGGTCTCGTCGAGGGCGCGGACCTCTCCCAGCTCGATGAGGAAGCGGTGGTACTCCGCGGCGCGATCCGGACGGAGGCCGATGAGCCGCTCGATGCACTCCTGCGCCGCGGGGAAGTCCTTCGTCGCGACATGGAGGAGGGTGAGGTTGAACCAGCTGCCGGTGTCGCGGGGATCGACCTCGACCGCCCTCTCGAGCTCCGCCCGCGCCGCCTCGTGCTCGCCGCGGTGGAAGCGGGCGACCCCGCGGATCGCGGGGAGCCGCGGGTGACCCGGCTCGAGCTCCGCGGCGCGGTCGAGCCGGTCGAGCGCATCTTCGGCGCGATCCGCCTGACGGAGGAGGATGCCGAGGAGGAGGAGCGTCGGGACGGAGTCCGGGGCGCGTCGGAGCGCCTCCTCCGCAGCCTCGACCGCGGCACTCCGCTCTCCCGAGCGGTCGAGGGCGATCGCGAGGTTGTGCCAGGTGCGCTCGTCCGCCTCCCCCCCCGTGATCCGCGCTCTCAAGCGCTCGATGGCGCCTCCGGGGTCCCGCCGGAGAATGCGCAGGGTCTCACGCCCCCCCTCCGGCTCCGGCGAGGAGGGAGAAGCGTCGCGCGGCGGGAGGGGCCCGGGAGGATCGGTCGACTCTCCCGGCCGATGGGAGGATGGGTCCTGCATGCGGAGATCATCCTCCCTCACCCCCCGAGGGCAAGGACTCCCGCGGGCCTCCCCCGGAACTCGGCCCCGATCGCTCGCGCCGGGCCGGATGGGTTGTCACGGGGAGGCGATCCGTGATGATCGCTCTCGGGCTCGCGATGACCGCCGGAGCCGGAGCCGGGCCTCGACCGCCGAAACGAAGGGGAGACGATGCAGGAACACCTCCTGAAGAATCTGGAGCGGGGAGCGCGCATCGAGGGGGTCTTCCTCGTCGAGACCGCGAACTTCAAGCAGACGCGAAACGGGAAGCACTTCCTCCAGCTCGTCCTCCGAGACCACTCCGCCTCCGTGAAGGCGGTCCGCTGGGACTCGAACCGGGATGAGTTCCGCGGGGTGGAGCGCTGCCCCTTCCTCCGCGTCTCCGGTCGCGTCGAGGAGTACCAGGGGAACACCCAGATCATCGTCGACCAGCTCGAGCCGGTCGGGGCCGAGGACGCCCGCGTCGACCCGGCCGAGTTCCTCCCCCGCAGCCGCTTCGACCTCGACGCCATGCAGAAGGAGCTCGAGGAGATCATCGCGTCGATCAGCGACGACGGGGTCCGGCGGATCGTGCTCGCCGTGCTCGACCGCCCCGGGCTTCGCCGCTCGTTCCGCAACGCGCCCGCGGGGAAGACGATGCATCACGCCTATGTCGGGGGCCTGCTCGAGCATGTCCTCTCCCTGGCGCAGGTGGCGGAGCGGATCTGCGATCACTACCGGTGGCTCGACCGCAGCATGCTCATCGCCGGAGTCGTCCTCCACGACATCGCCAAGACCGCGGAGCTCAGCTTCGACACCGGCTTCGGGTACACCGACGAGGGTCAGCTGATCGGGCACATCGTCCTCGTCTCCCGGTGGATTCGCGAGGCGGCGGAGACCCTCGGCGATGTCGATCCGGAGACGGTCCTGCAGCTGGAGCACCTCGTCCTCGCGCACCACGGGAAGCTCGAGTTCGGCTCCCCGAAGAAGCCGATGACGGCGGAGGCCCTCGCGATGCACTTCATCGACAACCTCGATGCGAAGCTCGCGGGCTACTGGCAGGCGTTCCGGCAGGCGAACCCCGGGCCGCAGGACAGCCGCTTCGGGGACCAGAACTTCATGCTGGAGGTCCGTCCGTACTTCCCGCGCCGCCTCGACGGCCTCTCCGACGACCTCCTCCCCCCGAGGCTCGACGACGGCGAGCCCGCTCGCCGCGGCGCCCCGGTGCGGGCGACCCGCGCCCCCGAGGAGTCGCGGGCGGAGGACCCGCCGGCCAGCGGCTCCCTGCCGTTCTGAAGGCCGTTCCGAGGGGGATGCTCAGGCGGAGGGGAGCGGGACCCCCGCGGCGGCGCAGGCCTCCTCGACCACCCGGAAGGTCCGCTCGGTCACCGGCGCGAGGGGTGGTCGGAGGATGTTGCGGATCCGGCCCCTCCTCGCCAGCGCGGACTTGAGCGGGGCCGGGTTGCTCTCGAGGAAGAGCGCGCGGAAGAGCGGCACGAGGCGGCGGTGGATCTCCCTCGCCTCGGCGACCGCCCCCTCCCGCATGAGATCGATCAGGTCGATCAGGTCCCTCGCCACGAGATGGCTCGCGACGGAGATCGCGCCGGCGGCTCCCTGGGCGAGCATCGGGAGCAGCGCCGCATCATCGCCGCACAGCACCGTCAGCTCCCCATCGAGGAGCAGCTGATCGACGAGCGCGCCGTCGCCGCTCGCCTCCTTCGTCCCGACCACCCCGGGGATCCGGGCGAGGCGGCGGTAGTCGTCGATGGTGAGCCCGAGGCCCGTCCGCGCGGGGATGTTGTAGAGGACCACCGGGAGCCCGACCGACGCCAGCTCGCGGTAGTGAGCGACGAGCCCCGCGATCTGGGGTCGGTTGTAGTAGGGAGTGACCGAGAGGACCCCGTCGGCGCCCGCCTCCTGCGCTCCGCGGGTCAGGGCCAGCGCCTCGGGCGTGCTGTTCGCGCCCGCCCCGGCGAGGACCGGAACCCGCCCCGCCACGCGCTCCACCACGAACCGGATCACCTGCAGCTGTTCCTCGGTGCGGAGGGTGCTCGCCTCCCCGGTCGTGCCGCAGGGGACGAGGCCGTCCACCCCGGCCTCGAGCTGCTCCTCGACGAGCCCCTCCAGCGCCGGCCAATCGATCGCCTCCCCGCCGGAGCTCGCGCCACCGAACGGTGTGACGAGCGCCGTGAACAGGCCGCTGAGCATCTCCCCCAAGAGTCCCCCGTCCTCTCCGATCCTCCCCCAACGGACGCGGGCGGCCCACTCCTGAGGCAGCTCAGTCCCGAGGCTCCCCCTGCGGCTCCCCCGGCGACGCGAGGGCGCGATCGGTCCGGAGAGAGTCGGCGATCCGCTCCGCCCAGTCCGCGTTCTCCTCCGCATCCCGCCCCTCGACGAGGACCCGCGCGAGAGGCTCCGTCCCCGAGTAGCGGAGCAGGATGCGACCGTGCCCCTCCAGCGCCTTCTTCGCGGCCGCGACGACCCGCTGGACTCCGGGGAGGATCTCGAGGGGAGGCTTCGCCCCGACCTGCACCCCGACCAAGGTCTGCGGGTAGCGCGGGATCTCCGACCGCAGGGCGGAGAGGGGCCGACCCGAGCGCCGGACGATCTCCGCCAGGGCGAGCCCGGTGCGGATGCCGTCTCCGGTCATCGCGTCCTCGCAGATGATGTGCCCCGACTGCTCACCGCCGAGGGCGAGCCCTCCCGCCCGCATCGCCTCGTGAACCTCCCGGTCCCCGACCGGGGTCCGGACCAGATCGACCCCGCGCTCGCGGAGGTGCGACTCCATGCCCGCGTTCGACATGACGGTGACGGCGATCCGGTCTCCGGGGAGGCGGCCACGCGCCCGCAGGTCGAGGGCCCAGATCGCGAGCATCTCATCGCCGTCGACGGTCCCCCCCGCCTCGTCGACGAGGATCGCCCGATCTCCGTCCCCATCGAAGGCGACCCCGAGGTCCGCGCCCTCGGCGACGACGCGCCGGGCGAGGCTCCCCGGGTGGGTGCTGCCGCAGTCGATGTTGATCCGCTCGCCGTCCGGCTCGCCGTGGATCACGACGACCGATGCGCCCGCGCGCTCGAACGCCTCGCGGGCGCAGGGGGCGGTCGCCCCCCGCGCGCAGTCGAGCACGATCCGCAGGCCATCGAGGGGGCGCGCCTCTCCGAACCCGGCGAGCAGGCGATCCAGGTAGAGGGAGCGCAGGGCCTCCTCCTCGGGCGCGGCGGGCGCGGGGAGGGTGGAGGGTCCCGGGTCGACCTCGGGGTCGACGGGAGCGGCGAGGACATCGCAGGTGATCCTTCGCTCCTCCTCCACCGAGAGCTTCGCCCCGTCGGGACCGAACCACTTCACCCCGTTGAACTCCGGGGGGTTGTGGCTCGCGCTGATGACGATGCCGAGCTCCGCCTCGCCCGCCTCCACGAGAACGGAGACCGCGGGGGTGGGGAGGAGACCTCCGTGGCGCACCGCGATCCCCCGTCTCTCCAGGGAGGCGGTCAGGGACCGCTCGATCGCCGGTCCCGAGGTCCGGGGGTCACGACCGATGAGCACACGGGGGGGCGACGCGGCGATCCCTCCCGCGTCGCGGGCCCGCCCGAGGAGCCGCGCCATGCCGACGGCGAGGCGGTCGAGCCCGGCGGGGTTCAACCAGCCGTCGGAGCGGCCGTCGGGGGCGCAGAGATCCCGGATTCCATCGGTGCCGAAGATGTTCGACGGAGCGTCGCTCACTCGTCTTCCTCGTTGCTGCGATCCACGATGCGCTCCACCCGATAGGCGACGGAGCCGCGCGAGAACTGAATCGACCCCTGCTCGATGCCCGGGGGGAGACTCCCGGCGGGCCAGGTGAACTCGTCGGATCTTACCGACTGCACGGCGCCGCTGAAGTCCTCCAGCGTGATCAGGATGCGAAATTCCCCGTCTCGGACCCGCTCGGCGAGCTGGTCGAGCGCGGGCTCGGTGCCGCGACAGGTCATCCCGATCTCCGCATCCCCCACCGGCAGGTCGAACGGACCCGGCTTCCGGGCCGCGGACCAGGAGTAGTGGATCGGAATCTGGAACTCCCTCTGCTCGAGGGCGGTGCGGAGGGTGACCCGCACCCTCACCTCGGGCTCCACCCCCTCCGCGAACCGGATCGCGGGGTGGCCCGCGTTCTCGAGGACGATGGGATGGGGGCTGTCGTAGGCGGGCGCGTCGTACTCCGTCACCTGCAGCGGTCCGAGCCGGACCTCGACCCCGCCGAGCAGAGACTTCGGTCCCGTGACCCCCACCTGATTCGGCTCGAAGAGGAAGTCCCCCTGCTTGGGGGGGAGGAAGCGGCGCGATGTGGAGAAGCTCGGCGAGCCGCGGTTGACCTTCAGCTCCCGGGTCTCGAGCTCGTCGAGGGAGACATGGATCCGCACCGGCTCCGTCTGCTTCACCGTCATGGCGGGGGGAATCTCGGGGAAGTGAGCGCGATCAGCGAGATCGATGAGTCCATCCTCGGTGACGACGATCCGCCCCACGAGAGCGGTCCGGTCGACTCCCCGCAGGGTGCTGTTCAACAGGCTCCGTGAGGCGCTGAGGGTGATCTTCGCGAACCCATCGAAGGGGGGGCCGTCCTTCGAGTCGGCGGTCTGACTGAGGATCACCTGCTCCGGGCTCGCCGGCGCGATCTCGACCTGCACCTCGATCGTCTCCTCCTGCCCGGTGTTCCCGAACGCGAAGACCCAGATGGTGATCGCGAAGAGGAGGGAGACGAGCTTGTTCCGGACGTTCTCCCGCAGCAGCCGATGGAGCAGCGAGGGTCGGGGCTTGCGCATCATCCCACCCTCCCCGGCTCGGCCGCGGGAGACTCCGGCGCGGCGCTCGGCTCGGTCTGGGCGTAGTAGGCGCGGAGCTTGGTGGTGAGCTCCTCGCGATCGAGGTCGCGGTAGACGACCCCCTGGGCGCAGATGGAGACCTGGCCGGTCTCCTCGCTGACCACCACCGTCACGCAGTCACTCTCCTCGCTGATCCCGACGCCGGCGCGATGCCGCGTCCCCGCCCAGCTCCCGAGCTCCGGGTTCTCCGAGAGGGGGAAGAGACATCCCGCTGCGGTGATCCGTCCCTTCTGGATCACGATGGCGCCGTCGTGCAGCTCCGTCCCCGGGTAGAAGAGGGTCGTGATGAGCTCGCTGCGGACCTCGGCGTCGATGCGGGTCGCCTTCTCGGCGTAGGTGTTCAACGGCTGCTCCCGCTCGATCGCGATGAGCGCGCCGATCTTGTTCCGCGAGAGGCGGAAGCAGGCCCGGATCACCTCTCCGATGATCTCGTGCTCGTCCTTGATGAACTCGCCGAAGATCGGGGTCTGGCTGAGGCGGACGAGCCCGCGGCGCAGCTCCGGCTGGAGAATGACCACGAGCCCCGTGATCGTCGCGGGACCGATCGAGGTGAGCAGGTAGCCGAGACGGTCGAAGCCCAGCGACTGCGTGAGGAAGGTCGAGGCGAAGGCGGCCACGAGCAGGAGGAACGCGAGCCCCTTCAGGACGCCGGCCCCCCGCGTCCCCTCGCAGAACTTGATGAAGTAGTAGATGAGGACCCACAGGAGCCCCACCTCGATCACCACGACGAGGTCGATGACGGTGCGCAGGTAGTCGAGAGCCTCGCGCATCAGGTCCATGTCGCCCCCTCCCCGCCCACCGGCTCGACGCCGAAGGCTGCGAGGGCCTCGAGGAGCGCGACCGTCTCCGCGACATCGTGGACGCGGAGGATCTCGACCCCGGCGCGGGCGCAGACCGCCGCGACCGCCAGGGAGCCGGGGAGCCGCGCCGCGGAATCCTCGGGATCTCCGCCTCCCGCCGCCGCGAAGCGGCCGAGGAACGCCTTTCGGCTCGCGCCGACCAGCAGGGGCACCCCCGGGAGGCGGAGGCGTCCGAGCTCGGCGAGGAGTCGGTCGTTGTCCTCGAAGCGCTTCCCGAACCCGATCCCCGGGTCGAGGACGAGCCGCTCGCGGGGGATCCCCGCCTCGACCGCGAACGCGACCCGCTCCTCGAAGAACGCGCGGACCTCATCGACGACATCGGCGTAGGGAGGAGGGCCGTCATCGATCCCGCGCTGCATCGTCGCCGGGGTGCCGCGTCGGTGCATCAGCACCACCGTCATCCCGCGCTCCGCGGCGACCGCCGCGAGCTCCGGGTCGTCGCGCAGGGAGGCGGTGTCGTTCAGGATCGTCGCGCCGCGGTCCGCGGCCGCCGCCGCGACCTCCGCCCGCCGCGTGTCGATGGAGATGGGGAGGGGGTAGGAGCCCGCGAGACCATCGAGGACCGGGAGGACCCGGGCCAGCTCCTCCGCGACGGGGACCTCGTCCGAGCCGGGGCGGGTCGACTCGCCGCCGACATCGAGGATCGCGGCGCCCGCGGCGGCGATCGCGCGCGCCTGTCCGATCGCGACCTCGGCGCGGTCGTAGCTCCCGCCATCGCTGAAGGAGTCCGGGGTGACGTTGAGGATCCCCATCACCGCGCAGGGGCGGGCCGGGGGAATGCCCCCGCCGCGACCGTCCGGTCGGGTCTCGACCTGCGCTCGACTGGAGTTCCCCTGCATCGTGCCCTTCCCGGTGCGCCGGCACTCTCCGACCCTCCCGGCAGGACGGTCGGTCGGGGCGGATTGTAACCAAACCCGGAGGAGAAGATCACGAATCGAGCGCGGGGACTCCCGAGCCATCGAAGGGAGCGGCGAGGAGCTCGTCCACCTCGGCGCCGTCGAGGGTCTCGCGCTCGAGGAGGGCCCGCGCGATCGCCTCGACATCGTCCCGATGCTCGTCGATCTTGCGCTCCGCCTTGTCATAGGCGGCCTGCAGGATGCGGCGGATCTCCTTGTCGATGTCCCGTCGGGTCTCCTCCCCGAGCGGCTCGAGCTGCGCGCCATCGAGCCCGTTCCCCGCCGAGTAGGAGATCGCTCCGACCTGCTCGCTCATCCCCCACTCGCAGACCATGCGCCGGGCGAGGTCCGAGGCCCGCTCCAGGTCCGAGCTCGCTCCGCTCGAGATGTCACCGCAGAAGCGCTGCTCCGCGATCCGCCCTCCGAAGAGGACGAGGAGCATGCCGAAGGCCCGCTCGCGCGTGAGCGAGTAGCGGTCCTTCTCGGGGAGCTGCATCGTCGAGCCGAGGGAGGGCCCCCGGGGGATGATCGTGACCTTGTGAAGGGGCTCCACCTCGGGGAGGAGGTGGGCGAGGATCGCGTGCCCCGCCTCATGGTAGGCGGTGATGATGCGGTCCTCCTCCTCGAGCACCCGACTGCGCCGCGCCCGACCCCAGCGGACCTTGTCCCGCGCCTCCTCCAGGTCCGCCTGCCCGATCTTCTCCCGACCGTCGAGGGCGGCGATGAGCGCCCCTTCGTTGACGATCGCCGCGAGCTCCGCGCCGGAGAAGCTCGCGGTGCCGCGCGCGAGGGCGTCGAGGTCGACCTCCTCCTCGATGCAGACATCCCGGGTGTGCACCTCGAGGATCATCCGACGCCCGGCCCGGTCGGGCAGGTCGACGGTGATCTGGCGGTCGAAGCGCCCCGGCCGCAGCAGCGCGGGATCGAGGATGTCCGGCCGGTTCGTCGCGGCGATGACGATCACGCCGCTCTCCGGGCTGAAGCCGTCCATCTCGACGAGGATCGCGTTCAGGGTCTGCTCCCGCTCCTCGCTCCCTCCGGCCGAGTTCGAGGTGCGGCGGCGCCCCACCGCATCGACCTCGTCGAGGAAGATGATGCAGGGGGAGTGCTCGCGGGCCCGCTTGAAGAGGTCCCGCACACGGGCCGCGCCCACGCCGACGTACATCTCGACGAAGTCGCTGCCGGAGATGCTGAAGAAGGGGATCCGGGCCTCCCCCGCGACCGCGCGGGCCAGCAGGGTCTTCCCGGTGCCCGGGGGGCCGACGAGGAGGACTCCGCGCGGAATCCGGCCGCCGAGCCGGGTGAAGCGCGCCGGGTTCCGGAGGAACTCCACGATCTCCTCGACCTCGGCCCGCGCCTCCTCGATCCCGGCGACATCATCGAAGGTCACATCCGGGAGCTCGGCGGCCACGAGCGGCGTCCGCGAGCGCCCCATGGCGCCTCCGCCCGCGCCGGGGGCGCGGCGGGTCCACCACCAGACGATGAGTCCCATGAAGAGCAGCCAGGGAATCAGCTGGATCAGCGCGATCGCGTAGGGGCTGGCGACCGGCTGGACGTAGATCTGTGTCTTGAGGCCGGGGTGGGCCTCGTTCCACGCCTCGGCGGAGTGGACGAGCTCGTTCAGGAGGTCCTCGGTGGCGACGTAGGTCTGGAAGGACGGACCGATCGAGGTGAGGGCGCGCCCGCGGAACTCCCCCTCGATCCGCAGCTCGCGGGACTGGATCCGCAGGGTCTGGACATTCCCATCGCGGACCTCGCGGCGGATCGCGGCGAAGTCATCCTCCACCCCCGCCGAGCCGGTCGGCACCCACACGAAGAGGGAGATGAGCACGGCGCCGAACGCGAGGAGGAGGAGGGTCCATGGAGCGGGGGCCGGAGTCGTCGGTGCCGGCTCGGGTCGGTTGGGGCGAGTCACGAAACAGCCTCCCAGGAGGGAGGCTCGCGGTCAGTCTCCGCGACTCTCCCAAGGTTCGATCTGCGGGACGATGCGACGGGCGATCTCCCGGACCGCCTCGGCCCGGGCCGTGTCGATCGTCTCTCCCGCGAGGTTCGAGAACGACGCATGGTCCTGGATGATCCGGTCGATCAGGACCGCCCCGTCCCGGCTGCGGATGAGGCGGATCCGGACCCGGATCGAGATCCCGGACTCCTGAACCTCATCATCGGCTCCCTCCACCAGTACACCTTGACGGAATTCGAGGATCGTTCCGAAGAGGACCGCATCCGCGCCTTCCGGACCCGCCCGGAGGGTCAGGTCGCTGCGCCTCCGCAGCTCCGCCTTGAGCTCACGGGTCAGATCCACCTCGAGGCCGCGCCTCAGGGGGAAGGTCTGGTTGTCCATGATGGGGACACCCAGACTCTGGATCCCCGCCGGGGCCCGGAAACCGCTCGAATAGCCGCATCCCGACCCCAGGAGGGGGATCAGGGCTCCGAAGAGAAGCGCGAGGAGGGGAAGTCGGAGCGGCTCATGGGGTCCCATCCGCCCCTCCCTTCGGGCGCTCGAGGAGCACCGCGGCCTCCGCGGCCTCCGCGCTCCCCGGATAGGTCTCCTGCAGCTTGCGGAGATACACATCCGCGGAGTCCCCCTTCTCGAGTTCGAGGTAGAAGCGAGCCACGCTGAGCCACCGCTGCGCCCGGATGCGTTCGATCTCCACGAGGTTCTCCCGCGCGCGCCCGGCCTGATCTCCGGTCGGGTTCGACTTGAGGTAGCGCCGGAAGCGCCGCTCCGCGGAGTCGAGGGAGCCCAGGTCGTACTCGACCCCCTTCAACTGACGGAGGGAGGTCTCCCCGATCCTGTACTCGGCGATCTCGCACCACGCGCTGTCGGGATAGTCGCGCAGGAGCCGCTGAAAGAGGAGCTCCGCCTCGGCGTACTCCTTGCGACCGAGGTACCAGCTCGCGATGTGGTAGATCGCATCGGGGGTGAAGGCCTGGAACGGATACCGCTCGACCAGATCATCGAGGATCTGCAGACCCCGTCGCTCGGAGGAGACGGAGAGGCCCAGGATCCGCCGGGTGTTCCCGTTCAGGAAGCCGAGCCCGATCTCGTAGCGACAGTCGAGGGCCCGCTGCAGGCTCGAGGCCGAGGCATCCCCCTGCAGGACGAGGTCGCTGCTGAGCAGCGCGTCCTCGTAGAGGCGGGCCTGCCACTGCGCCTCCATCAGGGAGACCCGGATCGCCTCCACCGCGGGAGAGGAGCTCTCGACCCGGGCGAGGATCTCGCGGTACCCCTCGATCGCGGCCGGATAGTCTCCGTTCCTCAGGGCCCGGTCCGCGGCGCGGAGCTCGGTCACCGCCGCATCGATGACCGCCGCGGAGGCCCCGACATCCTCATCGGCCGCGGCGGCCTCCGCCGCGGGGATCGGGTCCGCCCCCAGCCGACACCCGGTCAGCCCGGTCGCGAGGGCGCCGGAGAAGAGCAGGCCGAGGATCGCGGCGTGACGGCGGGCCGCCGCGCGGGGGGATCCGGCTCCGATCGACATCGGGTTCCTTTCGGGAGGGTCTCCGGCCGGCTCGGGCTCAGCGCGGGGACGGGGAGCGGAGCGGAGCTCCGGTGCCGGGGGGCCCCCCGGCGCGGAGGTATCTTAGCGATCTCGGCGCGCGCTCCAAGTGGTGCAGGAGGGCCTCGCGCAGTCTCTCCCAGATCGCGGCGAGGAGCGGCTCCGGCGCCACCAGGGAGGGGATGTTCCCCCAGGCCGTGCTCTGGAGGGTCCCCAGCAGCGTCCGGAGCTCCTCCGGCACCGGGCGATCTCCCCCGGTCCGGCACCCCGCACAGAGGAGAGCGGCGGGGGCGTGCCAGTGCGCCGCCCCGCGCGGGATCTCCGCTTCGCAGTTCGCGCAGTTGTCCCCCACGCTCCAGACGCCGGACCGATCGAGGAGCTCGATGACGAACCGGTCGCGGAGGGCGAGGCGCGCCCGACCGACCGAGAGGAGCTTGAGGCAGGAGAGGGCGCTGCGCAGGAGGGCGGGATGGGGGTCCCCGGGGGAGAAGGAGGCCCGCAGGAGGTCGAGGATGCCGTTCGCCTCCAGCCAGGCGCCGAGGTCGTCCCGCAGGTGCGGGAACCCCTCGATCAGCCGCGCCTCCACCGCGAGGTGGAGGTCCCCCTTCCGGGGACGGTAGACGAGGTCGTACCACCCCCCGAGGTCGAGCGGCTCCGCGAAGCTGGAGGAGCGGCGCGCGGGGCGGCGACTCCCCTTCGCGAGGAGATCCACGATGCCGTGGTCCCGGGTGTCCACAGTGACGATCTGGGAGGTCTCCGACCAGTCGGTGCGACGGAGCACGAGACCTCGGGTGTGGATCGGACGGGACATCCCACTCCTCGTCTGCCCCGGGAGGGGCGCCCGTGGTGACGGACGGGCACCCCGGACGGCGCGCTACCTCTCGATGTCCGAGCGGGCGGCGCGCGCCTTCCCATCCTCGCGCGGGCCGAGGAGCTTCACCCTCACCCGCTTGATCTTCCGCTCATCCGCGCTCGTGATCTCGAAGCGCAGGGCGAGCTCCTCGAAGGAGTCCCCCTCCTTCGGAACCCGGCCCAGGGTGCTGAAGATGAACCCGGCGACCGTCTCGTAGTCATCGCTCTCGGGGAGATCGAGACCGAGCGCCTTGTTCACATCCCAGATGTTCGCGCGACCATCGAGATCGAAGGTCACCGGGGAGATCCGGCGGATCGACGCGAGCGTGGCGGAGTCGTACTCGTCCTCGATCTCCCCGACGATCTCCTCGAGGATGTCCTCGATGGTGATGAGACCGGAGGTCCCTCCGTACTCGTCGAGGACCACCGCGATGTGGAAGCGCTCGGCCCGGAACTCCGCCAGCAGCTCCCCGATCTTCTTCGACTCGGGGACGAAGTGGATCTTCCGCACCGCCTTCTCGATCGGCAGCTTCAGCTGCTGGGGGTCACCCGCGTAGCGGAGCAGGTCCTTCGCGTAGAGGACCCCCACGATCTCATCGATCTCCTTCCGGAAGACCGGGATCCGCGAGTGGCCGCAGCTCGTCACCTGCGGGATCGCCTCCTCGATCGGGCAGGACGCCTCGAGGCAGACCATCTCGATCCGCGGGGTCATCACCTCGATGACCTCCGCGTCGTGAAACTCGAGCATCGACTCGATCATGCTCTTCTCGCCCGGCTCGAGGACTCCCTCCCGCTCGCCGATCTCGACGGCGGCCCGGATCCCCTCGGTGGCGCGGTCCGCCTCATCCGTGGTCCCGTCATGGCCGACCGTCCGCAGCAGCGCGCGCCGCAGCGACCGGAAGCCGCGGGTGTAGGGCGAGAAGAGGACCTCCGCCCGATCGAGGAGGGGGAGGGCGCGCGATGTGATCCCGGTCCCGGCCCGAGTGGCGATCACCTGGGGGACCAGCTCGAACGCGAGGATCCCGTAGAGGAGGACCTCGCCGAGGACGCGCAGCACCAGGGCGGTCTCCACCGACTCCCCCGCCGTGCGGAGGAGGATCAGGGAGCCGGCCCAGGTAGCCCGCAGCAGCAGGCTGACCGTGCTCAGGAGCACATCGATCCGGTGCAGCTTCTCCGACTCCGCGAACTCGCGGTCGCCGTTCGTCCGCTCGAAGTAGCGATGGAGCTCTCCCGGAGACGTGCTCTGGAGGGAGCGACGGAGGAGGCTCACCACGATAGCGAGCGCGAGGCTCGCCCAGAGGGCGGAGCCGAGCCAGGGGGGCGTGACCGCGATCAGGCCGAGGTCCATCGACCTCCTCCTTCCACCGCGAGGTCACACGAGGGTGCGGTCCCCGCCCGGCACGAGGGAGGGTCGTCCTCTTCCGGCTCGATCAGCGAGGCTCCGGGGGTCGCCCCGGGCTCGCGCGGTCGTATCGTCATCGCGACTCGGTTTCCTTCCGATGTCCGACCCCGTGGCGGAGGGGTCAACGCTCGAAGATGGGGAGATAGCCTCGGGGGATCTCGAGAATCAGGAGCGCCACCGCCGTGGCGTACTCGTTTCCGAAGCGACTCTCCCAGTGCCCGTCCCCCTTCTGGCGGCGGCACAGCTCGGGCCAGACCTCCGCTGACCAGGCGCGCCAGATGTCGCCTCCCAGCTGGAAGAAGACCTGCCCGGCGTAGAGGTTTCCGTAGTAGGGGTATCCGGAGGCGGCATCGAGGACCCGCCCCCGACGGGCGATCACCCCATCGACCGTGGCGCGGAGGAACTCGACACCCCGGTCGTGCTCGGCCATCCCGTACTCGCCCGCCGCGTCGAGAGTGGAGACCGCGGCGGCGGTCAGCTCGTAGGTCGACTCCTGCGAGTTGAGCGCGAGAGAGTAGCGGAACGAGCCATCCTTCTTGCAGCAGTCCTTGAGGTAGCGGACCGCGGACCGGATCGCATCGGGGGGCACGGTGAACCCGGCGTCCTTCGCGGCGCGGAGCGCCTGAAGCGCGCACACGGTCAGCGAGGCCTCGTCGCTCTCATCCTCGGGGAGGTAGCCCCATCCGCCGCGGGCGGTCTGGCTCTCCAGGATCAGCCTCACCCCTCGGGCGACCACGGAGCGGAGCTCCGCATCCCGCCGGGGATCGGGGAGGGTGCCGACGACCTGGGAGAGGAAGAGGATGGCGTAGGTGTGCCCGTGCATCCGGGAGGGGGTGTTCGTCGAGTCTCCCTCGCTGATGAAGCCGTTCGGCTGGACCACGGCGGGAGAGGTGAGGTAGCGCACCGCTTCGCGGAGATTGAAGCCCCAGGGGCCCCGTCCGTAGGCGGCGCCGTTGCCCAGCATCGCCATGCCGCCGAGGGCGGTCACGGCCACCGAGTACTGGGCGGAGATGTGCCCCGAGTCCGCCTGCCGATCGCAGAGGTAGCGGAGCCCTCGCTCGATGGCGCGATCGGTCACCTCCTCGAAGCGCTCGAGGTGGGCGCGGGACGCGTCCTGCCGGCGTCCGGGGTAGGTGAGCTCCCCCTCCCCGGCGACGACCTCCCCGGCGGAGGCCGCAGGGGCCCCCTGTCGACGGGAGTCCGGGGTCGGGGTGGAGGGATCGTCCGCGCTCTGATCGACGAGGGAGAGGTCGCGGGGGAGTCCACCTCCCTGCACGAGGGCGGGGAGTGCGAGGAGGGCGAGGAGCGCGGCGAGCGGCACGCGACGGAGGCGGAGGGGGCGCCCCGGGGGCTCCTCTCCGCCATCGGCGGCGACCCGGGACCCGGTCGGGGCCTCGGCAGCGTCGTGGTGGTGCGAGGTGGCGTGGGCCACCCTGCGACTACCGTCGGGGTCCATCGATGGACATCACTCTCGCGTTCCTCGTTCCACTCGGGAGACCGGCGCGGCGCGCCGGGGAGACTCAGTCCCCGGTCGGCAGTCGACGGAAGTACTCCTCGAGGAGGATCCGGTACTTGTCAGGGAGCTGACGCCTCCCGTTGTCGTACATCTTCTCGATCTCGGTGCGGGGGAGTCGACCCCAGCGTCCGCGTCCATCGGCGGCGCCGTCGGGGCTCCCCTCGTCCTCGGGGGGCATCTCGAGGTCACGGGTGCCGTCGTTCCGCGTGTCTCCCGGAGAGTCCTGGGGCTCGTTGCGCCCCTCCTCCTCGCGACGCTGGCGCTCTAGCTCCTCGAGGCGGCGCTGCTGCTCTCGCTGCTGCTGGGCACCGCCGACCTGGCGGTTCTTCCCACCCCGGCGCTGGTCCTGCTCCTGAGTGGAGGAGCCGCGCTGCTGACCGCCGCCCTCTCCGCCCCCGCCGGAGCTGGAGCTCGACTGCTCGATCAGCTCGATCAGCTCGTCGATCTGCTCGACGGTCCGGGTCTGGATCGCCTGGGTCGACGCGCCGGTGTCCTTGCGGTCGAGGAGCTCCTCGATCTGCTTCATGTTGTCCGCGATGTCCCGGGTGAGGGCGGTGATCTGATCCATCGCCCCGAGCTCCTCCGCGCCGAGCGCCTCGAGCTCGGCGTCGAGGGGATCGAAGTCATCCGTGATCCCCGCTCCCGAGCCATCGCCCGCCGAGCCATCGCCCGCCGAGCCATCGCCCGCCGAGCCACTCCCCGCCGAGCCACCACCCGCCGGGCTCTCCTCGACCGGAGGAGCGTCCTGCGGGCTCGGCTTCTTCTCCGCGTCCTCGCTCGGCGCGGGGGGATCGACCTTCTCCGCCTCGCTCTGGGCCGGGGCGGAGGTCGCCGCCGAGCAGAGGAGCAGCAGAAGCAGGATCCGGAGCGTCATCGTCATCGTCGTCCTCTCGGGTGGAGCGATCCGCCGGGTCCGCGGGATCGTCCTCTTCCAGTATATCTGCCTTCGCGGGGAGGATGCACGACCCGATCGGGGATCAGCGTCCCCCACCGGAGTCGGAACCCTCGTCCCCGGAAGGACTTGAGTCTTCCTCGCCGGCCTCGTCCCGGCTCTCGGCCCCCTCCTCGCCGCCCCCGAGCTCCTGCTCGAGGTCCGCGGCGATCGCGCCGGTGAGGGAGACGAGACTCCCCTGCCGCTGGACGAGGCGCTGGAGGATTCGCTCCTGGACCGGGTCGAAGGCGTCTCCCGCCCGGGCCTTCGCCTCCTCGAGGCGGCGGGTGCGCTCGAGCACCTCGAGCTGCATCTCCTTCAGGGTCAGGAGCTCCGCGATCGGCGGCACGAGGCGGTCCTGACCCGGGGTCCCCGAGGGCTGCTCCTCCTGGGGCTGCTGCTGCTGCTGCTGTCGGCGACGCAGCTCCTCCTCCAGGGAGATGCGGAGTCGGTCGAGCTGATCGAGCACCTCCTGCTGCAGGAGCTGGGTCTCCTCGCCGGGGTCATTCCCCGGGCTGAGGCTCTCGCGCACCTCGTCGAGGTCCTGAAGGAGGTCGCGCACAATGAACGCGAAGACGCGCGCGCGCTCCTGCTCCAGCCGCTCCCCGACCTCGCTGCCCCGATCGTGGAGCTCCTTGGTGCGAAGGGACAGGTCACGCAACTTCCGACGATCGGAGCGGCTCGGTCGCTGATCTCCGATCTCCTTCGAGAGGGCGTAGGTCTCGTCGCGGAGGCCCGCCATGGCATCGGACATCTCGATCACGGTCGAGAGGATGTCGAGGAGGTCCTGCTCCGCCTTGAGGGACTCGAGCGCCTCCTCCTCCTCGGCCAGCTCCTGCTCCGCCTGCTCCAGCTGTTCGAGCGCCTCGTTCTGGTTCTCCCCCGCCGACTGCGAGTCCTGGCGGGAGAGGGACTCCGACGCCCGCTCCATGCTCTCCGCGGCCCCCGAGAGAGCATCCGAGGTCTGCGGATCCTCCTCCGCGACCTCCTCCGCGTACTCACGGGTGAGGCGCTGGAGCTCGTCCTGCTCCGCCTGAACCTCGGCGAGCGCATCTTCCGCCCGGCGGAGACGCTCGAGGGCGTCCTCCTCCGACCCCTCGAGAGCATCGCCCGCCTCCGAGAGCTTCTGACGCGCCTCCTGCTGGGAGGACTCTCCGGACTGCCCCTGGCTCATCCGTCCCGCCGCGTTCTCCATGGCGCGCCGCGCCTCGGCGAGGGCGGCCTCCGCCTCCCCGAGCTTCTTCTGCAGCCGCTCCTCCTCCTCGGAGGTGCGCGCGGGGTCCTTCTCATCGAGCTTCTTCTTCAGCTCATCGAGCTTCTTCTCCAGCTCCTCCACCCGCTGAGCGAGCTCCTGCTGACGGTCCGAGGGGCGGGCGGCATCGCCGGACGCCTGCTCCTGAGCGATCTGCTCCATCGCCTGCGCCGCCTGCTCGAGCTGCTCCGCCGCCTGCCGCGCAGCCTCCGACTGCTGCTGTCCAGATTGCTGCTGTCCGGATTGCTGTTGTCCGGATTGCTGTTGTCCGGATTGCTGTTGTCCGGATTGCTGCTGTCCGGATTGCTGCTGTCCGGATTGCTGTTGTCCGGACTGCTGTTGTCCGGACTGCTGTTGTCCGGACTGCTGTTGCCCGGATTGCTGCTGTCCGGATTGCTGCTGTCCGGATTGCTGCTGCCCGGAGGAGCTCGCATCCTCCAGAGCGGACTCCGCCTCCGAGAGTCGCTCGCTCGCCTCGGACGCGGAGGACTCACTGCGAGGGGTCGGGGTGTTCCGGGGGTCCGCGCTCCAGTTCGCGAAGCGCTCCGCGAGGTCGGCGATGCGCTCCTGCCAGGACTCCGGACCGCCCTGTCGCGCGGCGGTCTCCATCGCCTCGGCCGCCGCCTCCAATGCGGCGCTCTCCTCCTGCCGCGCCGCCTGGGATGCGGCGGGGTCGGTGCGCTGCTCCGCGGCGGAGCGGCGCGCGGCATCCGCCGCTCTCGCGAGCGCCTGCTCCGCCTCCGCGAGGGCGGCGTCGCGCTCCTCCGCGCCCTCGGTCGAGTCCCCGCGGGACTCCCGGCGCAGCGCGGTGACGGACTGCTTCAGCTGGCCCGTCTCCCGGGCCCGCTCTCCGCTCCTCTCTCCCAGCTCGCGGGAGCGGGGATCGGAGGCGACCTCCTGAGGAGAGCCCGCCTCGAGCTGCTCGCCCGCGGCGCGGGTGTCCCGCTCCGCCTCCGCGGCGAGCGCGCGCAGCTGCTCCTGCAGCCGCTCGATCGACTCCTGCTGCCGCGCCTGACGGGAGAGCTCGCCCGCGAGCCGACGCGACTCCTGCTGCATCGAGTCGAGCTGCTCCGCTCGCTCCGCCCGCCCCGGGTCCTCGGTGTCCTGCTGACCGCGGAGCCGCTCCTGCTCCGCCGTGAGGTCGTCGATCTCCGTCTGGGCCTGGCGGATCGCATCGAGGTCCGCGCGCGCCTGCTCCGCATCGGCCGTCCGCTGCCGGAGGTCGCGCTGGGTGTCCGCCATCCGCCCGATCGCCTCGCGCTTCTCGCGGGTCCGATCGAGCTCGCGACGGACCTCCTCCGGGTCCCGCCCCCGATCCTGAAGGAGGGTGATGACCGCCTCGAGGTTGCCGCGGACCTTCTCGATGGTTCCCAGGGCCGGGACATACTCCTCGTCATCGAGGAGCTGCGAGATCGCCCGCATGTCCTCGAGGAGGAGGTCCCGCACGATCCGCTCCCGCGCGCCGCGCAGCCGATCCGCGTCATCCGGCTTCTCGGCCGCGAGGCGCTCGGAGAGGGTCTCCATCTGCACCTGGACGAGGCGGAGGTACTCCCGTGCCTCCTGTTGCATCCGGGAGAGGCGGTTCCCCGACTGGGCCTCGAGGCGTGCCGAGCCGCCTCCCGCGATCAGCAGGAGGGCGAGGAGGAGCCGAGGCGCACAAAGGATGCGATGTCGGGCACGGGCGTCGTGATGAACCGCACGCATGGCGGTCCTCCCTTCGGGGGACGAGGGCGCCCCGGGCCGGGACGCACCTCCGAATCTCGGGTCGCGATCAGTCACCGCCGGAATCGGCGGGGGGCTCGCCGAGGGTCTCGCGGATCCGCTCCCGGACCGTGGCCTCGACTTCGCTCTGCGTGTTCAGGAGGTCCTCGAGCTTCCGGATGATCGTCTGGACGTCGCCCCACTCCTCCAGCTCGTCGGCGAGCTGCTGGAGGCCGAGCTCGCTCCGGCGCATGCGGTCCGCCGCCTCGCGGAGGTCGCGCGGACCGACCTCGTCGGTCTCCGCGCGCTCGGTCAGGGCATCGAGCTGCTCGAGGGATGGCTCGGCGCTCTCCTCCCCGATCGTCGAGAGCCGCTCCTTGAGCTGCTGGATCCAGGGCAGGTCCTTGTAGTCGGTGAGACGGTTCTGAACGACGCGGTCGACGAGCTCCTCGAAGCGCTCCATGGTGTCATCGATGCGACGGTTGACCCGCTCCTGGCTCATCCGCTGGTGACGGAGGCTCGCCCGCGACTCCTCCGGGAGCTCTCCCCCCGCCACCCTCGCCTGCTCCTCCAGCTCCTCGACGCCGCGGCGGGCATCCCGCTGCAGCTCGAAGGTCTCCTGGACCAGCTCGCGGATCCGCTCCGTCTCCTCCTCGAGGACGCGGCGCACCTCGTCCTCCTCGAGGATCGTGAGGAGCCACGCGCGCGACTCGCCGAGCTGGCCGATCGCGTCGGTCGCCCGGGCGACGTACTCGAGGCGGGTCCCCGGCGCGAGCTCCCAGTCCTTGAGCTCCAGCTCCAGCTCGATCACGGTCTTCCGCGTGCCGACCGCCTCGAGGGAGAGGGGGACCACATGGAGGGGCTCCCCTGCCAGCTCTCCGTCACGGAAGAAGCAGAGCGAGGCCTCCTCGATCCCGTAGTCGTCCGAGAGGTGAGCCGCGACGCGCAGGGTCGCGCGGTTCGTCAGCTCCTGGTTCCGGCCGGGCTCGATGAGCTGGACACCGGGGGCCTGGTCCTCGATCACGGCGATCCGGTAGCGGATCGGGGTCGGGTTCTCGAACCCGTCACGGGAGACCAGTCGGAAGTGGTAGTAGCCATCCTGCTCGGCGGTGAAGGTCCCGGCGAGGCGCTCCCCCTCCGTGATCGGGACCGGCTGCTCGTCGCGCCACTCCCCATCCCCGGCCCGCCTCGTCTCCACGCGCGCCGCCTCCCGCACCGGGATCGAGGTCGTCGCCTCGTACGAGACGAGGGTCCCGACGGGCACCTTGAGGTGGCCCCCCTCGAGGGCGGCGGCGGGCACTTCGGCGTCGAGGCCGGTGTAGTCGGGGTAGTCGAACCGCAGGGCGATCGTCTCGATGCGCGGCCGACTGCGGACCGCGACCTCGTACCACGGGCTGGCGTAGTCGCCGCAGAGCACCCGGAAACGGAAGTCCCGGGACACGTTGGTGAAGATCCTCCGGAAGCTCCCCTCCCCGCGTCGCTCGAAGGGGAACTCCTCGCGGGTCTCCTCGCCCTCCGCATCGGTGAAGAAGGCGACGATCCTCGCCCGCGCCTCGCCGCCGCGCTCGCGGGTCGCCTGCACGGTGAGGGCATCCCCGACGGCGAGCAGGGTCATCGGGGTGGCGGGCTCCTCGATCGTGAGCAGGTAGGCGCGCGGCCACTCCACCGACTCGAGCAGGAGGTTGCGCTGGACGAAGGTCTCGGCGAGGTCGGGGCGCAGCGCCGCCCCCCCCGCGATCGGACCGAGGATCAGGAGCGCTCCGAGGAGCGCGCGGTTCGCGAGCCGTCGCGACAGGAGGCTGCCGGGGCGCAGGTCCTTCATCCGCGCCTCCGCCGTGGCGACGGTGCGCGCGAGCAGCACGGGGGAGCAGAGCTCCCGGCGCGGATTGTCGGGACGGGTCAGCTGGATCGCGGTGATCAGGGCCTGCTCGAGGTCTCCCGCCGCCGTCTCGATCTCGGCCGCGAGGCGGTCCTCCGCGATGGGAGAGCGCGCCGCGAGGAGGAGGAGCTTGAACCCCACCGCGAGGGCGACCGCCGCCGCAACGATGTGGAAGCCCCGCACGCCCACCGGCAGGGAGAGGAAGTAGTCGAGGAGGAACGAGGCCCACACGAGGAGGCCCGCCAGCGCGAGCCAGCGGAAGAGCCCGGTCCGGACCCGGAGCGCGTGCCGGCTGCGGCGCATCTCCTGGAGCCGACCGAGGGCGACCTCGGGGCGCTCGACCGTGGGGGTCTGCTCGGGGGCCATCCGCTACCTCTCGAAGATCGGCAGGTACTGATAGGGGATCTGCATGATGATGCAGGCCATCGCTGTCGCGTAGTTCGGACCGACGAGGTCGCGCCAGCTCCCCTGGCCGCGGTTCTGGAGCGCGATCACATCCCGCCAGACGCTGCGGTGCCAGCGGTACCAGTACTCGCCTCCCCGCTGGAAGGCGGCCTGCGTGGCGTAGTACATCCCGTAGTAGTAGTCGAAGGTCGACTCCGCCTCGTAGCGGGAGGGGCGGTTCTCCATCAGGTACACGAGCCCATCGGTGATCATCGGGTCGTCGTAGACCCCCGCGCCGTAGAGCGCGGTCACCCCGGCCGCGGTGAGGGAGAAGGTGGTCCGCGAGCGACCGCGGGAGCGGCCGTCATCCGCCTGGTAGGAGAAGCCGTCGTAGGTCGGATCGTAGGAATTCCGGACATACCGGATCGCGTTGTCGATCGTCCCCTTGGGGACATGGATCCCGGAGTTGTTGGCGGCGCGGAGCGCCATCACCTGGCAGACGGTGATCGACATGTCCGCGTCGTTCGCCCCCGGCTGGTAGCGCCAGCCGCCCTGCTCGTTCTGGGCCTGCACGATCAGCCCGACCGAGCGCTTCAGGGCGGCGCGGACCTCGCTCATCCCGGTCATCCCGTAGACCTCGGCGAGGAACAGGGTCGCGAAGGCGTGGCTGTACATCCGGGAGCCGTTCGCGGTGATGAACCCGTTCTCCCCGACATTGCGGACGACGTACTGGAGCCCGCGCTCGACCTGCTCGCCGTACTCCCCCACCCCCGGCAGGCTGCCCCCCGCGATGAACGCGGTGCAGGCCAGCGCGGTCACGCCGACGTGCTGCCCCTCGATGGCGTCGTAGTTGTAGTGGACCTTCCGACCGATCTTGTCGGTCCAGGAGCCGTTGGCGTTCTGGCTCGCCTTCAGGTACTGCAGGCCGCGGTGGATCGCGAGCCGCGCCTGGTCGACGAGCTCCGCGTCCATCGGGCGCTCCACCTCATCGGGGAGCTCCTGGGAGATCACCGGTCCGCTCCCGGCGAGGGGGAGGACCAGCAGGGACGCGAGGAGGAGGATTCTCCCGGCCCGGTCTCGAAGCATGGCGATGGGGGTCATCGATCCCCTCCTTCCTCCGCCGGGGGAGCGGAGACATAGCACTGGATCCACTGGGACGAGACGGTGAGGATCCGGTCCGGGAGGACATGGATGTCCCCATCCCGGATCGGGCTGGCCCCGCGACCCCGGCCGCCTCCGAAGATCGGACCGTAGCCGGAGAGGCGCTGGGGCGAGGTGCGCCGCGGGTCGGTGAAGGACTGATGGAAGAGCCCCTCCCCCTCCGTCGTGTAGACGAGGCCGTCCTTCACGAGGCCGGGGCGCGAGCGAACGGTGCCCGGGAGGGCGAAGGCGCGCCCCCCGCGATCGAGGTCGCGGAAGGGCAGGAGCCGCAGGCTGCGGTGCTCGAGGAGGACGAGGTACTCGTCCCACACCCCGACCATCCAGCCGCTCCCGCGCACATCCTGGATGACCCGACCATCGGCCGGGTCCAGGGCGAGCAGGCGGCTCGAGTCGAGCGGAGTGGCGAAGAGGCGCCCCTCGTGGAGCACGAGCGGGTTCCGCTCCCAGACGGTCATCTGCTGCATCGGGGTCCGGCGCCGGCCGCGTCGCTGCCGCTTGCGGAGCGGGTCGTACGCGGTCGCCCAGAGGACATGCCCGTCGGAGGACCGCACCTTGGCGATGGCGCCGAGGTTCGTCGAGCAGTAGACCGCGTCGCCGTCGACGGCGACCTGACCGACCACCGGCTCGTAGGCCGCCTCCCCGAACATCGTGAGCTCCACCTGGTTGCCGACGATCGGCGCGCTCCAGAGGCGCTTCCCGGAGTGGAGGTCGAGGCAGACGAGGAAGACGTCGATGTAGCCCTTCTTGCGCCACGCGAGGGCGTAGACCCGGGAGCCGTCGATGGCGATCGAGCCATTGAAGCTCAGCTCCCGCAGGAGCTCGTCGGGGTTGTTCCGGATCGTGTCCCAGATCACGTCCTCGGACCCGATCCGGATCCCCTTCAGCCCGCGCTGGGGAATCTCGACCTCGATCGCGTAGCCGAGGTAGTTCTTCGAGTCGGTGCGATCCGCGACATAGCTCGTCACAAGGAGGTCTCCCTCGCTGACGGTGTAGAAGCGCGGCAGCGAGGTCTTCTCCGAGTAGTGGAGGCTGGGGAGGAGCGCGACCTCGCCGATCTGCTTCCCGGAGTCGACCGAGTAGCGGAGCACCCGCCGACTCGTCGCGACGGCGATCCAGCCCGGACCTCGGGTCGGGACCGCGGCGAAGGGGAGGATGTCGTCGTCGTCGAAGTAGTTCTCGCGGGCGTAGGGCACGGTGCGCCAGTCGAGGCGGCCGCGCTCGAAGGGGAGGTCGGGGAGCTCCCCGGTGGCATCGATCCGGGGGTCCGCCCCCTGGGCCGCCCCCAGCTCGGGGAACTCCCGCCCGAACCTCTCGAGGTCGGCCCGCGCGGCGGCCCGCTCCCGGGCGGTCCCGCGACGGGAGGCGACGAGCGCGCGTCGAAGCGCGAGCTCCTCCTCGTGGACGCCGCTGGGGGCGAGGCGAGGGAGGCTCGACCAGATGCCATCCGCGCGGGAGATCTGCGCGCGCTCGAAGCAGAGATCGCCCGCGGCGAGGAGCGCCCGCGGCGCGGTGTCGATCAAGGGGTAGAGCTGGGCGGTCCGGACGAGAGACTCGACATCCTGCGCCGCGAGGGCCCGCTCCAGGAGGGATCGGGCGGAGAGGCCGTACTCCGAGAGGTAGAAGGCCCGGACCGGGCCCGGGAGCGCGAGGAGCGCGTCGATGATCTTCTCGGTGAGGGAGACCGCCACCTCCGCGTCCTGACGGGCGAGCGAGGGGTCGACGAGCATGTGGTTGCGACCCCAGATCTCCTCGTGGAGGACCTGGAGCTGGCGGATCCCGCGGATCGCATCCGGGGAGAGGGGCTCCGACGACTCCGCGGTCCCCTCCTCGATCAGACCGAGCGCCTCCCGGAACCGCTGCGCGGACTCGTCCCCCGCCACGACGAGCGGGAAGAGGGCGCCACCCTCGGCGCTCTGCAGCGCGTGGGCCGGTCCGCCCCCCGCGATCGCGAGGATCGACAGGAGCAGGGCTCCGCAGGCGGAGCGCCGCTTCGGCGCGTGAATCGAGGGGAGGGGGCCGAAGAAGATCACAGCAGGCGGAACACCTTCCGGAGCAGCCACTCCGCGGTCAGGAGCGAGACGAAGAGGATCAGGAGCCAGGTCTCATCCCAGAGGGGGCTGCGGTCCTCGGAGATGGGAACCTCTCGCTCGAAAGGCTGCACTTCGTCGATCACGGCGCGGGCTTGCCCCAGATCATGGTACTTGCCACCGGAGAGGCTCGCAATTTTCACCAGTCGGGCCCGGTCCATGCGCGGGTCCTCGTACTCGAGCTGGGGAACGACCACCCGGTACTTCGCGCGCGCCCCCTCCTCGGATCCGTCCCCCGGGAGGACGACGGTGTGTTCTCCGAGCTCGGTCGCCTCCACCGTCACCTCGTAGTACTCCGGACGGGCCGGGTTCTGGATCGCGGTGACCTCGACCTCCTCGCCGCCGCTCTCCCGGCCGACCTCGAGGATCTGCTCCTCGGCCCTTGTCGGCTTGAAGTCGCGGCCGAGGACCCGGGCGAGGATCGTGACCGACTCGCCGAGGACGTACTCCTCCCGGTCGGTGCTCACCGCGAATCGCTTCGACTCGCCGAGGAGGCGACCGGCGCTCGTGAAGCGGACGATCTGCCCCCAGAAGCGGTAGAAGAACCGGTTCCCGACGAGCTTCCGCATCCGCCAGGTGTCATCGGTCAGGGACATGAAGGTCCGCCCCCGCCCGAAGTACTGGTAGGCGAAGATCGGGCGCGACTCGTTCTGGAGGTTCTGGGCCTCGGGATGGACCGCGAGGGCGACCGCCCCCCGCTTGACCCGCTTCACCCGCTGGTACCAGTAGAATCCCGGCATCGCGAGGTCGCTCCGCCCGGAGAACTGCCAGAGGCGTTCGTTGCGCTCCGGGTCACCGTCGAGCTGCATCACCGGGTGCTCCTTCCCCTCGGGGGTCAGGCGCACGTTGAAGTCGGAGGTGATGTTCGCGCCGTCGTAGCCGGTCGCATCCGCATCCTCGAGCTCGACCGGGAAGAGAGGCTCGAGCGGCGTCCCGCGGTAGCGCCCCGGGAGGAACCAACGGCCGGCGACGAAGACGACCCCTCCCCCCTGGTCATCGACGAACTCGACGAGCCACTGCATCTGCTCCCGGGAGAGGAAGGTCTCCGGGACATCGCCGAGGATCACGACGTGGTACTCGAAGAGCTCCTCGCGGGTGCGGGGGAAGCGCGAGATCGGGGAGATCCCCACGGAGGACTCCTGCGGGTACTCCGGATCCGCCGAGGTGAGCAGCACCCGCGCCTCCATGGTGGGGTCACGGACGAGCGCGTGGGCGAGGTACTTGTAGTCGTAGCGCGGCGGTCCCTCGACGTAGAGGACCTTGATCCGCTCGTCGAGGACGCGGATCGGCTTCTCGTCGAGGTTGTTGTCGGTGAAGAGCTCGCCATCCTGCTCCGCCACCTCGACCCGCGCGCGGAAGGCGCCGGGGACCTCGGGGCGGAACTCGATGCGCCCGGTGGTGATCTCCCCCGTCTCTCCGAGGGTGAGGTAGCGCGTCTCCCGCGCCACCGTGCGCTCCCGGGCGCCGGTCTCGACCAGCTCGAAGTCGACCCGCACGCTCTCCCCCGTGAAGCCCTGGTGGGAGAGCTGGAAGTCGACCGGGACGAGGTCGCCGGCGAGGACCACCTCCGCGATGTCGAGGTTGAAGATGCGAATGTCCCGGGGCTCCTCGGCGTTCCCGACGCCGACCGTGAAGATCGGCACCTCGCGCCGCGCGAGCCGCGCGGCCGCCTCCTCCGGCTGGACCACTCCCCCGTTGTCGCGTCCGTCGCTGAAGAGGATCACGGCGGAGACCGACTCCCCCCGCAGCTCGTTCACCGACTCGTAGAGGGAGTCTCCGAGGCGGGTCACCCGCCCGCGGAGGGTGATGCCGGCGAGGTCGAGCCCGCCCGGGTCTCCCCCCGCCTCGCCATCGAGTCGGGGGAGGTCCGCGACGAGCTGAATCCCGTTCGAGCAGGTGACCACGCGGACATTCGCCTTCCGGCGGAGCGCATCCACGAAGTCCCCGTCCGGGCCGAGGAGGCCGCGCACGAGGTCGAGGCGGGTCGTGTCATCCCCGTAGGGCGCGCCGAGCACGCGCTCCATTGAGGTCAGGATCGCGGGGTCGGAGAAGCGGTCGGAGATCCCCATCGAGTAGCTGTCGTCGACGAGCAGCAGGATCCACGAGTTCTCCCTCTGGACCCGCTCCTCGGTGAGGGTCGGGCGGAAGAGGATCCCGACGAGGATGAGGATGATCGCGAAGCGGAGGGCGCCGAGGGCCCAGCGCCCCCAGCCCGTGAGACGCCCGCGCTCCCCGGAGTAGACCCACCAGACCCCGAAGAGGATCGCGGGGATGATGAGGAGGGCGATGACCCAGGCATCCGGGGCCCCGAGCCACTCGATCCGCGTCTCCAGTCGGGCTTCGTTCGCGGGAAGCTGCATCACGCCCCCCTCAAGCGTCGACGGCCGAAGATCCGGGCGAGGAAGCTCTCGAGGAGGATGAGGAGCAGCACGCTCCAGAGGAGGGGCATCCAGAGATCACCGGAGCCGTACTCCTCCACCTCGGCGTCCTCCCGCACCTCGGTGAGCATCGAGAGCCAGGGGTAGATGTCGACGAGCTCCTCGGGGGGGATCGCGGCGAGGTTCCCCTCGCTCGGGTCGACGTTGACCGCGAACCACTCCGAGCGGGAGACCGAGTCGACGAGGCCGCCGTAGCGGATCTCGTAGGCCCCCGGCGCCGACTGCCCATCGACCGAGAGGTCGAAGCTCTTGCGATCCTCCCGCTCCTCCAGCACCAGGGGGACCCCATCCCCGCCGGGCCGCACGAGGAGGACCCGGGCGGAGTACTCCTCGCTGGGGACGATCCGGCGGAACGGCTCGCCGATGGCGAGGTTCCGCAGGGTGTCATCCCGGGTCACGAGGAAGGGGAGGGTCTCGTAGAGGAAGGGGAGGTAGGCCGGCGTGATGGGGAAGTTGCTCCAGCGCCGCCCCGCCCCGGTGATCGACGCGAGGGTCGCGCCGAGCCCGAACTCCTTCAGGAGGAGGGCGGGGGTGCGGTCGGCATCATCGAGGGTCATCAGGACCGTGGAGCCATCGTGGGCGCGGGGGCGGACGAAGCCGTGAATCGCGACATCGGCGATCCCCGCCTCGGCGGTGTCCGCGAGGTATTCGAGGGTCGGGTGGTCCGGCTCCTCGATGATCCAGTGGTAGTAGATCTCGCGGCGGTCGTCGACGACCACCTGGGCGGGGTCGAAGGGGAACCACCCCTCCCCCTCGCGGTAGGCGTTGGCGGAGAACTCCTCGCGCCGGAAGCGATCGCCGGGGAAGAAGAGCACGCCCCCCCCGTCGGCGAGGAACGCCTCCAGCTTCTCCGACTCGCCGGCGGAGATCTCCGGAGGGTCGACGAAGATGATCCCGCGGTAGAGGTCGAGGAGCTCCTGGGTCCAGCGGTCCGGGGTGGTGACGGTCGTCGAGTAGGGGCTGAGTCGCACCCCGGTCTCCGCCACCGTCGCGCCGCCGAGCGCCGCGATCAGCCAGTCCGCCTCGGAGATCCCCTCCGAGGCATCGAAGCTCCCGTCGACCACCAGCAGGTCGAAGGACTCCCGCACCTCGAAGACGGCGAAGCGCTCGTTGTCGACCTCGAGCTGGTCGCTGCGCACCGCCGCGCGGACCGAGATGGGACCGGTGGACCGGAAGACGGTCGGGAACGCCACCGTGGCAGTGGAGCCGGGCTCCACCGAGATCCGGCGGCTCCCCTGGACCTCCTCGTCGATCCAGAGCTCGACCTCGATCCCGGCGACCGCCTCGCGCCCCTCGTTCACCACGCTGACGAGGAACTGGGTCGGCAGGTCGACCGCGAGGAGCTGGGAGGCGCTCCGCACCGCGGTGATGGAGACGTTGCGGGGTCGCTCCTCCCCCGCCGGATGCACGAAGACCCGCGCGCCCCGCTCCTCGAGGCGGCCGAGGGCCTCCCGGATGGCGGGGTCCACGGTCCCCTCACCGCTCGTCCAGTCCTGACGCTGGAGATCGCTGTACAGGTGGATCACCCAGCCGGTCCCGCGCGCCGCCTCGCTGGCGATCCAGTCCGCGGCCACCGCGAGGAGCGGCGCGACATCGAGGGGCTCGTGGACGATCTCCGCCTCCTCGAGCGCCTCGAGGACGAGGGGAGCCCCCGCCTCGGTGATGACCTCCGGCTCGCGGGTGATGATGTCGGGGAACCCACCGCCGTAGATGAGCCCGACCCGGTCCCCCCGGGAGAGGGACTTCACCTGGTCGCGCACGATGTCGGCGACCGTGCGCAGGGTGGAGCGGCCGGTGTCCTGCAGGGCCATGCTGTAGCTGCGGTCGATGAGGAAGAGCTCGCTCCGGCCGGAGCCCCCGACCACGGGCAGGGCGCCGGACTCCAGGGTCGGACGCGCCATGGCGAGGACGAACAGCAGGACCGCGGCGGTGCGGATGAGGAGAAGCAGCAGGTTCTCCACCCGGAGGCGCCGGCGGTGCTTCTTCATCGCGCGCAGCAGGAACTCCATCGCCGCCCAGGGGCGGCGCTGGTAGCGCTGGCGGTTGATCAGGTAGATGATGAGGGGGATCGCGCCGAGCGCGAGGAACCCCAGCATCCCCGGGTTGGCCCAGGTCATCGGAAGTCCCCCCCCATCACCGGATCGTCCCCGCCCGCCGCTGCAGGTAGCGGGTCAGGACGACATCGAACCGCTTCGAGGTGTCGACGAGCTCGTAATCGATCAGGGCGTTCCGGCAGCTCCGCTTGAGGGCCTCCACGAACCCCTCGACCTCCGTGAGGTAGGCGTCCCGCAGGGCGTTCGGATCGGCGAGGAGGTCGGGGTACTCCTCCAGCCCCTCGAAGAGCGTCATCCGCTGGAAGGGGAAGTGGAGCTCATCCGGATCCATCAGATGGAACACCATCACCTCGTGCCCCTGGTGCCGCAGCCGCCGCAGGCCGAGAGTGATCCGCTCGACATCATCGAGCAGGTCGGTGACGAGGATCAGCAGGGACTTCTTCTTGATCCGCTCCGCGATGCGGGAGAGGACCTCCCCCATGTCGGTCGCATCGCGCCCCGGCTCGGCCGCGACGACGCGGACGAGGTCCTGGAGGTGCCCCCGGCTCGAGCTGATCGGCACCTGCGCCCGGATGTCCGAGTCGAAGACCATCGCCCCCACCGCGTCCTGCTGCCAGAGGACGAGGTAGCTCAGCGCGGCCACGAGGGTCCGGCCGTAGTCGAGCTTCGACATCCCTCCGCCGGAGCGGAACTCCATCGACTCGCTGGCGTCGAGGATGACGTGAGTCCGGAGGTTGGTCTCCTCCTCGTACTGCTTGATGTAGTAGCGGTCCGAGCGCCCGTAGACCTTCCAGTCGATGTGACGGATGTCATCCCCCGGCACGTACTCCCGGTGCTCGGCGAACTCCACGGAGGCGCCGCGATAGGGGCTCTTGTGCAGACCGGAGATGAAGCCCTCCACGATGAGGCGGGCCCGGATCTCGAGGCCGGAGATCTTCGAGAGCTCGACCGGATCGAGGTAGTTCCGTTCGGAGGAAGGCCCCTCAGTGGCCATGCGTGGGGATCTCCTCCAGCAGGCGGCTCACCACGTTGTCGGAGGTCACGCCCTCGGCCTCGGCCGCGAAGTTGGTCAGGATGCGGTGACGCAGCACCGGATGGGCGACCTTGCGGATGTCGTCGTAGGTCACATGGGAGCGGCCGGCGAGGATCGCGTTCGCCTTGCCGCCGAGGACGAGGTACTGCCCCGCCCGGGGGCCGGCGCCCCAGTCGATGTGCTGCCGCACGAACTCCGGGGCCTCGCCGGTGGTGACCCGGGTCGCCCGGGTCAGTCGGAGCGCGTAGCGGATGATGTCGTCCGCCACCGGCACCTGCCGCACGAGCTGCTGGAGGTCGAGGATCTCCTCGCGGCCGATGACCGGGGTGACCGCGGCGCCCGCGCCGCCGGTCGTCCGCTGCATGATCTCGAGCTCCTCGTCCTGACTCGGGTAGTCGACGCGGATGTTGAACATGAAGCGGTCGAGCTGCGCCTCGGGGAGGGGGTAGGTCCCCTCCTGCTCGATGGGGTTCTGGGTCGCGAGGACGAAGAAGGGCTGCTCGAGGGCGTGGCGCGTCCCGCCCACGGTGACCTGCTTCTCCTGCATCGCCTCGAGGAGGGCGGCCTGGGTCTTCGGGGGTGTCCGGTTGATCTCGTCCGCGAGGATCACGTTCGCGAAGATCGGGCCGCGCAGGAACATGAACCGGCGCTCCCCCGTCTCCGGGTCGTCCTGAATCACCTCGGTGCCCGTGATGTCGGAGGGCATCAGGTCAGGGGTGAACTGGATCCGGTTGAAGCTGAGGGAGAGGGTCTCGGCGAGGGTGCTGATGAGCAGGGTCTTCGCGAGGCCGGGCACTCCGACGAGGAGACAGTGGCCCCCGGCGAAGAGGGAGAGGAGGAGCTGGTCGATCACATCCTCCTGCCCGACGATGACCCGGCCCAGCTCGGCGCGGACCTGCTTCGAGGCGGCCTGGATGCGATCGAAGCGCTCGACATCGGAGGAGTCCGAGGAGCCGGGGGATTCGAGATCGGAGTGCGACGGATCGGAGTGCATCGGAGTCCTCTCGCGGGCGGTGCACCGTGCGGGACGGCGTCCGCGTGCCTGGGGCCCCGAAGGACCCGCATGGACGGCGACTTCGGCCGTCGGAGTCGATCCACGGCCCCCCGGGGGGGGCGGGGAGCTTCAGGGGATGGGGAGCCGCATCGGGCGGGTCCGAGCGTCGGGAGCTCCCCCTCTCCTCCCGATATCGGCACGATGGGGCGCCTCTCCATGGGCTTCTCCACCGCGCAGGGGAGAATATCGGTCCTTGCCTCCCGAGACTAGGGCCCCTGAGAGGTCTCCCTTGGTGAGTTCGCCTCGGAACCGGGGGTTGGATCCACCTTGCGACGCCGGTCTGCCGAGGCGCTCGGGGGACCGCCTCGACGCGCCCGTTCTGGCTCGCCTCCGTTGACTTCCCTCGCCGGGCGCCTATCCTCTGTCCTCCCCGCCCCGCTCTCGGTCGGGGGCCCCAGGATCAGGACGCGGACCCGGCATCGGCGCCCTCGAAGGACGAGGTCGCCCGCTGGATGCGATGAACCCGCCGCTCCCTCCGGAGCGCGGGCGGTTCGCATCCCCGCCGCCGGCTCGAGGCCCGGATCGCAGAGTGGTGGTCCCGACGACCGGCTCCCCCACCGCGCCCGGCTTCCGTCCGATCCGCCGAAGGAAGGTCAAGGCGATGGACGGCGTCAACGCCCGCGAGCTCTTCTCCGCCCAGCGGAGCCTCACCTACGACGATCTGATCCTCCTCCCGGGATACATCGACTTCGGAGTCGAGGATGTGGATCTGCCCTCGCGGCTGACCCGGGAGATCTCCCTCGCCACCCCCCTCTGCTCCTCCCCGATGGACACCGTCACCGAGTCGGAGATGGCGATCGCCCTCGCCCTCCTCGGGGGGATCGGCTTCGTCCACTACAACAACAGCATCGAGGAGCAGGCCCGCCTCGTCCGCCGGGTGAAGCGCTTCGAGAACGGGTTCATCACCGATCCGATCACCCTCGGACCGGACCGGACGATCGCCGACATCGACGCCATTCGCGCGCGATACGGCTTCTCGGGGATCCCCATCACCGACACCGGGGACCTCGGCGGTCGCCTGGTCGGGATCGTGACGAACCGGGACATCGACTTCGAGAAGGACCGCAGCCTCTCGGTGAGCTCGGTCATGACGACCGACCTCGTCACCGCCCCCCAGGGGATCGAGCTCCGCGAGGCGAACCGGATCCTCCGCGACTCGAAGAAGGGCAAGCTCCCGATCGTCGACGGACAGGGGCGCCTCGTCGCCCTGGTGTCGCGCACCGACCTCAAGAAGAACCGCGACTTCCCGGACTCATCGAAGGACTCGTCGAAGCGGCTCCTCGCCGGCGCCGCGCTCTCCACCCGCCCGGAGGACCGGGAGCGCCTCGATGCCCTCGTCGAGGCGGGCGTGGATGTCGTCGTCGTCGACTCCGCTCAGGGCAACTCCTCCTACCAGGTCGAGATGCTGAAGCACATCAAGTCGGCCCACCCCGACCTGCAGGTGATCGCGGGGAACGTCGTCACCAAGCGGCAGTGCGCGACCCTGATCGACGCGGGCGCGGACGGGATCCGGGTCGGCATGGGCCCCGGCTCGATCTGCACCACGCAGGAGACGATGGCGGTCGGGCGCGGTCAGGCCGCGGCGGTCTACCACTGCGCCCTGCACTGCAAGGAGCAGGGGGTCCCCGTCCTCGCGGACGGCGGAATCCGCGACATCGGACACATCGTCAAGGCGCTCTCCCTCGGAGCGTCGACCGTCATGATGGGACTGATGTTCGCGGGGACGGCGGAGGCGCCGGGAGAGTACTTCTACCAGAACGGCGTGCGCCTCAAGCGCTACCGCGGCATGGCCTCCATCGAGGCGATGGAGTCCGGCGGCGGCAAGCGCTACTTCGCCGAGCAGGAGAAGATCAAGGTGGCCCAGGGGGTCTCCGGGATGGTCGTCGACAAGGGCTCGGTGCGGAACCTCGTCCCCTACCTGAAGCAGGGGCTGCGCCACGCCCTCCAGGACATCGGCGTGCGCTCGATCCCCGCCCTCCACGAAAGCCTCGCCTCCGGCGACCTGACCTTCGAGCTGCGGACGATCTCGGCCCAGCGCGAGGGCGGGGTCCACGACATGTACTCCTACGAGAAGCCCGCCCTCGGCGCCCGCGACACCCAGTGAGGAACCACCCCGGAAAGGTCCGGCCGTGAACCAGAGTCTCGACCACGAGTACTGCGCGATCCTCGACTTCGGCTCGCAGTACAGCCAGCTCATCGCGCGGCGGGTCCGGGAGAACCGGGTCTACTGCGAGATCCTCTCCCACGAGACCACCGCGGAGGAGCTCCGCGAGCGGCCGCTCAAGGGGGTGATCCTCTCCGGCGGGCCGTGCGGGGTGTACGAGGAGGGGGCGCCGACCGTCGACCCGGCGATCTTCGAGCTCGGCGTGCCGGTCCTCGGCATCTGCTACGGCATGCAGATCGCCTGCCAGACCCTCGGGGGGACGGTCGTGCCGGCGGAGGAGCGGGAGTACGGCGACACCGCCCTGATCATCGACGATCAGTCCGACCCGCTCTTCGGCGGACTCGCCGAGCGCATCCAGGTCTGGATGAGTCACGGCGACCGGGTGATGTCGATCGACGACCGCTTCCGCGCCATCGCCCACTCCGAGAACTCCCCCCTCGCCGCCGTGCGCGATGTCGAGGGGCGCTTCTACGGGCTGCAGTTCCATCCCGAGGTGACGCACACCGAGGACGAGGGGCGGATCCTCCACAACTTCCTCTACAAGATCTGCCGCTTCGGCGGGGACTGGAAGGTGCAGAACTACGTGGAGCAGGCGGTGGAGGAGATCCGCGCCCAGGTCGGGGACGAGCGGGTCATCTGCGCGCTCTCCGGCGGGGTCGACTCCTCGGTGGTCGCGATGCTGATCCACCGCGCGATCGGTGATCGCCTGAGCTGCTTCTTCATCGACAACGGCGTGCTGCGGGCGGGCGAGGCGGAGCAGGTGCAGGACCTGTTCGCCGGGCAGTTCGGCCTCGACTTCCACTTCATCGATGCGACCGACCGCTTCATGGAGGCCCTCGCGGGGGTCGAGGACCCCGAGACGAAGCGGAAGCGGATCGGTCACCAGTTCATCGAGGAGTTCCGCACCGCGGCCGCGCGCTTCGAGGGAGTGAAGTTCCTCGCCCAGGGGACCCTCTACCCGGATGTGATCGAGAGCGTGTCGCCCCACCACGGCGCGAGCGTGACGATCAAGAGCCACCACAACGTCGGCGGGCTCCCCGAAGACCTCGACTTCGAGCTGGTCGAGCCGCTGCGGACGCTCTTCAAGGATGAGGCGCGTCAGATCGGGCGGGAGGTCGGCCTCCCCGACACCGTCGTCCAGCGGCAGCCCTTCCCCGGCCCGGGCCTCGCGATCCGGGTCGTCGGCGAGGTGACCCCCGAGCGGCTGGAGATCCTCCGCCGGGCGGATGTCATCGTGCAGGAGGAGGTCGAGAAGCTCACCGACTACCGCCGGATCTGGCAGAGCTTCGCGGTCCTGCTCCCGGTCCGCACGGTCGGGGTCCAGGGAGACCAGCGCACCTACGACAACGTGATCGCCCTCCGGATCGTCGAGTCCGTCGACGGCATGACCGCGGACTGGCTCTATCTGCCGCAGGAGACCCTCGCCCGGATCTCCACCCGGATCTGCAACGAGGTGAAGGGCGTCAACCGCGTCGTCCTCGACATCTCGAGCAAGCCTCCCTCCACGATCGAGTGGGAGTGAGCGCATGCCGAACTTCCTTCAGGGCGAGCTCGACGGGAGCGACCTCTCCGTCGCGGTCGTGGTCTCGCGCTTCAACGAGGAGATCTGCGAGCGGCTCCTCGACGGCTGCCTCGAGGAGCTGACCCGGCTCGGCGTCCCCCCCGGGGACATCGATGTCTACCGGGTCCCGGGGGCCTTCGAGATCCCGCCGGTCGTGAGCCGCTGCCTCGACGAGGATCGCTACGACTCGATCGTGACCCTCGGCTGCGTGATCCGCGGCGAGACGAGCCACTACGATCACATCTGCGAGACGACCGCCCACCAGCTCTCGGAGCTCGCACAGAACGACGCCATCCCGGTGATCTTCGGGGTGCTCACCACGGAGACGCGGGACCAGGCGGAGGCCCGCTCCGGGGGCGGGAAGTCGCACCACGGGGTCTACGCCGCCCGGGCCGCGGTCGAGATGGCCCGGCTCTTCGAGGAGTTCTCCGACTCGGACGAAGACGAGGGATAGGTCCCATGGCGAAACGACGCGCGGCGCGCGAGCTGGCCCTTCAGTGCCTCCACCAGTGGGACCTCCAGGGACCGGACACCGGTCGGGAGGGGGCCTCCGAGCTGATCGGTCGGCTGACGACCGATCCCGTCGTCCGGGACTACTGCCGCCAGCTGGTGGAGACCTACTGGGAGAACGCCATCGACATCGACGAGTCGATCTCGGCGCGCGCCTCGAACTGGAAGATCGATCGGATGGCGGTGGTCGACCGCAACGTGCTCCGCCTCGCGATCACCGAGCTGACCCACTTCCCCGATGTGCCCCCCAAGGTCGTCATCGACGAGGCGATCGAGATCGCGAAGCGCTTCTCCACCGAGCGCTCCGGGTCCTTCGTGAACGGGATCCTCGACCGCATGCTCGCCGAGAGGGAGGAGTCCCATGGCGCTGGGTAAGCTCTTCGGCCGCGGGAAGAAGGAGGACGGCCCCTCCCCCGAGGGGGGAGCGGAGGACGGGCAGGAGCCCGGCCGCAAGGGCGGCGCCTTCGCCGCGCTCCGGCGCGGCCTGTCGAAGACGCGCGAGAAGCTCGCCGCCATCGTCCCGATCGGGCGCAAGCTCGACGAGGAGCTCCTCGAGGAGATCGAGGCGGTGCTGATCCAGGCGGACTTCGGGCCGATCACCGCGATGGAGCTCTGCGACCAGCTCCGCGACGCCTACAAGGGCAAGGAGTTCTCGAGCGAGGAGGCGACCCCCTTCCTGAAGGAGCGCCTCGTCGAGAAGCTCGGGCAGGACACCTCTCTCCGCTTCGCCGAGTCGGGGACGAGCGTCTTCGTCGTCGCCGGGGTGAACGGGGTCGGCAAGACCACCTCCATCGCCAAGATCGCGAAGCAGTTCCGCGAGGAGGGCCGGACGGTGGTGCTCGCCGCCGCGGACACCTTCCGGGCCGCCGCGGTCGACCAGCTGGGGATCTGGAGCGAGCGCCTCGAGGTCGAGATGGTGCGGGGACGGGAGGGCGGCGACCCGGCCTCCGTCGTCTTCGACGCCGTCGAGAAGGCCCAGGAGCTCGAGGCCGACGTCCTCATCATCGACACCGCCGGTCGCCTGCACACCGAGAAGGGACTGATGGATCAGCTCTCCAAGATCGGGCGGGTGATCGAGAAGAAGATCCCGGGCGCGCCCCACGAGGTCCTGCAGGTCCTCGACGCGACCACCGGCCAGAACGCCGTCACCCAGGCCCAGGCGTTCCACGCCGCGATGCCGGTGACCGGGCTCGTCCTCACGAAGCTGGATGGGACCGCGCGGGGCGGAGTGATCTTCCCGATCCTCGATCAGGTCGGCCTGCCGGTGAAGTACATCGGGGTCGGCGAGGGGATCGACGACCTCCAGCGCTTCGAGCCGGAGCGCTTCGTCGACGCGCTCTTCGACTGAGACGCCGGTCCTCGCGCGGCGCGAGGGGCGGGCTCAGAACCGCCGCAGCATCCCCACGACGATCGAGTAGTACCCGAAGGCATCGAGCTCCCCGCCCGGCTGGGTCCAGGTCCCCTCGAGCTGGGTGCTCCACTCGGGACCTGTGTGGATCTCCACCCCCGCCCCGACCCGCCAGGTGAACTCCCGCCCCGCGGACGCGAGGCCTCCCCCGACATCCTCGGTGACCTCGCCGTCGATCACCCCGGCCCCCACGAGCCAGTAGCCCTGCAGCGGCGCGTCGACGAGGTAGCCCTTCCAGTGGGCCATGAGCAGGTCCCCCGACACCTCCCCCACCACGACGGACGGGTCCTCGACCTCGAGGTCGACCGGGACGAGATGCTCCAGGGAGAGCTCGAGCGCCGCCCTTCGATCGAGGAGACGGGTGCCCACGCGCGCGCCGAACTGCGCCGACTGATCGACCGCGAACGCGGTCGGCATGTCGAAGTTCTCCCACCACGCCCCCGCGATCGCCCCGAGATAGAGGCCGTCGCCGGGGGGGCCGGTCGGCTCGACCGAGCGGCACCCCGAAGCGCCCACCAGCATCACTCCGCCAAGGAGCAGCAGCCCCCAGCGCCTCGCGCCGGAGCGCGGCGCGCGGTGGCTCTCGGGGCTGGCTGGCGAAGCGCTCGAACGGACCATGCGGAGACCTCTCGGAGATGGGGCGCCCCCCGGGGGCAGAAGAGGGGAGAGGGTGCCGAAGTCGCTGGGAAAAGGCCATCGGCAATTCGCGATGAGCGGAAGTCCCCCGGCGCCCCGGCTCCCCTCAGAGGCCGAGCTTCCGCAGGAGCATTCGGTGGATGTCCGCCGAGGTCTCGGCCACCGCCTGCAGCTTCTTGATCTCCCCGGTGTCGAGCCAGACGCCGTGCCGGGAGCAGCGGTCGATCACCAGATGAACGCTCTCGTCGTAGCTCGCCCGCTCCATTGTGGCGGCGCACACGGGACAGGCGGCCGGCTCTTCCGGGCCCGCATCCCACGCGGTGCGGGCCCCCAGGACCGACTCCCGCTCCTCCTCGGAGAAGACGAGGCTCCCGACGAGGAGCACCTCCTCCAGCTCGCCGGGATCGAGCCAGAAGCCCCAGCATTGCTCGCAGACATCGACGGAGACCGTCTCGTACTCGGTCTCGACCAGGGGAAGGGCACAGCGAGGACAATCCATCGTCCGACCTCCGGGAGAAGGGCTCCGGTAGAAGGGTTCGGTGGGGGCTTCGGGCGAGGGCTTTATTCCCGAGGCGGCGCCGTTTGTCCAGCGTCGCCGAGGTGAGACCGGCCCGTGGTGCTCCCGTCTCCCGCCTCCCCCTCCGCCCCGGCGATCCCCCTCCGCCGCCACTCTCCGGTGAGGAGAGAGGCGAGGATCCCCGCGGCCACGGCGGAGAAGGTCCCGACCGTGTTGCGGTAGAGGAAGGCGAGCGCCTCGCCGAGGAGCAGCTCGGAGAGCCACACCGCGGCGATCCCCGCCACGATCGCGGTGCACGCCCCCACTCCCCCGACCCGTCGCACCCCGACGGCGAGCACGAAGGTGCCGAGGAGGGCACCGTAGAAGTAGGAGCCGATGGCGTTCACCTGCTCCACGAGGGAGGCGGTCCGCCGGGCCGCGAGGGCGAAGCCGGTCGCGAGGGCGCCGAACGCGACCATCGCGACGGAGGAGGCGCGACGCACCCCCGCCGGAGTCCACTCGCGCGCTCGGCCGCGGGGGTGGAGGTCCATCACCGCCACCGTCGCCATGGCGTTCAGCTCGCTGTCGATGCTCGACAGCGCCGCCGCGAAGATCGCCGCGATGAGCAGGCCCACGAGCCCCATCGGCAGGGCGTTCAGAATGAAGTGGGGGAAGATGAACCGCTGCTCCCGTGTGTCCTCCCCGGTCCACTGGGTGAGGGTCGCGACCGCCGCGGCGTGGGACCGCATCACGGCGGCGTCCGCCTCCCGGTACCCGCGGCCCGCGCCGGCATCGCCGGGAGCCAGGACCGCCGCGAGGGCCGCGCGCCGCCGCTCCTCCCAACGCCGCTGCGCGTCCTCGATCGCCGCATCGACCGCCTCCCGGGCCGCGCTCCCCTCCGCCGGGCTCGCTCCGACCCCCACCTCGAGCGCGCGCTGATGACCCGGGACGAAGCTCACCGGCGGGGGCTCGAAGTTGTGCACCGCGAAGACGAGGACGCCGGTGAGGAGGATGAAGAGCTGGAAGGGGAACTTGGCGAGGCCGTTCAGGAGCAGCGCGCCCCGCTCGTCCCCCAGGGACCGCCCGGCGAGGTAGCGCTGGGCCTGACTCTGGTCGCAGCCGAAGTAGGCGAGGAAGAGGAGGGTCCCCCCGAGGAGGGCGGACCACAGGGTGTACCTCTCCCCCGGGTCGAAGGAGAGATCGAGCCAGTCGAGGCGGTCGGTCAGCTCCGCGAGGTGGAGCGCCCCGCCGAGCCCGACCCCCTCCGGCAGGCGCGCGACGGCGATGATGAAGGTGATGACGAGGCCGAGCACCATCACGGCCATCTGCTTCACATCCGTGGAGAGGACCGCGCTCATCCCCCCGACCGCGGTGTAGAGGACGGCGATCACCCCCATCGTGATGATCGTCGTCGTGGTCTCGATCCCGAGCACGAGGGAGAGGATGGCGCTCGGCGCCTGGATGACGATCCCGACCGAGAGCCCCCGCAGAATGAGGAAGACCGAGGCGGAGAGGAGGCGGGTCCGCTCGTCGAACCGCTGGCCGAGGTACTCGTAGGCGGTGAAGACCCGGGCGCGGTGGTAGAGGGGGACGAGGGTGAACGCGAGGATGAGCATCGCGAGGGGCACCCCGAGGTAGAACTGCGCGAAGCGGAGCCCCTCGGAGTAGCCGAGCCCGGTGGTGCTCAGCATCGTGATGGCGGACGCCTGGGTGGCCATGATGGAGAGCCCCATCACCCACCAGGGCGCGGCGCGGCCCGCGAGCAGATGCGCCTCGGCATCCGCATCCCGGCGATGGCGGCGCACGCCGTCGGTGATGACCCACACGAGGAAGGCGAAGAAGACCCCCCAGTCGAGTAGACTCACGCCTCGTCCTCTCCCACGATCCGTGTCCGCCGGTACCGCTGTCCGCCG